>Ga0209121_10003676_pt1 | contig 14687 bp, 13 predicted proteins | sample Cruoilmetagenom3_FD_187292 | JGI IMG/M metagenome (GOLD analysis project Ga0209121, IMG submission 187292) | Oil polluted marine microbial communities from Coal Oil Point, Santa Barbara, California, USA - Sample 3 (SPAdes) (version 2) | ecosystem: Environmental > Aquatic > Marine > Oil seeps ...
TTTTGAAGGTATGAAAGCTTACAAAGATGACGATGGGAAAATCTTTTTGTTTAGACCTAAACAAAATTATAATAGAATAAATACGTCGGCAGCACGATTAGCAATGCCAGAATTTCCTGAAGATTATTTTTTTAATGGTTTAGAAACGTTATTAAAATTAGATAAGGAATGGATTAAACCTGGTGTGGGTAATTCGCTTTATATACGTCCGTTTGTTATTGCTACAGAAGCTGCTATATCTGCTTCTCCTGCAAATACTTACCGGTTTATGATTATTTGCTCTCCTGCGAAGTCGTATTATAACTCAGCTGTACGTGTTTTAATTGCAGAACAATTTAGTCGTTCTGCAGATGGTGGTGTTGGTTTTGCTAAAGCAGCAGGTAACTATGCAGCACAATTTTATCCAACAAGTTTAGCACTTAAAAAGGGATTTCAACAAATTATTTGGACCGATGCAAATACTCATAAATATTTAGAGGAAGCTGGGACAATGAATGTGTTTTTTAGAATCAATGACAAATTAATTACTGCTCCTAATAATGATAGGATTTTAGATGGTGTAACACGTAAAAGTATTATACAACTAGCTAGTGATTTAGGTATAGATTGTGAAGTTAGACAAATTGCAGTTAAAGAAATTAAAAATGCCGCAAGAGACGGAAGTTTAAAAGAAGTTTTTGGTGTTGGTACAGCAGCTGTTGTTAGTCCTGTTTCGGCATTTGAACATAAAGAAGAATTATTTGAACTTCCTGAAATTGAGAATTCTTATGGTAAACTATTTAAACAAACTTTATTAAATATACAGCATAATGTATCTGAGGACGTTCACGGCTGGAGACATGAAGTAAAATAGTATTAGTTATAATTAATAAAAAAAAGCAGCCAGTTTTTACTAAACTTAAAAAGTTGGAAGATTAGAAAAAATCTATTTTAGATAATGAGCTTGAAATTGTTTCGTGCTCATACTTTTAAAACTACGTCTTGATTCTATATGTAAACCTACAATTTTCTTTTAGTGATATATATGACACCAATTTTATACAGTACTAGAACTTTGAATATTGTATTTTAATGCTGCTGCCTTAAAAGATTGTCCTTTTTATTCAATAGTATCAACAACCTTTGCTCTGAAGTTCCTTGAATATATAATATTGGTTGTCCTTGGTGACAAATCTGATAATTGCTAAACCATTTTTTTAAGTAGATCTTATTAATACCTAACTCATCACTAAGAAATGTGACGCTTAATTTACTTTTTAAAAACACTCTCAACAATTTTAAATTAAAATGCTTTTGTGACCTTTTTTTCGCACTTTATTATGGCGTATTTTTATTTTTCTGTAATGTTAATAATCTGCTAATCAATGTTAAACTGTGTTAATAGTATTTATATAATGTAACATGTTGAATAATTAATCGTCTATAAGGTATCAATCTTAAAATCGAATAATTATGAATTTCATGAAAAAAAATCACGAGCACAGAGGCATCAATAGAATTGGTGCGAGTAAAACATTAAAAATGTTAGTACTAGTCGTAGCAATTACGTTTAGTAGTGTACTTTCAGCAAGTACAAATCCAAATGAAAATGCTGAGTCAGCATCAATTACAGAAACTGTTACTGATTTATTGCAGAATCCAAATTTTCAATTGTATGAGGATGTCAATGCAATGGTAAAAATCTTTATCAATGACGACAATGAAATTGTAGTATTATCTGTAGCGACTGTTAATAAGGCAGTGGAGTCATTTATAAAGCGTCGCTTAAACTATAAAAAGTTGTCTAAGAAAGTTTTAGGAGATAGTAAATCATTTGTATTTCCAGTTAAAATAATTAAATCTAAATAAGAAACTTGGATTTTTACATTAAGAGCAACATTAAGTGTTGCTCTTTTTTTGTTTAGGCTTATTTGGTTTCTCTCCTTTTTTAGGCATTGGACCTCTTAAATGAATAATTAATCCATTAAGAAAATTTCTAAGAATCTGATCTCCACATTCCATGTATTTAGGATGATCCTCATTTCTAAAAAGCGCATTGAGTTCGCTTTTAGAAATTCTAAAATCTACTAATGCTAAGATTTTAACCATATCATCATCTCTCAATTTATGTGCTACTCTTAGTTTTTTAAATATGTCGTTGTTTGTCATTTTAAAATTAATTTTAGATTCAAAAGAAATCTTATTTATTATAAAGCCATTGATATGCATTAGCAAAATGAGTTGACCAAAACTTCTCATTGTGCTCACCATCTTTAATAGTGAGATTTTTTATTTGATTGTCTAATACGTCTTTAGACTTTAATAATGCAACCATGCGTTCTTTGTCTGGCACCATATCTTCACTTTCTGCTGTCTCAACTAAAAAATAAAATTTAGAGGTTTTAGGTATTTCTACAGATTTAACAAAACTATATATTTCTGGATTTATCCAAAATGAAGGTGAAAATACACCAGCGTTTCCAAATGTTTCAGGGTATTTTACAACTCCATAAAATGAAATTAATCCTCCTAATGAGGAACCAAATAAAGTTGTGTGTTCTGCATTAGATATTGTCATATATGAAGAATCAATAAATGGTTTTAAATTATTTTTTATAAAGTTGAGATAAGCATCACCATTTCCTCCACCATGTTTTTCGTGACTGAAAGGTGTGAGTTCTTCTATTCGTTTTTCGTTTCCATGTTCTATACCTATGATGATACTTTCGTTTTCAGTAATAGTATCTAAATATTCATCAATTTGCCATTCTCCAACATAAGATGTATTGGCATCAAACAAATTTTGAGCATCATGCATGTATATCACAGGATACCTTTTATTAGAATTATGATAATTTTTAGGTAAATATACCCAAATGGTTTTTATGGTATTAAGTTGTGGAGCTTCAATAGTTAATTTTGTAACCTGTTTAGATGCAGTGCTTTGAGCACTAATTTTAACAAAAAAACTAACTGCTAAAATTAGAAAAATAAGCTTGAGCCTCATACTATAATTGATGTGTTCAATTGATAAACGTTTAATATTACCGACTAAGTACGTTTAATTTTTCGACAAGATACATTATATCAACGACAATAAAATAATCTACCTGTTTAACTTTACAGTGTAAAATAATTCCCTCAAAGACATGATTAACCGTGCTGAAAAGTTGAGCTTACTTTCTGAAATGATTGCATTTGCTCAAACAGATGAAAACATTAGATCTATTGAATATAATTTCTTGTTTAGTATTGCTAAACAATTAGATATATCAAAAGAAGATTTTGAATATCTCTTTGAACATCCCGTTACATACGTTCATTTAAAGTCTCATAGCGAAAGAATCGTTCAGTTTCATAGACTTGTACTGTTAATGAATTTAGATCATAAGATTTCTCCGAAACAATTAGTAAAGATTCACAATTTTGGTTTAAGAATGGGATTAAGTCACGAATCAATTAATAGAGTATTAGATTTAATGGATAGTTTCCCAAATAAAATAGTACCACCAGATTTTTTAATCGATATCTTTAAGGTTCAGTATAATTAATAGATCAGTTCACTTTTAATTTTTCAAGCTTACTTTGGTAAGCTATAATCTCATCTCTAAAACGTGCTGCTTCCATAAAGTCTAAAGCTTTTGCAGCTTGTTCCATCTGTTTCTGGTTTTCTCTTACTTTTTTCTCTAACTGGGCTTTTGTTAGGTACTCACTTTCTGGTTCGGCTGCAATTTTCGCATCTAATTCAGTTCTATAAGTACTAACAGAATTTTTTGCTAATGCACTATTTAAGCTTTTATTTAGAGCTTTTGGTTTTAGATTGTTATCAGTGTTATAGGCAATCTGTTTTTCGCGACGATACTCTGTTTCATCAATTGTTTTTTGCATGCTCTTGGTAATCTTATCTGCATACATAATGGCTTTACCATTAAGATGTCTAGCGGCTCTTCCTACAGTTTGTGTTAATGATCTGGCAGATCTAAGAAAACCTTCCTTATCCGCATCTAAAATAGCGACCAAAGAAACTTCGGGTAAATCTAAACCTTCACGAAGTAAGTTTACACCAACCAAAACATCAAAAACACCTTTACGTAAATCTTGCATTATTTCTACACGCTCTAAAGTGTCCACATCACTGTGTATATAACGACATCGAATAGATATACGAGTTAAGTATTTTACCAATTCTTCTGCCATACGTTTCGTTAAGGTTGTAACTAAAGTACGCTCATCTTTTTCAACTCGATCTTGAATTTCTTCGATTAAATTATCAATCTGATTGAGACTTGGTCTTACTTCAATAATTGGATCTAATAATCCTGTTGGTCTTATTACTTGTTCAACATACACACCATCCGTTTTCTGCATTTCATAATCTGCAGGAGTGGCACTGACATATATAACTTGATTCTGAAGTGCTTCAAATTCTTCAAACTTTAAAGGCCTGTTATCCATTGCAGCTGGTAAACGGAAACCATAATCTACCAAATTCACCTTACGGCTTCTATCACCTCCATACATCGCGTGAACTTGTGAAATAGTTACGTGACTTTCGTCCACTACCATTAAAAAATCATCAGGAAAATAATCTAGTAAACAGAAGGGCCTAGTTCCAGGAGCTCTACCGTCTAAATACCTTGAGTAGTTTTCAATACCAGAGCAATAACCCAATTCACGAATCATTTCAAGATCAAATTCGGTCCGCTCTTTTAAACGTTTTGCTTCAAGATGTTTACCAATCTCCTTAAAATAATCGTACTGTTTTACCAAATCATCTTGAATATCTTTAATTGCTCCGTTCAACACATCTGGAGATGTCACAAACATATTTGCTGGATAAATATTTAAACGATCGTAACGCTCAATGATTTCATTTGTTCTGGCATCAAAAGCTTCAATTTCTTCAATTTCATCTCCAAAAAAGTGAATACGAAAGGCATTATCCGAATATCCAGGAAACACATCTACTGTATCACCTTTTATTCTGAAGTTTCCATTTTTAAATTCGGATTCAGTACGAGAGTATAAACTCTGTACTAATTGATGTAATAACTTAGTCCGAGAAATCACTTGATCTTTCTCTACAGAAATCACATTTTTTTGAAACTCCACAGGATTTCCTATACCATATAAACACGACACAGAAGCGACAACAATAACATCACGTCTTCCAGATAATAGGGAAGAGGTAGTGCTTAGTCGCATCTTTTCAATTTCTTCGTTTATGGATAAATCTTTTTCTATGTAAACACCAGAAACTGGGATGTAAGCTTCAGGTTGATAATAATCGTAGTACGATACAAAATACTCAACTGCATTTTCAGGAAAGAACTGCTTAAACTCAGAGTATAACTGTGCTGCTAAGGTCTTATTATGCGCTAAAACTAAAGTTGGTCGTTGCACTTCTTCAATAACATTGGCAACGGTAAAAGTCTTACCAGAACCTGTAACACCTAAAAGCGTTTGGTACTTTTCTTTATCGGTTATTCCATTTGCCAATTTTTTAATGGCTTGTGGTTGATCTCCAGTAGGCTTAAATTCAGATTCAATTTTAAATCGCATAAAGCAAAGTTACGATAAAGATTTGCGGAAATCAATCCAATTTTTGAGTAATAAAAGAAGAGGAAACAACATAACAAAGTGTTAGTTATTCCCTCTTGCTCAACTGATTAATAGCATCTTTATAGTTATTGGTTTGATACGTCTCTAAGAATTTTTAAGTTCTTTTTAATTTCTTGAACTTCTTGTGATAGCTCAGACACTTCTTTTTTATAAATAGTTATAATTTCTTGTTGCTCTTGAATAGCCTTAATAAGAACAGGTACCAAATCTGAATAATAGACACCTAAGCGATCGAGTTCCTTTTTAGCTAATATTTCAGTTACTTCATTTTTCTCCCAGATATGTGAGTGAACTACTTCTGGTATTAATGCTTGAAGATCTTGTGCAATGAGTCCTAGTTTGGTATCTGGGTTGTTCTTATTTCTCCAATTAAAACTTACGGGTTGCATTTGTAATACTTCGGCTAAACCATAGTCTAGATTTACGATGTTCGTTTTACTACGTCTATCTGATGTTTGGATCATTCCATTTGCGGCATAGACATCTTGCCATCTTCTATTTGGTCCACCTAGGCGGTCGTCTCCATCAACTAAAGGAACTAAGCTAGAACTAAATGCCAAAACATCGTTTCCGCCATCTTCAATGACTTCATCGCCAATTCTAAGACGACCACCTGAAAGATGTAATAGTTCTTGAGGTGTATCTGTGCCTATACCGATATTACCGTTTTTTAGAATTGTTACTGCGTTACTTCGAGGTTGATTAAGTCGACCATTTCCAATTACAAACAATCTATCGCCATCTGCCCAACCAGCTTCGGATACTGGGGTGTAATCTGTATTTGCACGGCCAAGGACAACTTCATATCCTGAACGTGCAATAGTAGCATTACCAATAGCTAACGCACCATATCCAGAAGCTGTAGCGCCTCGTCCAATAGCAGTTGCGTAAGCAAACGTTGCATTTGAATCAACGCCTAACACTACTGACCCTTCGCTATTTGATACACTATTACGACCCCAAGAAAAAGAGTTTATACCAGAGGCAGTTGAATCCCACCCCATAGCTGTGGAATAAGCCCCAGATGCCACTGCATTATAGCCCGCAGCAAATGAACTTTGACCAGATGCGAATGCATCTCTTCCTAAAGCTACGGCATAATTACTTGTCGCAAATGCATCATCACCCATAGCTATTGAATTGTTTCCTTGGGCTTCAGAGCCATTTCCGAAAGCAAAAGAAAAATCGCCTGAAGCTTCTGTAAATCCACCCATGGCAACAGAATTTTCACCTATGGCCTCCGTACTTTGTCCTAATGCTGTAGAATTTTCGCCTGATGCAGTTGTATTATTTCCCATTGCAGTAGAAACTAAACCTGACGCTGTTGTATCTTCTCCCATTGCTATAGAATTTCCGCCTGAAGCATTTGATCTTAATCCCATTGCCGTAGATCTTATGCCTGATGCCATTGTATTATTCCCCATTGCTGTAGAATTTCCGCCTGAAGCTATTGTTTTAAAACCAGTTGCGAATGCACTAGTTCCAGTTGCTCCATAATCTTGAGTATTGTCTGTAGAGGAACTTAAATCGATAGCACCTCCTCCAATGTTTCCATAATTATCAGGATTTCTCCCTACCAAACGCCAAGCAATACCGGCGCCTTCGTCAATGGCTTCTAATCCCTTAACATTTGCTGCGCTTAATGCATAAGGTACAGCCATAAATTGTGTAGTTCCTAAATCTACTAAACCAGAACCTGTATTAATTTGTACGTTTAAAAAATGGGCATCATCACCCCAATTTATGTTGTCAAAAATACCACTAACTACTGTGCCTTCACCTATGTTTACAATTATAATTCCGTTGTTGTCGGTAGTTGGTGCATGCGTTTCTTTGTAAACAGTTGTTGCCTCTTGCAAGATTGAAAATTCCATATCTATGGCTTGGTTTGCAAGGATATTTCCTAAATCATCCTTAATTAATGCTTTGTAATTGATACCGTTTTGTGCAAAGCACAATGTGGTTATAAACAACGTCATTATAATTATTTGTATGTTTTTCATGGCTTTTTAATTTGATTGGTTCGCTTCTAAATCCTCTATTCTAGATAACAAGACTTCTAATTGTGAGCTTTGTTTTGCATTGATAGATTTTTCATTATCTATGATATTCTGTTGCTCTTTAATGGCGTTGATGAGCACAGGAATTAATTCAGTATAATTAATCCCTAAGGTTTTTAATTCATCATCTTGGCTTGTTACGATTTCGCTAATTATAGTTTGGACGTCTTGTGCGATAAGACCTAGTGATTTTTTGTTCTGTTCTTTATTTTTCCAGAAGTATTGTTTTGGATGAAGTTGTAGTATCTCGCTTAAACCATAATCTAAATTTTCAATATCCTTTTTAAGTCGACGGTCAGAATTTTGGGTTAGTGATCCTGCTAAATTAGCATTGCCAGATTCGTTAACATCGAAAACTATCGCATCTGCCCCATTTCTGATTCTGAAATTTCCAGACTCATTATTGTCGTAATCTAACTGAACAACAACGGCATCATAGCTTCTTAAAAACATATCGCTTCCTGAACGTTCTGGGTTAGTTGAAATTATACCATCATCGTCTTGAGTTGGACTGAAAGAGCTTCCTAAAATAATATCTGGATCATCATTATTAAATGCTCTGGCATAAACACCTACAGTACCTCCTGAAAAATTACCCCCTCGAATAATTCCTGATGCACTTATCCCGTTTTCTTGCGCATTGGAAATCACAATACCATCAGCATTAGCATCGCTGATATATATTCCTCTAAATCCTGGATTAAGAATATTTATTGAATTATTAAATGAATCAGATATGTTTATTCCAGTAGACGCATTAGGGATATGCAAGCCAATATTTTGACTATTAATAGTATGCTGTCCATTTTTAAAAATGGTTAAGGCATTACTCGTATTTATTTCATTTTGTCCATTACCTACTTCAAATAATGGATCAGTATCTACCCAACTATTAGGGTTTCCACCTCCATTATTATAACGCCCAATTGCTGTAGAAAATGCTGCTTCCGTTTTAGTAAAAAACCCCATTGCTGTAGAAAACAATCCTGAAGCTTGAGTATAGGCACCCATAGCTGTTGATGCAACACCAGACGAAGTTGTACTTCTACCTATTGCTGTAGAAACATCTCCTGTTGCCCCATACTCCTCACTATTTACATCATTAAAACTTAAATCAACAGCAAAATTTCCTATACTACCAAAAAAATCAGGATTACTACCAGCTAATCGCAATCCAATACCGTTACCTTCATCGATAACTTCAAGCCCTTCTGTGTTTAATGCTTGTATTGCATAAGGCACGGCGTTAAACGGACTATTACCAAAGTCAACTAATCCATTTCCAAAGTCTATTTGTACGTTGAGTTCTGTATTTCTGAGTTTCCAGTCTATAGTCTCAAAAACACCTGTAATTACAGAGCCTACACCAATTGTAGCAATGGCTATTCCATTACTATCAGTGATAATTTGTTGTAATTCACTATATAGTGAAACACCTTCAAATTGTATACTAAATATCATATCTATGCCTTGGTTGGCTATTACATTACCATTGCTGTCTTTAATAAGTGCTTTATAATTAATACCATTTTGTGCATAGCTACCCAGTGAAATAAGTACTATTAGAATGCTTACTTTTAGTGTTTTCATAATGTGTTATTTTAATGTTTTAGTTTCTATAACTTCAATGCGCGATAACATTGACTGATAGCTTTTTTGTAGTAATGTAAGCTCTGTTTTTTGCAGAAAGTTTTGTTCTTTTTGACTGTTAATGATGTCTTGTTGTTCTTTAATCGCATTAATAAGCACAGGAATTAAATCTGAATAATAGACACCCAAACGATCTAATTCTTTTTTAGTTAATATTCCAGATACTTTATCTTTTTCCCAAACTTGTGTTTTTACAACTTCAGGAATTACTTTTAATAGATCTTGTGCAATAAGGCCCATTTTGGTGTCTGGGATATTCTCATTTTTCCAATTAAAACTTACGGGTTGCATCTGTAGTTTGTGAATGGGTTTCTGTATATAGATTAGTGATACATTGTACTATTGTAAATTGAACTTGAACAACAGTATTAGCAATTACATTACCACTTATATCTTTAATTAAGGCTTTGTAGTTAATGCCGTTTTGCGTGTATCCTATTGCTGAAAGTAAAAGAATTCCTAAAAGTATATATCTTTTCATCTTTTTATTTATTTGAGTTTATTGCTTAATAACTTTTAGAGTTTCAATTGTTTTATCTAATTGTAACTCTAATACATATATACCTTTAGAGAATGAAGCCATGTTCAGTATGACATGATTTGTGTTATTGTAATCTTGACTATAAACTAATTTCCCTTCGACATTGTATAACTGTACTATAGAGTGGTTAATAGTTTCTTGTAAATTGATATGTATTTGCCTTGTTGTAGGATTAGGGTATAGGGTAAATTTATCCTTAGAATTGATGCTTTCAATATTTAAGACATTAGAATTAGAGAATAGACGAACGTGCCCAGAATTACTGCCATTGCCATCATTGAGATATGCACCAATAGCTACAATACTACCATCTGCACTCAAGCTAACTGAACTACCAGAACGATCTTGCAATGCTTCCCCATCAATATCATCATCGATTTGCTGCCAATTGTTATTCTGATTTTTGTAAACTCTTACGTGTCCTGCATTTAAAGTAAAGCCACTATTGTAGCGTGCGCCTGCAGCAAGAATAGTTCCATCTGCATTAAGGCTAACCGAAATACCAAATTCATCATCTATAGCTTCACCATCAATATCATTTCCTATTTGAGACCAAGTATTTGCAAGATTTTCAAAAACACGCACATGACCAATACCATTATTATCTAAAGCTCCTATAGCAAGAATATTACCTTGGTTGTTTAAGCTAACTGCACCTCCAAATTTATCGTTTAGAGCTTCTCCATCTATGTCTTCACCAATTTGAACCCAATTATTGGAGTCATAACTATAAACTCTTACATGACCAGCACCTTGTATTGTATTTGTATTATTTGGTGCTCCTATAGCAACGATAGTTCCGTTTTGGTTGAGGCTTACTGAGAACCCTGAATTATCTTCAGGATCTTCACCATCAATATCGTTACCTATTTGCGCCCAATTACCACTTTGGTTCTCATACACTCTAACTTGTCCGTAGTTACTACCGACATTTTCAACCAGACCATTATTCGGAGCGCCAATTGCAAGACGATTTCCATCATCACTAAGGCTTATAGCATATCCTGAATGATCACTAAGAGCTTCTCCAATAATATCTGTTCCTACCTGAACCCAATCCGTTCCTTGAAATTGAAAGATTCTAACATGTCCAGATTCAAAACCATTTGCATTGTTATCTGGTGCACCAACAGCAATAGTATTACCATCTGCACTAATACTTACTGAAAAACCAAATTTATCACTTGCAGCAATGCCATTAATATCATTTCCTTTTTGTTCCCAGATATTAGCATTGTTTTCATAGACCCTAACTTGTCCTGATGCCGAGCCATTGTCTGCATTAAAAGGTGCACCAATAACCACTGTATTACCATCTGCATTTAAACTAACAGCATAACCTGATTGGTTGTTTGTTGCCTCACCATCAATATCATTGCCTGATTGTGTCCATTGTCCTAATAAAATAAACGGACATAATAATAGAATTAAAAACGTGAGTCTTAGCTTCATAATCATTTAGTTTGAAGATTTAGTTTCTAAAATTTCTATACGAGATAACAATGCTTCGTAATTTTTTTTTGAAGTGCTTAAAGCGTTTCCTTGACTCTCAATAATCTTGTTTTGTTCTTGAATGGCTTTAATTAAAACAGGTACTAAATCTGAATAATACACACCTAAACGATCTACTTCTTTTTTAGTTAATGCTCCAGTTAATTGATCTTTTTCCCAAGTATGAGATTTTACAACTTCAGGAATTAATACTTGTAGATCTTGAGCAATAAGGCCTAATTTTAAATCTTGATTGTTTTTGTTTTTCCAATTAAAACTCACAGGTTGCATTTGCAACACTTCATTTAAGCCATAGTTTAGGTCTTCTATATTTTTCTTTTCACGTCTGTCTGATGTGTTTATTGTGCCATCTACTGCCCAAACATTTATCCATCTGAAAGCTCCAGCTCCAAGAATATGCTCTGCATCTTCATTTGGCATTATGCTTGAATTAACTCTTAAAAAATCCAAAGAATTTAGTACAGTCCTTTCTATGTTTATATCTCCTATTCTTAAAATATCACCTGTGCTAACAGTACCAGATTCATTTACATCGAAGACAACATCTTGATCACTATTTCGAATCCTAAAGTTTCCATTTTCATTACCATCATAATCTAATTGTACTACTACAGCATCATAACTACGTAGAAACATATCGCTACCAAGTCTAGCAGGATTGGTCGATATGATACCATCATCTCCTCCTTGACTTGAACTAAATGCACTTCCTAAAATTATATCTGGATTATCATTTTGACTAAATGAAGCACTAGCATAAAGGCCTACATTAGTTCCTATAATTCTTGCTCCATAATTACCTGAAGTTACTGATAGACCATTATTATTAGCGTCATTAATACTAATTCCATTGCCTCCTGGCGAATCTATAATAATCCCATCACTACCAGGATCTATTATTTCAATACCAAAATCGTCTGTCGTATCTCCTGGATATAATCTCATTCCATAACTATCACTAGAAAGTAACTGTGCTCCACTTTTAAATACAGTAAAAGCATTATTTCGGTTTGAGTTTGATGAGCCATTCCCAATTTGAAACAAAGGATCACTATCATTCCAAACTGTGGGGTTTCCATAACCAAAATTATATTGTCCAATAGCAGTAGAAGATATAGAAACAGCATTTGTGCCTCTACCCATTGCGGAAGAATATGACCCTGAAGCTGCTGTAGAAAATCCCAATGCGGTTGATGCAAACCCAGAAGCACTTGTAGTATATCCTATTGCAGTTGATGAGTTAGCTGTAGCTTGAGAACCACTACCTATAGCAGTAGAAGACCCTCCTGATGCTGTAGAACCAGCACCAATGGCTGTAGAAAAATCCTCTAAGGCTATATTGTCTGAGCCTAAAGAGATGCTAGAGTCTCCATTAGCTGAGGTTCTAACTCCCATTGCTATCGAATTCGGTCCAGTTGCTCCATATGATATTGATTCTAAATTTGAGTAACTTAAATCTGTTGAACGAAAACCAATATTTCCATAATTATCAGGATTACTTCCAGCTAATCTCCAACCAATACCATTGCCTTCATCAATTGACTCTAATCCTTGTGGTCTTAATGTGTTTATAGCATAAGGAACTGCATTAAACGGACTATTTCCGAAGTCAATCAATCCATCTCCTGAATCAATTTGGACATTGAGTTCTAAGTTTCTTAGTTTCCAATCTATGGCATCAAAAGTACCAGCTATTGCAGAGCCTTCTCCAATTGTAGCAATGGCAATTCCATTGTTATCTGTTATAATTTGTTGTAATTCGCTGTATAAAGTATTGCCTTCAAATTGTATGCTAAAAACTATATCTATACTTTGATTAACTATAGCATTACCATTTACATCTTTTATCAGTGCTTTGTAGTTGATGCCGTTCTGACCAATTAACAGTCCTGAAATCAATAGCATTATAATTGTAAATCGCTTTTTCATTTTGTAAATTTTACTTTGGCTACTATAGTGTTCTTATTCATAATGTTTAATTGATATGTTCCTTCCTTAAGATGGTCTATAGCAATATAAAGTTGTGATGAATCTTCTTTTTTTAAATCTTTTAAGATGTTGCGTTTAGTCATTAGCTAGTTATCTGAAAACTTTGTAGCATCAAAACTAACGGCAATAGGGCAGTAGTAATAAAAGATATGTAACAAGATGTAGTAGATATGTTACATCTCTTAAATGTATAGTGAAATTAGGCGTTCTACTGTTCTAAAAACTGCGAAGGTGTTAGGTTGTAGGTGTCTTTAAAGCACTTGATAAAATAACTTACGGAATTAAAACCTACTAAATATGCCACTTCAGAAATTGTTACATCCTCCTTTTTTAAAGCACCTTTTGCTAATAATAAGCGTTGCGACCTAATAAATTCTGAGGTGGTCATTCCAACAATTGCTTTTAACTTTCTATGTAGTTGAGTTCTACTCATTAGCATATACTTGGCAAATGCTTCGGATGTAAACTCTGGATTAATTAAATGAGTGTCTAAAACAGCTTTAAGCTGTTTCATAAATTTTGCTTCGGTTGAAGTAACTTCTAAAGCTTTAGTGAGTATAGGTTGCTCATTAAAATGCGCTTTTAATTGTTGACGTGTTTCGATGAGTTTTTTGGCGCGGACTAATAAAATGTCAGAATTGAAGGGTTTAGTAATATAAGCATCTGCACCAGTTTCAAATCCTTTACGTTGTTGATCTTGGGTTACTTTTGCAGTAAGTAAAATAATTGGGATATGGCTTGTTAGTGCATCTTTTTTTAGTTGCCTACAGAGTTCTATACCACTAATTTCGGGCATCATAATATCACTAATCACCAAATCGGGCAGTTGGTCTCTAATTAATTTTAAGGCTGGTTTTGCTTTTGTGAATTTAATAACATTGTATTCGTTCTTAAATAACGACGTTACAAAATTTAATATATCAGCTTCATCATCAATAATAACAATTGTTGGTTGTTCCTTTTTTCTTGAAAGATTTACTTCTTGTTTTGTAATTGGTTTTTCTTCACTTTTAACCAATTCAAAATCTTCAAAGGCATTTTTATTTAGAGGCAATGTGATACTGAATTGAATTTTCTGGTCTTCAAGCGTATTTGCTAATATGGCGCCTTTTGATAAGGTCACTAAGTCTTTTACTAAGGCTAAGCCTACACCAACACCTTCAGAAGCCTCATTATGTTGGTAGAAACGCTCAAATAATTTCCCTAATTTATCAGATTTTATATTGTTATTCTGATTAATAACAGATAGTAACAATTGGTCATTTTTATATTGCGCATTAAAATAAATGGTGGTTTGTTGAGGCGCATATTTTATAGCATTTGATAATAGGTTA
>Ga0209121_10003677_pt1 | contig 14684 bp, 13 predicted proteins | sample Cruoilmetagenom3_FD_187292 | JGI IMG/M metagenome (GOLD analysis project Ga0209121, IMG submission 187292) | Oil polluted marine microbial communities from Coal Oil Point, Santa Barbara, California, USA - Sample 3 (SPAdes) (version 2) | ecosystem: Environmental > Aquatic > Marine > Oil seeps ...
TGCCCAGCACAACCAGCAGCAAAAGGATCGCCAATCCATAAATGATCCAGCCGTAATCTCTTCGATTTTGCTGCGGTGTTGTTAATGTATCTGACTCGCGCACCCATATCGATCGATCAGGATCATTCGGGTCCTGGCTATTCATAACACTGCTCGCCAGGCGCCGGCTGGGTTTTTGATCAGCCGGCAGGCTATGGAGTGCCTCGAGGAACGCTTTTCGCAATGCCCCGGCAGACTGCCAGCGATCTTCAAAACGCAGCGCCAGGGCTTTCTCGACAATTTTGATGGTTTGTTGAGAAATGCGGGGGTTATAGTGATGCAGCGGTGTTAGTTTTAATTTGCCCGTCGCCCTGGCCAGGCTGTCCTCGGGCAGAAATCCCCCCAGAGCAGCGTACAGGGTCGCGCCTAGTGAAAACAGGTCTGATCGGTGGTCGGTTGGCGCATCACCATACTGTTCAGGTGGGGAATACTCCGGCGTCATCGCCCGCGCAGCGGTCGTGGTTTTTTCTTTTTGACCGGAAATTTTCACTAGTCCAAAATCTACAAGAACGATTTCGCCATTTGGCGTGATCTTAATATTTCCTGGCTTAATATCACGATGGGTAATGCCGGGACTCTGGTTGTGCAGGTAGATCAATGCATCACAAATCGCAATGCCAATCTGCAGCACTTCAACCTCAGGGAGGACATCCTCCCTCGCTATCCACTGGCGCAAGTCCTCCCCTTCGATATAATCCATCACCAGGTACTGGGCTTGCTGATCGACCACAAAATAATCAAAGACTCGCGGTAAATTAGGATGGCGCAAAGCTGCCAGCACTCTGGCCTCACGCTGAAATTGGCGTGTGTAGTCTTCAGAACAATAAACGTTTTCTTTGACTGCGACGATCACATCTAAATTTTCATCAACCGCGCGGTACACGGCCCCCATCCTCCCCTGTCCGAGGATATTCAAAATACGATAGCGCTCTCGAAGCAAATAGCCGTTTTCCAAGGTCATAGTTAATTTCCCTGTGTGACGCTGTAATTATTTTAACTTATCCTGGGTTTAATGTAAGCGATAAAATATACTATAATTCAAAAGATCAATGGACAACAACAATCTTCAACTGGATATCCACTCCACGGTGCTGACGGCTGCAATCATTTTGGGTGTTGCCGCTTTAGTCATGTTCATCTTTGGCATCAACCACCTGATAAAAAGCAGGGGCATCCCCTTCTATAAAAAGCGGCACGATCGCATGGTGCGGGGTTGGCGCTTGATGATCCTGGCGGTCATTTTCATTCCGCTGGTCTGGGCCATCTTAAATCATTCCGAACCGGTCGTCTACCGCTTCATCTCACCTTCACCGACCATCACTCAAACGCCAACCATCACCATCACTCCCAGCATCACCATCACACCGTCCATCACCCTGACGCCGACGATCACCAACACCCCCTCCATCACCAGTACGCCCAGCATGCCCGATGAGGTAGCTGAAGAATTTGAGTCAGAGGTTACGCCCAATCCCGAGTCCGTTTTCAGCCCGATCCAGTTTGCCCAAAATATTGATGAAGGGCTGCAGCCCATCGATCCAGCAGTTGAGTTTGAAAACCCGGTCGGTGAGCTGTTCGGAACCTTCAGCTACAACAATATGGATGTCGGCGCCCAATGGAGCGCCCTGTGGTATCGGGAAGGCGAGCTGGTCTATTATGAATCAAAACCCTGGGATGGGGGCTCGGGCGGGTACGGCTATACTAATTGGAACCCCGCCAGCAGCCAGTGGGTGCCAGGTACCTATGAAGTCCAGATCTTCGTCGGATCCGAATGGAAATCTTCCGGGTTCTTTACCGTCCTGGGTGAGCCGCCGGTCCCCAGCATCACGCCGACAGACACCCAAACATCACCCCACACACAAGTACCTTCTCAAACCCCGACGATCACACCCACGCAGACCCTGTGGCCAACGCGCACTTTCACGATCACCCTCACACCCACCCGCACGCGTACGCCGCGCCCAACAGCCACCGAATGACTGCTGTTATCTCCGCAATTTCAAGCCCCCATACCCCCCAGCCAAGAATCTACCATCCACCGCAGCGCTGTACCTGTCGTTTAGATGAACACGCCAGAAACAGTCGTGATACCTCCGCTGCCAGAACATTTCTAACAATTTTTTTCTCGGGTTGGAAGAGCATTCGCCAACCAAACAGAAAAACAAGAGAGCAACTAGTGTCTATTCAGGATCCCTGGTAATTTCCTGGCGATACTTGTTTTTGAGGGTATAGGTGTCTGGCATTTTAGCCACAAATGGACAATTTGCCCCCTTAGCACAGGTCGAGGCGCAGCCTTGCACACCATCGCCTGGTTCAGTCAGATCACTTTCTTTAACCAATCGACCTGTGCGGATCAAGTATTGAAACATTCCCTCACAAGCACTGCGGTCTATGCCCAATTTTAGACAGAGGGTGTTCAGGGCGACAGCCCCGTTTGCATTTTCAATCTCATCTATAATTTGCCGGATCATCGGTTACCTTTTGTGACTGCTCGTTATTATCAAGCCAGCTATACTTTTGATTTCCATCGGGCACAGTGCCGCAATAATTTCCAAATGCACCTATCCCAATCCAAGTAAAATGCCGCCCTGGAAGACAACGAAAGCCATGAGCCAGGCAAGCAGCAGCTGACCAATGATTGATCGCCAGGTCCATTTCATACCAAGCTCCTGCCGTTCAGCTGCCACAGCCACCATACAGGGCGTGTAAATCAAAACGAAGATCATAAAAGCCAGCCCAGCCAAAGCGCCATGACCGTTACTGGAGTCTTCAAAACTTGTCTGAACAGCCTTCATTAATCCTGTAGGTTCTTCTTCGGCTTCTTCCTCGAAAACATTGATACCAACCACCAGCGGCAAGGACTTGACCGTGTCAACGGCGGCAGTGATAAAAGAGGTAAATATTTCACCAATATCCTCGAAAAATGTGCTCCCCTCAGCAGCTTCAGGTGCTTCTTCGATATCGTAAACCTGGCACAAAGTGCTGACCACCACCTCTTTGGCCACAAAACCGGTCACAAGGGCACTGCTGGCTTCCCAGCTTCCAAAACCGAGGGGAGATAAAGCTGGCGCTACCACGCGGTTGACGGTCGCAAAGGCGCTGTCACCCACATCAATTTCCGCGAAGCGCCCACCCCCACCAACCGGTATCGCCATCAATATCCATAAGATCACGCTTGTTGCCAGGATGAGCGTCCAGGCCTTCCGAACAAAGGCGCTGGTCCGCTCCCACATGTGGAACCAGATCCCGCGCAGGGTTGGAATGCGATAGGGCGGTAGTTCCATCACGAAAGTGGATTCTTCTTTCCCCTTGAAAACCGTATTTTTCATCACAATTCCCAAAATGACCGCTGTGACAATACCCAGCATGTACAGGCTTAACACAACAGTTCCGGCGCTTTCTGGGAAAAAGACGGCAGCAAAGAGGATATACACAGGCAAACGAGCGCCACAGCTCATGAACGGTACCAGCAGTCCAGTCAGGATGCGATCCTTTTCGTTCTCAAGGGTTCGCGTGGCATAAAAGGCCGGGACGGTACATCCAAAACCAACCAGCATTGGCAAAAAGCTCTTGCCGTGCAGCCCCAGGGAATGCATCAGGCGGTCCATAACAAAAGCAGCGCGCGCCATATACCCCGAGTCTTCCAAAATTGCCAGCGCCAGGTACAGGAACATCATCACCGGGACGAAGACCAGCACGCCGCCCACCCCCGCGAGAATACCGTCTACAAACAGGCTCTCTACCCAGCTGCCGCTTAAACCCAAAGCCGCTAATATGGCCGTGACCCAGTTCGTGATCGGACCGCCGATCACGCCGTCGATCCAGTCCAGGAATGGCCCGGAGACATCTGCAGTCAACTTAAACACCACCCACATAGCAGCCAGGAAAATTGGGATGCCCCACAGGCGGCTTGTCACGATTTTATCAATTTTGTCGGAGGTCGTGAATTGATCTTCACGGGTCCGTCTGACAGCTTCCTTGACCAACCCATTGATCCATCCGTAGCGATGGTCGCCAATAATGATGTCCACATCGTCACCATAAATTTCTGCAAGATGTTCAGCGCTTTGCTTTGCGGCAGCCAAAACCTCACGTCCTTCAGGTGAAATCATCAATCTTGCCTGGATGTCCGAGTCAGCTTCCAGTAATTTGATGGCCAGCCAGCGTGCGGGAAATTGATCAGTAATTTCTGGATGGCTGCTGATAACCGCCTGCAGGCGGGCGATTTCCTCTTCCACTTCGCGACCGTAATCAATGCTAAAACCTTCGCGTTGGGAATAAGCTAATTCGTGCTGTGTCATGCGTTCTTCTCCTTTGCTAAACTAATCATCGCACCAACCAGGTTGTCAATCCCCTCCCCTTTATTCGCAGTGGTACTCACCACTGGGGACTGTAGTCCCTGGCTGAGCATGTCCTGGTCTATTCGAAAACCACGGGCGTCGGCAACATCAGACATATTGAGTGCAACAATCACCGGGACGCCCAGCTCCAAAACCTGGACAGTAAGGTAAAGATTGCGTTCCAAATTTGCCGCATCGACCACAGTAACCACGATATCGGGGTTTTCATTGAGAATGTAATCACGGGCAATGACCTCTTCGGGAGAAAACGCCGTCAAGCTGTAAGTCCCTGGCAAATCTACTACCTCAATTTCGTAATCCCCGTGTTTAAATTTTCCTTCCTTTTTTTCAACTGTTTTCCCGGGCCAATTTCCGACATGTTGGCGTGAACCGGTCAGGGCGTTGAAGATGGTGCTTTTCCCGGCATTCGGGTTTCCAGCCAGTGCAACGTGCAGCACTTTCATTTTTTACTCCTCTCATTGCTTGATTTTATCGATTGAACTCACCATGATTCTTCTGGCTATACAGCGCCCCAGGGCGATCCTTGAATCACGCACAGAGATCAACAAGGGACCTCCCCGATCAGAAACAATCCGCAAGGTTATTCCAGGGGTCAAACCCAGGGCTGCCAAACGCAAATTGACCTTTCTCCCCCCGCGCACAAATTCCAAACGCACTGTTTCGCCAATAGAAGCCAAAGCAAGTGGAAAAACTGAAGCAGCCATTCGTTTAGTTATGCGTTTAGCGGAGATACAACAATTTTTGCGGCTTCGGACTTGCGAAGGGATAGGTCATATCCCTTGATCACAAAGTCTATCGGGTCCCCCAGAGGAGCCACCCGCTTGACCAGGATGGTCTCACCTTTGACCAATCCCATGGCCAGCAGCCGCTGACGTGCAGCCCCTTTGAAATTAATACTTTCAATGATGCCTTTTTGACCGACGTGTAAATCACTGAGTGGTAATGACATTGTCTCCTCGTTGTTTTCTGGGGTATTGGACAAATGCAAGGGTTTCACAACAATCCTGGAGGCTATCCCTGCTGCCAGGTTCACATGGCCAGATTCAGTATTCAGCAATATCTCATCCCTGCTGCCCACGGCAATTGGGGATATGCGTACACCCAGCTTAATCCCTGCATTGAACAAAAAGTTGGTGGTGGCTTCATCAGCTTCAATCTGCATCACAATGCCTGTTCCCCCAACAGCAAGGTCCGTCAGAGATATCCCCTGAAAAGGGGAACGGGAACCCTCTGCGGCGGGTGGTATCGGCTTTCCATGAAAGCAAGTTCTGGGGTGATCCAAAAACTCCGCAAGCCGATCAGCCACCTCCGATGAGGTCACATGCTCCATCTCACAGGCCATCTGATCGGCTTCTTCGAGTTCTATTTTTAAATGCTGGACGAGAAATACCTCCCACAAACGGTGGTTTCGCAATATGCGGTCGGCGACGGACTGTCCCTCGGGGGTTAGTTCAACGCCTTTGTAAGGTTCATAGGCCACCAAACCTGACCTCGCCAGTTTCTTGACCATTTGGTTGACAGAAACGGCTTTCAGTCCTAATTTTTCAGCTAAGTCAGGCAAAGGTATATGGGGGCTGACAGAATCCTCACAGAGTTTCTGGATGGTCACCAGGTACATCTCTTCACTTTCGCTGGCGTTCATATGTCTTACCATATCATTTTCCTTTCATTTGTTATGGTATTCCATAAGAATATCAAAGATTCTGTTGATTGCCCATGGATGGAAATCACCTTACAAGGTGACATTTATCACATTGGTTGTGACAGCAGCCAGGAATCAGGCAAGATGAGAAAATTTTTTATATCAGCAAACCAGACCGGCGACATGCACCAGGATACACCGATGCAGCAATAACACGCCCCCTTTTTTGAACCGCTAATCATTCGGGACGGCCACAGACATCAACGCGTATGGATGCAGCCCAACAGGTTCAATCGAACAAGCAGGTCCCCCACAAGAACAGGTTAGATGGGTATTGATTTGTCCATTAAGTTCATGGCGGTGGCCACCTGCGCTGCCACTTGGGCATTCTGGCGCAGCAAGGCCAGGTTTGCCTGCAGGCTCTCGCCCCCCGTCAGCTGGCTGACCCTCGCCAGCAGGAACGGCGTGGTCGCCGCCCCGCTAACGCCCTGCACATCAGCTTCCTCCAAAGCCTGCTGAATAGCCGTCTCCATCACTCCAGGTGACATGGCTGCCTCCTCCGGTGGCGGGACCACCAACAGCATCGCTGACCCCAAACCAGCCTCCCAGGCACGCAGCGCAATCCCGGCAGCTTCCTCCGGCGTTTCCACCCGCAGGTCCACGGGAAGCCCACTCTTGCGGGTGTAGAAGGCTGGAAATTCATCCGTCTGGTAGCCGATCACCGGCACGCCCCGGGTTTCCAGGACTTCGCGCGTGGCTGCCAGATCCAGGATGGCTTTCGCGCCGGCGCACACCACCACGACGGGTGACCTGCCCAGCTGCACCAGGTCGGCTGAGACATCAAAAGGCACCCCGCGGTGGACGCCGCCGATGCCGCCCGTGGCGAACACTCGGATGCCCACCTGTGATGCTGCAAACAAGGTGGCTGCCACAGTCGTCCCACCGCTCAGGCCGCCGGCAAGGGCAATCCCAAAATCCCGCAAGCTGATCTTACGCGACGAGTCCAGGGTCGCCAAACGTTCCAGCTGAGCATCGCTCAGTCCGATGTGGATCTTGCCGTCCAGCAGGGCGATGGTGGCCGGGTTGGCGCCGTGATCGCGCACGATGGCTTCTACATCCCGCGCCAGCTCAAGGTTGGTGGGCACTGGCAAGCCGTGGGTGATCACGGCAGATTCCAGCGCCACGATGGAGGCGCCCAGCCTTTGGGCTTCTTGAATAGGTTTTGAAATTACAAATGACTTTGGCAGCGAACTCATCATTATTTTTAATCCTCTCAATACAAATAATATCAGTGATCAAGGCATATACGATTGTAAGGTGAAGCGTTTGGGATATCAAGCCTCATAATCTGGTTAACCTGCAGCGGGAGAGAAGGTCGCAAGGTCAGCGCTCCCCGCGCACCCACATCTCCTGCCCATCGGTGCTCACCCGCACCCAGCCGTGCGCCAGGGTGGTGACCAGCGGATAGTCCGCCAGCAAACCCACCAGGGGCAGCTCTCCCTCCAGGGGCATGTCCGCTTCATCCAGCGGCAGCAGCACCAGGGCAGGAGTCCATTCCGACATTCGCTTGCGAGGTAGATTTGCCCCCTCCAGATCGTCCGGCAGGAGGAGAGCATCCGGAGCGCTGGGCACAGCCAGCCAATCATTTTTCACTTTGCCGGTCGGGAGCAGCGCGCTAAAATTCTCCCACTCCAGCCAGAAGACAGCGCTTTTCTTCCCGACTTCAATCACTCTCAGCTGAACTCCGCTGCCGAAATCCAGGCTGTGCCCCACTTCCAATTCAACAATTGGGACATCAAGTTCAACCAGTCCAGCATACAATTCCCTGCTGGTGGTCGTTTCCTCAGGGTTGATCCCCCACAAAACCATTTCAGGAGGATGATCTTCCATCAAAGCATATAAACCATTCAGGTCCTCACGGGCAGCACTGCCTACAAATAACAGGTCCAACTTGCCTCTGCCAGCCGGCAGCATTTGCCCCAATTGCTGGCTGAGACGGGAAGGGCTCTCCCCGCCGCCAATTAACACGGCATGGCCCGCAGGTGTTTGCACCAGCACGGTGCCCTGCGCGTCCAACAAGGTCAAATGTAAATTTCCATCCGGCAGGGTCAGCACACGATTCCAGACGAAGATCACCATCCCGAAAACGACCAGCAGTACTGATTGCAACGACAATAAGCGCTTAACCAATTTGCGGCGTGGTTCTGGGGGCAGCAGCGTGAACACAAACAGCAGCCCATAGAAAATCACCAGCCAGAACCCATGGAAATCGGGGAGCACCAGATCGCCACCCGGCCAGCGGCCCAGCCAGTCGATCAACCGCACTGTGTACTGCACAAAAGGCAGGGCAATCACAGCCAGCACACGGCCCAACCCAGGCAGCACAATCCCGGCCAGCATAGCCAGGCCGCCCAGGATCAGCACCAGCGGCTGGGCGGGCAGGATCAGGGGGTTGGCAATCAGGGCGATCCACGACAGGCCTCCGAAGTGATAGGCAATGATCGGCATTGTCATCGCCTGGGCAGCCAGGGTAAACAGAAAAAAGTCGCTCACCGGGCCTACCAGCCTATTAGCCTGGTCCTCGCTCATCCTGCGGCTGGCGAGGCGCACAAACCACTCCTCCAGGGGTTGGCCATACAGGATCAGTCCCAGTGTGGCCAGGGCAGAGAGCTGAAAGCCAACATCCCAGGGGAGGTTAGGGTTCAGCAAAGCCATCAGCAAAACAACCAGGCCCAAACTGTTCAGTCCGTTCTGGCGCCGCCCGAACATCCCCCCCAGCACGCCCAGTCCCCCCATCAAGGCAGCACGCACAACGGCTGCCTCACCCCCCACCAGAACGGTGAAAGCGGCAATCCCCAGGACAGCCGACACAGCCCCCCACTTCCGCCCGAAAAGGCGTGTGAATACACTGGAAAAAAGACCTGCCAGGATCGCGATATTAAACCCTGAAATCGCAATGATATGCGTGGTACCGGTGCTTCTGAACGCGTCCTGTAAATCCTGGGAAAGCCCCTGGTCACGCCCCAACAGGATGCCGGCCAGCAGGTCTGATTCAGGGGACGGAAAGAGCTGCTGCAGGGCGGCATAGCCCCTGTCACTCAGCTGATAGAGCAGGGTTCTCAAGGGATTGCCCGCGCCGCTCTCCAGGTGATGCACATCAGCATAGGACAGGATGCTCAGGATCCTCCTGCGAGCTAAATAGTCCCGATATGAAAAACCCGCGCCCTCAAATGGGTGGTCCAGCTGACCGGTTACCTCCAGGCGGTCGCCGTAGGCGAAGATGTTCCCCACGTCAACCCGGAGTAAAACCAGACCAGAAACCTCCGAAAAAGGCTTCAACTCATCACCGCCATCCAGCAATCGCAAGCCTTCGACCTGGATGGTCAGGTTGGTATGATCCTCCCTCGGGTCAGGCGGCTCACTCACCACGCCCACCAGCTGCACCCTTCCGCGGCCGTTGTAATACGCTACGTGCTGCGGTGTGACCTCTATTTTTTCGGCTGCATAGCGCCAGCCACCCATGAAGAAAAACAATACCAGGATCATACCCGGCAGGCGTCGATCAGCCCTGGTCCATCGGCGCAGCGCTTGGGTCAGGGCCAGGGATTTCGGCAAAGCAAGGGTCAGGACAAAGGCAAGCAAGCTCAGGCTCACTCCCACCAGCCAGATCCAATCGGGAAGGGACAGGCGGTCTGCCAGTAAGATCCCGCCCAAACAGGCAAGTGACAGCCAGAAAAAGGGGAGAAAGCCCTTGAATGGGTTATTTCGTATGCGTTGATCCTGCGGCGTGATGGTCATGGGATTATTCCAAGTATTGGGTTAATTTTATCAAAATTCTAAGATTCAGGCATTATGTTTAATGAAGGGTGGTCGATGGTGTAACCAAATTCACCTTAACGGCATCATAATCATAAAAAAAAGGAGTAAGCAAATGAAGAAAAATATGGGATCAATTGACCGAATTATTCGAATAGCACTGGCCGTCCTGGTGGCTGTGCTCTACTTCACCAATGTGATTGGCGGTACTCTGGCTATCATCCTCGGTATACTGGCTTTGATCTTCCTGGTCACCAGCCTGTTTGGCGTATGCCCCCTGTACATGCCCTTTGGCCTGTCAACCAGGAAAAAATCCTGACATCCCACACATCAACGCAAGCGGCTGGTTTGGATGGGTTTCAGACCAGCCGTTTGTGTTTAAGGGTGGATAAGATCTTATTGTGAACTTCATACAATAAACAAACCTTATACACTTGTTGGTTTATTTGATGACAATCCCTTATACTATCAATAACAAAGAAAGAAAAATAAATAATACACGAAAGGAAATACCATGTTGAAGAAAATAATGAATATCAATCCTCAGGAAGTAAAAATTCTCGGATCAGCAATTTTACCCTTTGCTGTAATGGCAGTCTCTCGAATATTCTCCCCCATCCTGAAGTCCGCTGTAAAAGGCGCCCCCGGAACGCATGCTCCTCTGGCAGTACCTGTATTCCCCCAGGGAACGGGCTATTTTGTCAAGCATCCCGATTCCTATCGACGTTAGGAAGGGTGTTCACAACCCACCAGACCGCGGAGGGCACCCTCCGCGGTTTTTCTGATTAAAACAGGCCTAGCTGGTAAATTTATTATCCCCAAATTTCTCGGAAAAACCAAAGGGCAATCTTGTGTAGTAAAAGGAGGTTTGAGATTTAATTTGACAAATTTTGTCTTATATGTTATATTATTAGATAAGGAAAAAAGTAAGTCAAATAAATAAGGAGAACATGATGATATATAAACCCCTGATTTTTCTGGGAAGTTTCCTGAGGTTAGCCATCTGGCTGCCGTTATTGAGCATATTGATCTCCGGGAACCAGACCTTCAACTTGAGATCTTCAAGAAAACGATACCCGAGGCCGCAGTTATTGGTGCCGACGGGGGTCCAGGCAACCGCGTTTTATACAACCCATCCTGATAGAAATCATCGAAATAGAGTGTATCACTAAAGAATCACCGGGGGAAAAACCAGATGTTGCTTGCCTGGATCAATCAGCTAGAAACGGCATGCCATCATCCAGGATTAGATTTTATTGAACCCTGTCATACGGACGATGAGATGACAGGGTCACGTGCTCCACGCACATCTGCCAGCGCATCCAGCATCTTTGCATGGATGATCGGATTGGCGCAGACCAGGCTGATCGGCTCCGCCATGAAATTTGGGTCGCCGTAGACATTCGTGGCTGCGCCGCCTGCTTCCCTGACAATTAAACCAGCTGCAGCCACATCCCAGGGACGAATCGTCACTTCCCAAAACCCATCCAGGCGCCCTGCACCTACATATGCTACATTCAGTGCCGCCGAACCCAAACGGCGCACGGTTTGTGAGAGCTGGTTGAAGCGGATGAAATTTTCGTTGTTGTCATCCGGCGCGTGCTCATGATCATAGGGGAAACCTGTCACCAGCATGCAGTCGATCAGGTCAGTGAAACCAGAAACCTGGATCGGCTTTCCGTTCAAGGTCGCACCCTTGCCCCGCCTGGCGCAGAACATTTCATCTCGTACCGGGTCATAGATTACGCCTAATGCCATCTCGCCCTGAAAAGCATAGCCCACCGAAACACAGTAGAAGGGCACGCCGTGGGCGAAGTTCAGGGTGCCGTCCAGGGGGTCAATGAACCACTGGTGCGCCTGGCTGCCGGCCAATTCACCCGATTCCTCGGCATTGACGGCGTGGTCGGGAAATTCTGCGCGAACGGCATCGATCAAGAATCTCTCGGATGCGTGATCAGCCTTTGTGACCAGGTCAGTCCGGCTCTTGTGACGCACATCCATCTCTTTCCCGACAAAGCTCTGCAAAATCTGGCCGGCTTGCCGGGAGATGTTTTTAACAAATTCCAGGGTTGGTTGCATCGTGATCCTTTGGTTGTTTTAGTCGAGCACCAATTGTAGCATATCCACTGAAAATTATTAACAATTCGCGCTGCACAGGCAGAAGTAGTTCCCCCATAAAATCAACAACACCCCAATCAAATAAAGTGTAAGACCTGCAGGATATCCTGAATCCCGCCTATTTCTTGGTATGGTCATAGACGGCTCTGACCATCTTCACCGCCACCTTGCCACCCGGCACCAAAGCCCCGGCCGCGACCTCCCCCAGGTCAAAGATCAAGTCCGGCGTGAGGATCCCTTTGACCTGGCCGCCCAGCTTCTCACCATGGCTGTCATAATCTCCGGTCAGGGCATCAAATTCCAGCACCACGTGTTTATCCTTCGGGATCCAGTGATATTCCAGGGCATACACCGGCCTGAAATTAAGTGCCAGTTTCTCCACATCGACCCGCTCCTCATGGATGATCTCAGCATCCACCGGCTGGATCACCTGTGACAGCACCGTACGCACCACTGTGCTGGCAAGCGCTTTAGGCGGGACCACCAGCACGCCCTCGGGGGTAAAATTCTCCAGATCGACCACTTCCTTATTGAGGAAACTGCTGTACTGGCTCATATCCGCTTCCGACCCGCTGCCGTCAAAAGTAAAAGCGCGCTCAGCTTCTTCCACACAATGCTCCACGCCGTTCACGGTCATGCTGGTTTTGCCCTTGGGGTCCGTTGTCACCGGCAGGTCCTGCCCAAACAAGGTGACATGCTCAATTTCAGGTCCGCTCAGGGGGATCGTGTAGGTGCGGTTGCGCTCATACACTGTACGCAGCTTCACGCTGACCTGCCAGAAGGCTTCCAACCGGTTCTCCACCGAAACCAACTGGACTTCCTCCGGCTTGGCGCGTGAGAACAAGGCGCCCAGGGTGCCGGATACTGCCTGGACCTTCTTCTGCTCCATGCGGTCCCGCGCCACCTCCAGGGTCACCTGGGGGATGTAATGAAAGGCTCTCTCCTTGGCGAGGTAAATATCCATGGCTCACTCCTGGATTTTAATTAGTATAAAGCTAAGTGGGACAACAAGTGACCTGCTTCAATTATAGCGGGATTCGTGAAAATTTGAGAGGTTGTTTAAGATCCGCGGGATTTGATACAGCCCAATTCGTCTAAGTAGAGCATCAAAATACACAGTCTCTGTGCGCAAAATTCTTTTTTTGAATGCCGGGGATCTGCCTGATAGATTTATATATCGATATTCGGTTTGTCGGGTTTGGAATCCCGACCTGCGCACCTTTTGCTCGCACAGGGTCTCCTGACCCTGTGCGGTATGATGACCGCAGGTTTTCCAATGTGCCGGTGAGGACACCTGCGCGAACAGCAGAAAACCTGCACCATCAGAAGTTTGCAGTAAAATTAGATTATCTCAACCATCCAGACTGTACGCGCTGCCCCCCGCCTAGAAAGGAGTCGCCCATCATGCCCCAAGAAAAATCCCTGCCCCGCTTTGCCGTGCTGCAGCTCTCGGGCTGCGCCGGCTGCGAGGTGTCCCTGCTCAACGCCAGCGAGTGGGTGGAAAAATACCAGCTGGTGTATATGCCCCTGGTGGTCTCCACACACAGCGTCCCGGACGACACCGAGATCCTGCTGGTCAGCGGCGGCGTGCGCAACGATGAGGACGTCTGGAACCTGCGCCGGGCGGTCGAAAAGGTGGACCGGGTGGTGGCGGTGGGCACCTGCGCCATCTCCGGCGGCGTGGCCAACCTGGGCGACCGGGACGAGGTGCGCCAGATGTTCATGGCACAGGCAGGGCGCCACCACCTGCCCCACCTGCTGCCCAAAAGCCAGCCGATCGATGCCTTCGTCGAGGTGGACCTGTACCTGCCCGGCTGTCCGCCCACCCCCGAGCTGTTCATGGCCGCCCTGACCGGGCCGGAGGACTTCCAGGCCAGCAGCATCGTCTGCCAGGAATGCGGTCGCAAGAAGCTCAAAGACATGCGCCCCAAACACCTTCTCGGCTTCCAGCAGGGCAAGGTACTGCCTGATATCTGCCTGATCAACCAGGGCTACCTGTGCGTGGGCTCCTCCACCCGCGGCGGATGCCGGGCGATCTGCACCCGCGCGGGGCACCCCTGCGTGGGCTGCCGCGGGCCCTCCGACGCCTACATCGAGAAGGAATCCCAGGTGTGGTTTGACCGGATACAGAGCGTGTTCGAGCGGATGACGGACATCCCACCTGAGGAGATCAAGCAGGCGCTGCATTCTCCGCAGCTCTCTCTGTTTTTGTTCCAATTCACCGACTACATGGACGGGAACCGCCCGCCCCGACCGAAAGAAAAGGTGCTCTGATATGACTACACTGCGTTTCCCCCTCAGCCGTATTGAAGGCCACGCTCGCGTTGAAATGGAAGTGGAAGAAGGAAAGGTGATCTCCGCCCAGTTCCAGGCGATCGAAATGCGCGGCTTCCGCTACTTCATGCTGGGCACGCCGGCTGAACAAATGCCCGTGATCGTGCCCCGCATCTGCGGCGTGTGCTCCACGGCGCACCACGTGGCGTCGGTCAAAGCCCTGGAGGATATCTACGGGGTGGAGCCGCCCAAATTAGCCCGGGAAATCCGCGAGCTGCTCCTCCTCGGGCAGCTCATCCAGAACCAGGCCACCTCCATGTTCATCTTCACGATGCCCGACCGGGTCGGTGCCAGCAGCATCTTTCACATGGACGAATCGGAAGCTAACCCTGAACAGCAGCTCAGCCTGGCACAGCGCGCCCTGAAGGTGCGCC
>Ga0209121_10003678_pt1 | contig 14684 bp, 19 predicted proteins | sample Cruoilmetagenom3_FD_187292 | JGI IMG/M metagenome (GOLD analysis project Ga0209121, IMG submission 187292) | Oil polluted marine microbial communities from Coal Oil Point, Santa Barbara, California, USA - Sample 3 (SPAdes) (version 2) | ecosystem: Environmental > Aquatic > Marine > Oil seeps ...
GCCCCTTTAGCAATGTCCTCACCTCTATGTCGAACATTTAATCCCCTTTTCACTTGCCGCAATATGCCAATCTGAGACAAGTTATTCCCTGATGTCTTCCGTGCTACTTCATCAGTATCCTCAAATTGCACCACGGCATCGGCTCCTTTAGGTAACCATGCCCCTGTCATAATACGAATGGCAGTCCCCGGCTTAATCTCTTCTATGGGTATAGACCCGGCGGCAATCTCTCCGACGACAGCCAGAATCCTAGGAGATAAGTTGCTGGCGCTGTATGTATCCTCAGCCCTCACGGCAAAGCCATCCATAGCGGAATTATCCGACGGAGGAATATCAATGGTGGCATAAATGTCCTCAGCTAGAACTTGCCCGAAACAATCTAGGATGGGCTTCCTTTCAGACTCTAGAACTTCAACATAGCTCAAAATCTTCTCTAAAGCTTCTTCCACAGAGATCACTTGGCAAACTCCTAAAATTGCATTATAGATTATCTTTGTTTCTCAAGCCAATTTCCCCTTTTGCCGTAGACTTTAAGTTAAAAAATTTGGCAAAAAGCCTTGTTTTGACCTTAACATTGGCTTATAATAGATATTCTATGCTTGGGGAAAGGCTAGTGATAGACAAACCTGTAAGTTTGTCTATTCCTGTTTCTCATCGTTATAGGCTTCATTTCCAGTTTATGAGTGAGTAGCCATGATACGATTCTTTATAACCGCCTTTGTTGCTTTCTTAGTTTACTTAGCTTTGACCACATCTTCCGGCCCTTTGCTTTTATGGAGTAAAGAAGAGTTAATCATTGGGGGTATTTTCGCCGTCGTAGTAGGAGCGATAGTTAGAAATATGTTTATAAAGAAAAGCCTTCGTATGCTAAATCCCAAAAGATGGTTCTTATTCCTGGCCTATTTTTTGGGAATATTTTTGCCAGCAATGGCGAAAGCAAACATTGACGTTGCTTATAGGGTAATAACGGGAAGGATAAACCCAGGCATAATGAAGATTTCTCCTAATTTAAAGAATGATTTAAGCATAACTATGCTTGCTAACTCCATAACTCTAACTCCAGGCACTTTAAGCGTGGATGTAGATGAAGAAACAAACGACCTATATGTCCATTGGATAAACGTGAAAAAAGAAGCCTTAGAAAAAATGCCTAGAGATTACAAATATGTATGTGGTAAATTCCCTGATTGGGCAAGGAGAATAGCAGAATAATGTGGTTTCCCGTAGCCATATTCCTTGCCGTTTGTATATTCATAGTCCTTATAAGGTTGTTCTTAGGCCCTACCCGGCCAGACCGGCTTGTAGGATTGGATACCTTAAACACTTTAATTGTGGTGTCCATGGTTATTCTGGGGGCGGCATTTAAAGAGAAGATATACATTGATGTAGGCATTGTTTATGCCCTGCTTTCTTTTGTCACCACACTTTTCATAGCCAAATACATAGAGAAGAGCAAATTCTAATGATACTAAATATAATTACCTACATATTTATAGGCATCGGATGCTTTTTCAACCTGATGGCAGCGATCGGCCTGCACCGTTTTCCTGACGCTTATACTAGGCTGCATGCTGGAACGAAATGCACTACCTTTGGCTCCATGTTTTTAATCCTAGCTATAGTCATACAATCTATAAGTGCTTGGGTGGCAGAGGGCATTTCTTCCCCCCAATCAATACTTACCTTACATGCAGTTATCGCTTTAATAGCCATTCTGCTGACCAATCCTACCAGCGCCCATGCTATTGGCAGGGCAGCACATAGGAGTGGGATCAAACCAGCTAGAGCAGTTGTAGATGACCTTGAGGGGAAAAACCATGATTGAGTCAGGAGTTCTACACATAATTATACCTATTTTGATCGTAGTGTGTGCATTGTTAGTAGCAATATTCAGAGACCTCATCGCTGCTGTAATAAGTTTAGCTGCTATGAGCTTGCTCTTAGCCTTGGAGTTTTATTTACTCCAAGCTCCTGACGTAGCTATCGCTGAGGCCGCGATAGGAGCAGCTATTACCGCAGCGGTTTATATCCTAGCCATAAGGGCAACAAAGCGTGAGTAGTAGGAATATGAGAAAATTTGCTATGGTAGCATCCTTGAGCATCTTTATCGCCTTCCTAATAGCAGCAGCATTCCTCATTCACCCCTTTGGCTATCCTCCATCTGAAATGGACGACTACATAATAGAAAATACACAGAATGAAACTGGAGCCAATAATGCGGTAACTGCTGTTGTCTTTGATTACAGAGGCTTTGATACTTTAGGAGAGGCTACTATCCTGTTTACCGCAGTGACCGGCGTGGTTATGCTATTTAGGAGAAAGAAGAGGGAGAAATAAACCATAATGTCTAAAATTGTGCGTACCATGGCTAACATCTTAATCCTTTTTGTCCTTACATTCAGTTTATATATCATCATGCACGGGCACTTGACTCCTGGAGGTGGGTTTCAGGGGGGTGCTGTATTTGCCTCCGGCATTGCTCTGCTCATTGTTGCTTTTGGCTCCGATAATATCCACAAGAGTCTAAAGGAACACCATCTTTCTATCTTGGAAAGCAGCGGAGCGCTAATATTCATCGGCTTAGCCTTCGGCGGCCTAGCCACCGTATTCTTCTATAACTTCCTCGTCGGCTCCCCCATTTTCGGTCATATCCCCCCCGCTGGCCCTAATTCTGGGGATTTGTGGACTGGGGGGGTAATCCCCTTCATGAACTTAGCTGTAGGCTTAAAAGTCCTGGCCGGATTGTCTGCCATCCTTCTGGTCATGGCTTTAGCCACCACTACAATGGAGGTGGAAGAATGACAGAAGGCATTCCTTTTAATGTCCCCTTTTTGGCAGTAGCGGCATTAATAGGCATTGCTTTTTATATCATCGTCTCCCAAAGGAATATGATAAAGCTGGTATTGGGTCTTAGTATCCTGGCATCAGGCGTTAACCTATTCTTGATCACTTTAGGGTATAGGAAAGGTGGGATTGCTCCCATTTACACCCACGCTCCTGAAGGGATTATGGTATTGCCCGTCCCTCAAGCTTTGACTCTCACCAGCATCGTTATTGCTGTGGCGACCTTGGCTTTGATGCTTTCCATGGTAGTGCATATTTATCGCCACACCGGAAGCACAGATTCAGAAAAGTCCAGAATAATGAAAGGATAAACGCTGATGGCTGATGGCTGATGGCTAACTTAATAATCCACTCCCCCATCCTGATAATAGCGATTCCACTGCTAGTAGCGTTTTTAACTCCTCTAATTGGCAGAGCCAGTGGAAAAGCTAGAGATGTCCTGGTGGTAGCCAGTCTGGCTTTTGTAGAATTCTTAGTTATAATTTTAGCCAGGGATATTTACCTCAACGGATTGCGCGTTTACACCCTTGGCGCTCTTTCTCCCGACCTCACCATCCCTGAAAATTATATTGTCCCTATACGCATAATCCTGGAAGCAGATAGCATGTCTATATTCATGGCCATAATAACGGCCACTGTTTCCCTAGCCGCAGCTATATATTCCCTCTCTTTTATGAAAGAGGAGACAGGCCAAGATAGGTTCTATACCCTCTTGTTGCTTTTAGCTGTGGGCATGTTTGGCATGGAGCTTACTGGCGACTTGTTCAACCTGTTCGTTTTCTTAGAAATAGCTTCTATTGCCGGGGCAGCATTGGCTGCTTTCAGAACCAGGTTTGCTGATACCGCAGAAGGTGGATTCAAATATATAGTTATATCCTCAGTCGCTGCTCTGATGGTTCTACTCGCTATAGGCTTATTTTATGCCCAATACAATCTGATCAATATAGGTGCTCTTGCCCATGTAATGCAATACACCATGTTGGATAAGATAGCCCTGGTCCTGCTGGTAACAGCATTTATGATGAAGCTAGCAGCTGTACCCCTGCACATGTGGTGCCCCGATACCTATAGTGTTGCCCCCGCCGGCATAACCATAATGCTCGTAGTGGCAAGCTACGCATGCCTGTATGCTCTTTTCAGGACATGCTTTACCCTCTATGGAGTTTGCCTAAACCTGACTACTGTAGGCTGGATAGTGATAATTTTTGGATTGTTGAGCATGTTCATTGGAGTTACAATGGCTGTCTTCCAAACAGATATTAAGAGGTTGATGGCTTACCATTGTATCTCCCAGACAGGATACATGTTGCTCGGAATAGGAGTTGGTCTTGCTGTTTTGGATAACCCGGAAGCCTTAAATGCTTATGGAATAGCCGCTATGGATGGAGGAATTTTCCACATAATAAATAACGCCCTATACAAAGGACTCTTGTTCCTAACCGCCGGAGCTTTATTCTATCGCACGGGCACCAGAGACTTAAATAAAATGGGTGGCTTAGCCCATAAGATGAAGTGGACTACCATATTTTATATAATTGGGGCTTTGTCCATTTCTGGCATCCCTCCCTCCAATGGATTTGCCTCAAAATTATTAATTTACGAGTCTGTGTACCAGTTCAATCCTATCCTTGCTATAGTGGCAATGATAACATCAATCCTCACTCTGGCTTCCTTTACCAAAGCTTTCTACTCTGCATTTATGGGAGCAGAGCTCCCCGAATACCAGGAGGTAAGAGAGGTTCCAAAATCCATGATAGCTGGCATGGCTATCCTGGCTGCAGGCATTATCTTCTTTAGCCTTTTCCCCGGATTAGTCGTTGACCGGCTAGCTCAGCCTGCTACCAATGCTCTGATAAACCGGGGAGTCTACATTAACGGAATTATGGGAGGCGGGGGATAGATGTCAATTTTAGGACTTAGTTATTCTCCCTGGAGCCCAATCTTTTGGCTCCTTGCATTTGTAGTTGTGATGATAATGGCCTACTTTTTTAGGAGGCGCGGGCAGAAAAAATATAAAAAAGATACCGCCCAAACAAAGATCTTCCTATGTGGTGAAGAGGTGCCTGAGGCAAAGGAGCGACATATAAGAGCCCACAATGTATACTGGGGATTTTTTGAGACTATGAAAGAATACTATGACACAAATATAAAGGCACATACGGGAATAATAAATGATTATGTAATCTGGTTCCTAGTTCTTATAGCTATAAACGCCATAATACTCTTTATCGTGGGGATAGTATAAATGGCTATTAAAATAGGTTTTTGGACACATGAGTCTTAAGGCATTAAAGAGAGCACTCTGGATTTACCATATAAATACTGGGTCATGCAATGGATGCGATATTGAAATCCTTGCCGCACTTACCCCCAGGTATGATGTTGAACGTTTTGGCATGATGCTTGTTGGCTCACCCCGCCATGCCGATGTATTAGTAGTGACCGGACCAGTGGCAAGACAGATGGTCTCGAGACTCAAACGGGTATACGAGCAAACACCCGATCCTAAGGTGGTCATAGTGGTTGGCAGTTGCGGTTCGGAAGGAGGCGTATTCTATGAATCCTATAATTTGGTAGGGCCAGTAGACCAGCATATACCTGTGGACATATATGTTCCCGGATGCCCCCCCAGACCTGAAGCTATTATAGAAGCTGTAACCAAAGCTTGGGTAAAGCTTGAGAAAGCCGAACAAAAGGTAACATAAGTGGAAATACTTAGTCCTGAAGAAATAGTTGAGAGTTTTAAGACAGCCCTAGGAGCCAGCTTTGTCAATGCTAAGATATATCAGAGAGAGGTCGCAGTCAAAAAGAACCTTTTCCAATCGATTTGGATATATGTAAAGCGAGATGCCTTCAGGCAAGCAGTAGAACACATCTGTAAGCTACAGGAATATCCCCATTTGGCCGTAATCTCATCTTCCGATCTCGGGGATAGCGTTGAGTTGATATATCACTTCACAATATATTACGGGCATCACCTCAAAGAATTATCACTAGGGCTATGCCTAAATCTACCCAAAAATGACCTCAAAATACCAACAATTACAGATATCATTCCCGGCGCGTTGTTTACCGAGCGTGAAACCCAGGAGATGATGGGGGTAGAGGTGGTCGGCATACCAGATAACAGAAGGTTATTTCTGCCAGAGGATTTTCCAGAGGGCGTTTACCCCTGGAGAAAAGATGAGAAGGGTCCGTATGACATGCTCAGAGTCCTACCTGGGAGGGAGAAGAAATGAAGAACGAAGGGATGAAAACGACTTACACTATCCCTGTAGGCCCAATCCATCCGGCGCTGAAGGAGCCCATTCGGCTTGACTGTAAGGTAGATGGTGAAGAGATTGTAGATGTAGACGTCGTTGTGGGGCAGGTCCATCGCGGCATCGAATGGCTCGGTATGAATAGAAATAATCCTATCCAGAACATATACATAGCGGAACGAGTATGTGGCATCTGCAATATATCTCACCCATTCGCATATATTATGGCTGTTGAGCAAGCCGCTGGAATCACCCCGCCGGAACGCGCTGAGTATATAAGGGTAATCATCGCGGAAATGGAGCGAATACATTCACATCTGCTGTGGGCAGGTGTTGCTGCCCATGAAATTGGCTTTGAGAGTGTGTTTTATCTTGTCTGGCGTGTTAGAGAAGAAATAATGGATTTAATGGAATATATAACAGGAAACCGGGTGACCAAGGCAATGTTTCAAATTGGTGGAGTGCGAAGAGACATTACAGAGGAGCAATTCCCTCGAATTAGAAAAACTCTGGATTATTACAAGACTATATTCAACCAATTGAAAACCGTGTTCTTAGATGATAGGACAATAAGGATGCGGACAAGAAATGTGGGCATCCTGAAAAAGGAAGATGCGCTGAAACTGCTGGCATGTGGACCAACCGGTAGAGCAAGCGGTGTAACCAAGGATGTAAGACAAGACCAAGTTTACAGTGCCTATGCCGATATGGATATCAAGGCTATTACTCCAGATGTGCTTACCGAGACTATAGTGGGCGATGTATATGACAGAATAGTTGTCAGGTTGCTAGAAGTCAAGCAATCCATTGAAATCATAGAGCGCTGCTTAGAGGAAATGCCGCCTGGTGAGATACTGGTAGAGCCAAAGATGGCAAAACTTTTAAATACACTGAAGAAAGCAGGGGGCGAAGGTGTGGGGCGACATGAAGCTCCTAGAGGTGAATGCATACACTATGTTCGCTTGGAGTCTGGCAGAGAAACACTAGCCACCTGGAAGATAAGAGCCCCAACCTATGTGAACCTTATGGCAGTGCCAACAATGCTCAAGGGAGCTCAGATTGCCGATGTCCCAATAGCTTTTGCCTCTATTGATCCCTGCATCTCATGCACCAATAGAGCTGTGGTTGTTGACACAAAAACAAATAAGAAATCCTTACTTACTAACGAGGAGCTGCACCAGCTCTGTGTGGAAAAAACAAGGAAGTTGAGTAATGAACTGGCTAGGTAATAGTTACTCTCTAACCATTGCAACCATAGTTGTCGGTTCAATTATTCTGGCTCTGCTCGGAGCCTTCTTCGGATTGTTATATCGAGGTATAGACCGCAAGTTAGTAGCTCATATGCAAGGTAGGATAGGTCCCCCTATAATTCAGCCCTTCCGCGATGTTCGAAAACTGCTTGCCAAGGAGAGCATCATACCTGATGGTGGTGTCTCCTGGCTGTTTCAAGCTTGTCCCTTTATTGGCTTGGTGGCATCTATTTTATTACTACTTTATATACCTTTATTTGGGCAGAGAGCTCTTTTAGAAGGCCATGGTGACTTGATATTAATATTATACCTGCTGATCGTACCCTCACTAGCACTAGTAGTAGGTGGCTTCGCGTCAAGCTCGCCATTTGCCACCGTGGGGGCACAGCGAGAGATGGTTATCATGATGAGCTATGAATTTCCTCTAGCGATAGCCATAATTGCTATCGCCTGGCGTATCAGCCACGTCGCTGATATTAATCCATTCATATTTTCCACCATCGCTCAATATCCTGTATGGAACCAGGTAGGCCCGGTGGGGCTAATAGGGTCATTGATTTTGCTCTTTACTCTTTTAGTAGTTACGCCTGGAGAAGTAGCCAAGGTGCCATTCGACATAGCAGAAGCCGAAACCGAGATTGCCGGGGGATTATTAGTGGAATATTCGGGTAGGAACCTGGGCTTGTTCTATCTCGCCGATACAATAAAAGCTTTTGCCATGGTATCATTAGTAGTGGCTCTATTTTTCCCCTACAACCTCTCCCCTGTAATTGGAATTGAACTAGCTGCCCCTGCAGTTGTAGTGGATGTCTTGTTCTTTTTGCTTAAAGTCTTCCTAGTAATGTTCATTAGTGTGATATTAATACGCACCGCAATGGCACGGTTTAAGATAAGTCAGGCAAGCTACATTTATATCATAGCTATGACACTCATAGGCCTCGTTGGCTTAATACTGATACACGTGGATATGATAGTGTGAGGCAAAAGAAATGAAAATGGTCAAGGTACTGCTAAAGCAGTTGTTTCAAACTCCGGCGACAAACAAATTCCCAACAAAATATGCTCCCAAATCAACCATCCAATTTCTGGACAAAGCTAAAAGGGGCAAATTAAAGTTGATACCGCCAATAGCGGTGCCGCCTGAGTTCCGGGGGAAAATCTCCTATGACAGGGAAAAATGCACCGGATGCCAGTTGTGCATTAAGGTCTGCCCCACTAAAGCCATAGAATTTATACCTGAAGAGAAAAAGGTGAAAATATTCGTCGCCAGATGCTGCTTCTGCGCTCAATGCAACGACATCTGCCCACCAAAGGCATTATCCATGACCGATGAGTTTATGCTCTCCAGCTATGATAAATATGCCGATGAGCTTATAGTAACGGGATAGTTGTAGGAGCGACTTTAAAAAAGGTACTTTCTCCCTCGAATTTTAGTTTATGCTGCTCGTGTTTTGAGTGTCATTATCTCACTTAGCCGTTCTTCCATTATGAGACTTGCCACATGGTCTCCACTTCTCCGAACAGCGCTCGACAATACTGTGCTAAAATCCATCCTCTCAGGCTGAACCCCTACAAGCACTATATTCTCACAAAATTCACTTACATACGATATTAAGAAAGCTAGTGCTATGTTATGTGTTGAAACATGCATAACTTCTATTTTCTCTGGCGGTATAATTCTATATGAACCTGGACTTAATCCCATCTCAGCGGCATCTACTAATATAAGTCTATCAGGGTTGTGCTTTCTAATAATTGAGGTGTAATTCTCTGGAGTTGTACCACAATTTATAGCAATGACTTTCCTTCTCGCCCCCATGAATTTGGCCTGCTCTGATTCCCCTTTAACCTCTTCAAGATATTTATTGATTCTTTCTGCAATGTAAATACCAATTCCATCGTCACCTTTTAATGTATTGCCTATACCCAAGATCGCCTCTTTCATGCCCTTGCCACTCCATTCCTACGATTGCCACAAAACTCATCAAGTATTATACTGAGGGAAGCTCCCCATCTACAAGGGAAGCCTGGAAACGACGAGCATCCCTTGGTTCCTCTCCCGTATTTTTCAAGAAGCCTTAAGAAATGTCACAGACGTGCCCAAGCAATCACACCTCGAGGTACCTCGTTCCTGAAACAATTTCCTTATTTGAGATGAAGACTATCAACTTTTTATGTAGATGATGCTATAATGTTGCTGATTTCATTGGCATCTGGGAGACAAAATGCCTTTCAACCCACGGATGGCGAGAATGATGTGCTTTTGCAGTTAATAATTTCCAGTCTACATTGACGCATGACGACAGATAGGAGGAATTATGAAAAGGATATTGACTACTTGCGAATTCTGCGGATGTGGCTGTAATTTCTATTTAGGGGTGGAAGATAATAGAGTGGTAGCTATCTACCCCAGTGTTTCCCATCCCGTCAGTCAGGGGAGATTATGCATCAAGGGATGGCAAGGACATGAATATATCCACAGCTCTGAAAGGTTGACAACGCCTTTAATCAAGGAGAAAGACGGATTTAGGGAAGCCTCGTGGGATGAAACCTATCGAGTAATCGCCGATAAGTTCAATCAAATCAGATCACAATATGGGAATGACAGCATAGCTGTTCTTTCTTCGGCCAAATGCACTAATGAGGAAAACTACCTTATGCAAAAGTTCGCCAGAGCTTGTCTAGGGACAAATAATGTTGACCACTGCGCGCGCCTGTGTCATGCCTCTACGGTGGTAGGCCTTGCTGCAACGCTTGGCAGTGGAGCAATGACTAACTCTATTAACGAGATTGAGGGAGCAGATGTGATATTTATCATCGGGTCTAACACTACCGAGCAGCATCCCTTAATCGCAAATAGGATAATACGGGCAATAGAAAGGGGAGCGGAGGTAATAGTTGCTGATCCTCGAAAGACCCAACTGGCGAAACTTTGTTCTCTTCACTTAATGCATAAACCTGGCAGTGATGTAGCCCTTCTTAATGGCATGATGAGCGTTATCATTTCGGAGGGATTGGAGGACAAGGAATTTATTGCAGAAAGAACCGAAGGCTTTGAAGGGCTAAAAAAGGCGGTGGCTGATTGCACTCTAGAGAGAAGCTCTGAGATAGCCGGCGTGCCTGTAGAAAGTATTATTGAGGCAGCGCGAATTTACGCTGAGAGCAAAAAAAGCATCATCGTCTACTCTATGGGTATCACGCAGCACAGTACTGGCGTTGACAATGTAATGTCATGCGCCAATTTAGCGATGCTAACAGGCAATGTTGGGAAAGAGTTTACCGGGGTGGATCCCCTGCGAGGACAAAATAATGTTCAGGGCGCTTGCGATATGGGCGCTCTTCCTAATGTCTTTCCTGGCTACCAATCAGTAACGGATGAAAAGCTTAGAGCTAAGTTTGAAAAGGCTTGGGGAGTTAATTTACCTTCGCAGTCAGGCCTTACTGTGGTGGAGATGCTTAGTAGCGTTTTAGAAGGCAAGATAAAAACAATGTACATCATGGGTGAGAATCCCATGGTTTCCGACCCTGATCTTAATCACGTTGAGGAATGCCTGAAAGCTCTGGACTTTCTAACCGTGCAAGATATCTTTCTGACTGAGACAGCATCTCTGGCAGATGTTGTTCTTCCCGGAGTTTCATTTGCAGAAAAGGATGGTACCTTCACCTCTACTGAGAGAAGGATACAGCGCGTTAGAAAGGCTATTGAACCTTTGGGTAACAGTAAACCCGATTGGAAGATAATAACTGATCTGTCATCGCGATTGGGATATACAATGGAATATGACTCTCCTGCAGAAATAATGACTGAGGTAGTTGAACTCACACCCATATATGGCGGCATCAGCTATGAAAGGTTGGAAGGAGAGGGACTTCAATGGCCATGCCCTACTCCAGATCACCCAGGCACTCCTTACCTCCATAAGGGCTCATTCTCCAGAGGGTTAGGTAAGTTTTCTCCTGTAAGCTATAAACCGCCGATGGAACTTCCTGACGTTGATTATCCATTCATCCTTACCACCGGGAGGATAAGCTTCCACTTCCACACTGGCACTATGACTCGTAAAGATTGGGCGCTGGATCGAGAATGTCCCAAGGGTTATGTCGAGGTTAATTCCGAGGATGCTAAAGAGCTAGGGATAAGGGATGGACAAATGGCAAAAGTGATTTCACAAAGAGGAGAAATCAATCTTCCTCTAAGGTCCGTTGATACTATTAGAAGGGGAGTAGTCTTCATTCCTTTCCACTTCGCTGAGGCAGCCGCTAATAGACTCACTGCAGCGAACCTTGACCCGGTGGCTAAGATTCCAGAATATAAAGTCTGCGCGTGCAGACTTGAAAGGGGGTAGAGGATATATGAAAATATTAGATAAAGCAAAGCTCAGCCAATTTTTAGAAGGGTTAAAGCCAAAATATGAAGTTATTGCACCATTACACGAAGGTAAAGACATATTATTTGGCAGGCTTGACTCTACAAAGTTAGCAATTGATTTTGTGGGGAAAACTCGACTCTCCCCAAAGGAATATCTTTTCCCGCAAAGAGAGGTACTATTTACCTTTGAGGAAAATAAGAAGGTGGAAATTAAAGCTTACCTTGATGAAACAAAAAGGGTGATATGGGGCATCAGGCCATGTGACCTCCATGGAATTAAGATTCTTAATATGGTCTACTTCTCAGACTATATTGACCCTTACTATCAAGCTCGAAGCACAAATACCCTTCTACTGGGACTTAATTGCAATGAGGCAGAGGCATCTTGTTTCTGCAGCTCTTTAGGGACGGGACCATTTGCCCGGGAGGGATTCGATCTTCTCTTCACCGATCTAGGGGATACCTTCCTTGTAGAAATCGGCAGCAAGGCTGGGGAGATGCTAATAGAAGAGGCCAACCTCTTTATTGAGGCCGCGGAGAAGGACAAAGAAAAGGCCAAGATGTTAGAGAGCAAGAGCAAGCAAAGCTTTGCTAATCAGATTGACATCAAAAAGGTGGAGGGAAAACTGCCTGATGTTCTTGATAATCCACTTTGGGCAGAGGAAGCAGATAAGTGCTTCCTCTGCGGAGCCTGTAATTTTGTTTGCCCTGCTTGTCACTGCTTTAATATTGAGGATATAAAAGTAGGGCAGAGGACAGAAAGGGTAAGATATTGGGATAGTTGCCAGCTTGGCGGGTTTACTCAAATGGCTGCCTATAATAGTAGGACAGCACAAGTAGAGAGACTGCGGCAGAGAATCTACCACAAATTCTCCTATATACCTGATAGATATAATGGGCAATTAGGGTGTACTGGCTGTGGGAGGTGCATTGATGTTTGTCTCGGTGAGATTGATATAGCACAAATTCTGAGGAAGGTGGCAAATGAATAAAAATATCTATGCTCCTAATTTAGCAGCAGTCAAGAAGGTCAGAGATGAAGCAGAAGGAATAAAGACCTTCACTCTGGAGTTTGAAGACAGAGAGATTAAGGAATCGTTTGATTACCATTCCGGACAATTTGTAGAACTCAGCATATTTGGTGTGGGAGAAGCCCCCGTTTCTATAACCTCTTCTCCAGTAAACAAAGGTTATCTAGAGCTGAGTGTTGCTGCAGTAGGCAAAGTCACCCAAGCATTGCATCTTAAGAAAGAAGGCGATGTTGTTGGGATCAGAGGCCCTTATGGCAACGGATTTCCCCTTGCTGAAGTGAAAGGCAAGAATATTTTGTTTGTCGGTGGCGGTATAGGTCTCGCTCCCCTTCGTTCCCTTATTAATCAAATGTTTGCTCAAAGAGATGATTTCGCCAAGATAAGCATACTCTATGGTGCGAGAACGCTGCAGCTACTGTGCTTTGTGGATGATCTTGAAAAATGGGGAGGGGCAAAGAATAGCGAGGTCCTCCTCAGTGTTGATGTTCCTGATAGCAAATGGAAGGGGAATGTGGGTGTGGTAGGCACACTATTACCTAAAACCGATATTGATGTAAAGAACACTATGGCATTTGTTTGTGGCCCGCCAATTATGATTCATTTTATTATCCTAGACCTTCTCAAAATGCAATTCGGGGGAGAGCAGATTATTACCACTATGGAGAGGAGAATGGAGTGCGGCCTGGGAAAGTGTGGCCACTGTAATATCGGGGGGAAATATGTATGCTTGGACGGGCCAGTCTTTTCTTATAGGCAGCTAAGAGAGCTAGGGGAAAATATCTAGTCAGCCTGCGATTACTTGCCACATATATTAGAAAGACTAGTGCACGCCTATAATCATTTCATTAAAGTAGAATTTGTCTAAGGTGTCAGCTGCGAGGAGCCCGAGCAGGCATAAGGAACTCAACCGCGGAAAATGACTATGATTGAACTGGAGCCGAAGTTTTCTATAGCAGGCATACCGGGGAAGTGCCTAAAGTGCGCGGCAAAGAAAGAGTTAGAGAGTTATCTCAGAAAGCTTCTTAGATGGGGAAAGAACGAAGTATTAATGAGCGAATACGAGGCATTGTTTGCTTTCCTGAGCTCTCCTGAGTTGAGAAAATTACGGAATGAGACAGAAAAGCTCCTTTCAGAGGGGAATAAGGTAAAAGTCAAGGTATACCCTGGATGTGAAGAGCCTAGATATTATGAACTGGAATGGACAGGTGGCAAAACTAGAGGCATCCGAAAGGAAATCATAGCCAAGACAAGCTCGAAGTAGAAGGAAAACTAAATTTGCCTAAGATTTGCTTCCAGATTTAATCCGATTGGCAAAGTTGAATTTCTGAAATTCAAAGAATTTTTGGAATGAAAAGTGGTTAAGGTAAAAATGTTAGAGCTAGCTCGTCTCAGTGTTCGCGGTATTGTTCAAGGGGTAGGCTTCAGACCTTTTGTTTATAGGCTAGCTACCAAATACAATCTTAAAGGATGGGTATGCAATACCTCTGAAGATGTCGAGATTGAGGTAGAAGGAGAAACAGAGGCTATTAAGCAGTTTCACCTAGAGCTTGAGGCAGCAGCTCCACCTCGGGCTCACATTGAAGATATAACTATTAGCTATCATTCACCTGTTGGTTATAAAAGCTTTGAAATTCGCCATAGCCTCGCTCAAGAAGGAAAATATCAACTCATTTCCCCGGATATTGCTACTTGCCAAGCTTGCTTAAGCGAGCTGCTAAACCCCGGTGACCGACGCTATCGCTACCCATTTACTAATTGCACCAACTGTGGTCCACGCTTTACCATAATCGAGGATATGCCTTATGACCGTCCCAAAACAACTATGAGGTATTTCCAAATGTGCCCCAAATGTCAAACAGAATATGATGATCCGCTAGATCGCCGCTTTCATGCTCAGCCAAATGCCTGCCCAAAATGTGGTCCCAGAGTC
>Ga0209121_10003679_pt1 | contig 14684 bp, 24 predicted proteins | sample Cruoilmetagenom3_FD_187292 | JGI IMG/M metagenome (GOLD analysis project Ga0209121, IMG submission 187292) | Oil polluted marine microbial communities from Coal Oil Point, Santa Barbara, California, USA - Sample 3 (SPAdes) (version 2) | ecosystem: Environmental > Aquatic > Marine > Oil seeps ...
CCGCAAGGATTTCGGCCAACGGGACGTATTCCTTCCTGTCTATGGTCAGGTTGGTCGTCCTGCCGCACTCGCAATAGACGCAGTTCAGAGTGCAGGTCTTGTGCGGGACCAGGTCTATACCGAGCGAGACTCCCAACCGTCTTGATGGCACCGGCCCAAATAGGTGTTTGTAGGTCATTCCTTGCTTCCTTTTATGGCATATAAGGCGGCGTGCCTTGGGTGTTGGGATGGGGATATCCTACCCCCATCAATACCCAGGACGTATTCCCCGGTTGTCCCAAATCTTTTTGAAATGTATCCCTCTACATTTTCCAGACTCATGTTAGTGTGTTGTATATTCATCTTGGTGTAGCCCTCTTTGGCCAGCATGCCCTTGAAATAGGCGGATCCGGGGTTGAACATCAAAACAAGTAGCCTTCCCCCTTTGGATAAGACTCTTGCTGCCTCGGCGAGCGCCTTCTGATAGTCGCTGGTGAACTCGAGCGATGTTATGAAGAACAGCCCGTCGAAGGACGATTCAGTAAAGGGCAGCTCCTCCGCGCTCCCGAGGACGAACTGGTTGTCCGCTATGGCTCTGGCCGCCTCAAGCATCTCCGGAGAGCTGTCCACGCCCGTTATGTCGAGCTCCTTTAGCTCTTCCTCAAAGACCCCAGGCCCGCAGCCGACATCCAGGATCCTCTTGCAGCCGCCCAGCCATGCGCGCACGTAATCGGCCTCTCGCCTCAGTATCTCACGCCCAAGGCCCGTCTCGTAGAACTCGAGATATTCCCTCGCATCAGCAGGACTCATTTTATACCCAGCTTTTTTCTGTAGTACCTTGAGTAGATGGCCCCCATTGGATTGTGAGCCAGAACCCTATCCTTCACGGCCAGCGTGGTTATAAGAGCCTTCGAGTGCTTCGCGAACAAAACGTCGTGGCCCACACACAGGCCCAGTATTATGTTGAGCTCCGTGCCCTCGCGGTTGAGGACCTCCGCCTGGCCTATGGGGTCGCAAGTGGCCTCGTAGCGGTCCTCCCTAATCTTCTTCAAACCGAAGTCTTCCTTGTTGATTCCGCAGACCTTGCAGCAGACCGAGTGGACCTCGAACTCCTTCTCCAGGAGCTTGTGTATGGCCTCGGCCTCCCGCTCGAAGCCTATGCAGAAGGCCATCCCCAGCTTCTTGAACCCCATCGCCCTGCAGAAGCTCATCAGCTCCTCGATGCGCGTGAGCTTCATGTAGCCCTCGGACTCGAGGGCTGCGGCTGCTTTCATTATCTCGAGGTTTTCCCCCTCGTATTCCTTCTTGACATCTTCCTTTATCGAGGTGCAGTCCTTCCCCCCATAGCAGTCCTTGTCCTTGCACAATGCACATTCCATTTTTACCGTTCTAAATTTATACCAAGACGGTAAAAAGACTCTTCAGCTTCGCTGAAGAGCTGATTTTTTATCGCCCCCGTCTTCTGTAAATCTTCCATCATCTATTGATTTTGGGAGTTTATGCACGTTCTTTTCGAGCCATCCTATTTTCTTAACCCCTCTTACATCAAATTCTGGTACATACGGCTTAATATCCAGGAGGGGAGTGCCATCCACGATATCTACATCTTGGATATGGAGGATGTTCCCTTCAACCCTTATAAGGCTCACTATCGATATGCCAATCGGATTTGGCCTGCTTGGACCTCGCATTGCAAAGACCCCATGCGCCTCATTAGCCATATACGGCCTCACTTTTAAGGGCGCCCTCTTGGATAGATGAAAGTGATATACCAAGATAATGTGAGAAAATCCCTCAACATCTTTTAGGCCTTCAGCATATTCTGGAAATACCTCGACTCTGCCATCAATACTTTTAGCACCTGCAGGTTGTATAGGTGTTCCTTTAGCTTCTTTAAACGGAGAGTGTATAATCCCTATCGGTTTGTATTCTATTTCACTCATAATCCCAATCGTTGTAATTTGGCTCTTATGACATTAAAAGGTCGAAAGACATGGGTAGTGATTTTTAGGCTATCGTCAACTCACGACTCCATAAGCTTTTTAAAGCAGTAGTGACAAAAGTAGGAACTACTGGTTACTCTAGCCGCATAGACCAATATGGACAATGAACTTGAGGAGATCAGGAAAAAGAAATTAAAGGAATTGGCCGAAAGATTCAATGGGAAAAAAATGGAAACAAAAATAGAAGTTAAGGATAATGATTTTGATGAGAAGGTAATTGAGCAGTCAAAGAAGGTTCCGGTGGTTGTCGATTTTTGGGCAACCTGGTGCGCGCCCTGCTTGAGGCTTAGTCCGACACTAGAAAATCTTGCGGATGAGTACGGGGGGAAATTCATTCTGGCAGAATTGAATGTCGATGCGGCCCCAGTAGTAAGCCAGAGATACGGAATCATGAGCATACCCTGCGTGAAGATGTTTAAAGACGGAGCGGTAGTCGATGAGTTCATCGGGGCCGTGCCGGAGCCGAGCGTCAGGGCCTGGCTCGCCAAAAACCTGGGCGGGGAAGACTAGACCAGAATAAACCGGAAGAGTCAGGACAAGTTTTAAAAAGGTGATTAAAATGGCTGTAAAAGTTGATAAAGAGGGATGTATAGGATGTGGTGCATGCGTATCAGCATGTCCCGAAGGATTTGAGATGCGGGAAGGGAAATCAAGTGTAAGGAACGAAGACGCCGATTGCATAGACAACGCAATAGCTGTATGCCCGGTTGGAGCAATAAGCAAGTAACAGACCGATAGATGAAAGGAGGGAACGAGATGAGGGCGGAGGTACCTGTGTTTATATTTTCTTTTTTGGTATACCTAGCCTTGTCAATATATTCTGGGGACCTGTTGTTATGGTCTCTGGAGGAACTGGTCGCAGGAGCAGTCCTCTCTTTTATAGCGGCCGTTTTGGTTGGAAGACTAGTCTCCTTGGTCGGTGCTGAAACAAGAATCAGTTGGCTGAATCCGGTAAGGTGGTTTCTATTGGCTAGTTATATTGTGGGCCCCCTTTTCTTTCAAATGGCCAAGGCCAACCTGGATGTTGCTTACAGGGTGATTACGGGGAGGATAAGGCCAGGGATAGTCAAGGTGCCTGGAGAAGTGCCTAAAGAGTGGATTATTGAAGGAATGGTGATGAATACATGAAACTCCTAGTCTTTGTCTCGTCGAACTGTCCTCACTGCCCCAAGGCAGAGCGCGCAGTCCAGAGGCTCGCGCCGGGATATTATGAACAGGGCCTGTCATACCGGAAGGTGAGGGTAAAAACACCTGAAGGCAAAGAATTGTCTTCAAGGTATGGCATAAAAGGGCTGCCCACGATACTGTTCCTTGATGACGAGGGAAATGATATGGGGAGAAAAGTCGGCGCCCCCGATGAGGATAAGCTAAGAAATGATATTGAGAAAATGTTAGGGCTTAAAAAATCCTTTTTCAGCAGGCTTTTTGGCGATAAGAATTGAATTGCAGCAAAGCTGCAATAATTTTTTGCTGTATACGCATATGTTATAAAACCATAAAAATGGACCCTGATGGGTTTCTGGACAAGAACAACACAATCGCGGTAGTCGGCGTCTCTTTTAACCAAGATAAATGGGGCTCAAAGATATACAGGACGCTGAAATCGTCAGGCTTTAATGTTTATGGTGTAAACCCAAAGTATAAGAGAATAAACGACGATGCCTGCTATCCCGATTTAATCTCATTGCCAAAAAGACCGGACGTGGTCATAACCGCTATTCCGCCGGGGGTTACGGAACAGATTGTAAAACAGTGCAAAAAGCTCAAAATAAGCAGGGTCTGGATGCAGCCAGGATCAGAATCGGAGAAGGCCATAAGCTTTTGTAAGAGTAACCGCATCCAGGTAATGTACGACAGCTGTTTTGTCGTTGACGGATTAAAGGGGGGGTTCAGTCAAAAATGATAACATTCTCGTGCAAGAAGATAACTGAGGAGGAACTAATGAGATGCTCGTTTAATCTGAACAAAACCGAATACAATGCCTTGATTTTTCTGTTAAGGGATGGGCAGATGCGCACGGTGTCCCAAATTTCCAATGCGATGGAACTGGAAAGAACGACAGTTCAGAAAGCAATAAAAAAGCTTGTTGAAAAAGGACTGGCTAAGAGGACGCAAAGAAATCTACCCGAGGGGGGATATACCTTCCTGTACCAGCCAGACAATAAGGATGAGATTAAAAGCAGGATGAAAAGGGTAACCTACGAATGGTATAAGAATGTTGAAGAATCCATAGGCAGATGGTAGATACCTCCAGTACACACCTATGCGATAATCGTCTTCAGTCCGATGCCCATAAGCTTGTCCAAAAATCAATTTATAAATAAGAAGGCAAAGAACAATGTGGACAAATATGTGATAGGGGGGATAAAGAAGCTGCGGAGCCTTGCAAGGACCAAGATAAGGCTCGCTGAAGAGGCTGGGACGGTGGGGACCAGGCCCAAACCGCTGCCCTTGGTTAAGTTTCTCTCAAAAAGGGAGATAAAGACCGTTAGGGAGGCCAAAGACTATCGCGAAGAGCTGGAAATCGATTATAAAAACCCACGGAAGGCCGCAGAGATGGTCCTGGAGCTTATGGATATAATCGAGGGGGTAAAATATGACTTTGAGCCAAAGGAACTCATGATGAATCTGACTCCGGAGATGCTGAGGGATACCGAGCGTGCGGCGTCCGGCAATTCATCCAACGTGAATCTTCTTATAATGAGCGATGATGTCCAGAATGGTCCCAATCTCTTTGTCGGTGAGATGGCTCCCGAGGGGGGGGTCTTCCTGAGCGGAGTTCCGACCAGCATTGCAGGGTTCCTGGAGTTTGCCTTTCAATCCGAATACTTCTGGGACGGAAAGAAACTGAAGAACATAAGGGTTGTGTTGGGGCACCAGACCCTCATAGTAGGCGCTATCTGCTTTGCCTTGGGTGAGTTCGGCGCCGAGGTTATAACCAAGGTACCTGGGATTTCGCAGGAGCGGTAAATCCGAGAATGGAGGAAAAAGAACAGCTGCATCTGGACAATTGGCTTCCCGAAGGGGTTATTAAAGAGGACCCGGTTGAAGAAGGATTGAGCCGAGATGATTTGATGAGCGGATTGGCCAAAGAGATTGGTGAGTGCAAGGGATGTGAGCTATGGAAAACGAGAAACAAACCCCTTGTTGGAGACGGTTCAGTTAATGCAGAAATCTTATTTGTCGGAGAATCGCCCGGCTATAATGAAGACATTGTGGGCAGGGCTTTTGTCGGAGAAGCAGGAAAGGTCTTAGATCGGCTTTTGGACGTGGTTGGCCTAAAGAGGGGGGGCATATACATCACAAATGTATTGAAGTGTCATCCACCAAAAAATCACAATCCAACCAGACAAGAGATTGACTCATGCATCCAATATCTATACAAACAAATCGGGATTATAAAACCGAGGATTATCCTGCCGATGGGGAAATTTGCATCACGGGAGGTCTTCAAAAAATATGGTTTGGCATTTACGAGAATCAGCAAGCATCACGGTAGAATCTTTGACACAAAAGAATCGTATGGCCCAATAAGGGTAATCCCGCTATATCATCCTGCTGTCGCATGCTATCATAATGAGATGCTCGCTATACTTGAGAGCGACTTTAGAAAATTAAGGTATGCACTATAGGAACAGGGGCTTTGGATATCGGAGAGCACTATGTTCGAGAAATCTTTAGAATAAGGAAAATGTAGATAACAAAGATGGCCAAGAATCAAAATCCAATGGGAGAAAGAGCGAAGAGGGTACAAGAAGCCCTTTCCGGCGTAGACAAAAAACTAGCGGTAATGAGTGGCAAGGGGGGCGTGGGGAAGACTACCATAGCCATAAATCTTGCTGCCTATCTTGCTAAAGATAAGAGGGTGGGACTTTTGGACGCGGATGTGGATTGCCCAAATGTCAATAAGTTCCTCGGTATCAATGAGCCGTTTGGTATTGAAAACGGGAAGATAACGCCCATTGAAAAATTTGGGATAAAGGTAGTCTCCTTCGCTTCCCTGCAAGAGAGGGAGGACGAACCGATTATATGGAGGGGACCTATGCTTTCCAACGCTATTACAGAAATCTTGGAAAAAACAAGATGGGGGCATCTGGATTATTTGGTGGCCGATTTGCCTCCCGGAACCAGTGATGTGGCCTTGACCATCATGCAGATTTTAAAGCCGGATGGAATGATTGTTGTGACAACACCGCAAAAGGCCTCAGTTGTGGATGCCAAGAAGTCGGCCAATATGGCCAAAAAATTGAATGTGCCTGTTTTGGGGATTATAGAAAATATGGGCGGCGATATCTTTGGCGAGGGGGGCGGGGAAAAGGCGGCTGAGGAATTGGGCATCGATTTCTTGGGCAGACTTGGTTTGAGTAAGGTGATTTCTCGTTCTGGTGAAGAGGGGAAACCCTTTATTTTGGATAATGGAAACAGGGATTTTGAGGCTATTGTTGAAAATTTGGGATAACGGCAATTGCGGACGTTTCCCCTAGCCCGGAAAAAGGAGGGCCTCCTTCTTTAGGGGGGATTCAAGCGTTTGCATCTTACAGCCGGTCCCCAAGCCTTTTGAATAGTCCTCTCATCTCAGGGACTACAGCAGAATCAGTCTCCATTATCGGTCTTAATTCCGACACGGATATAAAAACCTTCTTGTCGAAGGGGAGCTTTCCGAGCATTTTTTCTCCAGCCCATTTCTCAATCTCCTTGCTCATCCCCTTGTTGATGTCCCACTTGTTTATCACCACGCCGTAGGGGACTTTAAAGTGATTGACTATCTCCAGGACTCTTTGCAAGTCTGAGAAACCTGATGGTGTGGGCTCTGTCACCAGGACGGCGTAGTCGACTCCGTTGAGAGACGCGATTACCGGGCAGCCTATCCCGGCCGCAGAATCCAATATCATCAAGTCGTGCTCGAACTTCTCAGCCCTCTGCTTTAGTTCTGTCACGACCTTCCCTGAGCCGGTCTCCCCAGGATATAACAGGCCTGTCACCAGTGGGAACCCGTATCTCGTCTTTTTCGTGATAATCTCCCCGTTTTTGACATCCTCCTGATGTATTGCACCGACAGGGCAGAACGCCTCGCAGGCGCCGCAGCCCTCGCAGAGATAGGGCAATAGCTCTGGTTTCCCGTCGAACGACATCGCACCGAACCTGCATACCTGGGCGCACTTACCGCACTTTATGCACTTGTCATAATCTATTACCGCCTTCTCCGAGGTGGAAATCTTCTCGCCCTTGCCCAGATTGCCCATGCCCAGCCATATGCCGAGGTCGGGGGCGTCCACATCGCAGTCCACGGCCACTATCCCCCTCTCCTTCGCAAAGAGCATGGCCAGAGCCGACGCCACCATGGACTTCCCGACTCCGCCCTTCCCCGATGCGACAGCGATTTTCATATGTTAATGGCCTCCCCGGTGGTTATCCTCTTGGCACCCAGCTCCCGCTCCATCCTTTCAATAGCCTCAGAGCCAGTGCAGTGACCCGGCCGCAGCTCTTTTATGCCCATCTTGTGAAACTCTGATATTATCCTGTCCAGCCTCTCCCTGCTTGCACCCATCAGGTGGAAACCCCCGATTATCGCGTATAAACGGCCCATTTCCTCGGATTCCTTCGCAAGATTCAATATGCCGGAATGAGAGCACCCCGTTAATAGGACAATTCCCTTGTCGGTCTTGAACGCGATAGCGGAATCGTCCCTGACCAGATCGGGCTCTTCCGCTCCACCCACGACATGGTCGCAGCATGTGCCGGGGTCCTCGTAACTCCTGGGAACATCTCCGAGGAAGGTCGCTCCGGGGATGAACTCAAAAGGCTTGTCAGTGAAGATACAATCCTTGAAAGCATCGACTATCTCATCTCTGGTAAGGGGGCACCCGATATCCCACTGACTCCCGTGGAGCTTCTTCTCGAAGATTCCGGGATGCGAGACAAAGGCCATCTTCTCAGTATCGAATTTCTCCAAAAAGGCAGGCAGGCCGCCCGTGTGATCGAAATGCCCGTGGCTCAAAACAACAAAATCTGTCTTGTTTAGGTCTATACCCAGTCGCTCGGCGTTCTCCGTGAATGCGCCGGACTGTCCGGTGTCAAACAAAATCTTTTTCCCCCCGAATTCCACGAAGGCTGAAAAGCCGTGCTCTGCCCCCAATCCGCTTCCAGGCTCCGCCGTGTCCTCGATGAGTATCGTTATCTTCATTCCAATTTGAACTCCATCAGTTTCCCTTTAGAATAAGCCCTGACCAGTTCCTCCGAATACGGGACTTTGTAGGTTATTTTGACATCGAATTCTTCTGCGATGCGCTCGATGACCTCGTCCCTCGCCACCCCCGACTTGTTTAAGACCAGCTCGACAGGGATGGCGATTATGCCCAAAAGCCTGATTATCTGCCTGGAATCGTGGGCCCCCAGCGGGGTCGGTTCGGTCACGACATATGCAAGCTCAGATCCAATCAACGCGTTTATTACACTACAATGCGTGCCGGCTGCGGTGTCGACAAGGAGGAAATCCGCCTTGACTTCCCTCGCTAGCTCAAGGGCCCTCCTCTTGGTCTCCGCTACTATGGGTCCTGTTTCCTCCACGCCAGCCAGAGACCTGCCCGTCACGAGCCAGAAGTTATCAGAGACCTTCTCGGCGAAGGATTCCCCGCACGGCTCCTTCCTCGCGCTGATTGCGCCCTCGGGACATATGCCCCAGCAGAGCCCGCATCCGCAGCAGAGGTTCTTCACGACCTGGGGAGCCTTGTCGCCTATGCGGAAAAGCGCGTTGAACCTGCAGTTCTCGACGCACTTATCACAGCGAGTGCATTTCTCATTGTCTATGACCGGGAAATCCTGGTAGATAGTCTTCGGCTTCTTCAAGTCAACCGCGAGCATGAGGTAATCATTGGGGCACTCCACATCCGCGTCGCAGAGGACGACCTTCTTCCCCTGCCGCACCAGCTTGGATGCCAGGAGTATCGCAAAGGTAGACTTGCCTGTGCCACCCTTGCCCCCGGTTATCACTATCCGCTTCATATTATTTCTTGCTCTTTCTCTTTCTTCTCAGCCCTAATCTTCCTGCCGTAGCCCTGATAGCCATCGTATATCAGCACGGCAGAGATTATCACGGCAAGCTTGGCCCACCAGCTGGGCAGTATTAATGCCAAGGAAGCCACCATCAACGGAAGCATATATCGTCTGTACCAGCACTTTTCGTCCTTTGACGTCAGCCAGAATATCATGCTGAATACGAATACTATTCCGGCTACCAACGCAGCCATATCAAATGCAGGGTTCATTTTCTCTCCGGTTCTTTATGATCTTTAAGTTCGTTCTTTAAGATTTTCCCTACAACATCCCCAAGGGTCTCTCCTTCAATCGTGAAGATGCGCACCAGGTTGCTCTTCAGGATGTGGAAGGGGGACTCGCCGATTCCCATGGCTGCGAGTACATCTGCCCTGTTATCTATTATGAAATTCGCGGCCTCTACGCCAATCCGCCTATCAAGCTTTACGGCTGGGTTCTTCTTAATCTCCACCTGCCTTATCTTCTCGCCATCCAGGTCCACAAAAGCGAAATATGGGGCCTTCCCGAAGTGACCGCCGATTTTGGAATCCATGCCCTTATCCTCCGAAACGGATACCGCGAGTCTGAATTTGACTAATTTGGATGGCTCTATCTGGAGGAGTAGCGAATCCAGACGTTCTACCTTTTCTGCTAACCTTGCTTCGATTTCTCTGCGTATATCATCTGCCTTTTCTACCGGCAGGGTCCCTTCCACCTCTATATGGGCCTCGCCCATGATAAAAGGGCCGGATTTCCGCAGTTTCAGCTCATGGATGTCCCCCACCCCGTTCACCCCCTTGATGCTCCTGGCGATCTTTTTCTCTAGAAGCGGGTCCGTCCAGGCGTCCATGAGGACAAGGATTGTGTTCTTTGCACTCCGAACCCCTATGGAGAGCACCAACACTGCAATCACCATGCCGGCTATGCCCTCCACACCGGAAAAGCCCGCTATAGAAGCGAATATCCCACCAAAGACTATCATGGACGAAAAGACATCTGCCATGGAGTGCTTTGAGTCTATGAGGAGGGCCGGCGATTTTATCTTTTTGCCAATCTTGTTCTTGTACACGGCAAGCCCGAAAGAGGCCAATATTGAGAAAAGGGCCACCGCCAGGCCCAAGAACGGCATGCCCAGGGCGCTTGGATTCAGAAACGAATCGTAGCTTTCCAAAAAAATGCCCAATCCTGTTAATATTACAATAACGGAGACGACCAGTGAGGCCAGGCTCTCTGCCCGGTAATAGCCATATGGGAATCGGTCTGTTGGTTTTCTCTGAGCGATGCGAAGACCCAACCACACCGCCGCGCTGCCGAAGATGTCTGAGAAAGAATGCACGGCGTCTGCCATCAACGCTACGCTGCCGGAAAAGAAACCCGCTAGCCCTTTGGACACTGCCAGCAGTGCCGTAACCCCTGAGGAGACTAACGCTGCTCGTTCGCCCTCTTTTAGACTTAGCTTCGCTTTCCCAACCCTATCCATGCTCTTGGTCTTGTCCATGCCCTTCGCAGACATATTCATCCAACGGTTTCTTAAGTTCGCCCTTTTTCCAGGCCTCAATCGCCTCTTGTACGGTTCCCTTGGCTCCGATGTACACATCTATACCCGCGTCTTGAAAGAGGGACACGGCCTTTTCGCCCAAATCCTTGCAGACGAGCACTGTGGCTCCTTCGTCCAGCAGAAGCTCTGGCGGGCTTTTGGAACCGCCGAAATGCATGCTCGTATTGGGCAGTATATTGACCTTGCCCGACTCCGTATCCACCAGCGTATAAAAGGGGCACCTGCCGAAGTGAGGGAATACTATTGAATCCAGGCCTGATGCATCAGAGGATGGTATCGCTATCTTCATATTCCTCCACGGCCGCGGCCTCTGCCGCCTCCACGGCCCCTTCCAAAACCGCCTCTGCCTCGGCCCATCCCCCGGCCCATCCCAGGCCCAAGACCCGTGCCAGCTCCTCCTCCCATGCCGCTGAACTCCGGCACGCTTGCTGAATCCAAGGGTTTTATTTCTCCTTTTACGTATTTCATAACCACATCTTTCACATTACCCTGCACCTGCACTAGCTTCACGCCCGCCTGGCTCAGGATGTTGAAGGCATTGGGACCGAAATTACCGGCTACCACCGCCTCCACGCCCTGATTGGCCAGGAATTGAGCGGCTTGTATGCCTGCGCCGCCCATAGCGGCCGCAAACTCGTTCTTCAGAACCTCTGTCTTTGTTATCTCTTCGCCCTCCACTTCGACTATGGTGAAGCTGGCGCATCTTCCCATGACCGGAGAGACGTCGTCTTCCAGCCCACCCTTCATAGTTGCTATTGCTATCTTCATTTTTGCTCTCCCAGTTCTTTCAGTCTCTTCTCCGTTGCTTCAAGTTGCTGTTTTAGTAAGTCGATCTGATTCCTCAGATATCCGGTTTCCTGAGCCTTTATGGACTCAGTCGGCTGTGGCTGCTGTGTCGCTGGCAACACTGGTTGTGTCACAGGTGCTATTGTAACTGGCTGTGTCTGTTGTATTGCAGGCGTAAAAGGCTGTATCGGCCATGTCCTGGCCCACCCCGGTTGCCCGGTGGCATAGTACATGTTCATGCGACCTCTGCCCCTGCCGCCCATGCCCGCCCCCCTGCCTCTTGCAGAGAAGCCCCTGCCAAACCCGACGCCCCCCAAGGGCCTCGAGATCTGTCCGCTCGTCCAGAGCGGTGTGCACCATCCGCCCCTACCATCGGGGCCTGTTCCATCAAGATTTGGCATCTTGCCCACCTCTTAATAAATTTAGATATCTTCGATTGTTTATGATTCTGCTGATGAATGATTGACTAAGACTGTACCCTTCAGCTATTTCCTTTTGCTTCAAACCACTTTTGTATAACTGCTTTATTTTTCTAATCTGTTTTAAATCTAATTGATTATACCTTCGTTTATTCTTCTTATTATATGAGAACAGGCTCTGAAAAATTTGGAACTTTCTTTCAAGATATGGCCCAAACTCGGGATATAGATATTGGCCTATCCTTTCTACAACCCATCTTCCTCTGAACCCCATCAGGCTTGGACTGCCTTTGGATAAGTAACCAAAAGACGTACCATCATTTACATTCTTTATTAGATTGTTTTTTACACCCTCTAACAGATTATAGGTTCCGTAAATGTGGAAATCTGCAGTAAGATAGTTCTTGTTTGTACGTAAATGTATTGTTCCGTCTGCATCGAATAAACCACGGATAAAATCTCTAGAGAATTTTTCAGGAATTAATCCTTTATGGGTCTTATGAACTTTATTTTGGCACAGCCCCAATTTATAAAGACTGATAAGAAGTTTTTTATTGTCTACTTTAAACTCAGCTAGGTTACCATAAATATGGACTCTCATAGAATCATAACCTAAAAATTCAGCTAATTTTAGGAGATGATCTCTATCGCTTTTTTGCAATGCTACTTTTAGGCGATATCTATCTTCGTAGATACACCCATCCCCCACCAAGAAACCAAACCAATATGCTTCTTCAGGTGAGGTTATCCCATGGTTAAATGGGACCTCCTTATCCCCACCATCATTGTCTCCTGCTGGCATTTTTATCACCTTTTAGGTTCTAGTCATCTTTGCCCCGCATTTGGGGCATGTCATCTGATAGCAAGGCTGACCCCTGCCATGCGTTTGCTTATAGCCGCAGCTGGGACAAACGCAGTCCCCTCCGAGGCCCAGACCAAAGCCCCCCATCCTTCCTCTTCCGACCATTTTGTAATTGCCTCCTTCTATTTGAATAGCCTTACTGTTTGTGAGGGCATCCGCGACCTTCCTACGCGCGGACTGGAGTTCCCTCCAGAGAGTCTTTCTGGAGATTCCCATCTTCTCGGCAGCCTCCTCCTGCTCCAAGCCCTCGAAGTCCACGAGCCTCAGCGCCTCGACCTCCTCGAGAGTCAGGACGACGACCTCCAAGTCAGGGACAGGGATGCCTGCCGGCTTGAAGTAGTCGGCCCCCAGATCAAGGGCCACCTGCCGGACCATTCTCGGTCTTCCGCGGCCCCTTCCAAACCTACCCATATGTAGTATTAGATAGCACTCCTATAAAAATGCGCATATGCGCATTAATCTACTGGTCGGGGCATTAGCCTCCGAATATCCTCTTAAAGAAGGATTTTTTCAAACCCAAACCCCCCTCAATCTTGTTCATTAACTTTTCGTCGCTCGGAACACCCACTAGCCTCTCGATTTCCTTTCCCTCCTCGTCCAATACCAAAATGGTGGGCATCGCCCTTATGCCAAACCTGGAAGAAAGCTCTTTCCCCTCCGGCGTTTTTGTCCTTATTTTCTTAAGGATTACTCCATACTCGCGGTATTCCGGCAGGACCCTTTTTGCTACAACCTCCGCCCTCAGGCAATGGGGGCAGTGAGACGAGACGAAGGGGAGTGCTTCCATTTTTATGATAACTTCTCTATTCATCTCATAAAACACGAAGTGCTCTTCGAGCACTTGTGCCCGAAGGTCCCGCAAGGACCTTGGGCGCAACTTGCCTTGTCGGCAAGTTCGCGCACAGGTTCACTGAAAGTGAACCTCGTGATGTATGAACGAAGTGAATTCATTTTTGGCTTAGATCAGTGGACATATACATAAAGGACTTGGAAGATGGGATTTATTAATCTCCTGCCGTAAGTATCTGGGATGGAACGCCACATCAAGCGCGCTCAGCTTCTGATAGTCATCGCGATAGGCGTGAACTTGACCATGTTCATAATGATGTACGCGATGCTCACCACACAAATAGGTGGCGTAAACGAGCGCGTCAATAACATGCGCTCGGACTTGAGGGGGCTGGACGCCCAGGCTTCCCAGAACTTCCGCGAAATATCCGATAACATAACCCTGCTCAACACGGGCCTGGATGAGAACACGCAGAACATAGGTTTGACTAACCTGCTCATAGAGGGCTTGGGGCAGGATATAACCCAGATTGGGGAGGAGAGCCAGGCAGGCATAAGGGGCATACTCTCAGAGCTCAACTACACGGGCACCATAGACGAGGCCATGAACGCTGTTGTCCTGATAATCTGGACGGACAAGGAGTCGGTCATAGGCTCGGGGTTCGTCGTGTCAGAGGACGGATACATACTCACGGCAGACCATGTAGTGGAGAGCTTCAACGGCAAGACAATCAGGGTCAAAGACAGGGAAGGCAACATCTACATAGCGTCTGTAGAGGCCAGGGATGATGATGTGGATGTGGCTGTGCTGAAGGTGAGCCTGCGGAACTTTCCCTACCTGGAGTTCGCAGACTCCGACTCACTGGCTTCGGGCAGCAAGGTCTTTGCCCTTGGCGCGCCGGAGGGGTTCGCTTTCTCCGCCAGCGAGGGGATAGTGAGTGCGGTCAGGACGGTCAAACAGATAAAGGACGACGTCGGGCTCGAGCTTGACCTGGCTTCCAAGACCAGTGTGGTCCAGACCGATGCAGCCATAACCCACGGCAACTCCGGCGGTCCGCTGATAGACAATTCTAGGAGGGTAGTAGGGCTGAGCTCCTTTGGCATAAGCAAGGGCAGCAGAGGGACATACCAGGACGTGGAGGGACTGAACTTCGCGATTGCGTCCAACGACGTGAGGCACTTCTATGAGGAGTCACTTAAATAGGAAAAGCATCTAACTTCCAAAATGAAATTTAATCTGACAGTTGCTATCGGTG
>Ga0209121_10003680_pt1 | contig 14680 bp, 18 predicted proteins | sample Cruoilmetagenom3_FD_187292 | JGI IMG/M metagenome (GOLD analysis project Ga0209121, IMG submission 187292) | Oil polluted marine microbial communities from Coal Oil Point, Santa Barbara, California, USA - Sample 3 (SPAdes) (version 2) | ecosystem: Environmental > Aquatic > Marine > Oil seeps ...
CCCCCCTACAATGTGATACAATATATATCGAAATCCAGCGTCAAGAGACTTCTTTGTTCCCCGCACCCAGACAAGAAATACAGAAGTGATAGCAAGTACTTCCCAGAAGATATAAAGGGAAATGAGATCACCTGCGAAAGTAATCCCTAAAGCACTTCCGGCATAAAGATAACCCGCCATATGCTCCAGATCATCTTTCACATGAAGGGCATAGATGAAACAAACAAAAGTTATTAGGTGAAAAATGTACCCAAATAAAAGACTAAGTCTATCGATCTTGACAAAAACCAGATCGTAATTCATAAAACTGGTTATAAAATGCGAACCTTCCGGTATGTTAATCAGATTGATGAAACCAAGAATAGGAAGGAGTAAAAGGTATATATTCTTCAAGCTCCTATTCTTTATAAACGGTATAATTAATGCCCCGATGATAAATATAGCTGCTGGGGGAACAGTATTAATCATAGTAATCTTCTTTCCTCTTAACTAAAGGCCGCAATATATATTTTGCCGTAAGAACAAGTGCAGAACATGCAACAAATCCGTATATTGCATAAAATTCCGGCCACTCTTCCCATGCAAATATAGCGTGTTTATGAACAAAAAAATCGCCGATAAGAAGAAACACAAGAAATCCATAAAAAAACCCCAAGAGCCTCTTTACGTTTTTGGGCTTGTCAAATATGTATTCTTTCTCTTTCTTCATCATAAATTCCTTCTCTAATGCTTCATATTTTATTGCACGATCGTGATTCGAATTATATCTGATACATTGTATGTTACATAATCATTTTATCTTTGTTGTTAGACAGTATTAAATAAAATAATTGCGAAATATAAAACGGCTATTGTGATAGTGATAAAAAAAACTTTCCTGTACCCCGGCACAGGTTCATGACCGAGCTCCATTTTTTCTTCAATATTTTTATTTTCTTCAGTCATTACTTATCCTCCCAACATTGCCTTTGCCGTCATTCTTGCCAGCTCAAGGAAAAACCCCGGCCAGATAAATAAAACAAAAGAAACAAAAGCGGTAAATACAGGGGGTGCCACCGCTAAAACAGGGGCCTCCTTGAATTGTGTCGCCTCATTAAAATTACCGCCCTGTGAGAAAAAGGCATTGTAGGTTATCGGCAGGAAGTATGCGGCATTCAACAGGGAGCTGGTCAAAAGAACCACCAGCATCGGGAGCTGATGTGCATCGATAGTACCTAAGGCGAGATACCACTTACTCCAGAATCCACCAAAAGGTGGCAGACCGATGACGCTTAAAGAAGCAAAGAAGAAGGCACCCATGGTTACCGGCATCATCTTCCCGATGCCTCTCATCTCGCTGATCTTTCTTATACCGGTGTTGACAAGTATCGCGCCGGCACAGAAGAACAGTGTGATCTTTCCAAAGGCATGCATGGCTATATGAATTACGCCTCCGGTCATACCTAAAACACTCATAAGCCCCCCCGCCATAACTATATAAGACAACTGACTTACCGTTGAGTAAGCCAGTCTTGCCTTCAAATCATCCTGTTTCAGGGCAAACAGTGATCCTACAAGAATGGTAATAGATACAAAGTAAATCAGTAAGACATCAAGAGATAGAGCATGCATTAAGTCTATACCAAAGACATGAAAACAGATACGCAGCACTGAGAACACTCCAACCTTCACGACTGCAACGGCATGCAACAGAGCACTGACAGGGGTTGGAGCTACCATCGCAGAGGGCAACCAGGAATGAATCGGCATAATAGCTGCCTTGCCTACACCAGCAATGAAAAGGACAAACATTACTGTGAGCATCGTTTTTCCAGCAGCTCCGGCCAATATTCCGTGATCCGCAAAATCCAGGGTCCCCGTGAGATTATAAGTTAATATAAGCGCAGGAAGCAGAAATGCTATAGATGCACCCATAAGATATGCCAGATACTTTCTGCCGGCAAAGCGAGCCTCTGCATCCTGATGATGCGTAACCAGTGAGTACGTAGATAGTGATAACATCTCATAGAACAGATAGAGCGTGAGAAGATTAGCGGAAAAGGCAACTCCAATAGCTGAAGAAAGAGCAATCGCGAAGAAGGCAAAATACCGTGTTTGAGAATGCTCTTTCAGGGGACGCATATACCCGATGGAATATACAGATGTTACTATCCAGAGCGAAGAGGATACCAGCGCAAAGAGCAGACCAAGTGAGTCTACTCTGAAGGCAATTCCAACACCAGGTAAGACATCAACAAGGTTATAGTATATCTTCTGTCCCCCAAGCACGACGGGTATCATGGAGGCAATTATGCCAAACTTTGTAAATGCAATTACAAATGTCCAGAATTCTCTTAAATTCGGTCTTTTGCCAAAGACAATAATTAAAAGTGACCCGAAAAGAGAAACAGCTACTGCCAGAACAGGCTTAACAGATACAATCGTTTCCATAAAACAGTAATCACTCCGCAAAAGAACTACTCAGAATTAATGCGAAACTCACCAAGTATAGGTATGTTCTGATTCACCAGAAGAAAGCTTTGCATAACCTTCATATTGTCATTGCGGTGAGCCGAAGCCCCGAGCGTAGCGAAGGGGGCATGCGAAGCAATCTCTAACTCAGCGTTATTATGAGAGATTGCCACGTCACTTCGTTCCTCGCAATGACAGAGACCGCAGTTATGCAAAGGCCTCGCACGGACAATACTTATCCTTGAGCACCCTTAGGATTTTGTAAAACCTTCTATATAAAAATGCGTGCCCTCTATAATCCATAAATCGTCAAATGTCAAAGAAAAAATATGATTCTTAAACAATTTCAACAATTCAGGGTTGCCATGACTTTTTCCGTGGTAAACGAAATAACAAAGGCAATTAAGCCGTTTGTGTCAATGTCGGCCACCGAACTCAGAGATGCTCTTGACAAAAGTTATAAAGTGGGGAATTATGCTTGAAAAATGTTTTTACCGTCAGGAACTTTTGCTAAAGATGTTTAAGTTGTCGCCACGGTCTCCGATTTTCAACCGAGATTTTCAACCGTTACTTAAATTAAAAGGTAGTTAAAATGTCTAAACTTTTACTCATAGATGATGAAAAAGGAATTGTCAGGGTTCTTTCCATTTCGCTGAAAAGCGATGGTTACGATGTGGTTACTGCATATAGCGGTGAAGAGGGGCTGGAAGTATTCCAGCGGGAATCTCCAGATATAGTTCTTACAGACATAAAGATGCCCGGTATGGATGGCCTTGAGGTACTAAAAAGAGTGAAAGATCTCAATCCTGATACGGAGGTGATCATTATTACCGGCCATGGAGATATGGGTTCGGCGATAGAAGCCCTTCAGTATGGAGCATCCGATTTCGTTAACAAACCTGTCAGGGACGAAGTTATGGCAATTGCCCTTGAGAGAGCCAAAGAGAAGTTGTTTATGAAACGAAAGCTCAGGGAGTATACTGAAGACCTGGAAAATATGGTCAGGATTGCCACTGAAGAAGTGAGAAGAAAATCTGAATTCCAGGACAAACTGATTACCAGTTCAAATGATGGGATAGTAGCTACGGATGAAGGAGGAAAAATTGTAATTTTTAATCCCGGGGCGCAGAAAATATTCGGCTATTCCCGGCTTGAAGTTGTCAGAAAGACAAGCATTACCGACCTTTTCCCGCCGGAAATAGGAGAAGAATTTAAAAAAGCATTAGAGCATAAAAAAATTTTTAAAGGGTTCGACTGGAAAGAGGTCATGATTACGGCAAAGAATGGCGAGAGTGTACCAACAAGATTTTCAGGGTCTCTACTTTATGAAAATGATGAGGCCATCGGTAGCGTTGGATTTTTTCAGGATCTTACAGAAATTCAACGCCTGGAGCGCGAATTGATCGAGTCCGAAAGATTGGCCGCTATCGGTCAGACCGTTGCCGGTCTGGCCCATTATATCAAAAATATCCTGAGTGGACTCAAGGGGGGAGCTTATGTTGTAAAAATTGGTCTTGACAAAGACGATACAAATAAGGTAAGAGCGGGCTGGCAAATGGTGGAGAGAAATGTCGGGCGTGTATCCGAACTGGTTCTGAATTTACTCACCTATTCCAAGGAACGTAAGCCTGAATATCAGGTCTGCCTTCCCAATGAAATCGCCGAGGATGTATGTGTGCTCATGGAAACAAAGGCAGAAGAAAATAATATTGAAATTATAAGGAATTTCGATTCATCCATTGGTAAAGTGTCTCTGGATCCAGACACGGTTCATCGCACACTGCTCAACTTAGTTTCTAATGCCATTGATGCCTGTATTTTTGACAGCAACGCGAGTAAGAAATGGCAGGTCAGTATAACAACCGCTCTTGAAGATAATGGCATAATCAGACTTGAGGTCTCAGATAATGGTTGCGGCATGAACGAGGATGTCAAAAAAAATCTTTTTACCTCCTTTTTCAGCACTAAAGGTGGAAAGGGAACCGGTCTCGGCCTGCTTGTAACGCGGAAGCTTGTGGGGGAACACGGAGGGAAGATAAACGTCACTTCCCAGTCGGGGAAGGGTTCCACCTTTGTCATCAGGTTGCCATATAGTGAGGTAATCCATTAAAAGTGCGCGGCGATCTACTTGCGCAACAAGTATAAGCAAATATTTCCATTCCATGGAGGATTATTATGGGAAAAAAGGTACTTATCGTAGATGATGATCCTGATATAATAACTTTTGTCGTAACCGTTTTAGAGGAAAATGGGTACATCTCCTTGATGGCCCTCAATGGGGAGATGGGCATGACTATAATCAAGGCAGAGAAACCGGATCTGATTATCCTGGACATCTTGATGCCCAAACAGAGTGGTATCAAGATGTACCGTGATTTAAAGAGCGATGAGTCTCTTAAAAAGATCCCCGTTATTATTCTCTCTGGAATAGCCAAGCGGACATTCCTCCGTTCCCAGGAGGCATTGACCGCATTCGGCGATGAACCCGTGCCGGAACCGGATGTATATATAGAAAAGCCTGTTGAACCTGAAGAACTGGCGGAGACTATAAAAAATGTAATAGGCTGATATCGGATTAAATTTGACGGCATATTAAGAGGTTGTGGAGAAAAGCAGTGGGGATTAAAAAGTTGTTGTTTGTTACCCAGTTCGAAGAACTGTGGTTCGATGCCTTGCAATCATTGATGGATCTCAGAAAAGCGGGCCTTAATCATGTGGTATTTATTCATGTGGTTGACAGGGATAAAGTAGCTATGCGGCGTGGCAAGGGTTACCTCAAGGGCGAAGAAATAAAACTGAAGGAAATGGCAAATGTGCGTTTTATCGACTGGGCAGAAGCTCTTTTCGAACAGGGGATGGAGGTAGGGGCCTATATACTTGTGGGTAATCTGGTCCCTAAAATTGTCTCCGCTGCACAAGAAGAAGATGTTGATCTTATCGTAACAGGCCACCATAAAAGGAGCAAAATAGAAGAAATTTATGCAGGTTCGGAAATCATAGAGCTCCTTCGAAGGAGTTCCAAACCAGTCCTTGTACATAAGTACATGTTGCCTTCCGGAAAGGTGAATGACAGACCATTTGAGAAACCGCTTCTGGCAACGGATTGGTCCCGTGCCAGTAAAAAAGCGGTAGAATACCTGATCAGTTTAAAAAACATTATCCAGAAGATAGAGGTAATTCACGTTGCCGGTGAAAAGAGCTTAAGGGGATTTTCTGCAATGGAAGTACAAAAAATCCGAAAGGAAAACAAGCAGAGGCTGGATGAGACCTGCGAGATTTTCCGTGCTGAGGGAATAGATGCCGAGGAGCATCTCTATGTTGGCAATGTTACTGAACAGATTAACAGGGCCGCACATGAACGTGGGGCAAGCATGATTGTTGCCGGTACAACGGGCAAAGGACCCTTGAAAGAGAGATGGCTTGGCAGTGTTCCCAAGAGTTTAGCCGAAGAATCAGAATTCCCAACCCTATTGGTTCCTACAGGAGGTGAACAGACCGGAAGTTGAAAAATCTGTCTTGTTTATGATGAATTTACTTTACGTAACCAACCTTAAAGAAAATGCTCTTTCTTTCAGCGCGGTAGAAGCCTTGTTAGTTTTGAAACAGGTGGGTCTTGAGGAGATAGTATTTTTACAAACAACCCCTGACTTTATGGAAAGCAAGGGATCTATATTAAGAGAGAAATGGTCTGCAAAATTATCTGATCTTGGGGTTAAGTCCAGGGTTTTGACAGAAGAAGTGCTCTCGCTACCAGGAATTTTAAATGCAGCCAAGAAGGAAGAAGTTTCACTTATTGTAGTCAATCTTGATAGAAAGACAAATAACCCATCTCGCAGTTCCCTCATAAAAAATCTGATTAAAAGCTCTTCTATACCCATTCTGGTTATTGATGACAGTAAGCAGGTTCCGACAGCAGAAGGTAAGGGTTTATTCGGGCATATTGTCTTTGCCACGGATTGGTCTCCTGCGTCTGCAATGGCCTTGTCATACCTGTTTGATTTCAAGGAAATAATGGGTGAGCTGGACATTGTAAATGTCATAAAGGGGAAACTGACCTTAAGAGAAATGCGTGAGTTAAAAGAAAGACTGGCTCACACACGCAAGATGTGCCTGGACGAGACAATAGATGCGGAATCACACATTTATGCCGGAAAGACTTCTGAAGAGATAATAACAGCATCTAAAGATTACAGGGCCACTCTTATCGTCCTCGGGGCCGTTTCTGAAAAGCCCTTTTTAAAAGAAATATTTACAGGAAGCTCCTCTTGCAGAGTTGCTGAGGAAGCAGAAGTACCGGTTTTATGTGTTCCATAGGTTACTTATAATTTTTTATAAAAGAGGATTTGAGTTGTGGAAGTAACACTCTTGATAGAAGCAACAGATGATTCGTTTCGCATTTTAGAAGATGCCAGAGAGAGGGCAGAAGGATTATTGGGTACCGCTGTCAAGTTAACCTCCGAAACGCGGCAGATGGAAGAACAAAAGATCCAGTCTCTCCTTAAGGGGGCTCAGGAAGTAAAATCCGGATTCCAGAATTTTGTAGCCGCTTTTCTTATCCTGATGGTTTTCTGGGCGATGTTATCAGGAAAGTTCGACTCTTTCCATCTCACCCTTGGCGTAATATGCTCGATCATAATTGCCTACCTGACTTACAATTTACTCTTTGCCAATGTACGGGTGGGAGATACAAGGGTTATAGTTCAGAGATTTCTCCGGTATATACCATGGCTTCTCTATCAAATTGTCCTTGCCAATTTCCATGTAGCCTATCTGGCCCTGTCTCCAAAGATGCCGGTTGATCCCCAGATAATGAGGTTTGATACAAAACTGGAGAGTGATATCTCCTGGGTGACGCTGGCAAATTCTATTACCCTCACGCCTGGAACCATTACCATGGATATCAGGAATGGCGAGTTTTTCGTGCATGCTCTGAGTAAAAAGGTGGCCGATGACCTCAATACAGGGGAGATGGAAGACAGAATTGCGCATATCTATATGGAGGCGGATCATATATATGTCCAGGATGCCTTAGATGTCGCCCGGATATATGTGGCACTGAGGAAACATGTTTAGATCATCTCGAAAAACATAAGGAGTAAAGATGATACGTTCAAGTGATGATATAATTATCGGGACAGTTGCAAGGGTTATGATACCGTTTATTCAGCTTTTTGCTCTATATGTAATTATGCACGGCCACCATAGCCCGGGTGGGGGTTTCCAGGGGGGTGTCATACTGGGGGCAAGTCTGGTTTTGCTACTTATAACACATGGCATAGATGAAACGAAAAGACTTGTGTCCGAAAAAGGCATAGCAATATTTGGTAGTGCAGGGTTACTTATTTATTCCGGAATCGGACTTATATGTTTGATCCTTCTTGGAAACTACCTTGACTACAGCAGATTGTATATTCTCCTGCATGTGGTTCCGGCCAAGGCTCGATCGCTCGGCATCTTAGGCATTGAAACCGGTGTAGGGTTTACTGTAATGGCCGTTATGTATTCTATATTTCTTGATATTTCCACAGGCGGGGAACTTCCTGAAGATGAGGAAGAGTAACCTCCTGCCATTTTGTTGAGGGTTTGTGATGAGTGAATTTTTGATCGTTATCGGTATGGCGTTAGGCGTTCTTGTTCTTTTAGTTCTTTACCGTGTTGTCTTCGGGCCAGGTGTTTACAACAGAATAGCAGCCATTTCGGCTATTGGTACCAAGACCCTGATCATGTTACTCATTATGGGTTTTGTCTTCAGAAGAGTGGATATGTTTGTGGATATCAGTATGGTCTATGCCCTGCTCAATTTTATAGGCTGCCTGGCTGTTGCGAAGTACCTGGAGATGGAGAGGTAATTAATATGGATGGAACGATTGCAGTGATTGCATTGTCAGTGATATGTGTGTTGGGCGGCTTTTTTTTCTTTACCACGGCAACCATTGGGTTGCTGCGCTTCCCCGATTTTTTTGCAAGGCTTCACGCAACGGGCAAAGGCGATACCCTGGCCGTTCTTTTAAGCCTTATTGGTCTTGCCATCTACGAAGGTGTTTCCCTGACAGGTCTGAAAATAGTTTTTATAGCGGTATTTATGGCCCTGGCGCAGCCTACCTCTACCCATGCCATTTCCAGGGCGGCGCTCAGAAGCGGGGTTCAGCCATGGATGAAAGGAGATGATAAGAGATGATTCTACCATTTGATATCATTATCCTTATTTTTGTAATGATATGTGGCATAGCCGCGATTACCGTGAAGGATCTTTTAAGTGCTGTTATGATCCTCGGGGCTTACAGTTTCTTCATGTGTCTGATGTGGGCCGAGATGGGTGCCGTTGATGTTGCCTTTACAGAAGCATCCGTTAGTGCAGGCATTGGGACTGTTGTGTTTATCGGCGCAGTATTCAAAACCACCAGGAGGACAAAGGATTGAAATTTTTAAACCTGATCGTTGTGGTAATTACAGCGGCTATCCTTATCTACGGTACGCTGGATATGCCAGGTTGGGCCGACCCGAATTCACCCGCAAGTAAACATGTATCTCCGAAATATATCACAGAAGCGATGGAGAAAACGGCAACACCCAATATGGTAACCTCTGTGCTTGCTGATTACAGGGGTTATGATACCCTCGGTGAGACAACAGTGATATTCTCAGCAGGGATGTCATGTATATTATTACTCAGAAAGAGGCGTAAAACAAAGAAATAGGAGAAACTTACCAAAAGCCATGTGCTACACATATTGCAGGGAGTTTGAATATGCTGGATTTCATTGTTAGTAAGTACAATTATTGGATGTATATAGTTCTGATGATGCTTGGTTTCTATGCCATGATCGGCAAGAGAAACCTGGTAAAAAAGATTATCGGCATGAACATCTTTCAGACTGCGATTATCCTCTTCTTTGTTTCTACAGCTTGCAAGTGGGGAGGCGCTACCCTGCCGATCCTTCAGCATGCTCATGGACACGCGGGACACATGGAACATGCCGTTGAAGTTGCTCATTATATAAATCCATTACCGCATGTGCTTATGCTCACAGCTATTGTGGTCAGTATTGCAACACTTGGTGTTGCCCTGGCCATAGTCATAATGATTTACAGAAAATATAACACTCTTGAAGAAGACGAAATTCTGAAGGCGATAAAATGATGGAACAGGCACCCATTCTTATTGTAGTTATTCCTTTGATGTTTTCTTTCATCACACCGCTTATCGGGTGGTGGAAAAAAGAGCTATGCTATCCCTGGATCATTCTGGGCATTACTCTGTCGGTGATTTGTTCTATTATCACCTTAAAAACGGTGATTTGCACAGGGGTTATCCACTATTATTTAGGAAGCTGGCTGCCGCCATGGGGTATAGAATATGTAATCGACTATCTAAATGCTCCTATGATGATACTGGTTTCGGGGATCTCGCTACTTGTAGCCATCTATTCTAAAAGAAGTGTTGAGCAGGAATTGCCGGATAAAATCGTTTATTTCTATACTGTCTTCCTCTTACAGGTTACCGGATTTTTGGGTATAGTAATCACAGGTGACATGTTCAATCTCTATGTATTTTTAGAGATCGCGTCACTGACTGGATATGCTTTGATAGCTGCAGGAGAGGAAGGGGCGCCGCTGGCGAGTTTCAGGTATGTGATTATGGGAACCGTCGGGGCCTGCTTTTATCTGCTGGGAGTAGGTTATCTCTACATAGCAACCGGTTCACTAAACATTGCTGACTTGGCTCAGCTTTTACCCGCCCTTTATGGTTCCAAGGTAATTCTGGTTGCCTTTGCTTTCTTTATGGTAGGTCTGGCTGTAAAGATGGCTCTTTTCCCCTTACACTCGTGGCTCCCGGATGCGTACACCAAGGCACCTTCAGCAACCAGCGCCCTACTTTCCCCTTTGATGACCAAGATCTCGATCTATGTTATGATAAGGATATTGTTCACCGTTTTCAATCCCGATTTTTCCATACTTATAACTCATACAGCGGATATTATGGTCTGGATCGGTACCCTGGCTATCTTTGCCGGCGCTATCATGGCGCTTGCCCAAACAGATTTCAAAAGAATGTTATGTTATATCGTTGTAGCCGAGGTCGGCTATATGGTTGGTGGTGTAGGTCTTGCCAATACGATAGCTATTAAGGGGGCGATTCTTCATATTATAAATGATGCAGTGATGACCCTCGGGGTGTTCGCCGTAGCCGGCATTCTGTGCTATCGTATGAAAAGCCACAATATCTCCGATTTCAAGGCTCTCTTCCAGAAAATGCCCTTTACCATGGCCGCACTTGTTGTAGCCGCGCTCTCAATGATCGGTGTACCGCCCACATGTGGATTTTTCAGCAAGTGGTATCTTATTCAGGGTGCTGTAATTGCCAATTGCTGGATATTTGTCGTTGCACTGTTGGTGTCCAGTCTGGTCAACGTTATACTCTTTTTCCGGATTTTTGAGATTGGGTACGTTTTCCAGGAAGGTCATGAAGTTCACACACATGGAGACGAGGTGGCAGTTATTGAGGAAGCTCCCTTGAGTATGTTACTCCCCACGATGACAGTGGCCGCCGGGATTATTCTCATTGGCCTTTACAATCAGCCAATTTTGATAAACATAATTCAGTTTGCTGTCCCGAAGTTATAAATTCCTGAAAAGCTATCCCCTCTCACAACCACTTTAAAAGGAGAGCTTTGCATAACCCGTCCCAAAGCTCTCAAAAGGTCTCATCTCACCCACCGTAAGGTGTTTTTCTGTGCTCACTACCGTCACGTCGATGATGGAATCAATCAAAAATCATGACATATTTATACATTAACCAGAAGTGGGAGAAACTTCCCATCATTACAAAAACGTGGAAAATTTCATGAAAACCGATAAAATCAGGCCAGGGATCCGGTTTTTTTACCGCATAAATAAGGCCCCCCATTGTATAAAAAATTCCTCCAATTAGAAGCCACACAATTCCTCCCGGTTGAAGTACGTGGATTATAGGCCAAATACCTACAATCGCCAACCATCCCATAAGAATATAAACCATTGTGTAAAACCACCGGGGGGCATTGAGCCAAAAAATCTTAAGGAAAATACCGAGGGTGGCCAATCCCCATATACTGCCAAATAAGCTCCACCCCCAGGCACCTCTTAGAGGAATTAAACAGATAGGTGTATATGTTGCAGCAATCAAAATGAAAATCATTATGTGGTCAATTTTGCGCAAACATCGAACTCCCTTTTCGGAAAACGGCAACCAGTGATACAATGTACTGGACGTATACAATAAAATCAGACCTGCTCCAAATATAGAAAAGGTTACAATATGCCATGGCTTAATGGGATGAGTGGACCCATATATCAAAAGAATCAGGCCAACAATAGCCAAAACAGTACCTATACAATGAGTAAGTCCGCTTACAGGGTCTTTTAATTTTCTTACCATGTTAACCCCTCTTCCCCTACAATCCTCGTCTTAAGAGATCCTTTATGGTTTTTTCAAATGGGCTGGTAGCAATTCCCACCTCGGTAATAATGGCGGAAATGAAGCGATTGGGGGTTACATCAAAGGCAGGGTTGTAGATCTTCATACCATCTGTGGCAATTCTCATACCACGAATACAGAGAACCTCTTCCCCATCCCGCTCTTCAATTGGAATACCCCTTCCGTCCTTTATAGCAACGTCGATGGTGGATAGAGGGGCCGCCACATAAAAGGGAATGTTGTGCTCTTTGGCCAGAACGGCAAGTGAATAAGTCCCAATTTTATTGGCAACATCACCATTTGCAGCAATACGGTCAGCTCCTACGATGACAAGGTCTATCTTCCCCTGTTTCATCAGGAAACCAGCAGTATTGTCAGTTATCAAAGTGGCAGGAATATCATCCCGCATCAGCTCCCAGGAGGTCAGTCTTGCTCCCTGGAGAAGAGGTCTCGTTTCGTCCACAAAGACGTGAGGGATTTTCCCTTCCTCTCGAGCAGCCCTGATTACCCCAAGTGCAGTACCATAACCGGCCGTTGCCAGGGCGCCGGCATTACAATGGGTGAGGATGCTGTTCCCATCTTTAATCAATCTCCTGCCTTGTATTCCTATTCGCCTGTTTGTTGCAATATCCTCTTCACATATTTTTTTTGCTTCCGTCACCAATGCTTCCTTTATGATATCAATACCGGATTCGAGCTTTTCCTCAAAACACCTTTTCATCCTCTTTATTGCCCAGAAGAGGTTTACCGCCGTAGGACGTGTCTGTGAAAATTCATCACATATCCTGTAAAACGATGTTTTCAGGTCTTCTTCATATGACACTTGTAGATTTTGCATACCGAGGGCGATACCCATCGCTGCGGCGACACCGATGGCCGGGGCGCCCCTTACAGTCATATTATTTATCGCAGAGATAACTTCTTTATAACTCCGGCAGGTGAGATATTTCTCATCATGGGGCAGGGCATTCTGATCGATCATGACAACGGTATTATCTGTCCAGGATAGGGTCTTGATCATAGGTGATCTTAATCCGGCATCATCAGGGGTCAGACCTTTACTGTTGACTAAGAATTATAAACAGGAGCCAGCAGCCCTTAGTCAACAGTAAAGGTCTGACCCCTGATGATGCTCATTATTCCGCAAGTTCCTTTTTAAGGAGTTCATTGACGAGTTTCGGGTTGGCTTTTCCTCTGGTTACCTTCATTACCTGGCCCACAAAATAGCCGAAGAGTTTTTCCTTTCCGCCTTTATACTGCTCCACCTGCGAGGGATTGGCTTTAAGGATTTCCTTGACGGCCTCTTGCAACATACTCTCATCCGTTATCTGTACCAACCCCTTTTCTTCTATTATTTCCTTCGGGGACCGGCCGCTTTTGTACATGTCTTCAAAGACTTCCTTGGCAATCTTCCCGCTTATCGTACCATCCTCTATGAGATTGATCATCTCTGCCAGTGTTTCAGGTTTTACTGGGCTTGCAGTTACGTCAATTTTCTCCTCATTCAAGTGTCCCAAAACATCACCCATAACCCAGTTACTTGCTATCTTCGGCTTCCCGGAAAGTCTGACCGTCTCTTCATAATAATCGGCCAAGTCACGGCTGGCAGTAAGCACACCCGCATCATAAGGAGGAATATTATATTCTCTAACAAATCTTTCCCTCTTTTCCAGTGGAAGCTCAGGCAGGGTTTCTCTTACTTTCTCTATCCACTCATTACTGATTTCTATCGGGATAAGATCAGGATCGGGAAAGTACCGGTAATCGTGGGCCTCCTCCTTTCCCCTCATAGAATGGGTAACACCCTGGGAATCATCCCACAGCCTGGTTTCCTGTACCACTTCACCGCCACCTTCCAAAATGTATTGCTGTCTTTTGATCTCATACTCGAGGGCACGCTGAACATTCCTGAAGGAATTCATGTTTTTCAATTCCGCCCTTATCCCAAAGGCCTTCTCTCCCTTCGGTCTTAAAGAAACATTGGCATCACAACGAAAGCTGCCCTCCTCCATATTGCCGTCACATATCTCAAGATAGACCAGAATTTCATGTAACCTTCGCAAATACGCTCCCGCCTCTTCCTCACTCCTGATATCCGGTTCACTGACAATCTCTATCAGGGGAACCCCCGCCCGGTTAAGATCCACATAACTTGAAGGGTTATTTTCATCATGAACAAGTTTCCCAGCATCCTCTTCCATGTGAATCCGGGTAATACCTATTCGCTTCTTTTCACCCTTTGTTTCCAAATCCACATATCCATCTTCTGCAAGAGGGTGTGCGTACTGGGATATCTGGTATCCCTTGGGAAGGTCAGGATAAAAATAGTTTTTTCTGGCAAATCTGTTTTCCCGGTTGATACGGCAGTGAGTCGCCAAGGCCATCTTTATTGTATATTCCACCACCTTCCTGTTCATGACCGGCAGAACGCCGGGCATGCCCAGACATATCGGGCAGGTATGGCTATTGGGAGCCGCCCCGAATTTGGTGGAACAATTGCAAAATATCTTAGTTTCGGTCAGGAGCTGGGCATGAACCTCAAGCCCTATAACAGCTTCGTATTCCATTATATCTCTGGCCTCCTTCTTTCCAATTTCGAATGGTTCTCATATGCAGAGGCTATCTGAATCAATTTTCCTTCTTCAAAATGGCTGGCCAGGAGCTGAAACCCTATGGGAAGGCCACTTTTTGTATAACCACATGGAACAGAAATCCCCGGTATGCCAGCAAGGTTGGCCGATAATGTAAATATATCCGAAAGATACATCTGCA
>Ga0209121_10003681_pt1 | contig 14678 bp, 12 predicted proteins | sample Cruoilmetagenom3_FD_187292 | JGI IMG/M metagenome (GOLD analysis project Ga0209121, IMG submission 187292) | Oil polluted marine microbial communities from Coal Oil Point, Santa Barbara, California, USA - Sample 3 (SPAdes) (version 2) | ecosystem: Environmental > Aquatic > Marine > Oil seeps ...
AATATGGCGTGGCGGGCGGCGATGCGATCCTGGTGAAGGGGTCCAATTCGGTTGGCCTTGGTAAATTGGTGTCACATTTTGCAGGCCTCAAAGGATAGGGGCGGGACAACTCAATGCTTTTTTTGATTGCCGAGTGGTTTGGTTTTGATGGCGTGTTCAACCTGATTCGCTATCAGACCTTTCGTGCGGGTGCGACATTGATCACAGCGCTGTTGATCGGTTTGATTATTGGACCGCGCTTTATCAGCCTGTTGCGGGTGCGTCAGGGCAAGGGGCAGCCGATCCGCGAAGACGGACCGCAGACCCACCTGGCCAAGGTTGGGACGCCTACCATGGGCGGACTGATGATCATTGTCGCGTTCAGCCTGTCGCTGTTGTTGTGGATGGACCTGCGCAATCCGCTGGTCTGGGCCTGTCTGGCGGTGACTGTGGGGTTCGGCCTGATTGGGTTTATGGATGATTATGACAAAGTGTCCAAAGCCAGCCACAAAGGCGTTTCGGGCAAGATTCGGCTGTTGCTGGAATTTATCGTAGCGGGCGCTGCATCGTGGCTGATCGTTAGTCAGATCAATACCGATCTTTATGTGCCGTTCTTCTCGGACCTGAGTATTCCACTCGGCCCGTTCTATTATCTGTTCGCGGCAACGGTAATCGTGGGCTTTGGTAATGCGGTAAACCTGACTGATGGTTTGGATGGGTTGGCGATCATGCCCGTAATCATTGCAGCGGGTACATTTGCCCTAATTGCGTATCTGGTGGGCCGGGTCGATTACTCAGCCTATTTGGGCATTCCGCATGTTCCCGGTGCTGGCGAGTTGGCCATTTTCTGCGCTGCTATCATGGGGGCAGGGCTGGCCTTCCTGTGGTTCAACGCTCCACCGGCAGCTGTGTTTATGGGTGATACCGGCAGCCTGGCATTGGGCGGCGCGCTGGGCGCGGTCGCTGTCGCCAGCCATCATGAGATAGTGTTGCTGATTGTTGGTGGGCTGTTCGTGGCCGAAACAGCCAGCGTGATTATTCAGGTCTTTTGGTTTAAACGGACCGGAAAACGGGTATTCCGCATGGCGCCCATCCATCACCATTTCGAGCAGCTTGGCTGGAGCGAGAGCAAGGTCGTGATCCGTTTCTGGATCATTTCGATTGTGCTTGCCATGGCCGGATTGGCGACGCTGAAACTGCGATGATCACCTCCTCCGTCTTTGCCGGAAAGCGCTATGCCGTCCTTGGGCTGGCCCGGTCGGGCGCGGCTGCGGTCGAGGCGTTGTTGGCCAGCGGAGCCAAAGTAACGGCGTGGGATTTGCAGGACAATGCGCGCGAAGCATTCGCCGGCCGTGTTGAGCTGGCCGATCCGTTGGAGAGCGATCTGACCGGTTATGACGGCGTGATTGTATCGCCCGGCGTTCCGCTCAATACTCATCCGATCAAACCGCATGCCGAAAAATTTGGTGTGCCAGTAATTGGCGATATCGAATTGTTCGCGCTGGCGCGCAAAGATCTGCCATCGCACCGGGTCATCGGGATCACCGGCACCAATGGCAAATCCACAACCACTGCGCTGGTGGACCATATTTTAAAAAGCGCTGGTATCCCCAGCACCATGGGCGGCAACATTGGCTTGCCGATTTTGGGGCAGGAGCCTTTGCCCCAAGGGGGTGTCTATGTGCTGGAATTGTCGAGCTATCAAATTGACCTGACACGCTCGCTAAACTGTGATGCGGCCGCTTTGCTCAATATTACGCCTGATCATTTGAACCGATATGATGGGTTTGAAGGATACGCCTTTAGCAAGGGGCGTTTGCTGGCAATGCAATCGATCGATCAATTCGCTGTGTTTGGTGGCCAAGATGCGCCGACACGCGCGATTCTTGAGGCAGAGCAATCTCGTCGACCAATTGGCAGGGCGGTGGATGTGGACAAGCAAGCGTTGGCCGATTTGCAGCCCAGCTGGCCCAATCTGCAAGGTCCGCACAATCTGGAAAACGTGGCTGTTGCGATAGCCTTGGTCGAAGAAATGGGCGTTGCCCGCTCTCAGTGGGTAGGCGCACTGCCAACATTCACCGGGCTGGGCCATCGGATGGAGCGCGTGACAGAACATGACGGCGTGCTGTTCATCAACGACAGTAAAGCCACCAATCAGGCCTCCACAGCGCCCGCTTTGGCGGCCTATCCCGCCTCTCCTAATCCCCGAATACACTGGATTGTCGGCGGCCTACCTAAGGAAGACGGGCTGGGCGAATGCGAACAATATTTGGGTAATGTTGCTGCGGCCTACACTATTGGCGAGGCCGGTCCGCACTTTGCCGAATTGCTGGAGCCGCATGTTACCGTCCAAAGGTCGGAACTGTTGTTTGAAGCGGTGCGCAGCGCGGTTGACCATGCCAAGCCGGGTGATGTCATCTTGTTGTCTCCGGCCTGCGCCAGCTTTGACCAGTTTCGCGACTATGAAAAACGCGGCGAACATTTCCGCCAAGTGGTTGCGGCTTTGACCGGGGCCTCAAGCGAAATTCAACAGGCCTTGGCCGAAGGAGTGGACGTATGAGCGCCGACCGCTTTTACGTCCCTAGTGGGTCGGGACCGCGTTCTGGCACGCACATTGGCAATGGCCAATTTGGCGGCCAATTCCGTGGCCATTGGCGCGACGAGGTGAAGATCTGGTGGCGCGAGATTGATAAATTTCTGCTCGCAATGGTCGCTCTACTGATGATGATTGGTACTGCGGCAGTCGCTGCTGCATCGCCTGCCAGCGCAGATCAATTGTCAACCTCAGCGGTAACGCTGGATGAATTCCTGTTCCTGAAACAGCACATGATTTGGCAGATGCTTGGCATAGGCGTCATGATTGGCGCATCGATGTTGACCCGCGAACAGGCACGGCGTCTGGGTATATTAATGGCGGCGGGAATGATCGTTGCCCTGGTGCTGGTGCCGTTGATCGGGTTTGAGAAAAACGGGGCGCAGCGTTGGCTGAATCTGGGCTTTTCGTTTCAGCCATCAGAATTTCTAAAGCCGGGCTTTGCCATTGCGCTGGCATGGATACTTACTTGGCGTTTGCGTGACCAGAACTTGCCGGTTGTGCTCGTGGTATCTGGGGTCATGTTTGTCGTAGGGGTCTTGCTGATGCTGCAGCCCAATTTGGGCGCGACAGTCTTGTTTGCCGGAGTGTGGTTTGTGCTGGTGTTGCTGTCGGGCGTTTCTGTACAGCGGATTGCGGCACTGATCGGCGGCGGCATCGCGATCCTGACGGCCATCTATTTCCTGTATGACAATGCGCGCTATAGGATCGACAGCTTCTTCAGTGGCGGCACGCCATTTGATCAGGTTGATCTGGCCGAGCGCACTTTGCTGGCAGGAGGTTGGACTGGCAGCGGATTGTGGTTGGGTATCCGCAAGATGAGCCTGCCCGAGGCGCACACAGACTATATCTTCTCGGTTATCGGCGAGGAGTTTGGCCTGCTGTTCTGCGCGCTTATCGTGCTGCTGTATCTGGCGATTGTGCTGCGCGTTTTGCTGCGCCTGTTTGACGAGGACAATTTGTTTGTCCTGTTGGCTGGCGCTGGTCTAGTCACGCAAATCGGCGGACAAGCCTTCATCAACATTCTGGTCAATCTGCAGCTGTTCCCATCCAAGGGCATGACCTTGCCGCTGGTCAGCTATGGCGGATCATCAACCATCGCGGTGTGCTTGACCATTGGTTTGCTGCTGGCGATCACAAGGCGTAACCCCTTCCTCCAACGCGAAACGCCCGGTCTGCTCGATCGGCTGGGCCATAAAGAGGAAAAGGCATGAGTCAGCACGTACCCACTGGGGCAAGCCGCCATTATGTCTTGGCCGCTGGCGGGACAGGCGGGCATTTGATCCCGGCCTTTGCCTTGGCAGCAGAGCTGGACAAGCGCGGCCATCACGTTGCCTTGATAACGGATGAGCGCGGTGCCGCCATTCCGGGCAAGCCCGATTTTCTTCCCGCGCATGTTTTGCCGGCAGGTCGCTTTGGCAAGAACCCGTTGCACTGGATCAACGGCGTCAAAGCGGTGCTGGCCGGTCGCAGCATGGCGCTGCGTCTGTTTGACAGTTTTGATCCTAGCGCCGTGGTTGGCTTTGGCGGCTATCCAGCATTGCCTGCATTGCTGGCGTCAACATCGGCCAAGATCCCCAGCGTCGTTCACGAACAGAACGCCGTTTTAGGCCGGGTGAACCGATTGTTGTCATCGCGGGTGGATGCGATTGCGACCAGCTATCCCGATGTTGACCGACTTAAAGGCGATCATCTGACCAAGACCCACCTAGTGGGTAATCCGGTCCGCCAAGAGGTGTTGGCATTGCGCGATCAGCCATTCCCCGAATTCACCGAAGATGGTTTGCTGCGTGTGCTGATCACTGGCGGCAGTCAGGGTGCCAGCATATTATCACAAGTGGTGCCCGATGGTCTGGCAATGTTGCAACCGGCATTGCGGCAGCGCCTTCAAGTTACCCAGCAATGCCGCAAAGAAGATCTGGATGCGGTTAGGGCGCGCTATAAAGCGCATGACATTCCGGCTGAGTTGGGCACGTATTTCGAAGATATGGAAGAACGGCTGGCCGATGCACATCTGTTTATCGGGCGCGCAGGGGCATCTACCTTGGCCGAGCTGACCGCTGTAGGCAGGCCTGCCATCCTGCTGCCTTTGCCGATTGCAACTGATGACCATCAAGCCGCCAACACGCGAGAGATTGTGGCCGCTGGCGGGGCACGGATGATCCGGCAGCCCAACAGCACTATCGCTGATCTTTCAGAAAAGGGCGACGAGGCAAACACGCAGCGGGTCAAGCAATCTGAAGCTTTGCAAAAGCTGTCCAAGGATATTTGCCTGCAAATCCAAGCGATGGCTCAAAACCCTGCCAGCCTTGCCAATGCAGCGCATGGTGCATGGAATTGTGGTCGCCCCAAAGCAGCGGAAGATCTGGCCGATCTGGTGGAAAGCTTTGGCGGTGCAGATATGATGGATGTGATCCGCGTGGGCGAGGGGGGCAAACGTGCCACCGCAACGGTAACATCTGCTGAAGGCGCGACACGCGATGGTGCATTATGAAGGGCGTCGGCACCGATATTGGTACCATCCATTTCGTGGGCATTGGCGGGATCGGCATGTCCGGTATTGCCGAGGTGATGAACAACCTTGGCTATGTTGTCCAAGGCTCTGATATTAACGACAGCCCGACCATAGAACGGTTGCGTGGTCAGGGTATGCAGATCAGCATCGGGCATGCTCAAGAAAATGTCGAAGGGGTGGCGGTTGTTGTTATCTCTACGGCGGTCAAGCGGACAAATCCCGAAGTTGCCTATGCGTTGGAAAATCGCATTCCTGTGGTGCGCCGCGCCGAAATGTTGGCCGAACTGATGCGGTTGAAGTCCACCGTTGCGGTTGCCGGAACACATGGCAAGACCACCACCACCAGCATGATCGCAGCATTACTTGACCGCGGCGATGTTGACCCCACCGTTATCAATGGCGGCATTATCGAACAATATGGATCGAATGCGCGATTGGGTGATTCAGACTGGATGGTTGTTGAAGCAGATGAAAGCGATGGCAGCTTTCTGCGGTTAGACGGCACGATTGCAGTTGTGACCAATATCGATCCCGAACATCTGGATCATTATGGTGATTTTGATGGGGTGAAATCGGCCTTTGTCGAATTTATTCACAACGTACCGTTCTATGGCGCTGCGGTGTTGTGCATTGACCATCCTGAGGTTCAGGCGGTGGTGGGCAAAGTGCGCGATCGCCGCGTGATCACCTATGGCTTCTCTTTGCAGGCGGACATTTGCGGTGTGAATGTCCAACCCGATGCCATGGGCAATGTGTTTGATGTGGTTGTGCGCCAACGCGGCGAAGAAGATCGCCGGATAGATGGCGTGCGTTTGCCCATGCCAGGCAGGCACAATGTGCAGAATGCTTTGGCCGCGATTGCTGTCGCTATCGAAATGGGCTGTGCCGATGATGTAATCCGCGAAGGCTTCGCTGGGTTTGGCGGAGTGCGCAGGCGTTTTACCAAGGTGGGCGAAATTGCCGGCGCAACCATCATTGATGATTATGCCCACCACCCGGTCGAAATCCAAGCGGTTCTGGGTGCCGCGCGCGAGGCTGTTGGTGGGGGCGATACGGGCAGGGTTATCGCGGTCATGCAGCCGCATCGCTATTCGCGGCTGCATGATCTGATGGATGATTTTCAATCCTGCTTCAATGATGCCGACCATGTCATAGTGACCCCGGTTTACGCCGCTGGTGAAGAACCAATCGAGGGTACAGATAGCGAAGCGCTGGTATCTGGCTTGAAATCACGCGGGCACCGCTCAGCCTTGGCTATCGCCGATCAACTGGCGCTCGCAAGCCATTTGGTCGATGAGATTGCTGATGGAGACATTGTTGTGTGTCTGGGTGCAGGCGATATCACCAAATGGGCAGCTGGCCTCCCCAGCGCTATCTCCAACGCCATCAATTTGCAGCGGTCCGCATGACAATGCCACAGCCCGATGACTGGATGGATCGCGACGATGGCTCGGCCCCATCATGCGCGGTTGAAGGGGTATCAGATGCCGCCATTCCAATGACAGGCATCAAAGGGCGGCTGACCCAAGGCGCGCCTTTGAGCAAGCTGGTTTGGTTTAAATGCGGCGGCGAGGCGGACTGGCTGTTTGAGCCATCCGATCTCAATGATTTGAAGGATTTTGTTGAGCGGCTGGAAGGTCGCTTGCCGATCATGGCACTGGGGCTGGGCTCCAATATGATTGTGCGCGATGGCGGTGTGCCGGGTGTTGTGATCCGGCTGGGCAAGCCATTTGCCCAAGTGACTGACCTGGGCGACCATAAAGTTGAATGCGGCGGAGGGGCGAGCGGCATCTTGGTCTCGTCCACCGCACGCGATGCCGGAATCGCCGATCTGGAATTTCTGCGCGGTATCCCGGGAACCGTGGGCGGCTTTGTTCGCATGAATGGCGGGGCCTATGGGCGCGAAGTGGCTGATGTGCTGATTGATTGCGATGTGATCATGGCAGATGGCAGCATGATCAATTTGCCCGCAGCCGATCTGAACTATTCTTATCGCCACTCGGCCTTGCCCGATGGCGCGATTGTTGTGTCTGCGCGCTTTCAGGGATCGGCGGGCGACCCTGAAATTATCGGTGCCGAAATGGAACGGATTGCCGAAGCGCGCGAGCAATCGCAGCCTTTGCGGACGAAAACTGGCGGATCAACATTCAAGAACCCGGATGGGCAAAAGGCGTGGCAATTGGTCGATGCAGCCGGATGTAGAGGCCTGGTCATGGGTGACGCTCAAGTGAGCGAAAAGCACACCAATTTCCTGATCAACCGAGGCAATGCCACCAGCGCCGACATCGAAGGCTTGGGCGAAGAAGTCCGCCGCAGAGTGTTTGAAAATTCTGGTGTGGAGCTGGAATGGGAAATCCAACGGGTGGGCCGACCATGAGCGGCAGCAAGCCTCATGTTGCTGTCTTGATGGGCGGCTGGGCCAATGAACGCGAAGTGTCTTTGATGAGCGGAAACGGTGTGGCCGATGCGCTGGAAAGCCGTGGCTATCGCGTCACGCGGATTGATATGGATCGCCAAGTTGCGGCCCGCATTGCAGCGGCGGCGCCCGATGTCGTGTTCAATGCATTGCATGGTGTGCCCGGAGAAGATGGCACGGTGCAGGGCATGCTCGATCTGATGGGAATTGCATATACTCATTCGGGTCTTGCAACGTCTGTCATTGCGATCGACAAAGAACTGACCAAGCAGGCGCTGGTGCCCAAGGGCATACCGATGCCGGGGGGGCGAATTGTTGCGAGTGAGGAATTGTTCGAGCGTGACCCGCTGCCGCGCCCCTATGTCCTGAAACCTGTCAATGAAGGGTCTTCGGTGGGGGTTGCGATTGTCACCAAGGACAGCAATGTGGGCAACCCTATCTCCCGCGATGCGTCTGGCCCTTGGCAAGATTTTGACGAATTGTTGGCTGAACCCTTCATCAAGGGACGCGAATTGACCACCGCCGTCATCGATGGCCCGGAAGGACCGCGTGCGCTGGGAGTGACAGAGCTGATTATCGAAGGCGGCTTTTACGATTACGAACATAAATATACCGAGGGGCGCACAGTGCATGTTTGCCCAGCGGAAATTCCAGCGCCCATCACGGCATTGTGCTTGGAATATGCGATCCGCGCGCACCAGATATTGGGATGCCGTGGGACCAGTCGGACCGATTATCGCTGGGATGATGAACTGGGCGAGGCTGGATTGTTCGTGCTGGAAACAAACACCCAGCCGGGCATGACACCGCTCAGCCTGGTGCCCGAACAGGCGCAATATGCCGGGATAGATTACGCCAGCTTGGTCGAACGGATTGTCGAACAGGCAATCGGTGAAAAGGAGGCTAAGCATGGCGACGATTAAGCGCAATGGTAAGGGCGTGCGCAGAGCAGCTAAAGCCAACAGCCGGGCCAAAACAGCGCGCAAAGCCAAAGCGCGCACAGGTGGCTTTATCGACGGCGTGATGTCGCTGCTGCCGTTTACGGACGAGCAGCTTCAGAAGATATTCCTATTCGTTATTCTGGGTGGCGCCGCCGCCTTGCTGTGGTTCGTTGCAAGTCTGGCGGGCATTCCAGCAATGGCGCAGGCCAAGATCGCAGGAATGGCCTCTAACGCAGGGTTTGAAGTGCGCCATATTCGGCCCAGCGGGGTGGAGCATATGAATATTGACCGCGTATATGAACGCGTTTTGATCGAGCGGGATCAACCTATGCCGCTGGTCGATCTGGAAGCAACGCGGGAGCGTTTGCTGGCCTTGCCATGGGTTGCCGATGCGCGGGTATCGCGCCAACTGCCCAATACGCTGGCGGTCGATATTGTCGAGCGTCAGCCGCATGCCGTATTGGTAAAAGCTGATCGGTTGATGCTGATTGATACCACCGGAGCCGAGCTGGAACCGATCTCTCAGCGCAAAGCGCGCGAGATGTTGAAGATTTCAGGTCCGGGTGCTGCGCGCCAAGTGGAAGGTCTTGATCGCCTGCTGGAAGCAGCGCCTGCCTTGAAGCAAAAGGTCACGGGTGCTGAGTGGGTGGGCAACCGCCGCTGGAACCTGACATTTGACACCGATCAAGTGCTGGCTTTGCCTGAAGGAGAGACCGTAGGCGCATCGGCGCTGGTTTCTTTTGCCCGGCTGGATGGGCAAAACCGCCTGTTGGGCGGCAAGGTAACAACTTTCGATATGCGGGCGCCTCCGCGCATTTACATGCGTATTCCGGGCCGCGCCGATGAAGTGCTTTCAAGCGAACAGGACGAATCATGACCACGCCGCGGATCAGCAAAGTCTTTGGTGCGGTGAATACCGGCTCATTTCGGATATCGGCCATGATTATGGGGCTGACCGAAACCGGTGAGCTGGTGGTGCTGGGATCGGGACACCGGGCCAGTCAGGGCATCAAGCGCGGCTATGTCACCGATATGGCAGCTGCAACTTACGCCATTCGCGACGCGGTGGAGCGGGCCGAGAAAAACGCTGGTGCCAGCGTGCAAAGTGTTTGGGTGAGCTGCGCAGGGGCTGGCCTAGCGAGCCAAGTTTCCAAGGTTGAAATAGAGATCGGCGGAAGGCGGATCGAAGAAGAAGATATCGAAGCTTTGCTGATCGCAGCGCGCGACACCATTCAGCCTGATGGGCGAATGGTGCTGCATGCTCAACCGGCGCATTACACTTTGGATGGCGCGCATGGCGTGGCCAATCCCAAAGGTCTGCATGCAGAGAGGCTGGGGGTCGATATCCATGTGATGCTGGCTGACGGAGCGCCTGTGCGCAATCTGACCGAGGCCGTGCAAAACGCGCATTTGGATGTGGAAGCGGTGGTTGCCTCTCCTTTGGCGGCTGGGCATTCATGCCTCAGCGCAGAAGAGCGCGAGCTGGGTGTGGCATTGGTGGAGATTGGCGGCGATGTGACCAATGTCGCGGTTTATATTGGTGGTATGTTGCTGGGACTGAAGGCGCTGCCATTCGGGTCCAACGATATCACCGATGCCATCGCGTCAGCATTTGGCATTCGCCGGTTTCAGGCCGAGCGGCTGAAATGCGTATCGGGTTCAGCCATCGCCAGCCCAGCTGATCACCGCGAGATGATCCCGGTCAATGGGCGCGGAGATGAACACTCAGGACCGATTGCTCGCGGCGCTGATGAAAACAACCAAATCGCCCGCGCGGAATTGGTCTCCATCGTCACCCAAAAGCTGGGCCAATTGACTGACGAGATTGGCAAGGCGCTGAAGACCATGGGTTTTTCAGGTGTGCGCGGTGGACAAGTGGTGCTGACGGGCGGCGGCGCGGAACTGGCTGGATTGGCCGAGTTTTCGCAAGGCGCGCTGGGAATGCCCGTTAGGATTGGCCGCCCACCTACATTGAAGGGCCTGCCCGAGGCGCATTCAACCCCTGGTTTTGCAACGCTTGCAGGCCTGTGCCTTTACGCGGCGGATGACCCGATTGATATTCGCGCCATAGGGCAAAGGCATACTATGACCACCCGATATGGCACAGGCGCAGTATTTGAACGCTTGTACAAGGCGGTGAAGGATTATTTCTGACGCGGTTAACGTAGCGCCAAATTTGGGCGCTTTGACGGTGTTGGATAGGCAATTTCGCACTGTGGATAAGGATAAACGCGCTATCCACGGAGCAATCTGTTTATGTCACTATCGCGTAAAGCGATGAAGTGGGGCGAAAAACGCCCGGAGGAAAGAGTAATGAGCATCAATATCGGCCCAGCATCTACGGATGATTTGCGACCCAAGATTACGGTTATTGGTATCGGCGGCGCAGGTGGGAACGCGATCGGCAATATGATCGAGTCCGACATCGAAGGCGTGGACTTTATCGCTGCCAATACTGATGCGCAGGCGTTGGCCACTTCCTCCGCTGAAAAGCGCATTCAGCTTGGGCCAGAGATTACCGGCGGTCTGGGCGCGGGCGCCAGGCCCGAAGTCGGCAAGGCCTCTGCTGAAGAAACCGTTGCTGAAATTGAAGACGCGCTGGAAGGCGTGAATATGGTCTTTATCGCGGCCGGCATGGGCGGCGGCACTGGCACTGGAGCAGCGCCAGTGATCGCTGAAGCGGCGCGGCGCAAAGGTGTGCTGACCGTGGGCGTTGTGACCAAGCCATTCCTGTTTGAGGGCACGCGGCGGATGCGCGCAGCAGAATCCGGCATTGATGAATTGCAACAGCATGTCGACACGCTGATCGTCATTCCGAACCAAAATCTGTTCCTTGTCGCCAAAGCTGAGACCACTTTCAAAGAAGCGTTCCAACTGGCCGACGAGGTTCTGCAGCAAGGCGTGCGCTCTATCACCGATTTGATGGTGATGCCCGGCCTCATTAATTTGGACTTTGCCGATGTCCGCTCTGTCATGAGCGAAATGGGCAAAGCGATGATGGGTACTGGCGAAGGCGAAGGCGAAAACCGCGCTCTGGAAGCTGCTGAACATGCCATTGCGAACCCTCTGCTTGACGGTGTTAGCATGCAGGGTGCCAAGGGTGTGATCATTTCGATCATCGGCGGCGAAGATATGAAGCTGCTGGAAGTTGACGAGGCGGCGAACCACATTCGCGAGCTGGTTGATGAAGATGCCAACATCATTTGGGGGTCGGCCTTTAATCCAGAACTGGACGGCAAGATCCGGGTATCGGTGGTTGCGACCGGTATCGAACAAAGCGCGATTGGCAAGGCGACGCAAAGCACGCCGGTTTCCCTGGGCGGTGCCCGAGCGCCAAAGCGTCCGGTTATTGCTCTGCCACCAGAAACAGAAGCGCCAAAGCCAGAGGCTGAACATGAAGAGCCACTGGAGTTGGGGGCAATCGCAGAAGCTGAGCCCTTGGCTGCTGAGCCAGAAATCGGAGAAGGTGGCAATGAACCTGCCGCCGAACCGTTCGATCTGACGGGTATGCAGGCCGGAGATGAAGTTGTGGTCGATGGCGATGATGTCGACGATATTGTCGATCCGCTGGCTGGAATGCGTGACGAGAACAACGATCCCTATGCCGATGACAGCGCATTTGATGGCGGAGCCGAAGATGGCGGCTTTGGGTCTGGTGATGATGGCGATGGCGCCGAAGATGGCACACTGGATCTGACGTCAGAGGCTGGTGCCGACGGCGAAGGCGGCTCTGATGATTTGCTGGCCGATGCCGACAAATTGGCTGAAGATGATCAACCTGTCCAAGCGCAATTGGGCGGTCGACGTCGCGGATTGTTGGGCGGCAGCGGCAGCGGTGATGATGCTGAAGGTGGAGGCGAGGCCGATGGTGCCGCTTCATCTGGCGGTGGCAGCACGCTGTTTGAACGCATGGCCAATCTGTCGCGTGGTTCAGATGTTGATGAAGATGAGGATGACGACGGTGATGATGAGAAATCTTCACTCAGCATTCCGCGCTTCTTGGGTCGACAGAACAACCAATAACGAACTGGTTGCGACAAGAAAGGTTGGCAGTGCGGGCATGCGGTCCGGTTCTGCCAACGGTTCGTCCTGTGTTCGGGGTCGCAATCTAGTAATGGCCTGTTCCATGACTAGGTCGGCCAAGACCATGCAGAAATACATTTTTACCCATCGCTTGCTCGTGGCTGCTATTGCAGCCCCATTGTTGGTGCCATCTGTGGCGATTGCCCAATCGGGCGATGCGCCGATTGCGCGCGAAGTGGTGCAACAATTGCCATCCGCCGATGTGCAGCGTCTCAACAAAGCGTTGAAGCGCCTGGCGCGAAACCCACGCGATGTGCAAGCCTTGGTCAATGCGGGCAATGCGTCGCTGCAATTGGGTGATCTGGATGCTGCGATGGGTTTCTTCGGTCGGGCACAATCGCTCTCCCCCAACAGTTCTGAAGCAAAGCTGGGTCGCGCAGCAGTGTTCCTGAGATCTGAGCGCCCGATTGAAGCCTTGCGGATTTATGCAGATGCCGAAGCGCAGGGCATTTCCACCGGCAGCGTGGCTGCGGACCGAGGGTTGGCTTATGACCTGGCTGGCAACAATGCCCAAGCACAGGAAAGTTATCGCAGCGCATTGGCACAAGGCGCGGACCCTGTGGTCACCCGCCGACTTGCCATCAGCCATGCAATTGCTGGCGATGAGCCTATGTTTGAGGCCCGTTTGCTGCCGATGCTGGAGCGCGGAGACCTGAGCGCATTTCGCGCCCGTGCGTTTGGCTTGGCCATTTTGGGCAGAGTGGATGAGGCGACCGCCATCTCCAACGCAGTAATGCCACGCGATCTGGCTAGCCGTATCGCGCCCTATCTGGCCTATATGCCGCGTCTGACGAAAGCGCAGCAGGCAGGTGCGGCCAATCTGGGTATATTCCCTCAGGCAGCAGAGATTGGTCGAGACGATCCGCAGATCGCGCGATACGCCAGCACTGGCTCTGTCTCGCCGGTGGCCAATGTTGATGCGCGCCTGGTGCCGCAAGGTCAGCAGTTTGGTGCGGCCAGCTCGGCTTCAAGCAGCCCTCCATCTGGCGGAAGTCGATTGGCTGCTGTTGCCAACAAACAAGCCCAGCCAGCACCCCAACCAGCGCCCCAACCAGCACCCCAGCCAAAGTTGCGCGTGGATGAAGCGTTCGCTGGGATGGAAAAGCTGGCGCCAACTGCTTCAGCGCCTCCGGTTGACCGGGTTGACCTCAGTTCTTTCAAACCACCGCGAGAGGTCGCTGCGCCTCCTCCGCCGGCAAAGCCTGCTCATCCCAGCCGCGAATGGGTTCAAGTGGCTACGGGACGCGATCGCACGGCCTTGCGATTCGATTGGCGGCGCATTGCGCGAAAGGCGCCAGACCTCTTGTCAGAATTTGATCCGCATGTGGTGCGTTGGGGGCAAGCGAACCGCCTGCTTGCCGGGCCCGTCGAATCTTCTGCTGCTGCGCGGGCACTGGTAAATGCGCTGAAGGCCCAAGGTCTGGACAGCTTTACCTATTCTAGCCCAGAAGGTCAGGAAATAACTGAACTTCAATAGTTTACGTGAAAATCGGCCTATTCTGTACACAGGGTTTGAACAAGCGAAAACAGTTCTCCCCAAGTGCAACGCGTCACCCCATTGCGTTTGAACCGTCTGCCAAGGCATCCATCGCCTCATGAAAAAGACGGGACGCAAATGATGAGGCCGCAAGAGCCACAATTAACAGCAGATGATGACGCCGCACCGGTGGACATGCTGGCCGCTTTGTTTGAGGCCAGAGGTTGGCCGTGCGAAATCATCTCTGATGATGAGGTAAGCTGCGAAGTTCAGGGCAGCTGGACCAAATATCAGCTGCGCGCGATCTGGCGTAAAGAGGACAATGTCCTGCAAATGTTATGCCTGCCTGATATTCGCGTGGCGGATGACAAGCTGAGCCAGGCGCATGAATTGCTGGCCATGATTAATGAACAAATGTGGTTGGGGCATTTCGATGTGTGGTCCAATGGCAAGGTGCTGCTGTATCGTCACGGCGCGTTGCTGGGCGATGATGGCTTGTTGAGCATCTCGCAGGCGCAGGCTTTGGCGGAAAATGCGATCGACGAATGCGATCGCTTTTATCCGGCTTTCCAATTTGTGCTGTGGGGGGACAAAAGCCCTCGTGCAGCACTGGACAGCGCGCTTGTCGATGCCGCCGGAGAAGCCTAGGTCTTTGCCGCGTTTGAATTGCGGGG
>Ga0209121_10003682_pt1 | contig 14670 bp, 11 predicted proteins | sample Cruoilmetagenom3_FD_187292 | JGI IMG/M metagenome (GOLD analysis project Ga0209121, IMG submission 187292) | Oil polluted marine microbial communities from Coal Oil Point, Santa Barbara, California, USA - Sample 3 (SPAdes) (version 2) | ecosystem: Environmental > Aquatic > Marine > Oil seeps ...
GACGTGTAAGACTTGGTCACAACTAGAGCTCCGACAAACAACAGAACTAATATCAGAACTTCGGAAATGAGTTTGAGTGATTTTTTGTCCAACTTTAACTCCTTTTTAAAAATAAGATTCTGATGGCTTTTATGTTTAGTGGTGAGGGTAGAAGACTGGGCGAGAATACCCTTTGCTAATGCTTTCCTGTTGTTTAACCTCGTGGACCTCTCAGCCGGGTAGTCTAATCTTTTTTCCAGACTCCCTTGTCGAAATCTATCAGATCCTCACTCTTCGATACCACCAGAGTGCACACCAGGTCTCCTGTGACATTGCCAAGGGTTCGTATCATGTCCAGAATGACGTCTATCCCTGCTATCACTCCCACAACCTGCAGAGGCAAACCGATCGAACCCAGGGTGACAGTTAGCATTATGAGACCACCCATGGGTATGCCTGCCACTCCGATGGAAGCCATAACAGCAACCACCACGAGTGTTGCCATCTCGCCAACTGTTAAAACGTGACCCACTGCATTTGCTGCGAAAACCGCCACAACCAGCATGTAGATAGCGGTACCATTCATGTTGATGGTGGCACCTATGGGCAGAGAAAAAGAATAAGCGCTCCTGTTCACTCCGAAGTTTTCATCTGCACATTTCATCGTGACAGGCAAAGTGCCAGAGCTGGATCGTGTCGCAAAAGCGGTTAGTATGGCCTCTTTTCCACCCCTCAGAAATTTCAAGGGGCTTATCTTGAAAGCGAGTAAGATTCCGGAATATACCACCAGGATCACGATGGCCGTTCCAAGCGCCGCAGCTCCAATAATCGCACCATATTCGACAAAGATTGAAAATCCCTCTTTCCCTATAACAACCGCTATCAATGCAAAAACGCCAAAAGGAGCGAACTCTAAGACAGCCCGCACTATCTTGTACATGATCTCTGCGCAGGCATCGAAAACCTTAAACAACGTTTCTCCGGAATCTCGCTGTTGTCTTTTTTCTGAGCTTCTGAGGTAAGTCAGTGCGATTCCGAACATCAAGGCGAAGAGTATTGTGGGCAACACTCCGCTTGCGGTCTCTCCGTCAAATTGAGTGAGTGCTTGAAAGGGATTTTCAGGTATCCAGGATAATACGGTTTCAATAAAAGGAGGCGGAGTTTTGGCTGTAAATTCGACTCCTTCCAACGAAAAGCCAGTGCCTGGACTCACAAGCAAACCGATTGATATCCCTATGATGGCCGCAATAAATGAAGTGGCAAAATACCAAACGATTATTTTTCCGCCTATTCTCCCAAGCTTTTTGGGATTGATGGTCGATGCTCCCACGACTAGAGTGAAAAATATCAGAGGCATGACAATCATTCTCAGGAGTCTTAGAAACAAATCACCTAAGGGTTTGAGGATGGTAACAGGGGGACCAACTATTATTCCTGCGACTACCCCAAATAGAAAGCCTATTGCGATCTTATAGACAAGTGGAAAATCAAGATATTTTCTAAATAGGCCTGCTTTCTTTTTTTCTTCCATAATTTACCCAGAAGTATAAATTTTAATTGGTCGCTTGGTAAATAGGATTAATGGTAAAAGAATTTTTTGGATTGTTTGCTCTCTTTTGGCAGGCTTGGACTATCCTGTTGAGGTTGCTTGCTTCAAATTATGTATCGCGAGAGACTCATTTCGATTGACTGCTGAAGAAAGCAAGTTTAAACCCATGAAAGGCTGAACTACTCCGACGAATGGGGGTCTTATCGAAAGGAAGATAAAAAATTATATCGTATCAAGTACATGAAGAGGAAAGAGGCGATGAGATGAAAGCACTTACAAGTTATTATTCCAGGACGGGTCACGCCGAAGCGATGGCAAGGACGGTGGCAGAAGGAGTTGAAGAGGAAGGCGTTTTGTCTGAGGTTAAGAAGATCGAAGAAACGACTACAGAGGATCTGCTAAGAGCGGATTGCATCGTCATGGGTTGCCCCACATACTAGGGCTCAATGCCATGGGAAGTTAAGAGACTCATAGACAGGAGCGTTCGATGTCATGGCAGACTAAGTGGCAGAGTGGGGGTGGCGTTTTCTACTTCTACCAATGTTGGCGGAGGCAACGAGACCACCATTCTCTCCGTTCTACATACAATGTTAATTCATGGGATGATTGTTCAAGGCAACACAGATTTTGATCACTATGAGCCGGTACCAATAGGGAAGCCCATACGCATGGATCTGGAGAAGTGCCGCACTTTGGGAAAGAGAGTGGCTAGCTTAGGCAAAAAAACCGCATGACTAGGTATGCATTTTTTTTGCTTGCCCAAAATTCAAACGCGGCGGGATTTCAGACTTTCTTGGCCAAGGTTGTTGATCCCCAGGGAGAAACCAAAACTCTCGCGTCTCTTCCCAACATTTCAAAAGCTGTGTCTAGCGCTTTTTGGGGATTTTCGCTCTTCTCGAACGCAAAGCGATGAGTGGTTGCTTCGTCAAATTCGCTTACCAAGAGCATTCTCAGCTTCTCTTTCGCCTTCAACAAATAATAGGTTTTGTGTCTGCCAATGAAGAAATTCTTGAGCAGATCGTGCTTAACCTCCTCACTCGAATAATAGATTCCCATGTCATCCCAGAATCTTTTGCTCCCTGCTCCTTCTTTGCACTGCGCAACAAGAATGAGGACACCGTTTTTCTTGACACAGTCTATGATTCCCGAAACTGCCTTGTGAGCCTGATACAGGTTTATGTCGTGAGGATGACCATTGGCAGCTGTGATTGCTATGTCTGCGAGCTCTTTAACTTCTGACACGCTCATCTTGTCGACCAATTCAACTCCTTTTTTCAAAACCTCTCGGTGATCACCTGCAAACGCACCAACCACGTTTCCATCCCTGTTTTGGACAACGTTTAGACACAGATCAACCTCAGCGAGATCGGTTACCTCCATCATGTCCAGGTGAACGGGATTGCCTTTTAGGTTGCACATCTTCGCTCTATCGTCAAACATGAGTTTGTGATTTGCCTGGATGGTCTCATCATTCGTTACACCAGGAAGTACAGATTTTCTCCCGCCCCCGTAACCAGCGAAGTAATGAGGTTCGATATCTCCCAGAATTATGCGAAAGTCAGCCCCAGCAAACAGAGAATTTAGCAAGACCTTTGTTCCTCCAGAAGTTGTTCCTTTGTAGACCCACTTGAGGTTTTGGATCTTGTTTGAGCTAGAGTACCACTTGTACTCGTTTGCGATATCGGTTCCTAAAAGTTCTTTTGCCCACTCTTCGTTAACTGGCTCATGGGTTCCACATCCAAACAGGATTGTCACGTTCCCTTTTGGAATTCCTTGGGAGTGCATGATCTTGAGAAGGGGAGGAAGCATGAGTTTTGAGGGACACGGTCTTGTTTTGTCATCGACAACTATCGTCACTCTCATGTTGGGTTTTAGTGACTCTTCCAGCCTTTTTTTCTTTAGGGGCTGATCAAGTGCTTTTTTGACCAGATCTTCTGGTTTATCTTTTGGGATTATCAGCCTCGGCTTTATGATCTTCAAAAGATTTTGCTTTGGCACATCGACACAGAGCTTTAGCTTGCCGTATGGCAATTCTATTTTCATTGACCCCAACTAACGCAATTCAATTATAAAATTTCTTTGGTCAGCTTGGGGATCACAACATTGTTTGTTACCAATAGACTTCTCTTTATAACTCGTGGTTTGTTGAAAAATGTTATCACGCTGGAACTATGGGAATTGGAACGAAGGACAAGAGGAATATCAAGATAGCTACCAATGAGAGTAATTTTCCTCTGAGGTCTAATGGAGTTACATCATTCAGCGGCGGAGGATGGCGAATGCCCACGAGAATGATGATAATTGCGAAAAAAATCCACGTCGGGAACCAGATGCTCAGCGCGAGCATCATAAACAGAGCGGCCCATGCGACGTACTTCTGTTTCTTTCCCATAAACGCATAGGCTATATGTCCCCCATCCAGCTGTCCCGCCGGCAAGAGATTTATCGCAGTAATCAACAGACCCAACCAACCAGCGAAGAGGGTCGGGTGAAGCGGTAACATGGAGGGGGCGCCGATGATTGCTTCGAGCGCAATAAAAATCAAAGGAGATGCTAGGAAAAGCTCGGATTCTGAAACTTCAATCGTCGGTAGCTGCAGGGCTAGATGGAGACCAAGAAGGGTTACTGGAATTGCAACCAGAAACCCGACCAAGGGACCGGCGAGCCCTATGTCGAGCAGCGCTCTCTTGTCAGGGATTGCTCCGCGGATAGATATTACTGCACCAAAAGTTCCCAGGGCCAACACTTTCGGAATGGGAGGAAAGGGGATGAAATAGGGCAGGGTGGTGGGGACTTTGTGCCTCCTCGAAACGAAATAGTGGCCGAGCTCGTGGCACCCGAGAATTGACAGTAGTGGCAGGGAGTAGTACAGTATGCCTTTTTTCAGATTGAATGCCTCAAGAATGATGCGACCAAAAGGAGGGCCTTCGAATCCTCCCCACTCTGCAGTGACTCCTTCGACCAACCATAGCCAGAACTGTGATCCAACCAGAGAGGTGGTCACCACTGTGGCCACAAGCAAAAGTAGATTTACCCAAATGGGTTTGGGCCTGGGTATCGAAGGCTTGGGTGTTAAAACCAGCAGGTGTTCCCCATTCTCCTCCCGGATCATTGGTGTCCACCCCAAACGGTCCAGATCTTTCTGCAAGTAGGAGAATTGCCGGTCAAGCCCTGGCAAATCCACAGAAACAGAAAAGATCAGCAGGTTATCTTCTAGCTTCCAACTATAGATTGGAAAGTATTGCTGAACCTTCTGCTTCAGCCGCTCTATGAAGACTTCGGTAGCTTCTCTCTCAGGAAACCTCATTCTCTTCAACCCCAAAGAAGCTCTTTGCTATTGGTCCTACTTTGCTCAGATATTTTTTGGGTGCAAACACCCAGAATTTCCAGTGATCTAACTGAGCATGCTTCATGCCTTTAACGAGACTGGAGACCTCCTCAATTAGTTTGACCTCATCATTCTTCAAACAGACCTTTGCCTTTGCTTCTTCCAACACGGGAGGAGGAGGGACATCCAAAAAAAGATAGCCTTCATCCAACCCGCTCTTCTTTGTCAGCTTTTGCTCAATTGTTGACCTCTTTCTTTCATTCTTCAGATTTCTGCCTAGAGATCCTTTCATTTTTTTGATCGAGCCGATATAGGACCTTTTGAAGAGTTTTCGGGAGTCCAGCAACCCGCACATCTCTTTTGCGTATGAGGTCGAATTTTTCAAAGTGCTTATCAACTCAATATCATCCATTCGCAGAAGCTCCTTTAGGGTTAGATAGTTGTTTTTCATAGCATCAAGTATTGCGTGCTTCAACATTTGCCCCGCAGATCTGCAGGTATGATGCATGTAAAGACTTGGATACATCAGAAAACGTGCCAACAACAGTCCCTCGGCAGCGGTTAATGCGGTCTCATAGATTACCAGCGAATCATCCTTGAAATCCATCTTTGAGATGATTCTTGCGGCATCGGTCGATATTCTGACACCTGTATAGTGAGCGTCCCTCATCAAAAAATCCATCCTGTCAACATCAAGATCCCCGGCAATTAGAGCTCCGTACTTGCCTTTGCCTTCAATTAGATCTACAACCCTAATTGGATCTATTCCTTGCTTCGACAGGATATCTTTAATAGGCGAGCTTAGGATGATTTGTTTGGTCTGTTCTTCATGCGTTGTCCCTTTGAGATTGGTTAATATTTCTTCACTTATGTGACTGAAAGGGCCGTGGCCGAGATCATGAAGCAGGGCTGCTACCTTTATCTCCTCCATTCTCTCTTTGCCGATCCATTCTTTGGCTTTAAAAAGGTCCACTGCCTTTACGGCTAGATGATAGGCGCCCAACGAGTGCTCAAACCTTGTGTGATTTGCTCCGGGATAGAGCAGATTGACACAACCCAACTGCTTTATTCTTCGCAGCCTCTGAAATTCTGGAGTTTCTACCAAACTCAAAGCCAAATTATCAAGCAGTATGTTTGAATGAATGGGATCTCTTATCGTTTTCATCTTTCAATTCAATATTAAACTTAAACCGTTACTTATTTGTATAATCTTCGGTTTTTGTGTGCTTTTTTGATCGCTTTACCACTGAACAGGTCTTCAAGGAAATTCACAATCGTTCGGCTCTGCTGTTGCCTAATTGGCTTTGCTTTCCAGTCTTTAGAAAATTGAAAGTTGCAACCAGTTGTGCTTAGTCCATAACCAGGAGTTGTATTGATTCTTACCTGCCAGTCTACAAGGGCGGGGCTGTGTCTTCTACCCCCGCCTCTGAGGGGACAATCAAGTCGAGTTGGGATTTGGCAATGTTAAACCCTATCGATCTGTCAAAATCACTTGTTAGTCTTCTTGCTTCTGCTTCTGATATTGGGGCCAGCGCGCCACTTTTGTCAAAGGTTTTGCGAGCGATCTCCTGTCCTTCTTTGATTATAATAACGCTTACGTTCCCTGGAGGAGCGATTAAGCTGAATCTGCCTCTGCTATCCACAGTTGCGTGATCGTGAGGGATTCCATTCCCATCGATCACCCATGCTTCAGCTCCTCCAAACGGGTTTTTATCCAGCTTAACTGTTCCATTAATGAATGCTCCTTCATAGTATTTGGCAATAACAACGGGAGTTAATTCCCCTTTCTTCGAGTAAGGATCGATTGATGTGGGATAGGCCATAACCCAATGCTTAAGCCCATAGGTAGGAATTTGGGGAGCTATTAATCCAATAAGTGCGGAACTGTGGGGAGGATCTCTCCAAATATATTGCGGTTCTCCTAAATAGGTTCTGTATAAAATTGAGTTATAGAAGTTGGGTTTGTGTGCTTTGATGGGAGTCCACATTATATTTTTCATTAATTCTTCTGCTTCAGTTTCATTGAGCGGTTCACCCCTAGCTTTTTCATACATCTCTTTTTCCTCTTCAAATTTCATCCCATAATAGAATCTTATTGCCTCTTGATTCCACTCATTTATCACACGTGTGATGTGGACATAATCATCTTCAACTAAGGTTAAACTATAAATGCTCTTATCGGCCAGAAAAGTGAATATGTCAAAAATGATTAGGAAGTCCTTTACATTTACCCCATAATACCTGATCGAATAACCCGTTGCTTTCTGTAAGCCCCAATAGAGCTGGGTCAGGGGCTCATCTCCTATAGAACTCAGGAGATCTATCGCATCGTGATACTTTGCATTCTCGGCTCTAACTCTGTATTCCTCGCTTAGATTCTTGTCGTACTCTTCTCCTATGGGCTTATCAAAAGATTTTGCGTGAGTTGGATTTTGGAGCACATCAATCAGAGCATCTGCTTTTGATTGCCCAAGATAGTTCTGCAGGATGTTCGCGACCTCTTCACTTAATCCTTCGTAACGCAGGTGCCCTTCCAGTATCCTAGTTACAAGAACCGCTGTTGCTTGGACTTCATCTGTAGAAATGTGAAAGTTTGCGGCTGCCTCAATCCCAGACTGGAAGTTGTCCGCCACTGTTGGATGTTCACCAATCAGGACCTCATAAAATCCATAATCCCACCAGGCAATAAATCCAGGTCTGTCTTTAGGATTGGGGATGTCCTTGTCTTGCTTCGCCAGCCAAGACAGGGCGTCTGTCCAGTATTGTTCATCGTAAAAACCTGTGCGATAGGCTCCTTCCGACCCAAATTTGCCCTCAATTTCGGGTGGGACAGCCGCATCTATGGCCATGTATACATTTGGAAAGAAAACTCCAACAAGAAGAGCTATAACCAGCAGGTGTCTTACTTTTACCCCTTTCTTTAAACCCTTAAATCCTCCCTTGCTTTTAACGGTTTTGACCATCCCTTTGAAGTTCACTTTTTTTACAATCGTAAACAGCACCCACGCTGCCAAGATGGCAAACATTGGTATTATGTTGTTGAGAAAACGGGCGGAGGTCGTGCTGAGAAATAGATCGATTCCAACCCACGACAGCACAAACAGAATTTCGGGTTTCCATTTTTTCACAAGACGAACCAAAAGCAACCCGATTCCGACGAAAGGCAACCAAAACAGGATTGGACCGAAACCCATGACCATTCTGCTTAACTCAGGAGGAGATGCTTCCTGGATCGTGAGGTATACCTTTGTCTTTTGAACGTATGACAACCCACCAAAGAGTGTGTCCGCAATCCCCACCAGAGGTGAAAGAGCAGGAACTCCTGAAAAGAAAGTTTTTATGACCCACAAACATGCTAGAGCGATCGCCGCGACTCCAGCAAGGATGGGAAGGACTAGTATGGCTGGCACCCTTTTGGTTGGTATCAAAAACAAAGCAACCACTGTCAGAGCCAGCAGCATGGATGCACAGAGGAGTATTTCTCCCATTGTGTTTTGGATTAGATAGTAAGGCAGAGGAACCAGCAAAGCAGGAATAAATAGAATGATTCCAGCAAAAAATGTGGATGTCGAATCTTTCCTTCTGCACTTGTCAATCACCATCTGAGCAAACAAATATACTGCCAGAATCACCAAAGAAAGTTGGAAACCTTTCCATGCAAGACCAATTGCACCGATTGCCAGACCTGCTAGAGAGGCATAGATAAAAGAAACTGAATTTGCTCCAAAACATTCCTTAATTCCATCCACAATTGATTTTCCGCTTTTCCAGTTTTTGACCCATTCTTTAGATTTCAGAGATTTCAGTGCTTTTAGGAAGAAACAAAATGCAAGCGCACTCAGAAACAAAACAAAAGAATCGTGATCTGTTAGGGCGTAGGCGGAGCCATGACCCGAAGCTAGGTGGATAGGAATGAGAGCGACCAGCAAAGCAGCCAGCAGACCTATCCTGCGATCGCGAAACAGCTCGACCGAGATAAGATAAACGGGTATGACTAACAGGGCGCCCCATATGCAGGGAGTGAATTGCATAGCATAACCTATCGCGTCGATTTCATTTCCCGCGATTGGGAGCAATAGTTTGCTGAAACCCGCTATTGACCAATCGAAGAGGGGAGGTCTTGGATTTATCATTCGAAGCGGATAACTAAGCAGGGGATCTCTGCCTTCTTCTGTTCTCAGCCAGTACGGATGACGCCCTGTCTCAGCGATTTCTTGGATTATTCTTCCATGGTAATAGGGATCGGGGCCAGAGAAATAGAATTTTTCTCCTAGCGTCTCCCCTTCTGGATTTGTTGCAGCACCAGAAGTAAAGCTAAAGTAGGCAGTGAAAAAGATTATGAGAAGGACGATTCCGAGCAATGCTAATCCGGTCAACAGATTTTTTTTTTCTATCATCTTTTTCACCTCTTCGGACTTAGTGCCTCAGCAATTGTTTTTGCAACGCTTATCTTGCTGTACTCTGTTTCAACAGTATCGGTTGAAATGATTTCAGCGCATCCCGCATTTTTTAGCCTTTCGACAGTCTTATTTATGAAGAGACCGTGCACGCAGCACGCAAGCACTTCTCTTGCTCCACTCGATTTTAAGACTTCTATTGCCTTGGTCAGCGTACCCCCAGTAGAAATGATGTCGTCAACGATCGCAACTCTTTTTCCTTTGGCATTGATATCCTTTTTCCCTAAGATAACCTCGTGAGAAGAAATTCTCTTTTTTTCAAGCCAATCCCAATCGCAGCCGACCGACTCGGCAATTTCCTCTGCAAACATGGATGCGTTTATATCGGGTCCAACTACCAGCTCAACCCCTCTTGACTTTAGGTAATCCGCGATCTCAGAGGAGGAAGACAGGATCTTTACAGGTTTGTCGAAAAAATCGGCAATCCAGGGCTTGTGGGGATTGAGGATGACCATCTCATCCGAAGAGTTCTGAAGCAGTTTTGCAACCGTTTTGGCGCTCAGCAATTCTCCTGGCTTGAATATCTTGTCCTGCCTGGCATAGGCATAATAGGGTATTATCGTGGTTATTCTCGATGGTTTTTCCTGGCGTACAACGTTCTGCAAAAACACGAGCTCCAGCAAGTTTTCATCTGGAAAAGTGGTCTGGATTATCACCACTTCTTCACCGCTCAGACCTTCTTTGATCCTGACATAACACTCGGTGTCAGGAAAACGCTTTATCTCCGCATCTACCTGACTCAGACCAGTTAGCTCTGCCACTCGGGCTGCGAGCAATTTAGACCCGCTTCCGCCTATTATTTTCATTTTAGACAAAGGAGAAATAAGATGGGTTAATAAAATCTTTGCCCTGTCATCGAAAAAAATCTCAACTAATTTTGCTTAATGATGAGGTTTGCTCTCTTCACTGAAGTACATCTGAAAGAGGGGGCAACCATGCCATCACGCCGCAGGCGCTCTTCCGACGCGAGAGAGCTTGAACAATCTCTGCCAACCGAATTTGTTTGGAGAACAATCGACAAAAACAGTAGAAGATATAGAAAGGTTTAATAGCTTTAGAGACTTAATTAAATTTGATGGAAGGGAATAAAAAAGAGAAGCCAGAGGAAAAGAGCTTATACGAAGACATATTGAGAGAGATATGTTCCTTTGGTGCAGGCAATGCTGCGGCAAGACTTTCCAAAATTACCGGTAAAAGGGTAAGAATTGAGATGCCGGAAGTGTGGATTGGCAGACCTTCTGAAGGATTTCCCTTTCTATCCAAAGAGGGAAAAGAAATAGGGATAGGCATCAACTCAAGTTTTGGCGGAGAAAAAAGAGGAGTGATATTTGTGCTGCTTCCCGTCGAAGAGGCAAAGAAACTGCTCGGATTCGTTTTTGATAGAGAGATAAAAGAATTAGGCGAGATGGAGGAGTCCGCATTGTTGGAGGTAGCAAATATTCTTTCTGGAGCGATAATTGGTTCAATAGCTAACTTTGCAGGAATGAAAGTAGAGCCGGATGTTCCTAAAATGACTGTTGATATTCCTCTTTCAATCATTGATCATGCTATTGCAGAACAAATGAGCAGTATCAGATGGATTTTTTTCACAATAGTAAGCATCAGAATAGCGATAGAAAAGATTTCGATCTTGCTCACTCTGTTCCCATTCTTTGACCTGGTCGGAGAAGTGTTAAAAAAGATGAAGGAGAAATAGCCTCGGCTGAAGAGCGACCAGCAAAAAGGGGCAGCTGTTGGCTAAGAAAGTTTTTTCCAAAGAGGTGGTTTCTGTGGCAAAACCTTTGTGCAAAAAGCAAGGGGCTCGATTTTTTCTTTGGCTGAGAATCAACTGAAAAATGAGAATTTAAAAGCTTTTATAGACCAAAACCTTTTCTAATTTATGACTTTCTTGGACTGGCTGCAGGCAGATTTTGGCGGAGTTCAGATAGGCGCTCTCTTTGCTTACTTCTGTTTGCTCTCTTTACTTTTGCTTCTGGGAAAGCTTTTGAGGGTGAAGATTAAGCTATTCCAAAAGATTTTGTTGCCTGCGTCTGTGATCGGAGGCTTCATAGGTCTGATACTCGGCCCTTTTGTGTTGGGCGAGCTCCTAACCTCGGCTTGGCCTGCCAGCATAGCAATGGGAAATTTTGTTGCCGTTCTCGGAAAGATAAGAGTTGGATTCTACTCACTGCCGGCCAGGCTTATAGATATCGTTTTTGCGACCCTGTTTCTCGGAATAATGATCCCGAATGCCAGACAGATATGGAAAAGTAGCGGTCCCCAGATAAGCTATGCAATGGTGGTTGGGGGGCCCATGCAATACGTTATCGCTTCCATTTTAACTATGGGGCTCCTTATCCCTCTTTTCGGCGTGGACCCGACCTTTGCCACCTTGCTGGAGATAGGCTTTTGCGGTGGACACGGCACTGCTGGGGGTCTTCAGCCTCTTTTCTCTGAGGGGATTCCTGAGGTGGGATGGAGTTTTCCGGCGGGTGCGGATCTTGCGTTTACCGCCGCAACAGTAGGAATCCTAACAGCGATGACTGTGGGCATTATTATGGTGAACATGGGAGTTAGAAAGGGATACTGTCGATACTTGGAGAAACCTGAAGAGTTGTCAGATGAGATCAGAGTGGGCATAATACCACCCCAAAAGAGCTATTCTATGGGCAAGGTAACCGTCGCTAGGGAGTCTATAGAGCCCCTGGCTTTCCATCTGGCCATAGTTTTTGTCGCGATACTTATAGGGTATGGAATTCACTACTTAATCTCTACCATGGGCTATCTTTTGGCTGATTTTACAGGAAATGCACTCTGGAGAGTCGCTGACAAGCTCCCGACTTTCCCATTGGCAATGCTGGGTGGTGCCATCATTCAGCTTACACTAATGAAGACAAAAAAGACCGCCCTTGTAGACAGATCAACAATGGAAAGGATACAGGGTTTAGCCTTGGAATTTTTGCTGGTTTCTGCCATTGCTTCAATAAGCATTCCAGTCCTGATTCATTATCTAATCCCTTTTCTCCTATTAATGGCGGTTGGGATAACATACATAACTTGCATGACTTGGTTCGTGGCTCCAAGGCTGCTTCCTGATGCATGGTTTGAAAGAGGGATGGTTGAGTATGGAATGCAAACAGGAGTTACGGCGATGGGAATAATGCTACTGAGGATAATCGACCCCAAATTTAAGACGCCTGCTCTGGAAAGTTTTGCGTTTAAACAGTTGATTTACGAACCCTTCTTTGGAGGAGGTTTTGTGACTGCTCTGACTCCGATACTAGTAGTGGTATGGGGGTTGCCGTTGTTTGCAGGAGTGATGTTTTCTGTCACTGCCTTTTTCATTGGTGTGAGCTTCTTTTCAAAATGGTTTCACCCCCATCCGAAGCCTCACCGACAGTTCAAAGGATGATAGTGAATGCTGCTCGGCCCTTCTGATCAATCCTTTTCTTCTAAGTGTGCTCTTTTAACTCTATAAATTCCCCTGTCCCTTTTCCACTCCTTTGCCGCTTCATCTATTATCAGTCTCTTCTTGAAGTTTGGTCCGTCCGTGACAAGACTCTCGAATTCTCCGCCCTCTCCCACCATGCTTATGCCATATCGCTGAGAAATTTTCTTCAGTTCTTTGAAGCAATTGATATCGATTTCCCTTCCAAGCCATGATTTGTCAAGGCCGTAGGCGGAGCACCCCACCATCGAGATTTTAAAACCCGCATGAATCATTTCAAGCAGAAGCTTTTCTTGGTTCTTGTGCCACAGCGGAGCGAAGTGTTTTAGATTTAGTTGATAGGCAATCTGGTCCAGGCGAACGCGTTGATATTCGCTTGCCGTAGCTCCGCTCACTACACTTCCCACATCTATTGAAGAAAGAACTCTTTTAAGATCGATCAGCTCTCTCTCCTTTTTTCCTTCTGTCTCCCTTTTAATCAAGGGAATATCCAGGGCTTCCGCAATCTGGGAGATCAGGTGAAGGTTTGGATAATGAAACATCCATGAATCGGAAGCTTGTGGAAGGAGAGTTACTAAACATTTTATTTCCCAACCCCATTGCTGGACTATGTAGAGAGAATATGTGGAGTCTTTTCCACCCGTAAAGAGAGACGCTGCTTGCATTTTCTACCTTTCTATTCTGCTGTTAGATTGTTTTGCAAGGTGCTAAAAGTATTGACCTTTTTAATTCATTTGGTCAGTCACCCCCTCCAGAAGGGTTGAGGATTGCTTTTGGTTCATTTCTGCGACACGATAGAGACAACCGTGAGTTCAACAGTTCGTGAGGATAACAAACTAATGAACCCGGAGGATTCGAGGCCACAACCCTACAGAATGTGCTAAGCATTGGGGTTCTAGTAGATTTTAAGGCTTTATCAAAGGCACCTTGCTCTCGATTTCTTCGGCAATATCTTTCAACTCTTCCAAGTTTTTCGCGTATCTCAAGACCGAGGGACCAAGATCGTTTTTGAAACAAAAGGTTATGAATCTGGCCAAGTCCTTCTCTTCTCCTTCTTTCATACCCTCAAATTTCAAGGATTCGTCCACCTGAATGTCACTAGCGTAGAGTTTGTTATACGCCCTTACATAAAACGAAAGCATCTTCATTGATGCTCTGCCAATCATCCCTCCGATCTGCATGGTGAGTTTTACGATTCCTCTCTCGTACGCCGTCTTTGGTTTTGCTTCCTCAACTGAAGGAACCTTTTGCCTCAGTTCAATCCATAGAGGCAGGGATGCAAGAAGAGCGATGATTCCGGCCAAAAGGCCTGGAATAGCTTGAAATGGCTCGTAAGGCATGCCTGACATGAGGAACCACTGACTAACCTGGTCGAACACCCATAAGGTTGGTGTCCCGAGCAACAAAAAAGCTGAAAAGTAGACGAGATATCCGGACTCCATCTTAAATATCCTTAGAATGTAGGCCATCTCTAGATACGAAAGAAATGCAAAAAAGGCCCCCAAAGGAAAGGAGATCAGGTGCAAACCGAAGAAGGGATTTTCCAACCCTGAATAGTAGGTCTTTAGTCTGATAGACCCCATCCCAATCGCTCCAAGTATGCCCACCAAAAAGACTAGAAGAAAGGCGAGAGGAAGCACAACCTGAAATAATCGAGATGTTGCCCTTTCGGCACCTATCTCTTCTCTGAGCTTTAGCAAGAAAAAATACATAAAAAATGTTCCAGCGATCAGAGGTAAATTAACCAATATATGGAACAAATAATTGATGTCCCATGTTGTAAACTCAAAAAAGGAGATGGCAAAAATGTAAAAGAGAATAAAGATGATGGCTATCAGAAAATAAGTCGAGGGAATGGTTTTTTTTGCTTCTCTTTCAATCCTCCTTGCTATAACCCACACTATAAGAAAGGGTATTAGATAAGCGCACA
>Ga0209121_10003683_pt1 | contig 14670 bp, 14 predicted proteins | sample Cruoilmetagenom3_FD_187292 | JGI IMG/M metagenome (GOLD analysis project Ga0209121, IMG submission 187292) | Oil polluted marine microbial communities from Coal Oil Point, Santa Barbara, California, USA - Sample 3 (SPAdes) (version 2) | ecosystem: Environmental > Aquatic > Marine > Oil seeps ...
AAAAATATAGATGATAAGGCAAAGAAGAAATTAGATGAAGCAGTAGAAGAAGGAAAGATTGTTGTATCTGATAATCTTTCTATACTATCTGCTATTGACGATGTGGATGTAGTTATAGATGCAACCGGGAGTCCTGAGGCAGGAGCTTATATTGCACTTAGTGCTATAACGAATAGGAAGCATATTGTAACACTAAATGTAGAAGCAGATGTAACCATTGGTCCAATACTTAAAAAATTTGCTGACAATGCAGGTGTGGTATATACAGTTTCAGCAGGAGATGAGCCGGGTGCACTAAAAGAATTATATGATTTTGCAGATGCATTAGGATTGGAAGTTGTGGTAGCCGGAAAAGGTAAAAATAATCCACTCAATAGATATGCTAATCCCACCACATTAAAAGAATATGCTGGAAGCAAGGGCTCCAGTGCAAAGATGATGACTTCTTTTGTAGATGGAACTAAGTCTATGATAGAAATGGCCTGTCTGTCAAATTCTACCGGTCTTGTCCCTGATTGCAGAGGGATGCATGGTCCAAAAGCAAATGTAAAAGATCTAACTCAGATATTTAGTCTTAAGAAAGATGGTGGAATTCTTTCAAAAAAAGGAGTAGTGGATTTTGCTATTGGTGATATAGCCCCTGGTGTTTTTTTGGTTTATACAACTGATCAAGAAAAAATAAGAAAAGATATAAAATATCTACAGTTAGGGGATGGGCCAAATTATCTGCTGTATAGACCATATCACCTGGTGAGCATTGAAACTCCCTTATCTATTGCAAGAGCTTATTTTTATAATGAGCCCACTATTGCACCATTAAATAGTTTAATATCAGAAGTTATAACTATAGCTAAAAAAGATTTAAAAGCAGGAGAAATAATAGATGGAATAGGCAGTTATACAGTTTATGGACTTATAGAGCTGTACAGCATAGCAAAAAAAGAAAATTTGCTTCCAATAGGATTGAGTGAAGGATGCAGGTTAAAAAGGGATATAGAGAAAGATGAGCCTATAAAATATGATGATGTGAGTTTAGTGGATAATTCTTTTGCGCTTCAACTCAGGAGAATGCAGGAGAGATTAGGATAATAAATTAAGGGGATGTTAATGTCATTTAGTTATAGAAAATTAAGGTTTTTAGTTATTATTTTTTTTGCATTTCTTATTTCCCCTCTATTATTTTTACCTCTTAATGCATGTAAGATTAATTCTCTTGAAAAAGTAGAAGAAACCAATGAGCATATGGGTACCTTTGTTAATATAATAGTGTATTCAGATGAGGCAGCTGCTCACAGAGCAATAGATTCTGCATTTGATCGTATAGAAGAAATAGAAAAAATTGCTTCAATTTATGATGAAAATAGTGAAATTTCAAGTCTTAATAAAAATGGATATTTAGATAATCCATCTGAAGAGTTGACAGAACTGATAAATAAATCTCTGTATTATTATAATATTACTGATGGAAGTTTTGATATAACTGTTCAGCCTATTATAGACCTCTGGTCGGGAGGTCTCTGGGAAGAAAGTAAAGAAGTCCAGGAAGAAAAAATAAAGGAGGCTCTTAGCGTTGTTGGTTCTAATAAAATAATTATAAATAAAGATAGAATCGAATTTGGTGTCAAAGGAATGACGATTACACTTGGTGGTATTGCGAAAGGTTATGGCATAGATGAAGCTCTTAAAGTTATAAAAGATATGGGGATCAAGCATGCTCTTATAAATGCAGGGGGAGATATAGGTACAATAGGGTCAAAGCCAGATGGAGAAATGTGGAATGTAGAATTAAAAAATCCTGATGAAAACAGTCAGGAAAAACTTCCTTCTTTTAGTTTTTTAAATAAAGCTATCGCTACTTCTGGAAATTATGAGCGTTACTTTGATCCTGACAAGGAAGTTCATCATATAATTGATCCCAGTAATGGGCAATCTGCCAATAAGTGTATTAGCGTTACTATAATAACAGAAACATGCATGGAAGCTGATGCACTGGCTACATCTGTTTTTGTGATGGGCTCGGAGGACGGCTTAAATTTAGTAGAATCGTTGGATAAAGTAGAAGTATTGATAATAGATTCTGAAAGAAATATTTATAAATCAAGCGGGCTTTCTGACTATTTGAAATAGGATCATAGGAAATTTGGAAATTATAAGAAATATTAGAGTTTTTTTGTTTATTTCTGTACATCTTTACTAGTAACTAGTTAATGCCTTAAAAATGCTATGAATATTGTGATAAGAAAAAAAAGTGCTTTTAGTGGACAGAAATTACCTGAAAATAAGTTTACTGCTCACAAGCTGATTGAAAGTATGCCTCTTCCAGAAAAAGTTATTATACCTCTTCAACAAAATATAGGAGCTCCAGGTCAGTCTTTAGTAAAAAGGGGAGATAAAGTCAGGACCGGGCAGAAGATTGCAGATTCTAAAAGTTATGTTTCAGCTCCTATCCATTCTCCAGTTTCAGGAGTGGTATCGAAAAATACTAAAATTGTAAATCCTGCTACCAGCAGCCTTGTTGAAGCAGTAGTGATTACTGCTGATAACGAGGACGAGTGGGTTAGCTTTGAGCAGCTTTCAGATATAAAAAATGTAGGTGAATTCCCGAAAATAGTTAAAATTGTAGATTCACTTTCTTCTGCAGAAATGATAAAAAAAATAAGAGAAGCAGGAGTTGTAGGTCTGGGGGGAGCTACTTTTCCTACTCATGTTAAACTTTCCCCTCCTCCTGATAAAAAGATTGATACCTTAATTTTAAATGGTTGTGAATGTGAGCCCTATATTACATCTGACCATAGGGTACTGCTTGAATATGGTGAAAAAGTACTGGCAGGACTTTATATTATAAGTAGAATAATATCTCCTGAGAATGTATATATAGCTATAGAAGATAATAAAAAAGATGCTATAGATTATTTAAATAGACTTATACTTCAGATGAATCTGGAGAGTAATTTTAAAATAGTTTCCCTTAAATCAAGGTATCCTATGGGAGCTGAAAAAACTTTAATCAAAACTATCCTTGGCAGAGAAGTTCCTATAGGCGGGCTTCCATTGGATGTTGGTACAATAGTAAATAATGTTGCTACTGCTAAGGCTGTTTATGAAGCTGTAGTGGAGGGAAGGCCTCTAATAGATAGAGTGGTTACTGTTACTGGGGCTGTTAGAAATCCTAAAAACTTACTTGTAAGGCTGGGGGCAGCTATCGATAGCTTGATTAGTTATTGTGGAGGAATAGATGGCAGTGCTAATGAATTAATTATTGGTGGGCCAATGATGGGAATCTCTACTACCAATATTAATTTTCCAGTTATTAAGGGCACTAATTGCATATTAGTTAAAGAAGGCAGGAAAACAGTAGAGCAGAACTGTATAAAATGTGGTAGATGCGTGCAAGCTTGTCCCATGAAGCTTATGCCTTTAATGTTTGTAAGATATGTAAAAAATGAAGTATATGAAGGTTGTAGAGAATATTATATTGACGACTGTATCGAGTGCGGGGCATGCGCCTATGTTTGTCCATCAAATATACCGATAGTAGGATACATAAAGACAGGCAAGGATGCTTTGTCTAAAAAATAAAATAAATTTTATTTAAATGGAAAATAACAAAAATAATTTTTTAAAAACTGAAAATAGGTTTTTGATATCATTTGCTCCTCATATCCAGAAGGGATTTTCAGTAAGTAAAATAATGTATATTGTAGTAATTGCTCTTCTTTTTCCTGCTGGAGCAGCAGTATATTTTTTTGGTTATTATGCAATTATGGTAATTGTTGTCAGCGTGGTTGTTTCAGTACTTACTGAATTTTTAATTAAGAAGCTCAGGAAAAGAAAATTTGTTATGGATGGCAGTGCTGTAGTAACAGGACTTCTTTTTGCACTTATTCTTCCTCCAACTATACCTCTATGGATGGTAGTAATAGGTTCAATATTTTCAATTGCTATAGCAAAAGAAGCTTTTGGTGGTCTTGGATATAATATATTTAATCCTGCCCTGGCAGGGAGAGCATTTTTGTCAGCATGTTTTTCAAGCAAGATGACTACATGGGTAATGCCTACGTATTTTAGTTTTGATGCAGTAACAAGCGCTACTCCATTGAGTGAAAATTTTTCCTGGCAGGCAGACAAACTATCTCTGTATAAAAGTCTTCTTTTTGGAAATACAGGTGGTTCTTTAGGGGAAACTTCAGCTCTTTTTATTTTAATTGGAGCAATAATACTATTAGCTTTTCGCTTAATTGATTGGAGAATTCCAGTAACTTATATAGCAACTGTAGCATTAGGCTCTTTTATATTAGGAAAAGATGTGCTGCTGCAGATACTGGCTGGTGGTCTTATGTTAGGGGCTTTTTTTATGGCAACTGATTATGTAACTTCTCCTGTTACTAAAAGAGGCAGGATAATATTTGGTATAGGTGCTGGAATTTTAACTATTATTATAAGGAATTTTGGGGCTATGCCTGAAGGAGTATGCTTTTCTATACTACTAATGAATGCTTTTACTCCACTTATGGATAAATATATCAAGCTGAAGCCATATGGGTTTTTGAAAGAAAAAAAGAATTAGAAAAAGGCGGAAAGAGGATGGTTTGAAATTAAAGAAGGTTTTGTCAAATAGAATATATGCCGTAGCTTTTTTAACAGTTATAGTTCTGATTTCTGTTAGTCTGCTTATGGTAATAAATAATATAACTGCTCCCAAGGTAAAAGCCCAGCAGGAAGCTGAGATTAAAGGTTTATTATCAGAGATGTTTCCCGTAATGGATAATTATAATTATGAAAATGAAATATATATTATATATCAGGATAATAAGGAAATTGGTTATGCTTTTTTAGCAAGTGGAAAGGGTTATGGTGGAGCAATTAATATCTTAGTTGGGATTGATATGGATTTTAGAGTTAAAGATGTAATTATAATATCTAATACTGAAACTCCGGGTCTGGGGAGCAGGATAACAGAAAGTTCATTTACTGATCAGTTTAAAGGGTTAACAGTTGATGATATCTCTCTGGAGAAAAATGGGGGAAAGGTTGATGCGATAACTGGAGCTACAATAAGCTCTAATGCTGTTGTTGAGGCTATCAGGAATACGATGGTTGAAAAGATAGAACTTATAAAATGATTAGCTATCTGAATAGTAAGAATGGTAAAAGCTGTGTAAATAGGAAGGTTAAAATAAAATAAACTGAAAATAAATTAAATTTAAGTAAAATAATTTAAATAATAGTATAAAAGGTTAGGATATATGGATTTACGGATAGTAAAAAAATTAAGACTTGATGAAAATAGTAGAAGAAGAGGTGGGCGCATATGGTACAAAATGAAATAAACGGTAAGCAATTCTGGAAAGAATTTGTAAAAGGGATAGTTATTTCCAATCCTGTATTTGTACTTGCTTTAGGACTTTGCCCAACACTTGCAATTACATCTTCACTAAGTAATGCTCTTGGTATGAGCGCAGGTGTTATATTTGTTCTCCTGTGCTCCAACATAATAATTTCTTCTATGAGAAAAATTATTCCGGATATGGTTAGAATCCCGGTCTTTATAGTTATTATTGCGACTTTTGTTACTATCTTGAGTTTAGTATTTCAGGCATATCTTCCTCCACTTTATGAATCACTCGGGATATATCTTGCACTAATAGTAGTAAATTGTATTATTTTAGGAAGAGCTGAAGTATTTGCTTCTAAAAATTCTGTTCTGCTATCTATTTTAGATGCTCTTGGGATAGGTATTGGTTTTACACTGGCACTGGTTATTATTTCTTTTATCAGGGAAATACTTGGAACTGGAAGTTTATCTATATTTGGGAAGGTACTTTTTAAGCTCCCTGTTTTATCTGAAAGCCCCATGGCTTTCTTTATTTTACCACCAGGAGCATTCCTGGTAATAGGACTCGTGCTCGCATTATTTAGATGGTTAGGAGTGATAAAAAATGAATAATCTCTTATCTATATTTATTGTTATGGCTATTATAAATAATATGATTATTTCTAAATTTTTAGGGCTTTGTCCTTTTTTTGGTGTATCAAAGAAGATATCAAATGCTGTCAGCATGGGTGTTGCTGTTACTCTGGTAATGTTTATTGCTTCACTTGCTACATCAGTTATTTACAACTTTATACTTGTGCCTTTTAGTATAGAGTTTATGAATATAGTAATTTATATTTTAGTAATAGCTTCACTTGTGCAAATAGTAGAGTTGATTATAAAGAGAACAAATATTAATTTATATAATGCGCTTGGCATATATCTTCCTCTTATTACTACAAATTGTGCAGTTTTAGGGATAGCACTTATAAATGCCAAGGAAGGTTATTCAATTATAGAGAGTATAGTTAGTGCGCTGGGGGCAGGAGTAGGATTTACTTTAATGCTTGTAATTATGTCAGGGATAAGAGAGAAACTTGAGGTAAGTGACTGCCCAAAATCTATGCGAGGTTTGCCGATAGCATTTATAACTGCGGCTTTGCTTGCTCTTGCTTTTATGGGATTTAGTGGAATGATGTAGGCAGTGATATAAATAATGATAAAATTTTTACAGGAGAGATAATTTAGTATGATTCTTGTGATTTCAGTACTTACTTTAATTGGGCTTGTATGTGGAGTATTAATATTTATAATAAATAAAGTCCTTCCTCCTGAGCCTGAAACTCTAAAAAAAACTGAAGAAATTGCAAGCCATCTTCCTGGTATGAACTGTGGCGCCTGTGGTTTCCCTGGATGTTTTGCGTATGCGCAAGCATTAGCTAAAGATAAAAATTTAATTACCACTAATCCTTGTTCAACTGTCATGCAGGATGAAAAAATGCTTGAGAGTCTTGAAAAAGTGCTTGATATTAAAATAGATGCTTCAGCAATGAACAAAAAAGCAGTGGTTTGTTGTACTGGAGACCCCGAGACAATAGGTGATTATTCTGGTGTTAGTACCTGCAGAGCTGCAAATAAACTTACAGGTGGATTTAAAAAATGTCCTTTTGGTTGTCTTGGGTTTGGTGATTGTGCAAGAGTTTGTCCTCAGAATGCAATTGATATATATCCTGCAAGAGGTAGAAATGTAGCAGTTGTAGATCCAAAAAAGTGTACAGGATGTGGCCTGTGTGTAAAAGAGTGCCCCAATAATCTTATTAAGCTGGTACCTGCAGACACAAAAATTGTTTTTCTATGCAGCTATGATTCTATCAAGGATGTACCTAGCAGAGAAAAATGCTTCAGGGGATGTCTGCACTGCAGGAAATGTTATAAGTCTTGCGAGCAAGATGCTATTATATGGAATAAGGAGAAGGCTATTCCTGAGTTTGATAATGATAAGTGTAATTTATGCGGTGCCTGTATTGAGGCCTGTCCTCATGATAAGCTTATTGAATTTTCTAAAATTACTTCTGCAGATAGAGAAGAGTATAAAGAAGAATATAGAGAAAAAGAAAAAGTTGGCAGTAAATAAGCTACCAGTTAAAAAATCAATCCATATAATTTTATCTTGGATTTTCTAGTATTATTTCCAGGGTAGAGATTAATAAGGAGGTGTTCTAATGGCAAAGATAGCAAATGATGTGACTAAACTAATAGGGAATACTCCGTTGGTAAGGTTGAATAAGATAGTTGCTGGATTGGAGGCAAGCCTTGTGGCAAAGCTTGAATCCTTTAATCCGTTATCCAGTGTAAAAGATAGAATTGGTATCTCTATGATTGAGGATGCAGAGGCTAAAGGGCTTATTAAAAAAGGTACCACAATTATTGAGCCAACAAGTGGTAATACAGGAATTGCTCTTGCCTTTGTATGCGCAGCAAAAGGGTATCGCCTAATTTTAACTATGCCAGATACAATGTCTATTGAACGTAGACAACTTTTATCTCTATTTGGAGCGGAAGTTGTCTTAACACCTGACCGGGAAGGAATGACTGGAGCTGTGAAAAAGGCAGAGGAACTCTTAAAAGGCACTCCTAATTCTTTTATGCCGCAGCAATTCAAAAATCCATCTAATCCAAAGATACATAGAGAGACAACAGCGGAAGAGATATGGTGCGACTCAGATGGTAAGATAGATATCTTAGTCAGTGGTGTAGGCACAGGTGGAACTATCACTGGGATAGCTGAGGTAATTAAAAAAAGAAAACCTGAGTTTAAGGCTATTGCTATCGAACCAGCGGATTCTCCTGTTCTTTCAGGAGGGAAGCCTGGGCCGCATAAGATTCAGGGTATTGGAGCTGGATTTATCCCTGATGTTTTAAGGATGGATCTTGTCGATGAAGTTATCCAGGTCACCAATGATGATGCAGGCAAGACAGCCAGACGATTAGCTAAAGAGGAAGGTATATTAGCAGGAATTTCTTCTGGTGCAGCAACCTGGGCAGCAATGGAGGTAGGTAAAAGAAAAGAAAATAAAGGTAAACTTATTGTGGTAATCTTACCTGATACAGGTGAACGCTATTTAACTACCTGGCTATTTCAATAACAGTAAACTAGTTATAAAAAGAATATAGAATCATTGGAAGGTATAACACAAGAAATAGATAAGTATTTAGAGAAGAAAAAAAAGAGAGATAATAGAGAGCTCTTTGGTATCCTCTGGAGAATTTAATTAGGAGGAAAGATTTGAAACTACAACATTTAAGTAAAATCTTATCTTCAATGGAAAGTGTTTTGGTAGCTTATTCAGGTGGTGTAGATAGTACTTTTTTGCTTAAACTTGCTTCTGACACGTTGGGAGATAAAAAGGTAGTGGCTGCCACAGCAGAATCTCTAACATTTCCTTTGCGGGAGATAAATTTTGCTAAGAAAATGGCAAAGAACTTTAGGGTAAAACATATAATTATTAAGACAGAAGAATTAGAAGATCCTAAATTTATCAATAATCAAGATGATAGATGTTACTGGTGCAAAAGAGAGCTATTTTCACAGCTTTCTTGTATTGCTAAAAAGGAAGGCTTAGGATATGTCATTGAAGGCACAAATTTTGATGACACAAAAGACTTCAGGCCAGGGATGAAGGCTGCTGGCGAATTCAAGATAAGAAGTCCCTTAAAAGAAGCAGGACTTACAAAGGGAGATATTCGCAGGCTTTCAAAAAAATTAAATCTTCCTACCTGGGATAAGCCATCCTTTGCCTGTCTTGCTACACGCTTTCCTTATAGGATGAGGATAACTAAGGAAAATCTTATTAAGGTTGATAAAGCAGAGGTGTTCTTAAGAAGCTTTGGTATAGCTCAGGTAAGGGTGAGGCATTATAATCAGATTGCCCGAATAGAAGTTTTAAAAGATGAAATACCTAAATTATTGGAGGAAGAAGTAAGAGATAAGATTGTTAGTAAATTTAAGAAATTAGGTTATAGCTATATAACAATTGATTTACAAGGATATAGAACAGGTAGTATGAATGAGGTTTTAAATGATAGCAGTAATAAGTTTTGAAAAAAAGATTTAATTGAGAAGATTGAAAATCAAAGAAATAAAAATATTTAATTATTAAAGGAAGGGTTTAAAATGGCTAATGATAACAAGAAATTGGTAGTAGTATGGTCTAGCGGAGATAGAGAAATTGCTCTAAAGATGGTTTTTATGTATACCTTAAATTCAAAGTTAAATAAGTGGTGGGATGATATAACATTAATAATTTGGGGTCCTTCATCAAATTTGTTAGGTCAGGATTATGAACTACAGGAGTATATTAGCAGAATAAAAAGAGCTGGTATAGTAATAGAAGCGTGTAAAGCCTGCACAGATATGTATGGTGTTTCAGATAAGCTAAAACAGTTAGGTGTTGATGTAAAATATATTGGAGAAACATTTACTGCTTACATTATGGAAGGTAGGAAGATAATTACTTTTTAATGTATTTATATAAGAAATAAATTTATAATGTCATGATGAGTATCTATTTAAAAAAGTAATACAACTATAAGGAGATATATGAAAAAAGATTTACTTGAAGCAATCAGAAAGAATTCACAGGAAGAACCATATGCAAAACTTCTTAATATTAAAGTAATAAAGATAGAAGAAGGCTATGCTGTAACGCAGATGAAAGTCTCCAGTAAGTATGATAATTTCTTTTCTATAACTCATGGTGGAGCTATTTTTTCACTGGTAGATGTTGCATTTGGCACTGCTTCTAATTCTTATGGGAATGTTGCTGTTGCGTTAAGCATGAGTATAAATTATATCAAACCTTCTCAGTCAGGAGACCTGCTGACAGCAGAGGCTGTAGAAATAAGCAGGAGTAGAAGAATTGATACCTACAATATTATTGTTAAAAATAATTCCAGCGATGTTATTGCTTCCTGCCAGGCGGTTGCTTACCTGAAAAAAGAAAGACTTCCATTTTTAAAATAGATATAATCATTAATATTTTTTTATTACATTAGTACAATATACAATTTCGAGAGTATAATTATAAATAGAAAAAAATATGAAAATACTTCATAGTTCAGATTTACATTTAAGCTCAAAATATTCTGAGAGGCTTGAAGCTCTTGAGAAAATAATCCTGGTAGCCGGCAAGGAAAATGTTGATTTAGTACTGATAGCGGGCGATTTCTTTGACAGCAGCAGAGAAGCAAACAAGTTAAGACCTTCTCTTAGGGAGAAACTTTCATCACTTCCTTTTAAGATTTTAGTAATTCCTGGAAATCATGACTACGGCGTATATACTTCTGACCTTAATTTTGGAAATGATATAAAAATATTGCTAAAGAAACCTTTTGAAAAAGTGGAATTTGAGGATTTAAAAATAGTTGCTGTTCCTTATGCTAATCAGGACTTCAATGATCTGGTTTTTGATTTAAAAGGAGAAATAAATAAAGATAAAGTAAATATCCTGCTTATTCATTGCTCACTTGATGTGCCTTTCTTAAAAGAAAGTGGATTTGGTGATGAGGAGAGGCAGCTTTACCTTCCGGTAAATTCAAAAGTACTGGCAGAAATAGGTTTTGATTATGTACTGGCAGGGCATTTTCACTCACAATATGCAGAGAACAGAATTTCTGATAAAACTGTATTTATATACAGCGGCAGTCCTGTTTCGATTACGAGAAAAGAAACTGGAAAAAGAAGGGTATGTATAATTGATACCAGTTTAAAAGAAGCCGAAAGCATATATTCTGTAGAACTTGATACATTTTATTATGATGATTTGAGATTTATTTTTAAATCCGGCAGGGAATTTGAAACACTTACTGAGTTAGAACAAAAATTAGGCACTTATAATATAGCAAATGTGGATTTAACTGTAAATTTAGATGGATTCATCTCTATTCCAGAAAAGGAAATAAGTGAGAAGATTAACAAAATTATGGGTAGGTATAGGAAGTATAGAAACAGAATCAAACTGATTGAAAATTATAGAGATGTAAGAGATGTGCTAAGCGATCCATTATATATTATGTTTAAAAATAAGCTGGATGAAAAGGATTTTTCTTTGGAGTTAAAAAGTAAAATTGATGAGGTAGCAATATTCCAGCTCTCACAGATGAGATTTTTAAAAAAATAGGTCAAGGAAAATGAATTTAGGGTCTATATTATTTTTAAGAAGTATAGGATTTTTTTATATTCTAAAATAAGTTTGCTAAAGTTATATATAAATTGCAATTAAAATTTAAACAAATTTTACTCTTCTATTTTGTTAAGGTAAGGCAAGGTTTAGATGAGAATTAAAAAAATATTTATCGGAAGGTACGGACCTCTAAACAATTTAGAACTTGTCCCCGGTGATGGTCTTCAAGTAATCTGGGGAAAAAATGAGACTGGGAAAACGCTTACTATTGATGCTGTTATAAAAATGATGCTACAGAGTAAAGTAAAATACTTTGAGTGCATAAATAGAGTAGATGAAATCCCGGAAGGATATATTATACTGGAGGATGATAAAAAAAGTGAAATAAAACTGTCTGCTAAAAAGGGTTTGAGCCAATATCTTAATTTAGAAAGTTTAGACCTCAGGAATATATTTATAATACGAAATAATGATTTAACTATAAGAGAAGAGGGCAATTATTTTAAAAATATTACTGATAAATTAACAGGGCTTCAATCAGAAAAATTAGATAAGATTTTGTCGTTGTTAAAAGAATATGGGAAATTGACAGCTGCAAGAAGTGATGCCTTGCTATCCAACAGTAAGGAATACGGGAAAATTGCCAGAATTAAAGATGCTGCACTATCCCTTAAAGTTGACGCAGCAGATTACATAGAAGAGGCAAAGAATAAAAAGTCAGATTTCCTTGAATTGGATTTGTTAAAATTAAAACGAAGTATTCAGGATATAAAAAAAGAGATTGAACTGCAGGATATAGCTTCCAGTAAAGAAAGGTATGAAAAATTAAACAGTGCAATAAAACATCTAAAAGATTCTTATAAAGATTATAGGGGAGTAAGCAAATATACACGTAAATTTTATAACGATCTACAAAATATCAGATTAGAACTTGATTCAGTAAAAAAAGAAATTGATAGTTTAAGTAAAAAAATAGAAAAGATATCAAAAGAGAAAGCTGGTTTAGGGGAGAGAATATACAGAGTGTCATGTAAGCTAAATCCACTTAAAGATAAGCTTAAAGAAATAGAGAAAATAAAGAAAGATTTAGATATTTATACTGCAAGAAAAAGTGAAGAAGCTAGAGACAGCAATAAAAAAATATATCTGGCTTTATCTTTCACAACACTTATTATTGTACCAGTAAGTTTTATAATAGTTTATCTGGTTGTTAAAAATATTAATACATCTTTTATATTCCCTGCAGTATTTTTAGGTTTATTTATTTTCTTTATTGTAAAATTTTTGGATATTAATAGGAGAGAAAAAAAGTTTGAAGAAGGCGGGTTTAATATAATAACTGATTTTCGGGGTCTTGGGTTTCCAGTTAATAATTTGAGCGAAATAATAGTTGAAGCGGGCAAATTTAATGATAATTATAACATAATTAGTGAGCAAAAGAATAACTTAGCTAATACGCTTGAAGTACTGGAGATAAATGAGAAAGAGTCAAAAGAAAATCTAAATGATCTGGAAAAAAAGAGGACTGATTTAGATGGAAGAATTGAAGATATATTTAATAATTTTGATATAAAAAATATTGGTGAATTTAGTGAAAAATTAGAGTACAGAAACAAGCTTGAATCAGAAATTATTATCAATGTAAAAAGTATAATAAGTAATTTAAATTTAGAAGAAAGCCTTGAAGATAGTAATAATTTTGAAAAAGTAGTTGAGAAGCTTGATGATTATATAGAAACGTGGGACAGAAGTATTAAGAGCTTAAAACCTGAAAATATTGATAAATTTAGTAAAGATATATTATTTGATAATGATAAATACCATAGTCTTAGAGAGAGACTCGGGGAGTCTGAGTCTGAAATGGAAGAGCTGAATTCAGAGTTAGAAAGTCATAAAAGAAGCTTAAATGATTTTGAAAGAAGATTTTCGGGTCTGGGTCTCAGTAATTTTATAGAGGATTATACTGATATTAATATTAAAATAAACAGCCTGGATAAGTTAGATGAAGCACTGGAAGTTATAAATTATTTTTTAGAAAAAGTCCAGGAAGAGTATAATATAGCAACTGAGTCTATAAAAATTTTTGAAGAAATCAGAGAAGAGGAAGCAACGAAGATCTCTGATTTATTTAATAAACTAAATACATCTCGTTACTTTGAAAATATAACAAATGGCCGTTATAGCAAAGTGGAATTTGATTCTGTCAGTCAGGCAGTAAAAGTTATAGATAGTAGCGGCAGGGTACTTGATGCTTCTAAACTAAGTAAGGGGGCATACGATCAGCTGTATCTGACAATTAGAATAGCATTTTCAGAGAAAATATTAGGTTCTGAGAAAGGATTTTTTATAATGGATGATGCTTTTATTGCCTCAGACAAAGAGCGTATTAGAAACCAGTTTAAAATAATTAGAGATCTCTGTAAGACGGGTTGGTCAATACTTTATTTTTCCGTTAAAGATGAGATAAGAGAATTGGCGGCTGAATTTTCAAAAAATAAAGTTATTATTATGGAAAATATATAAACTTATATGGAAAAAATCTTTTTCTTTTTTTAAAGATGACAGGAAATACTGGATTTAAAAAAATAAAACTTATAGGAGCAGATGGAGTAAAAATATTTAATAGAAAGCAGGATATTAGTCTCTATGATATAGCATATAATTGATTATCAACATATGATTAATTAGTTTTTGATGAATAATTGGTAAGAGATAAGGAAATTTTATTTGAAGGTAGGGGAATATGGAGAAAATAAAGAGATTTGGAGTTTCTATTGAAGGAAATCTATTAAAGAAATTTGATAACTTTATAGAAAAGCATAATTATCAGAATAGGTCAGAAGCTATAAGAGACCTCATAAGAAAAGAATTGGTTGATGAAGAGTGGGTAAGAACTGAAGAAAAAGTTGCAGGGGCGATACTTATGGTATATAACCATCATAAGAGGGAACTAATGGATAATCTTGTTAACATCCAGCATGATTATCAGAAAAATATAATTTCAAGTCAGCATATCCACTTAGATTACCATATGTGCCTGGAAGTAATTATAGTTAAGGGTAAAATCACTGATATTTACCAGCTGGAATCAAAACTTAAAGCAGTTAAAGGTGTAAAACATGTTTCACTTGCTAAATCTACATTAGGTAGGAAAATATGAAGAAGTCTATAAAA
>Ga0209121_10003685_pt1 | contig 14658 bp, 16 predicted proteins | sample Cruoilmetagenom3_FD_187292 | JGI IMG/M metagenome (GOLD analysis project Ga0209121, IMG submission 187292) | Oil polluted marine microbial communities from Coal Oil Point, Santa Barbara, California, USA - Sample 3 (SPAdes) (version 2) | ecosystem: Environmental > Aquatic > Marine > Oil seeps ...
CCAACCAAGTATCAACCGTACCAAACAGTAGTTTGCCAGCTTCAGCGTCTTCGCGAGCGCCTTCAACGTTGTCTAGAATCCATTTTACTTTTGTACCTGAGAAATACGGGTCAAGGACTAAGCCAGTATTGTCACGTACGTAGTCTTCTAGGCCACGCGCTTTTAGGTCTTCACAGATGTCTGCTGTACGGCGACACTGCCATACGATTGCGTTATAAACCGGTTTGCCTGTTTCTTTGTTCCAAACAATGGTGGTTTCACGTTGGTTAGTGATACCAATACCCGCTAGCTCATCGCTGCGGATGCCGGCTTTAGCAAGTGCTTCAACCAATGTAGAGCTTTGAGTTGCCCAGATTTCCATTGGATCGTGTTCAACCCAACCCGCTTTCGGGTAAATCTGAGTGAATTCTCTTTGAGAAGAGCTAACGATGTTTGCATCGTGATCGAGGATTACAGCGCGAGAACTTGTGGTGCCTTGGTCTAGGGCAACAATGTATTTTTGCTCGGTCATGGTAAGAATCCTTTTTGTCTTGTTATTTATATTTTAGTAAATGTAGGGGCGCTTAGGGATTAAGCTTGAGCTTGTTCAGCTTCTTCTGTATCACATTGGTTTGGAATGGTGCAGCCTTGGCCTTCAATTGGCAGGTAAGCACCGATAACTCGTGGGTATAACCAACCACCAAAACAGGCACCAGCAATTGGAGCAAGGATTGGTACGATGAAGTAAGGGATATCACGAGCACCTGTTAGTGCGAAATCCCAGCCTGCAAAGTAAGCAAACAGTTTTGGTCCAAAGTCACGAGCAGGGTTCATTGCAAAACCAGTTAGTGGACCTAAAGAACCACCGATAACCGCGATCAGTACACCAATTAGTAGAGGGTTCATTGCGCCGCGTGATGCGCCGTTGTTCTCATCACCTAACGCTAAGATAGCGAACATCAAAACAGCAGTAATCACAAATTCCACAGCAAAAGCGCCAAAGAAAGAAAGTGAAGCATGTGGGTATGTTGAGAAAATACCGGCTGTTGATAGTGCATCTTGGCTGCTACGTACGAAGTTGTGTGCAATTTCGTAGTCGGTGAATAGGTTACTGTACAGGCTGTAAACCAATGCCGCAGAGCAGAATGCACCAAGTAGCTGAGAAATGATGTAAGGCACAACTTTCGCTTTATCAAAACCGTGGAACATTGCTAAGGCAATAGTCACTGCAGGGTTGATATGAGCGCCAGAAACGCCAGCTGTACAGTAAATGGCGATTGCTACGCCGAAGCCCCAAATAATGCTGACTTCCCATTGTCCGAATGTTGCACCAGTTAATACCAGTGCCGCCACACAGCCAACGCCAAAGAATATGAGCAAGCCTGTACCGATAAATTCGGCTAGGCATTGCCCGAATAAAGAAGGGTGTTTGTTTGTTGTCATGTTCGAGTCCTTGTTAGTTTTTGCTTATCTAGCACGTGCATTGTGCATATATTTGCGAACTCGAAAACAAACGAACATTAAAAGTGAGCGTTTGAGCATAAATTTGTTAATTAAAGTCACTTGAAATGTTAATCCGAACACTTTTGTTCGAAAAAGAAGCTCGCATGAACGTCATTGCTCGAATTGATATGTTCCGTGGTCGCTAAAACTACCTGTATGTAAGTGAATGCACAACTGGTACGAGGAGCCTTCTGTTGGGATTTGTGACGGTACTTCGTGGATGGTGGATTATTAAACTGAAATTTTGTGGACTTTGTAGCGTTCTCAATATGTTAGAAAAGCGTTAACAAACAAGGCGATATTGTCTAAATGAATAAACTACCAAACCCGATGTGGTTTGGTAGTTCGTTTTTTTGGTTTTCTTTTCTAAGCATTAAGCAGTTAATCACTTGAGCATTCAAGAACTAAGCATGAGCGATCGAATGGTTGATTAACTTAGTGCACGGACTTTTCCTTGAGCGACAAAGTAATCCCGAACCGAGTCATACACCCAGTTAAAGCCAATTGCATACAACACGAAGAAAACCACTAGGCCAATGTCCATGATCAGTACAGTTAAGAAATTGAGCTGCAGGACCCACATCAAGACAGGTAGAGTTACTGTCATCAAGCCAAGTTCGAAACCTAGTCCATGTAGTACGCGTGTTTTCTTGGTTCGTTTACTGCGGTCTGCTCCGAATACCTTGTCGTAGCCGTAGTTGTAAACATAGTTCCAAGCCATTGCGATTAAAGACATAGCGAGTGCCAATCCTGCCATTTTCCCCGCGCCATCCCCAGTTATGTAAGTTGCAAGCCCTGCCATCAAAATCAAAGCTGCTAATTCAAATAGCACCATGTGTAACATGCGTTCTTTATGTGACATCTTTTACTCTCTTTATATTTTCTAGCCTCTATGAGCTAATGACTTGTTTAGATAATATCTATTTAAGTGATAATATAAAGATAGTTATCATCACATATGGTGATAGTAAGTGTTGGGAGATACCGAATGTACAACATTGAACAGCTAAAAATGTTTGTGTATGCCGTTGAATTAGGGTCATTTTCTGCAAGTGCTCGCCAACTTGGAAAAGTGCAATCGGCGGTGAGCCAAGGCATCAGTAATCTTGAAATAGATTTTAATGTTAAGCTTTTTGATCGTTCGACTCGAAAGCCCTCACTAACCAAAGCGGGCGAGCAGTTATTTAAACAGGTCAAAGCAATCGTGCTTCAGGTTGAAGACCTGAATGTGACGGTTAATGCGATGGGGAGCGGTGAAGAAGGACTCATTAAAATTGCATTAGATGATTCATTATTGGTCCCGAACCTATCTAAAATCCTAAGTGAGTTTAGTAAACAGTTCCCTGCGACTGAAGTTGAACTGGTGGCGTGTACCACAACAGAGGTTAATCCGTTGATTATCGAAGAGAGGGCTGACATCGGATTAATGTTTACCAACTTGGCTTTTGACGTCGGATCTGAGCCATGTTTTATCGGTCACTTACCGTTTATTGCTGTGTGTCACCCAAGTCATGCGCTTGCAAAAACAGGTGTTGCGAAACTCTCTGACTTACTTCCGCATCGTCAGTTAATGTTGAGGGGAGACAAAGGTAAGGTGATGGATCAGTTTCCGCTGATTGCCGGAAAGGTATGGTGGTCAAACAGCTTTATTGTTATCAAAGAGGTGGTGCTCGGCAGTGATATTGGTTGGGCTTATTTACCCAAACACCTTGTCGAAGAGGAGTTGGATAAGCAACGTTTAGTAGAGATTAATGTCTCATTCGATCACAAAACATGGTCGCCACCCGTTGATCTTGTTTTGTCTAAAACACGCTCGAAAGGTCCTGCATTACTTTGGCTTGAACAGGCCCTGAAAGGCTTATTGGACGAAACGTAAACTGGACGAAACTGAATAAAGAAAAGGCTCACCGTTTAACGTGTGAGCCTTTCTGTTTTGTGTGATGCAGTTTTTTGTTAGTGCTAGATGCTAGATGCTAGATGCTAGGTTTTACGGTTTGACCGTTGTAATACTTGCCTTTCATCTTAAGCGCCACGTTCACTAGGTAAATCAACACAGGTACTTCAATCAGTGGACCGATAACACCAGCAAACGCTTGGTCTGAGTTGATACCGAATACGGAGATAGCAACGGCAATCGCTAGCTCAAAGTTGTTACCTGTCGCTGTGAATGCAATTGATGCGTTCTTGTCGTATTCAATACCCATCTTCTTACCAATGAAGAAGCTGATGAAGAACATCGCTGTGAAGTAGATAGTCAGTGGAACCGCAATCAGCAATACGTCCATTGGCAGTTCTACAATCATCTCGCCTTTTAGGCTGAACATTAGAACGATAGTGGCTAGTAGTGCAATCAGTGTGATTGGAGAGATGCGTGGAATAAACACATCGTTGTACCATTGCTCGCCTTTCATCGACACAAGGATTTTGCGGCTTAAGAAGCCCGCTAGGAATGGGATACCTAGGTAGATAAGTACACTGTGTGCAATATCGATCATCGAGATATCAACCATCATGCCTTCGTAACCGAATACAGGTGGTAGAACGCTGATGAATAACCACGCCATAAAGCTGTAGCTCACCACTTGGAATGCGCTATTCAATGCAACCAATGCTGCGCCGAACTCTTTGTTACCGCCGCCGATATCGTTCCAAACCAGAACCATCGCCACACAGCGAGCAAGACCAATCAGAATGACACCCACCATGTAACCAGGGTGGTCACCCAAGAACGTCAGTGCCAGCACGAACATTAGAATTGGGCCAACTAACCAGTTCATGATTAAAGATAGCTTGATGGCTTTCTTATCTTTGACCACGGTGCCTAACAGGTTGTAGTCAACCTTAGCCAGAGGTGGGTACATCATTAAGATAAGGCCAATCGCAAGTGGAATGTTGGTAGTACCAACCGACATCGATTCATTCCACTGTTCGATCTGTGGGAACAAGGTGCCAAGCAGAACACCAAGCCCCATCGCAATAAAGATCCACAGTGTTAAGTAGCGATCTAGAAAACCTAACTTTGGTTTCATGATATTTTCTCTTTAGTTGATATCGTTAATCGTCGAAAAACGATATTAAAAAACAAAAAAATACGCTTAGTTTGTTCTGTATTCGACAAACTAAGCGCGATGAATCTATTTTAGAATGGTATCGATTAGCGTCTCAAATTGCTGAATCTTATCTCGATTAATGCGGTAGCACATCTTCGGTGGTATCGATTCAGCAGTGATGAAACCTGAGGTTTTCAAGATTCTTAGGTGCTCTGATACTGTTGATTGCGCCAAACCTAATTCGCTAACCAAGTCGCTGTTCAAGCAGCCCCCCGATTTTTCTAGCGTTGAAAGGATACTCAATATACGAACTCTTGCCGGGTGAGCAAGCGCTTTGGCCAGAGCCGCCATTTGCGTTTCAGCTTCGGCATCACCATGTCCGATTGGTAGAGCACAGCCACCAGTTGTAGGGCAAGTTTCGTTCATATTGATGTTTCGCTTTCTATAATCGTTAAAAGACGATTAATAGTAAGCCCATTTTATATAAGGGTCAATGTGATCTTTCAATTTGCTTTTAAATTGGATGTCAAAATCCATATTTATCATTGAAATTCAATGGACTAAGACTTGGATGAACCAAACCAGTATAACGGCCACTTTTGTTGTGAATCGCTGTTATTCAATAGCGCACTGATACCAATCAAAGCGATGCTGCCTACTAATACGGGAGTGAATAAGAACGTCCAATCCACATGCGTGGTACCCGCTAAAGCTATCACAATCGGATTAGCGCCAGCGGGTGGGTGAACCGCACGAAAGTATTGCATTAGCATGATGGATGAGCCGACAGCGATTGCCATGGTCAAATAAGAATCCCCAAAGCCATATAACGCGATTAAGCCCACAGCAGCCGAAATAAAGTGACCCGCAATGACGTTTCTAGGTTGAGCTAACGGCGATGTTGGCACCGCAAACAGCAGTACGCACGTCGCACCAAATGGAGCCATTAACCACGGGAACCCAGAGCTTTCTGCTAATAAGCACAAGATTAAGATACCGAGCGTACCGCCAATAAAACCTTTAACAAGCTGGCTTATGCTTGCTTTCGGAGGAAGGGCTCCACCACCAGATAGTTTGTTGATCATAATCGTTTCCTCTTCGTTTTCTGTTTTTTATTGAAAGTGTACAGATCTGTACTGTTTGATTTGGATGATACAGATCTGTACACTTCTTGCAACGAGAAATTGAGCTCTACGATTTCAGAGCGAGTCGAGGTTGATGAACGATGAGTAAAAAAGATCTGATTCTGGATGTAGCAGAATCGTTGTTTAATCAGTTTGGTTATACCGCTGTTGGGGTGGATATGATTAGAGATGAGGCAGCGGTTTCCAAAACATCCATGTACCGCCACTTTGGATCGAAAACCAAGCTGATTGAAGCCGTGTTAGAAAGGCGTCATCAGCGTTTCGAGTCGAGTTTAGAAGCGGCACTATCATCAACTTCTGGATTACAAAACCAACTCGATGCGCTGTTAGATTGGCACCTTGCATGGTTTGAACAACCTGACTTTAAAGGCTGTATGTTCATGCACGCGCTGGCTGAATTTAAAGAGTCTGAAGATGACATTGCGATGCTCTCGCGACAGCACAAGGTTTGGCTCAAAAATAGCATTCGTGATGTGTTAAGAGGTAATGAAGAAGTCGACACTGCAATACTCGAATTACGCAGTGAATCGGTTATGACTTTTATCGAAGGACTTATTGTAAGAGGTGAATTTGGTCAGCTTGATTCAAAGTCAGACTCAAACAGACAAGCCTACCGAAAAGCATTGCATTCACTGGCTATTCTAGCGATATAATCGAACGCAGAACCGTTACACAAGATAACGAAAAATCATAATTTACACTTTAATCTTTACTTATAGGTAAGCCCTGAAATGCCACAACAGAACATCAAATTTATCGCTGCTGATATGGACGGCACTCTGCTTAATGAACACGGAAAGTTAGACCCAGAATTCTTCAATCTTTATGAGCGACTAGAAGCTCAAGACATCATTTTTGCTGCGGCATCGGGCCGCCAGTACTACAGCTTGATGGAAACTTTTTCCCCGCTAAAAGATCGCATGATGTTCGTTGCTGAAAACGGCACATTAGTGATGCACAAAGGCCAAGAGCTCTACAGCTGCTTACTTGATACTGATGCCATCAAAGAAATCATTAAAGAAGCGCGTGCGATTGAAGGCGCGCATGTAGTGCTATGTGGTAAGAAATCAGCGTACATCGAAACCAAAGATGAGCGTGCTCTGGCGGAGATCTCTAAGTACTACCATCGCCGAGAGCAAGTAGAAGACTTACTGGCGGTAGAAGACGATTTCATCAAGGTGGCTATCTGTCACTTCGACGGTTCACAAGAGAAAGTGAACCCAACTATTGATGCCAAATTCGGTGAGAACTACCAAGTGGTTGTGAGTGCAAAAATTTGGTTGGATGTGATGAACGCTGAAGCGTCAAAAGGTGCGGCGATTAAGCATCTACAAAACACATTAGGTTTCACTTACGAGCAGACCATGAGTTTTGGTGATTACCTGAATGACTTGGAAATGCTTAAAGAGAGCTACCACTCTTACGCGATGGAAAACGCGCATCCCAAGTTAAAAGAGATCGCACGTTTTAGCGCGCCAAGTAACATCGATGCAGGTGTGTTCCAAGTGCTAGAGAAGCTGCTCGCGTAATGTGGTAAAGCTCAATCATATTTTTATCAAAGCCAACTCGGTAGTATGAGTTGGCTTTTTTGTTAGGTAATGTTGAATTGAGTTAAATTTGAACGAGTGTTCAGCTTGTTGTAGTCTAATCAGAAAGATGGGTATTCACTTTGAATTGGATACACTTTACTAACGACATTTGGAATGACGATGAGCAATAAACTTCAACTCGATATTATTTCTGACGTAATGTGCCCATGGTGCGTGGTCGGTTACAAAAACTTAGAACAAGCCATTGCTGAGCTTAGCTTGGCAGGTCAAATTGAACTTGAATGGCAGCCGTTTGAGCTGAACCCTGATATGCCGCAAGATGGTGAAAACATGCGAGACCATATCATGAGAAAATACGGTTCTAGCGCAGAAGAGAGTCAGCGTTCACGTGAGCAGATCGTGGATCGTGGTAAAGCGGTTGGGTTCGACTTTAACTTCTATGAAAGTATGAGAATGGTGAATTCACGTCATCTGCATGTACTTCTCGACTTTGCGCTAGCGTATGGCAAGCAGACTGAGTTAAAGCTACGTTTCTTTCATGCCCATTTTACAGAAGAAAAAGATCTGTCTGATCTTGAGGTTATTGCTCAAGAACTTGAAGCGGTTGGCTTGGATTCTAATAAGGCATTGAAGCGTCTAAAGAATACCGATAACTTGAAGAAAATCCAAGCTCAAGAGTTTGAATGGCAACGCATGGGTATTTCAGCGGTGCCAACAGTGGTATTCAATCGTAAAAGTGCGGTAACAGGTGCTCAGACGGTAGAAACGTACAAGCAAATTCTTCAAGAACTTATTGCTGAATCATAAGCCGATCATTGATATCAATTAGAGTCTGAATCTCATGGAATCACTGTCACTCGCTCAGGCGCAAAAAATGGTACTGCTTTCGCAGAAATTGCCACCTAAGAAGCTGCCGCCTAAAAAGCAACGTAATGGCGGCTCCTTGGCGAATACGCTGTCTGCGATTGAAAACCTTGGGTATGTGCAAATTGATACCATCTCTGTGATTCAGCGAGCTCACCATCATACGCTGTGGAATCGTAATCAAGACTATCAGCTTGATCATCTCGACAAGCTGTTAGAGCGTCGAGAGGTGTTTGAGTATTGGTCGCACGCCGCCGCGTATTTACCCATGCGTGACTTCCGATTCAGCCTACATCGCAAGAGTGGATTCGCAAGCGGTAAGCTTAAGCATTGGTATAAAAAAGACGATGCCCTGATGGCGCATGTTCTCAAACGTATTGAGAGCGAAGGGCCGTTGATGGCGAAAGACTTTGAAGGGGATAGGCCAAACCCCGGTGGGTGGGGCGGTAAACCGGCCAAGCAAGCATTGGAAACCTTGTTCATGCAAGGCGATTTAATGGTGCCAAGCCGAGTGAACTTTCATAAAGTGTATGACTTAACCGAGCGAGTTTTACCGAGCGGAATTGATACCTCTGAACCGACTGAACAAGAGTACATCGAGCATCTGATAACTCGTTATTTAGAGGCTAACGGAGTTGGAATAGCGTCGGAAATGAGCTACCTACTCAAGAACACAAAGCCTCTTATTCAGAAAACACTCCAACAGATGTTTGAAAATAATCAGGTGCTGAAAGTGGATGTTCAAGGTTCTGATTACTATGCTCTGCCGGATGCCTTTGACCTGTTGAATCAACCCCTTTCTAGAACCAAACTAAAGATACTGTCGCCATTTGATAATTTGTTGATTCAACGTAAACGAATGCAATCATTGTTCAACTTTGACTACCTCCTTGAGTGCTATGTGCCAGAGGCCAAGCGTCAGTTTGGTTACTTTAGTTTGCCTATTCTGTGGCAGGGTGAGCTGGTGGCACGAATGGATTGCAAAGTTGATAGGAAGAGTGGCTTACTCAATATTCGTAACTTGGTTGTTGAAGATCGAATCAAAAACCATGAATTATTAATTCACGCCTTATGCGATGAGCTTAAACACTTCATGGTGTTCAACCAATGTGATGAGATGGTCGTCCATAACACTACTCCTTCTGAGCTTGGTAAGCACTTGATGAGTCATTGGCAAATGGTTTAGCGTTCATCGTTGCTTTAAAGCCATTAGTAACGCAGCCCACCTTAGTTACTCAGATCACTCTAGTTATTTAGAAAGCTCGGCTAACAAGAACTCGACAAAGGTTCTGTTCTTCAACGACAGTTGCTTGGTCTTGTAGAGTAAGTGAATCGGTTTGGGTAACGGTGCCATGCCGGGCAAGATCTCCAATAGCATTCCACGCTCAATTTCTTCGGCAACTAAGATAGTCGGCTGTAACAATACGCCTACGCCTTGAAGGGCAGCATATCGCAACACATCCCCATTGTTCGACATCAAACGTACTTGCCCTTTATTCACCGCGCTATGCGTTGCTTGGTGGTTCTGAGGAGCTAGGAGTTGCGATTCACTGCTTTGCGCACCCCGCGCTTGTGTATCTCGACCACTCACATCACGACGACTGCTATAGCTGAATCCAAGCGATGGGTGTTGTGCAAGGTCTTCCAACACACGGATTTCTGCATGTTGGTTAAGGTACTCAGGAGCCGCGCAGTAACACATCTCATAATCCCCTAAGTATCTAGCGACTAAACTAGAGTCAGATAGATCGCCGATTCGCACAATCAAATCAATATCGGATGAATAAGGGTCGACAAGGTCATTGTTCAACACGAGTTCGACGTTGATCGTTGGGTGATTTGCGAGGAACTTAGCCACTATCGGGGCAAGTACCTTGTTTCCATAGGTGACCGGGCAGTTTATTTTTACCGTGCCTTGAGGCTGGTTTTCCAAGGTTTGAATCAGGTTTTCAGCATTGCTGAGGTCTTCAAGAATTCGTTTACATTCTCGATAATAAAGCTGACCTGAATCGGTTAAAGATTGCTTACGCGTGGTGCGATGAATCAGCTGAGAGTTAAGGCTCGTTTCAAGGTGGTGGACATGTTTACTGATCATGGTTGCCGACAGGTTGAAGTGGTTGGCGGCGCTGCGAAAGCTGCCTTGCTCCACTACGTAAACGAAGACCTTCATGCTAGTTAACTTATCCATTAAACACTCTCAGTTGATAAATAATAAACAAAAGGTGAGTTTATCAATTATTAGGGGTTAATTATATTAATGGCAAACCGATAATTAACTTAAATAAGAGCGTGAAATGCCTCAAACAAACGAAACCATCTTTGTGACTGCCGAACTTAAGATCAAAACCAACATTGAACGTGAGGCTGCGGTTGAAGCTATCGAGCAGTTTTGCCTAGACATGCAAAGCGAACCTGGCTGCCTACAAGCAATTGCGACCTATGATCAAAGCCAAAGCGATCGTGTGATTTTGCTTGAGCAATACGCAAACCGCGAGGCTATTAATCAGCACTTTGTGATGCCTCATACCCAAGCGTTTATTGAGCGTGATATTACGGAATTGGTGCAAGCATTTGAAACACAACGTGGACCTATCAAAACACAAGAGCAGGAGATCTAAGACATGAAATGGGGAATCCTAGGAACCAGTTTTATCTCAGGTGTAATGGCCGATGCGATTAAAGGTGATGCTCAAAGTGAATTGTATGCCGTCGCTGGACGCACAGAGAAAACACTCAATGAGTTTGCTGCACAGTACCAGCCAACACGAACCTTCAACAGCTACGAAGCCTTGATTGAAGACGAGTCGGTCGGCATTATCTACATTGCTCTTCCAAACCACGTTCATCACGAATACGTGATTAAAGCGGCTCAAAAAGGCAAAGCTATCTTGTGTGAAAAGTCTCTGTCGGTTGATATGGAAAAAACCGAGCAAGCTTTGCAAGCAGTGAAAGAAGCGGGCGTATTCTTCGCTGAAGGTCTGATGTACCTAAACCATCCACTGATCGCCAAGCTTCATCAAGAGCTAGCGACAGGTGAGATTGGCGAAGTGCGCTCTATTCAAGGTTCCTACGTTGCGGCGATTGATCAGTTCGTTAACCCTGCGAGCAAGGGTGCACTGTACAACTTGGGTTGTTACCCAATGTCTCTAATTCACTCTGTCGCGCAACAACAGTTTGGTGAGAGTGTGTTTGATGATGTGCAGATCTCAGCAATCGGTCGACGAGGTCAAGATGGCAATATCTGTGAATCGTCGGCGATGATACGTTTTAATGACCACTTCACCGCACAAATCCATACCGCAGAAGACCACGGCTTAAAGCATGGCTTCACGATTCTAGGCAGCAAAGGCTGCATCACTCTTGATACTAACCCATGGTTACCGACCGAAGAAAACTCGTTTACGGTAGAGATCTATGAAACGTCGACACGTGAAGTGAAAGTTGCAGCCCAAGGCGACGGTTTCCACTATCAAGTTCGTAATATTCGCCAAGCAGTTGAGCGAGGTGACACACAACTTGCTGCGCCAATGGCGACCCATCAAGACTCGCGCGTAATCATGAAGCTATTAACCGATTGGGATCTCGCGGCGAGTTAGTGTCTTAGTCAATTCTATGTTCGCCTCATGCTTGATAGCCAAGCAGGAGGCGTTTCCTCTATATCTTCTAGCCGACTCTCCTAATAAATACTTTGCATTTGAAACTGCCACAGTGTCCAATGTCGGTTAAGACAATATTGACAGAAAAACCTTATTTTTTAAGGTGTTAAATAGGACCTTTGCCGCATGCGTAAATCAGACAAGAAGATCGAGAATCAAATCAGAGATGTGTTAAATGATGTTTGTGAAGATACACTGAAAGGCTTCGATGGTTTTTTGTGGGTGACTCACTCGGTCAACTTCTCTTCATTCCCACAAAGTTTGAAAATTGTCTGTGTATTCGATACCAACCAGGATAGAACGAACTTCTTAAATGGCGAAGGTCAACAGAGTGTCTCTGCGGCAATCCAACAAGCGTTCAATCAAGTTGGGATTCAACTGAAGAATATCGATAAGCACATCAGTTACGATACACAAGAAAATTGCGACCGAGACCATCAAGGGAAGTGGAATAAAAGGCTTTAATACTTTTTCTGCTTTAGAGCCCCCCTGTGTTGTGATCAAAAGGTCGTGAAATGAAAAAAGCTTAAATATCGCTTAACAAGAACACACTGCTAAGTGTGTTCGAGCAACTTTTAATACCAGCCTTATGGCTACTCGCAGGAAGTGTCGTTTGGTTTGTGTGGGGGATTAACGTTGTCCCCTTTGACGATCCTTACCTCTCTGATACTGAGTATCAGCGTCTAATTAAGTAAGAAACTCAGTTGATCAATATCGGCCTATGGGTAGGCAAGCTTTATATCGCGTGTGTGGTGATGTTTTTTATTGTACGCGTTAGGAAAGTGCTTCGAGCCTCAAGCGATTGATGAAATCAGTAAGGGTTTCGCTTTGAACAACTTTTTGTATCAATTTGACCTGGGCTTCGGTCATGGTTTTCGCAAGTGCATTTTCTTGTTCGATGCGTTCCATTCGCTCACTAAACGTTTCGGTGTGCGCGGAAAATACAAAAGTAACGGGTAAAACCAATGCCAAAAGGCGCTTGAAAAACATAACCTAACTCGTTGAATGGACTCATGACTATTATGCCGACCAACGACAATATTATTAATGAATAAACACGCTTAACTGTAAAAATTATTTTTATCGAGTGGATAAATAAATGTTCTTGGAATTGGGTTATTCAGGCTCTGAATGTTTGGTTGGTGAGCCTGAAAATTGATGAGGATCCGTTACGAATTAATGACCTTAATACCTTTGTCTTGAAGTTCATCAATCACACTACTCGAAAGATCAATATCGGTGATCACGCCATCAAGCGCGCTTAAATCTAAGGCGTGGAAGGTAGCGATGCGCCCGTATTTGGTTGAGTCTGAAATCAGATAGTTTGAATTAGCTGCTTGAACAATGGCTTGTTTGACTAACACCTTATTTTCACAAGGTGTCGAGAGCCCTTTTAGATTCCAAGATGAAGAAGAGATAAACGCAATATCAATATTCATCCCTGCCAAAAACTCAGCCACTTTACCCCCAATACTCGATTGATTTTCACGGTCAATCTTGCCACCAGTATGGTAAATCTCAGATTGTGTGTTGTTCATTAGGTACGCGGCAATTGCGAAGTCATTGGTGATGATAAGCAGATCATCTCGCCCTGCAAGTTGGTGGGCGATCTCCAAAGAGGTTGTTCCAGCGTCTAAGTAGATAGTCGAATACTTAGGAACCAATTGAGCCGCTAGTTGACCTATTTGAGCTTTTTCGCTTGCTTGCTGTTCTACCTTTATGTCGTGTGACAATTCGCTGTGAAGTGCTTTAGTCAGCTGAACACCGCCCGAAACTGAAATCACTTTCCCTGATGTCTCTAGCTTTACGATATCCCGACGAATGGTCATATGAGAGACCTCTAGGTGCTCTACAAGCTCAGAAATACTGATCACTTCTTGGTGTGATAATAGTGACAAAATGGTTCTCTGACGTTCCGCTGGAATCATGATTCTTCTTCTATGTTCTTATTTTTCATCATCCTATCAATCTTTCTCTGTTTTGTGAATATCTGTGAATATCTGTTGTTAAATAGTAATTAGAACTGTGATAGTCGCCGAAATTACCATTATCAAATGCCTCGAAAGGGTTAAATTACTCATAAGTGTTAACTTTTGTTAAAAGTGTGACTTGTCACTAAGTCGCATTCGATTGCTTCACATATAATCACAAACATAAACAAGAATTAACAAATTTAGAGTTTAACAATTACGTGAAAGGCATCTTGCTATGAATGAAGTTCAATCTGTTGGTGTTATCGGTTTAGGTTCTATGGGCATGGGCGCAGCGAAGTCATGTGTGCGAGCAGGGCTTGATGTATATGGTTTCGATTTGAATCCGCAAGCGCTTGAAACCTTGGGTGAATATGGTGCAAAAGTGGTCTCGACAAGTGCGGTTGAGTTTGCAGACAAACTTGATTCTGTTTTGATATTAGTTGTGAATGCTGCTCAAGTTAACACGGTACTGTTTAAGACTGGTCTTGCGGCGGCACTAAGACCTAATACACCGATTATGGTATCGGCGACGATTTCCGCGGAAGACGCAAAACAAATCGAAGCTCAGTTATCTGAGTACGGTCTTGTGATGCTTGATGCTCCCGTTTCAGGTGGTGCAGTAAAAGCAGAAGCCGGTGAAATGACCATTATGGCTTCAGGCGCAGTAAGTACATTTGAAGCTCTGGCTCCTGTACTCGATGCAACTGCAGCAAAAGTCTACAACATTGGCGAAGCGGTTGGACTTGGCGCGACTGTGAAGATTATTCACCAGTTACTTGCAGGTGTTCACATTGCTGCTGGCGCGGAAGCGATGGCATTAGCGGCACGCGCAAACATCCCTCTAGATCTTATGTACGACGTAGTGACCAATGCTGCGGGCAATTCTTGGATGTTTGAGAACCGTATGAAGCACGTAGTGGATGGCGACTACTCTCCAA
>Ga0209121_10003686_pt1 | contig 14658 bp, 17 predicted proteins | sample Cruoilmetagenom3_FD_187292 | JGI IMG/M metagenome (GOLD analysis project Ga0209121, IMG submission 187292) | Oil polluted marine microbial communities from Coal Oil Point, Santa Barbara, California, USA - Sample 3 (SPAdes) (version 2) | ecosystem: Environmental > Aquatic > Marine > Oil seeps ...
TAGACAATCGTCTAGTGCTCCTACCAATATGGCCTTGGATTCCCTATCTTCATAACATAGATCACTTTGGCGCCAATTTCTCCATTTCTCTAATGTAGCGATGTCTGAGAAAAGTACTCCTCTTATCTTTCCTTTGATTTCAGGTGGCATATCGCTATTCAATCGATAGCTATCAAAATATTTCTTAATAACTGAATCCATACCTGAAGGCAAAGATGGGAATATACCGCGAGGTCTTTTTATACCTTTATTCTTGTCAAGCCAGAAACATCGTGGACATTCGAGGAAAAGATTCAGTGATGATGGTGACAATCTTATTTTGCTATTTTCTGGCATTCTTGTGTCTGGAGCTCGCTCATTCATGAGGGCCCACAGGGTCATTTGTTCTCCGCTAATCATTTGCTATAGCCTTTCAATCAATTTTTCTTTTTTCTTTACCTATTCAAATTTTCCCAAGACATGGATTTTCGGGATGACCTCACTTATATTGTATGCGTGTATTATAGCATATTTTGTAGGTTTTGTCAAATTTCGGGTGGGATTCATGACCTTTCTTGTATGTCCAGATTAATACCTTGTTCTTTGAGGTAGTTCTTGATGGCAGATAGAAACTCTCTTGCGTCACTTGCACATTCTCGGGCATCTTCCTCATCGGGGGAATAGAGGACATCATATCACTAACGCCTCCCGATCAACATTCTGGATGAATTGAGTAGGTATATTTCTCAGATAATTGATATGCGTCTCTGAATATACTTGAATCGAGAGAATAATACCGTGCTCTATTTCCAGGTCGTAGCCAGTATAACGAATATTCTTGGCAAGTTTCTTATCGTCGGAGTGAGTAATGACGATTACGTCAATATCTGATTCCTGAGTAGCATCTCCTCTGGCTTTTGACCCAAAAACCAGCATATTGACGAGCTCTCCAGGAAATTGCTCTTGCACTCTTCGCTTAAACTCTTCAAGAACTTCTGTTTCCTCTTTGTTAAGTTTCATTGCTTATTCTTCCCACTGTTGCTCCGATTGACGCCAAACGGTAACTTGTAACTCCAATTTTCCTGGATTATATGCGAGAAACCGCCATTTGTCAAATCTTGATCTGTAAATGTCGTGCCTAGAATCAAGTTGCCAGGCACCCGGTGATCTTTTACCCCTTTTCAAAAACGTCTTCCCCCACCCTATTGAAATTGCAGAAATTGTTATTTCAAAGGATTCAAGTTGGCGTGAGCAATCCACTGCCAGCCACTATCGGTCTTTAAAAAAATACTAAGTCTAGCAGCAGGCTTGGTTGATAGACGTTTGCCTTCAATTGTCTCCTCTACAGAAACAAAGTAGCTCACAATGATGGTAGGACCAACCTGAGTGACTTTAAAATTGCTCAAAGTATACTCGTCAAGATTGAGTTCTTTGAGGAGCTTTAATTCGGCTTGAGCGTCGCGTGCACCATCCTCATGTATTGATTGAAAACCTGGGGCAATCTTTTTTTCAAGTGCTGAGATATTTTGCGTTTTGAAATCATTCCAGAACTCACGAACCAGATCTTCCCCCAGATTTAATTCCGTAGTACACTCCTGCGCAATAACACCACTTTGACAGATAACCAGAAAGACAACAGTCATTATTACTACCAATTTTCCTATGTTCATGCTTTTCTCCTGGTTTTGAGGAAATACTGTGTATTTGGGGACGGTCTTGTCACAAAATTCGCTCATACGAATTTCTTCTTAAACTCGCTCAGAGTATAGCGACCTTGAAAAATCAGTGCAGACGTTGGTAAGGTTTTTCCTTTTTGCTCCTGGAGCCATTTTTCTGCAATAAGTTTTAAGTCTCTTGCGGTGACTAGACAAAACGGGATATAAGGTTCAACTTTCATTTGCTTGATCTTATCTTCAATCTTATCAGTGAAGCTATGCGCTATGATTATAAAGCATTTCAATGCAGTTTTTGCGTGCGGTTCGAGTTTGTCGTACTGGTCTTTTATGTATCTAGAGAATTGGTCACGATGGGCTATCGGTAGTTCATATGGTGGAGATAGGACAGTTTTACAGTCGTAAAGTATTATTTTGTCCTCTTTTATGATGCCATCCGGTTCTTCTCGACCTGGGGTTTGTGCCTTAACGGTAAGTCGGAAGATTGACTCAAAAATATATCTTGTTGCTCTTTCAAAATCCACAGTTACAGTTGGCATCAAGATATTGCTATCGTTAATGCCAATATCTCTGTAAGCATTCTTGTTCTGCTTACTTAAATCATCATATATAGAGAAAAGTTCTTTGGGCGTGGCAGTACTTCGTTTTATTTGGTAGTCCTGAAAATGCTCAATGATTCTTCCGATTATCTCCGACTTCCTTCCTCTTGTAGCAAGATGGTATAATCTGCACAAGTTAATCAATTCATCTACATTTAAGTTATTCAAAATGGTTTTCAAGGAGTATGTACTATTGGCTAATCTCTCGATCCTTTGATTCTTGGTTCCTCCGATTTTGAGTTTTTTTCTTGCAAGAATCTTGGTAAGCTGAGAATTAACGAATCTGGATAGAGCTTCCTTGAAAGCTTCGTCCGTAACTAGGCGTGGTTCTGGCTTGGGCTTCTGTGACTTAGACGGTTTTGGGGGTTTAATGTCCTCTCCTCTTTTCACGTGACTGACTATCGTGGGAATCAATTCGTCTTTTCTAGCTTTGTGAGGGCATTTGGCATGTCGGGCTATAATTGTTAAATCATTTACTGTTAAGGAACCCAGGAACTTGGATGGATCTATTCCTTTATCCAAAATGCGCTTAATTCTTGCCTGTTTACTGCCCCCTTTGGCCAGATGTAATTTAGCTAATGCTGAACTTAGCTGGGAATTGGTCAAATAATCCAGGAGCCTCTGATATGCGTCGGGATCAAGCTCAATACCCCATACCTCTTTTATGCGTTCGACTATTTCTTCTGGGATTATATAGTTAGCTTCATAGGTGAATATAATCCCAGCATTCGCAAAATGCTCTATTTCTCGCTTGAAAGAATTTTCACTAAATTTGAAATTTGAAAGACGGGCCTCTAAGAGTCTATGTTCAGCTAATGTGATGTCGAGGTATTCGCGTAAGGCTGTTAAAAGATTTGCTTCCGGAGGTAGGAGGTCTTCTTGGTAGTCCCATGCAGTTTTAAGCATCTTCCCATATAAGTCATATTGCTTATCTTCTTTCAGACCATCTCCACTTTTGGCTTCTTCTATAACATTGCTTATCTCTTTTTGTACGAGACTTTTTATTTTCTGTATAGGAACAGAATATTTATTTTGATGAACTACAATGTCTAAAATAGTATAGCCAGGAGGTTTTCTGAATTGTATATTTCTCTTTACGTAGTCGTAGGTAGTTAGAGCGTTGCTAAGTTCGTCGCGAAGAATATTTACCGGGAGTCCAGCGTAATTTGCAATTTTGTTCTTAGCAAGCCGATTAAGATCGCCTCTTTTGTAGAAATTCAGAATATCGCAGCATTTCATATTAGATTTCTCCTTTCTTATTTTTTGTGCACGCCAAGCTCAGTATGCAATATGCTAGATAAAAGGGTTCTATCCCTCTCGGCGTTAGTTTTTAATACACCCACCAGCTCAGGAGTGATGACAAGATCGATATCGTTAAGAGATATATGGGTCAGTATTGTCGTAATAGGCTTGTTTTATGCCAATTTCCTTTTCTATTTTACGAATTGCTGCTCCAGATTGCCGATGCCCAGTTTATATCAATAAAGACTATCATTTTACCGTGGTATACTGTGTTTTTCTACTAAAAACAAAAACCCATTCTCTCTATTCGAAAGAATGGGTTCACCTGTAGATAACCTTGGCAGGCTCATTTCCTTTTCCTCAGAAGGCCTATGGGATGACCCTCTGTAGTCTTGGATACCTTGCCTTCTTGGTTATCCTCCTATGGACAACATTGCTTAGTGCACCAGATTATAGCATTTTTCGGGCTCATTGTCAAATCGAATAAGACATATAAGCAGTGCTCTTGTTTGTTCACTTATAAAACTCTCACATATTTTTTCCATTGCTTTGCCGAATAGGCAGTAATAATAAGGATTTAGGCACGGTGTCCGATGTCCGGACACTTCTTTTTATGTCGTCAGGCAGTTTTAATTTAGCGAGGAGTCTTCACCGGCAAGAAAGGGGATGAGAGCGGTCTTTCTGATTGTTTGGCGGCGTCCCGTCGGCTTTAGTCAATTATTAGTCATTTATTAGTCAATTTAGTCAATCGATAGGCAATCCCTCTTCCAACTTTGCCTATGCGTGTAAAAATTCCTTTGTCTGCTAGGGTTGAAAGGTCAATTGTTGCCATCTGTCTGGATATATTGTTTATCGCCTGATATTCCTTATTCGTAATCCTTCCTTTCTCTTTTACATACATTACTGCCTTAATCTGTCGCTCGTTTAATTCCATTTTTCTCAGATTCTCCTCTGGGTAAATGTCTTTGTAGAAATATACAGAAAATCCACCCAACTCCTCTTTGTATTCTGGCTCAGGTAAACCTGCCTCTTTCATCCACTCAACCATCCGAACAGTCCCGCTGCCGTATTGCTCAATGTAACCTGCAAGATAAAAGACTTTGGCAATTAAGGGATTACGTAAATAAGATTGGTGAGGTCTTTTCAGTTGTTCCACAGTTATGCCTTCAGGAAGTCCGCCGGGATTGGAGAACCAGATATGGTCATCATACACCTTTAAGGTGATGAAATTGGCTATGTTAAAGTAGTCCCTGTGAATAAGGGCGTTCAACACTGCCTCACGAAGGGCAGGAATCGGATAGTCCCAAATGTCCTCTCGCTCTACCCCTTTTATATCATAGCGGACACTAATGTGTTGCTTCAAAATATTCAGCGTTTCTTCAAACTGCTGAAAAAGATTTCCTTTAGCCCATTTATCGTCAATTATGGTGGTCTCTGTTTTAAAACGTCCTATCCGGACGCAGAGATTAGTAAAATGCTTTTGTGGATTCTTACCAAAAAGAAGAATGGCACCGTTTTTTTAGCTTTCCATCTGCTATGAGTTCTAGTTTTTCCAGGATGACCTGTGGTACCTCATTTAAAGATACATTGGTAAGCCTGTTCTTCTCCACAGCAAGATGCACGAAATGATCAACACTCGCAGGGTCTATTTCTTCCCATGAGAAATCATCGGTGATGGAATCCCATGGCTTTCCTCTCAAAACCAATGCTTGAAGTTTTTCCGGACTCATTTCTCTGGTTGTATTCCCAACTCGCTCATAGTAGCGGCCTTCGTATGAGACGGGGAAACCTGAACGGGCAATTTTAACTGATAAAACTCGCTTCTGGTATATATCTATAGTCTCTACCTGAGGATAGATGGACATTTTGTTTACAATACGATTGGTCAAATTCTCCAGAAACTCACTTGAAGGATCAACCCCTGTAATGTTACCTTTTTTGTCCACACCGAGAAGAATTATTCCACCTCTGGCATTAGAAAAGGCAGAAGTTGTCTCATAAAAGGATTTATTTGGGCTTTGTTTAAACTCTAAAGTTTCGGTTTCCCCTAAGGCTAACAACTTTCTTAGTTCATTCTTATTCATGCTGCAGATAACCTCTCTTTCGTCTCACTGGTAATTTCTTTAAGATCATCGAGAATTTTCGGTAAAGAATAGATATGCGAAGTTTCAGTGCCTACACATTATCTCTTTAAGTCCGGAAATAATACGGCGCTGGAAGAGAAACTTGACTTTATTCGACACTTATGGAAAATTGCCTGGTTTTACCTGTGGATTCATCAGCCAAAATGAATTTACCACCTTTCATAATCGGAAGTTGCTCATTTGCATTCAATAGTTCAATACCGTAGATTTTTCCATCTGGAGAAATATCAACGTTTATCTCATCGCTCACACGGATAGTTTCGACCCCCGTTGTTTTTTCCCTAAATCTTATATATGCAATGTTATATCGGGAATCATAGCTTATTTTCAAGTTTGACCTCCTAAAAATATTTTACTACCATGGTAATTACAATAAAATCTCCGGTTTCTTCGACAGCGTATACCTCTATCTGTTTTGTTCTGTATTTTTTACCTCTCCACAAACTCGTCAAATCAAAATTATGATTTTGCCGGGGTATACCGCATTTCTCAATCAAAAACAAAGGCCCATTCCCTCTCTTCGAAAGAATGGGTTCACTCATAGATAACCTCGGAAGACAGATTTTCTTTTGACCAGAACGTCTCTTAGCTTCCCTTCTGCTCCTTGGAATAGTTTGCCTTTTGGGTTATCCTCTTATCCATTGTGTCACTCAAGGCACTAGATTGTAGCGTTTTTGGAGCTCATTGTCAAATCGAATAAAACATATAAGCAGTGCTCTTGTTTATTCACCCATAAACTCTCTTATATTCTTTCATCGCCTTGCCGAAAAAGTAGTAGTAATGAGAATTTGAAACCAGTGTCTGATGTCCGGACACTGGTTTTTTGTGAGAAATCCCCTACCCTACTGTAGTGGCGTTGGGCGTTTTGGCAGTGCGGGAGAATTCCCTCCAGCAATGACTTATTCGTATACCGGGGCGATGCATACGAAAACCGCTCACTACCACGACTTAGCCAAGGGAGTTTTTGGCTACGTCTGACATGTCGTCCTCCGATTCTCCTCGAAACATAATCTCCGGGCAGTTGCCTGTTTCGGGATGCTTTTAGTTCGAGTTCTGTCCAACGAGCTGGGAGGCACCCGAAGCACTCTTTTTGCTCCCTGTTTTCGTTGACGTCACGCGGTCAATATCTATCTGTGAGAAGGTTGTGCTGACCTTTTGATGACTCTTCTTTTGGCTTTTGGCTGTGGGTCGAACATCGAAGACATATAACTCTACTTTGTTCCTCTTTTTTGTCCTTCCTATTATTCTGTCTATCCACCTTACCCGACGTAAAGTTGGCTTACTTGTAAGACTGGGTCAAAGTACCGGTCTTTCCTCTTAAGACAAACCCACTGGTTATGCCTGCTTGGCAATACTTCTGGCAATTATTATAGTCGCAATAACCGCTATAATGGTTACCACTATCGCATAAGTAAGCATCCCCACAACAGTCTCAGCAGTTCCGAAAATCCTCGTGAAAATGGCCCGGATAGCCCCGTTCCAGGCCAAGGCTGCTATCAAACCGAAAGCTGCTGTAAGTAAGGCTGCTATCCTTTCGCGAACCTGCTTACCTATATCGGTTTTCATCTTGCTCCTCCTTTGTTAATTTGATGAAGCTCATCCGCAAAAGCTACTCTTTCTCTGCTAAAATAGTTCGAACTTTATTTATCACCTCCTCCAATTGCCTGACTTTTTCCTGAAGACTCCTTCTCTTTTCTTCTAACTCGGAAATTTTCTCTTCGTATTCCTGTGTTTTTACCTCAAGTTGAGCTTTAAGAGTCCTTATTCGTTCGGTATGATCCTTATTTTTGTTTCCAGTTCAGCTTTGAGAGTCCTTATTTGTTCGATAAGATTGCCATTTTTGGTCTGTAGGTCAAGATTTGTTTCCTGGAGGATTTTGATCTCGGTCGTAAGAGCTCTCTTTATCGATCTAAATCTAATTTCCTCAACTCCAAGGGTAATAAGAATACCCAAGGCTATTATACCAATGATAATAAATACTTCCTTAATAATAAAGCTCATCTTTTCCTCCTATTCATCTCAAAATTGACTTATTTGTGTAAAATGGGATCAATGCCCTATTTTATTTTCAAAATAGGCTCATAAGAGCCTCATACAAAGAATTTTAGAGGTTGAGGTGAATATTTTTTAATATATAGCCCCTTTTTTTCTGCTTAATAATTCTTGTTGAAAAACGCGAGGGATGCGCTCTTACTTCTTTTTACCTTCTTTCAATCGAAATGGTACACTCGGTAATTATCGCAGCGAGTGCTCCTACTGCCGCCAAAACTGGTGCAATGAGCGCTCCTATAACGCCGACTGTTAATGGAATGACCAGAAGTGTCTGTCCTTCCCTATCCTTTATGGTAATTTTTCTTACATTACCCTCCTTTATTAATTCTTTGATTTTTTTCAATAAGTCCTCACCTTTTATTTCAAATGTTTCCTCTTTCTTGTTAGCCGACATCTGTTCTTCACCCCCTTATTTTTATCTCTTAGTTATTTTTTTGCCCAATCCACCTGGGAAGTAGCCCTAGGGTAACTGAAACTGCCTTCGGTAAATTGGCCTGGTCTTTGCTGGATACCTCGGACCCAGCAGTTACATGGGCGCACCACCAAAAGATAAATATGAGTGCAGTCAACGCTGTTTCAAGATTGGTAGGATTCGAAACTTGTCCGGGATCAATTGCGCATGTAAAGTTGATCTTTAGCACAGATTGAGTATTGCTAACCGGAATATCTTCAACGTGGCAAATCAGGAAAAGCTAGGAGTTTCTCTGTAAGCGTAAATTTCGCTAGATTTGATTTATCCATCCTTTGGGACAAAGAATATCATGGGTTTGCTTATGAGTGAAGCGACACTTACCTCTACGCCGAGTACTGTCAAACCCGTACATATCCTTCTGTACCAAATATTCTTAAGGGTTATTATAAGCGAATTCATACTCTACTGTATTGTTTCACCATTTTCCAATGGCTAGTTTTTCCTACCCTAGTCTATATGCGAACATTTTCGCTTATGAAAACACGCCTATTGTATTACGGTCTACCTTAGTCGTCAAGGAACCGCGTTAAGTCATATATAACTATCAAGCTAGAATGTCCACCTTAGAAACTTGAGCTTTCCTATCGTCATACCCACAGGCTTTTTTTATCGCCTGCTTAGAGCCGGAATGAATCCAGAGACACTCCTACATAAGAGGACTCACCCCTCCTGGAATAACTTAAATGCAAAGGAAAGATAGAGCGCTTATTTTCTTTTATGCAGAATAGGCTCTTTTATCCCTTAAAAGATGTCAGAGTGCTTCCTGCTTGTTGTCCAGATCCCTTTTGCTTTAAGGAATGTGGGTAAAACCCCCAAAATCGTAAAGGAGGAGATGGAGAGGACAATAAAGCTATCCGCCCCCTTAGTGGTGGATACCAAAATAGAAAAAAAACTGGGCTAAGATGAGGGAATGAATGAGGGATAGTAAATCATTTTATTCTCTTTCGAGGATATCCTTATCCGCTTTTCTTACGATTTCGTCTATCTGGTTGGCTATATCTTGATCTAAAGGCCTTACTTTGTGTTTCCTTAAAATCATTTCTTTTTTCTTAATTGCCCTTTCTAATATTATATTGTTTTCTTTTTTATTCCAAATCTCCCAGCTATCACGATCAAAGAGGTCGGGAAGCCAGAGCTCTTTTTTAAATTGCTTCAAGGTATGCACGTCTTCCAAAAAATGCCCACCAACGCTTACTCGCTTGATTACCTCAAAGGCAAGCGTTTCCTTATTTACATAAAACCCCCTCATAATTCGTCTGAGATAGCCAATCATTTCATTATTTATAATCAGCTCCGCTAAACTCCCCCCTTGATCAGCACCTACTATTCCCATATGCCCAAAGACATCCGCTCCAGCCAGAGCACCTAATAAAAGAGTCATTCCTCTTTCTAATCCGTTCTGAACATCAAGAAGTTTAGAGTCAGTGAGGCCAACATTGATCCCTACTGGGAAACCATATGACTTAGCTAATTCTGTTATAGCCGCTGCCATTAACCCTTGCTCTGGAGATCCGAAGGAAATATTTCCTGTGGCCGGATCCATTATATGCGGAATTCCCCAGTAATTCACGGGCAAACCAAGGGAAAGTAACTGAGAGATGGTGATGCCAGCTAAAATTTCGGCATTTTCCTGAGCTATTGTCCCGGCTAAGGTAGCTGGAGCGGTGGCCATGGTCATAGCCATTGGGCCAAAGCCAACGGGAAGCCCCAATTTAGCAAACTCAATGAGGATCTCCAGTCCTTCTCTGCTGAATTGCAAGGGACTGATGGGCTCAACAAAGGCCTCAATCATCGGCTTATCTCTTAACTTCTCCTCTCCACCAGCAACAACCTTAAACATTTCAATTATATATTTTGCTGTTTTTCCGTTGTTAATCCAGGTAAAACAAGGCTTTCCTGTGTTCTTTATTAGTTCAGCATATAGGTGAATATCTCTAACTTCTGAAGGGATCTCAGCTGGCAAGACAAAAGCCCCTACAATATCGATTCCCTCCAGAGCATCCCCTATTAAAATAGCCGTTCTGCTATCATTGAGAGTTCCAGGACGTCTTTCCCCTGTAGTTTCATCTATCCAGATATATTGACCTCCACTGGACATAAAAAGCTGTTTCCCATAACCAAACTCGGCAATCTTTCCAGCTTCTCGACCGTAAAGCACATACCTCTTCTTACTCTTTTTGATGCTTTCCATCGCCAGACGCTCTGGTATCCTTGCCACCTTCGTCTCTTTATTAACCCGTGCTCCCGCCTTGCTTAAGAGATCAAGGATTTCCTCATTATTTACCTTTATCCCTATCTCACTTAAGATTCGCATTGAGGTATCGTGAATTTTCCTTATTTTTGCTAAATTCAGAACTTTTGCAAATCCTCCCCCCATTTTTGTACTCCTTATCCTTTGACAGCTCCCGCTGTTAACCCACGAACTATAAACCTATAAAATATAAGAGCAAGCAGTACTGGTGGAATACTTGCAAGGACACCACCGGTACACATACCACCATAATCAATTAAGTGTCGACCAGCAAACTCAGTTATAGCTACGGGGACCGTTTTAGCATTAGGGGTGTTGGTGAATATAAGAGCGAAAAAAAACTCGTCCCAGGCTAACATAAACGCAATCACCGTTGTGGCAATCAATCCAGGCGTAGAAAGAGGTAGAATAACTCTAAGAAAACTACCCAATCTACTGCAACCATCTATTCTCGCCGCATCTTCCAATTCCGAGGGAATAGTCCTGAAGAAACCCGTCATTATCCAAATAACATAGGGTATAGTGAAAGTAAAGTACAAGATAATCAAGGAGATTTTCGTATCTATCAGATTAAATTTTGTCACGATAATATAAAGTGGAATCATGGTGGATATCGCAGGAAGCATTCTTGTGGCTAAGATGGAAATAAGAATTTGTTTTCTCATAGGGAAAACTAACCTGACAAAGGCATATGCCGCAAGAGAGCCTAAAATTAAGCTTATAACTGTTACGCCCCCTGCAATAATAAGGCTATTTCGCACGGTGTACATAAATATTTTTGCCGCCTTGACCACTCCTGTTTTTGGAAAAAATATGTTAAGGTAGTTATCAAAAGTGGGGTGTTTTGGAATCCAATGAGGTGGAGTGCGAAGTAATTCGCTCATTGTTGATACACTTGATATTATCAACCAATAGAAGGGAGCAAATATTGCAATTGCAACAAGTACCATGGCTAAATACAAAAGAACTTTTACAAATTTTCTCTGATTAAACAATATTATCCTCCTAATAATATTCGATCCCCTTATATAACAACTTAATATATATTAGTGCAATAATCAGAGTAATTGCTGATATTATGAAGGACAAAGCAGATCCACGACCAAAATGAAGATAACTAAAAGTCTCTAAGTACGTATAATAATTAATTACCTGCGTTGCGTTTGCGGGCCCGCCGCGGGTCATTACATATATAATGTCAAAAACTTTGAAGGCCTCAACTGTCCTGAAGACAAGTACAACCAATATGGCAGGGGTTAACAGGGGTAGTGTTATACTTTTAAAACATTTCCATGCGCTTGCTCCATCTATTTTCGCTGCTTCGTAAAGAGCCTTGGGAAGCACTGCCAGTGATGCCAGAAAAATTAAAACGACAAAAGGAGTCATATGCCATACATCAGCAATAATAACGAAATTCATAGCGATAAATGGTTTTGCTAACCAGGCTTGATACTTGGGTATTATCCCCAGAGAAAACAAAAGTCCGTTAAGTGCACCATAATTTGCATTATATATCCACTTCCACATAATTCCAATCACTACAGTGGGTATGGCCCAAGGTATCATAATGGATACTCTGAGGAATTTACTTCCTACAAGGTTCTGATTCAATAGAAGAGCTATACCCAAACCCAATATTAACTCCATTCCCACAGATAAAAAAGCAAAATAAGCTGTCCGCAGAAGAGCATTCCAAAAAAAAGAACTGTGAAAAAAACGTATATAGTTCTTCAACCCAATAAATGGGACCCTACCCGGTTGGGTCAGAAACATTTTATGAAAACTCAAATAAAATGTATAAATTATGGGGTAAAAGATAACGCAAAGTAGGATAACTACGCTGGGAAAAATTATCAAATAGGCAAGCTGTGCCTCATTTAGCTCCCGGAATCGAAATTTTTTAGAAAAAGGGAAGAACATTAAAATCTCTCCTTTCTCATTGTACTTATTTTTGAGGAGATCTCAAGTCAAAGTCATAACAAATTAATTTTTTCTGAGTCCCATAAAGTCTGAAATATTTCATTTCTTTCCTTGCTATTTTGTTAAAGAAGGGTGGCAGTAAAGTTTTCATTACTGCCACCCTCTTAACCCTTGACCTACTTAGAGAAACTCGTTGAAGTCTAATATCATCGAGTTCTCTTTATTTCCTCTACTAGTGAATTCCCTTTATTTCCTTGGCAGCATCGTCTAGTGCCTTTTTCGGCGATTTTTTCCCTGTAAGTGCATCCTGAAGAGCTACCTGTAAAATTTTAGAAAACTCTGCGTAGTAGGGAACTACAGGTCTGGCTACTACATATGGATACTGCTCCTTAAACATAGGAACAGTAACGGGTTGGGCCGCTATTAACTCTGGATCTGCAAGCAAGGATTTCCGTGTGGGCAACTGGCGTGCTGAGTATCTCTTCTGTACGTCTTTCCCGCAGAAATATTGTAGGTAATCCCAGGCGGCGTCCTTATTCTCAGAAAATGCTGAAACTCCATAGGCCATTGAACCATCCACTGTAGCACTTCCAATCCCTTTACCGCTTCCGGCAGGCATCAATGCCATCTTGCAGTGACCTGCTACTTGTGATTCTGCGGGATCGTTAGCTACATCATTCATAAATAGCCAATTTATAGCAAATGCAGCTGCACCCTGATTAAAGGTATTCAGTACCTCCATCTCAGTAGAAACTATAGATGCAGGATTCGAGAGGCCTTTTTTCATAGTGTCCACCATCCACGTTAGTGCCTCAACGCCGTTTGCGTCATTGAATACGGGGTTCATGTCCTCATCAACGAATTTGCCACCAAATCCGGCCAGGATGAGGGCAAAATCACAAATAGCACACTCATTTTGTGACCAGCACCATATCGTTGGATATTCAACTAAGCCTGCATCTTTAATTTTTTGACATTGCTCGCTAAATTCTTGCCATGTTCTCGGTGGAGCACTGATTCCTGCTTGACTGAGTATATCGTCATTGTAGAAGAAGTATTTTGCATCAATCAACCAGGGCATTCCCCAGTATCTGCCTTTGTAGAGAACCATATCCCAACATGCTTCGAGGGTATCCTCCATCAATTCAGCATCAGCAGTAATTCTGTCGGTAACATCTATAATCCAGCCCGCCTCTATAAATTCCGAAACCCAGACACAATCCATATTAACGAGGTCGATAGCCCCACTTTTAGCTGCTAATACTGTAGTTTGCTTATCGTGCAAAGCATCATAACTTATATAAGTCGTAATTATCTGGACGTCTGGATTTAAAGCTTCGTATTCCCTGGCTATACTATCCATTTCCTCTGGAGATAGAGCAGCCTGGTCCATTCCAATAAAATTCAATGTTATCTTTGCTTGCACTAGGACGCTACTTACAAGCAGCATAACCACTGATAAGCTTACTATCAACATTATCATTTTCTTGCTCATCTTCATTTTTTACTCCTTAATTTATTTTGTAGCTTGGCCTAATTTTCTACGAAAGCTCCTATAAAGAGAAACTAATCTTTCCGCACTTCTCTCTTTAAAAAGCTTTCCTTTATTCCAAAGATAGACCGACCCATTTAATTTCACCACCTCCCCTCGGACCTTTTATTTCCAGCTTTTATTCCCTTTTCTTCTTAAAATAACTTACTTAATAACGATCTTTGTCGTAGTGTTCATACTCAATCATCGCATGAAGGACTAATTCAGCATCAACATTCCCTTTCGCTTTCCCAGTTGGCAACCTGAGTGTCGGCTTGAAAATTAAGATATACCCGTCTTTTTGTAAATTAGTATATAAGTCTTGATTCTCATAAACGTATCCAATAAAGAGAAAAGCTTTGGTTACCTCGTATTTATCCTTGAGGTATCTTCTGAATTTCCTAAAATCTAAAACCCATTCTTGCTTACGGATTGAAAGGTTGAGATTTTGGCTATCTATGAAGGCGTAGTTGTTTTGATATCTGCGCATGGTTATTGACTGATTAAATATTCAGGAGGTAAAATTTCCTTACGAATCTCTTTGTACCTGGGGTCAGGTCTTAATTCTTTCTATTTATCTGGAAATTTGACTGATGCTGGTACTCCACCTGTTCCCCAATTGTCCTTCTCAACCTCATTGATTATTACATGAACAGCCTCAATGTGGCAATCGATAGCATCAGCTACTGCAGATGTTACTTTCTCGATCAATTCTCTCTTCTTTTCTTTGTCTCTTCCCTTCCATAAATCAATTCTTACAACAGGCATCCCAATTCCTCCTTCCTTTCAGAACTG
>Ga0209121_10003687_pt1 | contig 14656 bp, 13 predicted proteins | sample Cruoilmetagenom3_FD_187292 | JGI IMG/M metagenome (GOLD analysis project Ga0209121, IMG submission 187292) | Oil polluted marine microbial communities from Coal Oil Point, Santa Barbara, California, USA - Sample 3 (SPAdes) (version 2) | ecosystem: Environmental > Aquatic > Marine > Oil seeps ...
TTTGGAAAAATGATGTATATTTATTGTTGACGTGGAATTTCGGTACATATTAATTGCAGAGTTTCTACAAATAAAACTTTATTGGAGTGAGGGCCTTGCCCTGATTAGGGTCAGAACATTACTGGTTGGTTAGAAAATTTTTTAATTGTTGTTTACTTAAGAGAGCGATGATTTACGGTTTTAGGCTGGACGTCGTGATGAGATTGCTATAAAATAAAAATCAAGCGGAAATATTTAACGAGGATTCATCTTAAACCAATAAGGAGACTGTGAATGGAACACACGGAAGGGACTTTTCAGGGGACACGCGGCTTAGAAATTTATTATCAGACCTGGCTGCCGGAAGGCGATCCGAAGGCTGCAATTATCATTGTGCACGGCTTGGGGGAGCACAGCGGACGTTATGATAATGTTGTCGATCATATGGTGCCGTTGGGGTATGCCGTTTACGGGTTTGACCTGCCAGGACATGGAAAATCAGACGGCACGCGAGAATTTGTTGAGCAGTTTAAGGACTATAGTGATACATTGACGACCTATCGAAAAATGGTGGAAGGTTGGCAGTCAGGGAAGCCGATCTTCCTGCTGGGACACAGTATGGGCGGGTTGATTACGACGCAGTATTTAATCGGTCATTCAAAGGACTTTTCAGGGGCGGTTATTTCTGCACCAGCCATCACTGTCCCAGAAAACATTACCCAGATGACCATCACCCTGGGGAAATTATTTTCTAAAATTGCACCTAAGCTGGGTGTGATGGCACTGGATGCAAATATGATTTCAAAGGATCCAGCGGTGGTGGAAAAATATGTTCATGATCCATTGGTTTTTCATGATAAAACCACTGCCCGTTTGAGCGCTGAGCTACTCAAAACCATGATGCAAGTTGATCAAGATATGGAAAAAATTACGGTTCCTATGGTTATTGTCCAGGGGAGTGAGGATAAGTTAGCGAATCCACAAGGGGCAAAAACACTTTATGCACAAGCAGGATCTATGGATAAGACGCTCAAAATTTACGATGGCTTATTCCATGAAGTGTTTAATGAGCCGGAAAAAGCGCTTGTTCTTAGCGAAGTGGCGTCTTGGTTGGAAGCACATGTCTAGGTAAATTCAGCTTGTCTCTGTAAGCTGTATTGAAGTAAAAACTTTTCTAGCGATCGAAATTTACAACCTGTAATATGGCAATTTATTAATTATCAAAGCCCCCCTCAAATCAAAGGGGGGCTTTTGACATCATTTTCTATTATTTACGACGTGACCGCAGTAAGGCTGCTAAGCCCTTGAAGAAACGTCGATTGATCATCAACAGTAATCCGTTGATTATGTCACGATTGATTTGATCGCCACCCATCATCAACAGGGTTCTGAGGGGGGCTTCAAGCATCGTTGCCCGCATCATGAGGGCATTTGGGTATTACTCATGTCCATCGTTCCCTCCAAGAAAGCTTTTTTTCAAGTACAGAAGATTTTATCATTTGTAAAAAGTGATTATAAATATCAGGCATAGAAGGCGAAAAAACCACTTTCACAGCACCACCAAACTTTGAAGAAACAAACTTAAGCGCACATTGTGACCTATTTGAACGGAATCGCGTCCGTGTAGTTAACTATCTTATGAATATCTACGATGCCAGATGAGAAAACCTGATAGTAAATCGCTACTCAAATGAGGATTTTGTTAGGTATGTGATCGCTGATTATGCCTCATCTAGGATCTTATAGATTACATCGCCGTTCCTAACAGGTTCATTGACCTTAAGCGCGACATCGTCCTGCGGACCAACTACGAAGACTTTCTTGTGCTCGATTTCCATGGAAGACACATTTTGAATGAAGTCCGTGGTGTGCCCCAAGATGTGAATCCTGTCTCCAACTTCCAATTTATCCGTGAGGGAAAGCACGGCAACACTGATGCGGTTGTAAAAATGCGTGATCTGGCCGATTTTCTTTTCCATAGTGACACCTCCTGATCTTAGGATAGCATAAAGTTATGTTGGTTTTCAATATTATTTTAAAGGGTGAGGGCGGATGAGAAGGGGTGGGTGAAATCTGTGTACAAGCTGCCTGGGATCTTGATTAAAGCGTATTTCTTAATCCCTGGTGCGCACGCAGTAAATAATTTCAGCGTATTGTTTCCAAACAGTGCATAATTTTTACAACGTAACGCTGACTCTGCACCAGAATTTCTACAGAAAAGGTGCCAAAATTACTTTGTGTTGTGAATAAAACGCTCTTAACATGCATATTCCTTTTTATTTTGTAAAAAAATCTGCATGTTCTAAATTTATGTCCAAACGCGTCGGGGATTGGCTGATATACTTGATTTGCTGCTCCTTCTCCCCAGTGAAAGGACTTCACCCATGTCCCCCAGGCTGAAAACTGCCCTCTATCTCCCCAATTACGGCCCATTCGGTGACGCCCGTACCGTCGCCGACCTGACCCGTGACGCTGAATCTGCCGGCTGGGACGGGTTCTTCCTGTGGGATCACATCGCGCCCCTCAATGATGACGAGGACCCGGTCGCATGTGCCGATCCCTGGTTGGCGCTGACGGCTGCCGCCATGCAGACCACGACCATCACACTTGGCACAACGGTCACCCCGCTGCCGCGGCGCCGCCCGCAGGTGCTGGCGCGTGAAACCGTGACGCTTGACCGGCTTTCCAAGGGACGGCTGGTATTGGGCGTGGGTATCGGTGGGGGCAAAAGTGAGTGGGATCACCTGGGCGAAGAGACCGACTTACGAACTCGCGGCGATATGCTGGACGAGGGCCTGGAGGTCCTGGTGGGGCTGTGGTCTGGGGAGCCATTTGAGTTTGACGGGGAGCACTATCACATTGAAGGTGCGGAGTTTCTCCCGCCGCCAATCCAGGGAAAGCGCATCCCGGTGTGGGTAGGGGGCGTGTGGCCGAACAAACGCCCTTTCCGCCGCATGCCACGCTGGGACGGCATGTTCCCGCTGTTTAACGTCTTCGGACCTGAGCAGGAACCGGTTTTCGCAGAAGCCGTGGCATTTGTGAAGGCGGTGCGCAAACACCTCGGTTTGACGGAGCCGTTTGATGTGATCAAGATGGGTATGACACCCGGCAACGACCCCTCAGAAGCCGCGTTGATCCTCAACCCTGCCGTGGAAGCCGGTGCAACCTGGTGGTTGGAGCTGCTGATGCCGGAAGTCTACGGCAAATCCCCGAATGATCCAAAGGCACACAGTATCCTGCGAAGGCGTGTGCTGGAAGGCCCACCATCAGGGAGCTGATCAAAACCTGGAATTCGAAATGAAAAGCTGGTTTGAACCAAGAAGCACACCGTAAGTGACGCGCAGCACGCCCGTCCGCTTCTGAGGGGAAGTAGAGCTAATTTGCCTTGACATGCGTTGGTCGGCTATAATTTTGAGACGGGTTAGAAATAGTACATTTCGTATAAGCAAATATGCAGCCGGGGGTTGGCAGCTTCTTTTGACAATCGTGATCCATTTCAATTACGGAAATGACTCAATCGAAACGACAATTTCACAGTTGCCAGCAGGGTCCGTCAGCGTGAAGTTTGCGAGAGGCAGTACAGCCATATCTGCAGCCGGGATTGTGCCATCGAAATTACACACCAAGTCAGTGGTATATGACATGTCTTCAAGGAAATTCATATTATTTAATCGTATGTTAAACAGCAAATCGCCGCCGCCATATGCAGTCGTGAAGGTGTTAGTATCTGAGGTTACCCAGGTTTGCCCTGCCAGGGTATCGCAAGCGCTGCAATAATCTGTTCCCCAAGGTGGAACCATCAACCAAAATGCGTGTTTCGCCTCTGCGAAGATTGGTTGCCCATGGGTGGTGAAGTATGCGCTGCAGGCGGCGGGGCAGCTTGCTTGCATGAGGGCTGGGATCAATTCGGTCTCAACATCAAACTCCTGAGGGGGGCAAACCAGCAATCCCAACTCATGTGGATAATAGGCGTCTGATAACGTGGGGTAGGTAGACTTGCTACCAAAGCCTCCGAAGATAAAAAAGTCGAAGCTTGATGGTATCTGGATATTCCCATAAAGTCCAACAAAGCATCCCCCGAACCCCGCCGCATCGTTTGAACCATGGGCCAGCACACGGATAGTTTCGAGCGTGACCTGGATATTCGGCTTGCTGGCTCCATAGATATTATTTGCTTCGATCATTTCCGGCACCAGGTTATCCGGGTCCACTTCCAATTCAAAGATAGGCGCCAGCAGCGCAAAATCAGCCGGAGTCCAACCTGGCCATGAGATAACGGCTGCATCGAAGGGTGCCAGTGTTACGGGCGTTAATTCTGGGGGTGAATCGAGCGCTTCCACCCGTGTGCGCACGCCGCCCTCGTCCTGGAAAAATGCGAAGGTCGGGGTCCAATCTTCAAGTGTATTGAGACCATCATTGACAACCAGGATGCACAGCAGGTCATCATCATCAGGATACAGCATTCTGGCAATGAATAGATCGGGCATACCGGGCTGCCAGGTGTGTTCAAAGGGCACATCACGCTCATAGATGATATCCCCACCAGGAAGAACCCCTTCTGCGACGGTGATCATGAACAAGCGTAAACCATCCGTCGTCATCGGTTCTGATCCAAGGTAATGGATATCTGCATAACTGCTCCCCGAACCCATACCAACTGGAAGCCCATACCAGCTAAACAAGTCTGGACTGGCCAATTCGCCGCCAATTGTGGGGAGTGCCCCGATCACAACCCGCTCGGTGTGGGTGAACATGTAAAAATATTCCAGATACACTTCGAGATAAGCATCATGGAAAGAGTGTGTATTCACGATTCTGATCCAATTATCACCAAAGCAGGGACCGGGAAATGTGGACCAAACAGGATTGCTGGGGGCGGATAGTTGGATAACCGTTGAACGCACTGCCCGAACGTCGAAGCGGAACTCCTGGCCGCAAGCCGGTGGGACAACTTCGGCGGGAGGCAGGAGGATCAGGTTGAAGGGATGGTGTTCTGGAATATGGGCAAAGATGACGCCATTGCGATAGACATTGAAACCCACATCGGAGTTGTCCACCGTCGGATCCTCATCCCAATTCCAGGATAGCTCATAATTTGGTCCCACGGGCGTTAGCACCAGGTTATAAGGTGCCGGGAGGGTGGTGGATTCACATGACCCCTGGCAGATGCGGTAGGTCAGGTCAAACCAGTTGGCATCCATCTCCGCACGAGCAAACAGCTCATGTCCATCCCAGTCGCCCGGACCATGATCCACATTGACGATGCCCATATGGCGCACGTCAGGGTCCAGCGGATCGTCGCTGAAATGGCCCCAACAATCCAGCTCCATATGCAACGGACCCGCTTCGGGAACTTCGACCATACGCCCTCGGTCGCCGCTCATGTAGTCGCTGATATTCCATTCACCTAGGATCAGCTCAACGAACTCCCCCTCAGCATCCTCAGGCACACGTGCCACCGGCTGGGAGGTTAATGTCAGGTAGCAATAGACATCCTTTGCGCCAATCGCGGAGATCAGCTTGAGCGCTTCCACTTCGACCACTGTCAGGGGAGGCGGGTCGGGCGGGTCAGGATCGGGCACAACGACAGCCGGGTCTTCACTGGGCGGGTCATCTGACCCTGCGGGATCCTCTTCCTCAAATCCCGCCAGTTCGCCCCCTGCTGCATCGGAAAAGCCTCCGTCAGATGACGCCCAAGCATCCCCGATCGCGCCTGCGGCTTCAGGGGTGCAGCCATGCCACTCTGGCGCACCGGCTATATCAGGGCAGTCATCCTGCGCATCAGGAACACCGTCCTGGTCGGAATCCGTCAGGTCACGCCTGACCTGCACCTGGACGATGCCTGTCCCTTCGCCGCCATCCTGGTTATAGGCGCGGCCGACCAGGGTGGTCTCACCATCATGCACGGGGAGCCATCCCCAGGACCCGGTTAATCCGGGGGCGCTGCCGGTGATTTCCCCAATCAGCTCTCCATCAGCCCATAACTGCAAGAGGCTGATCTGATTCCCTTCGGGGACGGATGCTTCAACACCCACGGGGATGATGCTCCCGTAGGAGACCTCAGACAGGTTAGGAGGATAAAAGACCTGGACAACAGGCACGGGCGCCTGAGCAAGAGATTGCGGTCGGGTTAGGAGGTAATAGGCTAAACCTCCCCCAAAAACCCCGAGGATGCACAGAACGCCCAATATGACAGAAAGCCAAATGATCCATTTTCGTTTCATGGCTGCCTCCCTAATCTACAATATCAAAGTAGAAGTAACATTGTATGCTGAACGCCCCCCAATTACCGGCGCCATCCTGGGCACTCACCTGCCAATAGTAAGTTGCTTCTTCAACTGCGATAGAATAGGTTGTGCTGGATGTATAGTAATCGTTGGTCTGCTGATTACTTAAATTGAAGACGGAAATCCTGTATTGTGCAATCCCGCTGGCGTCCGTGACCGAGTACCAGGATAGATTGACCGGGGAGTTCACATAGGCTGGATTTTTCTGACCGCCGCAGGGGGATAAACCTTCTGGCGCAGGGGGCGGCGTGGTGTCCGCTGGCGTCAGGGTGTGTGTGGGCGTTGGTGTATCCGGTACCCTGGTAAGCGTGACGGTTGGTGTAGGTGTGAGCGTGGGAACCGTTGGCGTGACTGTCGGCGGCACATAGGTGGTCGGCGTAGGCGTGCTGGTCGATGTGGCTGTTGGCGTAAGTGTGGCGGCAGCAACGACGATATTTACGGTGAGTTCCTCACTGCTGTTGTCCTGGTACTGTACCACTAGAACATGGGTCTCATCCTGTTGAGGGCAGATCTCCCGGTCTCCCTCAGGCTGCACCTCTTCGCCATTCAGATGAACAGTCAGAGCGTTTTCAGTTGTCCAGTGCAGCGATGTACACTCGCCGGGTTTCAGTGCCGTCTGATCTGCCCAAAAGCTTGCCCCGGTGGGAATATCGCCCGTGATGGTCACCTTCACAGATGTAGAGAGGGGACCGCTCCCACCTCCAACGCGCAGGAAGTACACGCCTGGTGTGGTCGGCTGCCACTGCCATTCATAGGCTGGCGGCACTTTATTCAGGATTGGCGCAGACGGCAGGCCTGAATCGACCCCGTTGATAAACAGACGCGCCTGCCCCACGGATGGATCGACATGCCCGATGACTTTAATGGGGATGCTGGGCGGGGCTTGTGCACCATTCAGTGGCGCGTCAATCCATGCCCCGGCTTGTTTCGCCGGCAGTTCTGCTGCCAACTCGGTGGGTTGGCTAAATGGTAGATCGCAAGAAGACAGCACAGCGGCTATTGCAAGAAGCACCCAAAGCCTTGAGAAAAATGTTAAGAGCCTGTTCATCCCACTTCCTCCTTCTCAAGAAACAAGGCATGTGAACAACGATAAGATTGCTAAATCGTCAATACGACAAAAGAGAGGTTCTGAGTAATTTCCCCCAGAACCGATGGATTTGCCGTGGAAACACGCTTTCTAAGCTTCATTATACAAAATATGATGCCTGATTTCAACCGTATCTTGAAATGAGCAGGTGATGGGAGATGCGAGAAACATTCAGGTGAAAAACTTGAGTAATTGTCTCGGGATGGAACTATACGCCTATCCGACAGAGGGGAAAATGAAGGATCTAAAAATTCGATGTCTGTAAACATCCTGGCAACAGCGTGAATTTTGTGCAAATATTACATAAAATCAGTGCAATTTTGTTCACACAGAATAATGTCAGCGCTGCTTATCACCAAACCTTCACCACCTTCGCAGCAATAAAGCAGCGTGATCATGAGTTTAACTCAGGGATAATCAGGTGATTCATAGATTTTCTGCCCCCTCATTAATTAAGAAGTTGATCCTAGAAACTTGTTGCGAAAATAAAGATGCGTATTAAAGTGGTTATGATTTTTCGGATGAGGATTAGAATTTTGTGATACTATAAAAGTGTTGTTATTTTATATACAATATTTGGCAAATGAATTAATAATTTTGCAGCTTTTCAAGATCACATTTAACGATAAGTACAACAGCCAGAATTTTCCTCCTGGATCGCAAAAGCCCATGAAATCTAAATTCGAGCAATTCTGCATAGATCGGCTTTAAAGATTCATCAGTAAGAAAGAGGTTTCTTTATCCGTTAGCGAGAAGATGGTCAACAAAGAAGGAGCCATGATGACTGAACAATCCACCATTAAACTGTACCCTTACCGCTGGGTTGTCCTGGCTGTTTTTATGTTTGTCAATATAACCATCCAGATGCTCTGGATTGCCTATGCTCCCATCACCATCCTAGCGTCGAATTATTACAGCGTTTCTGATTCTAAAATTGGTTTGCTGTCCATGGTCTTCATGATCGCCTTTATCCCGCTCTCTATCCCGGTCTCCTGGGGTATCGACACCTTCGGCTTCCGGCGGACCGTCAACATAGGTTCTGTACTCATGGCTGTTTTTGGCGTCATGCGTGGGTTGGTAGGTGATAACTATGGTTGGGTTTTAGTCAGCACAATCGGAATTGCGATTGCACAGCCTTTCTTATTGAATGCCTGGACCAAGGTTCCTGCTTTGTGGTTTGGGCATAAAGAACGCGCCACTGTGGTTGGTTTGGTAACGCTCGCCAGCCTTATTGGAACAGCAATAGGGATGGTCATGACCCCGGAGCTGGTGAAAACGATGGCCATCGATCGCATCCAGCTGCTCTATGGCATCATCGCTGCTGTCTCAACAGCATTGTTCTTGCTCCTGGCTCGTGAAAAACCCGCTACACCTCCCGGGAAACTTGGTGAGGAAGACCGCGCCCTCATGTTGGAGGGATTAAAGCATGCTCTCAGTGTTCCAAGGTTTTGGATTTACCTTTTTATTTCATTTGTGGGACTTGGCCTTTTCAATGGGATTACTACATGGGTAGAACCCATCATCCGTTTACGCGGTTTCACACCAGACGACGCCGGTACCCTCGGTGCTCTCATGCTGGGGGGAGGATTAGCAGGCGCCGTGATCATGCCAATTTTCTCAGATAAAAACCGCAAACGGCAAATCTTCATCTTGCTTGGATTTGCCCTGGCTATTCCTGGTCTGATCGGTGTTACATTTTCTACAAGCGCCTGGTTGTTGTTCCTCTCTGCATTTTGGATGGGTTTCTTCCTTGTCGGCGCAAATCCCATTGGCATGCAGTATGCCGCCGAGATTACGAATCCAACCCCAGAAGGAACATCCAATGGATTGATCCAACTTTTTGGCCAGGCTTCCGTCGTTTTTGTCACAATCATGGATCAATTGAAGACTGATGAAGGATCTTTTACGCCATCATTACTGCTTTTAGTGGGCTTGCTGGTCATCAGTTCAATACTGATCCTGTTTATGAAAGACCCGGAAAAATAACGATGATTAAAATGAGATGATCCTGTCTCCGCTCCACTTTGCTGAGTAAAGCACTTACCCGATCTTTTTATATTGCTGTCTTTATTATTTGTTTTTTCTTGGTTTGATCTTTCCCAAAGCAAAAGTATGCATGCTGACCCCGGGAATACATATCATGTACCAGCGATACGAATCCCCCAACTTTTTTAAAATGAAGAAAGGCAAACTGATGAACGGCCCATTTTGCACGAACCAACCCGAGAGCTTTTGCCGTAACTGCACCCTTAGTGCCAACTTGATGTGTCGATATGATCGTCGTGATACCCTGCATTTTTTCATGCTGATCCTACCCTTCTTTGTCGCATCCATCGGTGGGATGATCACAGCCGGGTACGGCTGGTGGCTGTTTGGTTGGCTAGGTTATATGCTGTTCTTTTTCTTTGTATGGGAGGCACGCGTACTGTGCAGCCACTGCCCTTATTGGGCGGAAGACAGCTGCATCTTGCACTGCCATGCCAATTTTGGCGTGATCAAAATCTGGTGTTTCCATCCCGAACCCATGAGTAAATCTGAGGGAATCCAGTTTATCATCGGGGTATTAATTTTTATCTTGTATCCGTTGATATTCTGCATTTTGAGAGGACAATATCTGGTTGGTGTGATTGGGTTTGCTTCTGCGATCAGCTTTGGTTATTTGCTCAACCGCAATATCTGCAGCCGTTGTGTGAACTTCTCCTGAATCCGGTTGCATAAAATCCAGGATAATTTTGATCGTGGTGCTTTTACCGGCACCGTTTGGACCGATGAGCCCCAGGATCTCCCCTGGATTAACCGATAAGGTGAGGTCTTTGACCGCTTCCAGGTCGTTGTACGATTTAATAAGATTTGAAACGAAAACAGCCTCCATAGGATAGCCTCACTTTTCTGACGATATCTTTCGGTGCCTGACCATAGTCATTGAAAATTGGTAGACCTTCGATCGGGCGCTCCAACCCTCTGTCTTCCGTCTCCCGTCCCTGGTCTGATGCACCTGTCCCAACCTCGTAAGCATATTTATTGAATTTTCCATTCTTCGATATGCACTCCAGAAACCGATACCAAGTAGTCTTTTTGGGATGCGTCTAAATCGACATAGTCCGTATTGTCTTTTCCCGTATCACAATTTTCGACCAGTAGTATGGTCCCATCCCGGCTGAGAACGCAGCAGTGCCAGGCGTTTTTGCGAACATTGAACAATTTGCCAGGTTCCATGATTATGCTGTGTAATTTCTTTATTTCTTTTTCCCCTTCTCCGACGAAAAGGATCGCTTTTCCCTCAAGCAACACAAATACCTCATCGGTTTCAACATGGCGCTCAAGCCGGTGGATGTTCTCAGGGATGATCTCATCAATAAAGCGGAGAAAGGCAACCCGCCAGGTTCCGAAGTCCACCAGGGGTTGATATCCTTCGCCGTCATATTCCAGAATATCTAATAATTCATTTTGCATAATTTGCTCCCTTCGTATAAAAATTATAGTCTTTTTTCTGCGCCAGGATGAAGTCGAATAAGCAGCACTACTTCTATAAATTAAAGTCAGTTACGATTATCAGGAAAAGGGAAATTGGAAGCAAATACGAATAATCCCTGCAGCTTTAAGATAGCGATAAAAAAGAGTCGTATCTCAATCAAGGATTTTTTATCTCAACATGTGAAAGTGTGTAGTAAGTATACGGATATTAATGGTGACCCCGGTGCGCGACTTCCCTGTCCTCAAAGATGAAACGTGAAACCAACATGAGGTTGTAACTCATCTTTCAGCTATCGGCTAACAGTTTCAGCTGTAGGCTATTTAAGTTAACCTACCAAAGTCCAGTCGGTTATACTATCATAATGGTTGGTACATATTATTCGTGTCAGGTCACAAAGATCCGTAAAATAAACCTGATAGAAACTGGTGAATAAATGCCTGAGTTCAAAACTGATGATCACAAGATAAAGCGCAAAGTAATCGCCTGTGCAACAGTGATTGAGGAGATGATCCCGTTTCTCCCCGAAGATGTCCCCTATGAAGTGCTGGATTTTGGATTACACATGAATCCATCTGAGTTGAAAAGCTTATTGCAGAATAAGATTGACAGAGCCAGCGAAGAGGCCGATGTTCTTCTACTTGGATATGGATTGTGCTCAATGGCGGTGATTGGGCTAAAGGCATCAACAGCCACACTGGTCATTCCGCGCACGGATGACTGCATTGCAATTTTCCTTGGATCTTCTCAAGAATACAAAAAACAAGCGCAAAAAGAGCCGGGGACATACTATCTTACCAAAGGGTGGATCGAAGTTGGGGATACGCCATTTGAGGAGCATAAAAGGCTCATTGAAAGATATGGAAAAGAACAAGCCGAATATGTCACGAAAATGGTTCTGAAAAATTATAAGCGTCTGGCTTTTATTAACACCGGTGATTACGAACTTGAACGCTATCAAGATTATTCAAAAAGACTTGCTCGAGAATTCGATCTGTACTATGAAGAAATTGAAGGGAATCCAAATTTGGTTAAAAAAATGATCAACGGACCCTGGGATGAGGAATTTGTTGTCCTGCTGCCTGGTCAAACCCTCACCTACCAGGCGTTTGTAAACTCAAGCCCCGAGGCATCATAGCATCGATGCGATATATTTCGTATGAATGACCTGGAAGCATCGTGTTCAGGGATGTTTGAATAAGAAAACCAATATACAATAAGATCAAGGAGAAGAGGTGTGTCACAAAAACTGATTGATGCCATCATAGAAATGAGGGAGGAAGATGCCCTGAAAATCACCCAGGAACTGCTGGATGGCGGCGCTGACCCCATGGATGTGTTGGAAGCCTGCAGGCAGGCAATGGACATCATCGGAAAGCGTTTCCAGACCGGCGAAAGCTTCATCCCTGAGCTGATCATGGCCGGGGAGATGATGACGGCGATCACGGATATCCTCAAACCCCACATGACGGAAGATGCTGAAGAAAAGAAGCTGGGGAAAGTCGTCATAGGTACAGTCCAGGGCGACATCCATGACATCGCCAAGAACATTGTCGCCTTTATGCTGGATTTGAGCGGCTTTGAGGTCACCGACCTGGGCGTAGATGTGCCGCCAGCCAAGTTCGTTGAAGCCGCAAAAGAGAGCGGGGCTAAGATCGTTGGCCTCAGTGGATTCTTGACCCTTGCTTTCGAACCGATGAAGGATACTGTTGCAGCTTTACAAGCCGCCGGACTGGATGATGTCAGGGTGATGATCGGCGGCGGCCAGGTGAACGAGCAGATCCGAGAATATACCGGTGCAGATGCGTATGGTGATGATGCAATGGAAGCTGTTGCCATTGCACAGCAATGGGCAAAGGAGTAAAAGATGTTTGTGAGACCTGAAAATTGGAACGAGATTTCCCCGCTTGAACGGCGGAAAGCACGACTGGATGCCTGGCAGAATGCCCCAGTAGCGTTCGTCAGCCCTGAGGCTGAGGCAAAATACAAAGAAAAGATCTCTCGTCTGCGAAAGATTTACGATATGGAACCGCATGACCGCCCTGTAGCTGATCTCTTTATGGGCGCGAACGAATACGTAGTTCGCCGCAAAGGAATTCTCGGTAAAGATATCATTTATGATCATGAGAAGCTGCGCGAACCTATCCTGGAATTCCACCGGGAATTCGACCCGGACACATCTGTTGGTGCAATGCCTTATCCTGGAAAACCCTGGGATATGCTGGGTTTCAAGCTGTATGTTTGGGCCGGGCAGAAACTCCCTGACAATTTAGCCATCCAGGCAGTTGAAGGGGAATACATGATGCCAGAGGAATACAAAGATTTCATTGCCGACCCTACGGCTTTCTGGCTCAAGCAGTATCTTCCCCGCGCCTACGGTGCTTTAGGTCCCCTGGCCATGCTGCCAGATTTTCCGCGTATCTCTGAAAGCGTGGATACCATCGATCTATTATTGCCATTTGGCTTACCGGACTTCCAGGAAATGCTCCACAAGATGATGGAAGCCGGAAACGAATTGATGAAGATATTGGGCGCTGTTGGACAGACGGGGGCGATGGTCGCGGCTGAAGGCTTCCCCGCGATGGGCTTCAACATTGTCAAGACTCCCTTTGACTACCTGGGCGATACACTGCGAGGCACCAAAGGCATCCTGACGGATATGTTCCGCCGCCCGAATGACCTGCTTGCTGCTTGCGAAGCCTATGTGCCAATTCTGGTCAAATCGATCGTTGGTGCCAGTGACCGCACTGGCGCACCCTGTGCGATGTACGTGCTGCACAAAGGGGCTGACGGCTTTATGTCAGATAAGCAGTTCAAGACGTTTTATTGGCCGACCTGGAAGCAGGTGATGCTGGCACTATATGAAGAGGGCATCACCAGCTACCTGTTTATCGAAGGGTCCTATAACCAGCGGCTGGCGTATCTGGCCGAAATGCCGGAGAAATCGCTGGTCTGCCACTTTGACCAGACAGACATGAAGCAAGCGAAGGACATACTGAGCGACAAGTTCATTATCGCTGGGAATGTGCCTGCCGCCATGATGGCAGCAGGATCAGTGGACGATGTGCGAGCTTACAGCGAAGGTCTGGTGGCGCTGTTTGAAGACGCGCCAGCCTATATTCTGGCTCATGGCTGCTTTTTCGAAAACACCACGGATGAAAAACTGCAGGCGTTCATGGATGCAGTCAAAAAGTGACCCTGCTGTAAAAGTGTTCAATGGACAAGAGCCAATTCTGGGACCAGTTCGGGTGATGAGTAAGAAAATTGCCAAATCATGATTAATTTTTATGATCTCTGAGAAATAGGAGTGCTGCATTGCCGTTTATTGTGGACTTTCAACCGGTCGGTCGTCGAAGCGAATTTACAACTGAGGATAGCCTGCTCGAATGCGCCAGACAGCTGGGTTTGGACCTGGTCAGCCTGTGCGGCGGGGCAGGCAGCTGCAAGCGCTGTAAAGTCCAGCTCATCAGCGGTCAGCTATCAGAACCCTCTTTGATTGAAGAATTGGCGCTCACAGAAGAAGAAGTTTTGATGGGCTATCGCCTGGCATGTCAGGCTTACCCGCTGTCGGATGTCACCATTCATGTGCCGCCAGAATCATTGACCGCCCCCCAGCGGACTCAGGTAGAAGGTCTTGATGTGGCGGTTGCTCCGGATCTGATGATCGTGTCGGTAGATGCAGTATTGACTCCCCCCACGCTGGAATCAGCCAGAGCTGATGTCAGAAACCTGAAGGCAGCCCTCCTTGAAACCGGCGTGGAGCTGCGTGATCTTGATTACCTGGTGATGCAATCCCTTCCAGCTGTGCTGCGCCAGAATAATTGGCGGATC
>Ga0209121_10003690_pt1 | contig 14648 bp, 13 predicted proteins | sample Cruoilmetagenom3_FD_187292 | JGI IMG/M metagenome (GOLD analysis project Ga0209121, IMG submission 187292) | Oil polluted marine microbial communities from Coal Oil Point, Santa Barbara, California, USA - Sample 3 (SPAdes) (version 2) | ecosystem: Environmental > Aquatic > Marine > Oil seeps ...
CCTGCGCCGACATAAAGTTTCCCGTAAGCATGAACTCGTAAGCCCTTCCCGCCCCGACAAGCCGGGGAAGAAAGTAACTGCACGCCATATCCGCTCCACCAAGGCCAATATTGATATAGGCGGCGGAAAAACGGGCGTCATGGCTTATCACACGAACATCGGAGGCGAGAGCAAAGCTGAAACCGATACCCGCCGCGGCCCCGTGGACAGCGCAGATGATGGGTTGAGGCGCCTGTCTCATAGCCAGATTCAGCCTGGCCAGGCGCGCCTGAAACCTGTAAAACCGGTCGGTGTTCATATCCGGAGTTATTTCCATCGTCTCCTTCAAGTCAAGGCCCGCGCAGAAGCCCTTGTCCCCGCTGCCTTTCAGGATAATAACATGGGTGTCGAGGTCATATAACCGTTCTTTCCAGAAGGCCTCCAATTCCTCCACCATTTTCTGATTGACGGCGTTATATACATGTGGACGGTCAAGAATCAGAGTGCCTATACCTTCTTCCATCAAATTGTATTCTATGGTTTCATATTCCATAAATCATCCCCCATTCTTAGTTCTAAAAGTCAATTCAGAAAAACAGCGCCTTTCATTATAACATGGAAAGTCGGGAGGGCATAAAGCCCGCCCCTACTAAAAAAATTAGCTTCGCTGATTCTTCGAATTCGCAGGGGCGGGGTTTATGCCCTCCCGATATGGGCGACTGCGAGTCGCCCCTACCCAGATTTCTTGAGTTATTACTCGATTCTCTTCCTTCAACTGTTGAACCGTGAACCTAAGTAGTTACAGTTACTTTTACCTTGTTATGAAGGATGCCCATAAAATCCTTTGTATATCTGCAAATGAATGCTATCATACTGTCGGAAAATTGACTACCAAAAAGGAGAACAGGTTATGAAAATATTGGCTGTATATCCGGAATATCCGGCTACCTTCTGGAGCTTCAAATACGTATTGAAATTTGTATCTAAGAAGGCGGCTTTCCCGCCGCTCGGGCTGCTTACAGTCGCCGCCATGTTTCCTGAGGACTGGGAGGTAAAACTGATTGATATGAACGTTGACAAGCTCAGGGACCAGGATATCATGAATGCCGATATCGTCTGTGTCAGCGCTATGATAGTGCAGAAAGAATCGGTCAGGAAGGTGGTTAAACTCTGCCGTAATTTTGAAAAACCTGTCGTTGCCGGCGGGCCTCTTTTCACCACCGGATACAGAGAGTTTATTGATGACATCGATTATTTTGTGTTAGACGAAGCGGAGGTAACGCTGCCGCAGTTTATCTCCGATTACCGGAAGGGCTGCCCCGAAAAGATTTACCGTGCCGATAAATATCCTTCTTTACAGGAGACCCCCATACCGAGGTGGGATCTTATCGACCATAAAAAATATGGTTCTCTTATGGCGCAAAATTCAAGAGGGTGTCCATTCAATTGCGAGTTCTGCGATGTTACCGTGCTCTTTGGGCATAAGCCGAGGTTAAAGAGTCCCGAACAGTTCATCGATGAGCTGGATGCCATTTATAAAACCGGCTGGAGGGGTTCTCTTTTTGTTGTTGATGATAATTTTATTGGCAACAGGAAGGTCGTTAAGGAGACCTTGAGAAAAACTATTGACTGGTCGGAAAAACACAGATACCCCTTTGATTTTTTCACGGAGGCATCGATAAATCTGGCGGATGACACGGAGTTGATGGATCTGATGGCAAGGGCGGGATTTTCATCTGTCTTCGTTGGAATTGAGACGCCCAATGAATCAAGCCTTAAAGAGTGCAGGAAAACCCAGAATACAGACCGTGATTTAATCGGATCTATAAAGCGGATTCAGAAGGCGGGACTGGAGGTTACCGCGGGATACATAGTTGGTTTTGACAGTGATGATACGGATATCTTTGACCGTATGATTCAATTCATCCAGGAAAGCGGCGTGGTTACCGCTATGGTTGGGGTGCTCAATGTGCTTCCTGAAACGAGGCTCGGGAAAAGGATAAAGGCAGAAGGGAGGTTGCTCAGGGAAAGCACGGGAAACAACGTGGATGCGATCGTAAATTTTATTCCGAAAATGGATGCGCAAATTTTGATTGACGGTTACAAGAGAATCGTTCACACCATATATCAACCGAAGGACTACTATTGCCGCGTCTGTAAATTTCTTAAGAATTACCGGCCGATTCGCAGAGGGAAACTCAACTGGAGGGATGTGAGGACATTTTTCAGATCTATTTTCTGGATAGGGATACTTGGCAATGGCAAAACTCAGTGGTATTACTGGAAAATGATGTTCTATTCTTTGACTAACTATCCGAAAAGCTTTCCGGATGCCATGAAGCTTATGATCTATGGTTATCATTTCAGAAAAGTGGCTGTCAGATTAACCGACAACGTCAAATAAATAAAAGGGAGGAGCGCCATGCTTGATCTTATTAAAAAAACCATGCTGGCAGGCGTAGGATTGGCCGTTATGACGAGGGAAAAGATCGAAGAGACGGTCGATGAGCTTGTCAAGAAGGGCAAATTGTCTGAGAAAGAGGGGAAAGAGACTGTTGAAGAGCTTATCGAAAAGTCAAAGACCGCCAAAAAAGATCTGGAGGAGAAGATAGAAAAGATCGTAACAAAATCTTTAAAGAAGCTGAACATACCCACGAGGGATGAGTTGACGGAGATTAAGAAAAAAATCGAGCGCCTTGAAAAGTCGGAAGATGATAAGGAATAGTCGATAGTTCTTTAATTGTAAAATTAGCTTCGCTGATTCTTCGAATTCTTGCCCACCCGCCTCGCCTGAAGGCGAAGCCGATGGCGGGCAGGCAAAAATGGCAAAAGAATTTGGTTAAGGAACTATATCAAAATGAAAAATGAAAAATGAAAAAGTAAAATGGGAAGCCAGCCAGTTTTTTTTGAGATATCATCGCATTGTACAATCTCCTTAATTTTACTTTTAAATTTTCTATTTTGATATTTCCAATTTCCGGCTTGTCCGGGTTAGGAGGCCGCTCTGAGTTCAACCGGTCTTTGCCAGATTGAGCCTTCCTTCCCATCTCTTGAAGAGTGCTTCTTTCAGGACTGTATGTTCCGGTCTTTCCAGGAAGGGATCGCTATCCACAACCGAGAAGGCCTCTTTTTTTGCTTCACTTAATATCCGTCCATCTCTTAATATATTTGCTATTCTGAAGTCAGGCAGTCCCGATTGCCTGGTTCCCATAAACTCGCCGGGTCCCCTTATGGCCAGGTCTTCTTCCGCTATCCTGAAGCCGTCGTCTGTCTGCTCCATCACGCGAAGTCTCCTCTTTGAGGTATCGGATCGGGCATAGCCGGAAAGCAAAATACAATAGGACGGGATATCGCTTCTTCCCACCCTTCCCCTCAACTGGTGCAGCTGGGAAAGGCCGAATCTTTCAGCGTGTTCTATAACCATAAGGGAGGCCTTGGGGATATCTATCCCCACCTCTATCACCGTTGTCGAAACAAGAATATCAATCCTTCCTTCTGAAAAATCGGACATTATATCCTCTTTTTTGATTCCTTTCATTCTTCCATGTATCAACCCCACCCGGTACTCCGGAAATATCTCTTTTCCGAGGTGCCCGGCCATCCTGGTGGCATCCTTCAAATCCAGATTTTCCGATTCAGCCACCAGTGGATAAACGATAAACGCCTGATTCCCCTTTTTTAGTTCCCCGCGTATTATTTCATAAACCCTGTCGCGAGACTTCTCATAAAATACCTTTGTGCGAATCGGCTTTTTGCCGGGGGGCATTTCATCGATTACAGAGACATCAAGATCACCATAAACAGTCATGGCGAGGCTCCTCGGGATCGGGGTAGCCGTCATTACCAGGACATCCGGATTTATCCCCTTCTGTCTGAGGACCGCCCTCTGGACTACCCCAAAGCGATGCTGCTCATCTATTACAACGAACCCAAGCTTCTTAAACTCAACACCCTCTTGAATTAACGCGTGTGTGCCTGTGATGATATCCACATCGCCCGACTCTATCCTTTCGCAAACATCACGCCTGTCCGGCGTTTTTGTGCTTCCGGTAAGTATCGCGGCGCTAAGGCCGAGAAGACCGGCCCACTCCTTTATATTGGAGAAGTGCTGCTCCGCCAGTATCTCCGTCGGGGCCATAATTGCGGCCTGATAACCGTTTTCACACGCGGTGATCATCGCCGACATTGAAACGACCGTCTTCCCGCAGCCGACATCGCCCTGGAGAAGCCTGTTCATGGGAAACCTGCCTGCCATATCCGCCGCTATCTCCTCTATCACCCTGTCCTGCGCGTTGGTTAATCTGAACCGGAGTATCCGGCGGAATCTTTTTTGAAGGTCCCCACCCGTCTTGAAGGAGATACCCTTCTCCAGGATATATCCCTTCTTCTTCAGAGCCATTCCAAGCTCGAAAAAGAAGAATTCATCAAAGACAAGTCTTTTATGAGCCGCTGATGCTGCGTTATTGTATGCCTCGATATCCTGGTCGAAATCGGGGAAGTGAGTGTTTCTTATGGAATAATTTATATCGGCGAGGCACTGCCTTTCACATATTTCCTCCGGGATCGGGCTTAAGATATATTGGGAGTAATTCTCAACCACCTCCATCATTATTCTTCTTATATATTTTTGATGCAGACTCCCCGTCTCCGAATAGATGGGAACAATTCTCTTGAAATGGAGCAGATTATCCTGGTCGTTTTCTTCACCGAGGATCTCGAAGTCAGGATGTACGATGTCCCTGCCGGCTAAAAACCCTCTTATCATCCCTGTCAATATCACCACTTCGCCCTTTTTAAATATCTTCCTCAGATAGGTATAATTCCCCTTAAACCATTTGGCCGTGAGCCTGCCGGACCCGTCATCGATAGCCGCCTCAAATACCCTCTTTCTCCCGTACTGCTGTATCCGTGTATCTGTGACCTTTCCAATTACCGTTTCCTTATCTCCGATCTGCGCCGAAGATATCTTTTTTATTGAACGCCGGTCTTCATATCTCCTCGGCAGAAAGTAGAGCATGTCCTCGATGGTCTTAAGACCCTTTCTTCCCAAAAGATCGGCAACCTTCGGCCCTACCCCTTTTATATATTGAACGGGCGTGGAAAGCTTTTCAGGATTGGCGCTGAATTTATTTTCGGCGTCAACCGCGGGCAATGTCTTACTCAGGTCAGATTGAGATAAACCGGGATAGAGATTTTTTAACTCTCTTACAAAAATGAGCGCTCTTTCAACTCTTTCTTTTTTTTCATCAAGGGTGAGGCCGTCAAAACCGGAAAAGGTTTTCCGGAGGCCGGATAATGTTTCCCTGTATGCCGCGCCTTCCGGGCTGTCATGTGCCGGTGAGGAGTTGTCCTGAAAGGAATACTCAATTGATATCAATTTCTTGAGAAAGACCGACATGGGCGCCTCAAGGTCTTTGACGAGCGACAGGTTCTTATATGAATTCCTTGAGGAAAAAATTAAGGGGGCCTCAATTTTCTCAAAAATCTTCCTGATATCTTCCATTCCCTACTCCGACACCGGTTATTTACAACCGTCTAATTAGAAATAATTTCGTTATAAAGAAAATAAATAGAATGATTTCAATAGACTGATAACAAATAATTTCAGGCATGACAAGTAAAGAATTGACTTTCGGCCTCAATTTGTGGTTAAGTGGCCCTTCGGCTGAAGGGCTGACTATTTAACCGTGAACTTTGAATGGAGATGGCATGGAAAAAGAAATTTCTTATAAGGATGCGGGCGTGGATATCGATAAGGCCAATCTGTTTATCGAAAAGATAAGGCCTGCTGTGAAAGCGACATCTCGAAGGGAAGTAATGGGCGGCATAGGCGGCTTCGGAGGACTGTTCCGTCTTGATACTGTGAAATTTAAAGACCCGATACTGGTTTCCGCAACCGATGGAGTCGGCACAAAACTGAAGATTGCCCGGATGATGGACAGACATGATACCGTCGGGATTGATCTTGTCGCCATGTGTGTTAATGACATTATAGTCCAGGGAGCTGAGCCCCTTTTTTTTCTCGATTATCTTGCAACAGGAAAAATCAGTGTGGAAAGCAGTGTAAAGATTGTTGAGGGAATAACAAAGGGTTGCATTGAGGCAGGTTGCGCGCTTATCGGTGGTGAAACTGCCGAGATGCCGGGGTTTTATAATGATAATGAATATGATCTTGCGGGATTTTGCGTCGGCATTGTCGATGCCGACAGGCTTATCGATGGTTCGGAAATCGGTGTCGGGGACAGGATAATAGGTCTAACCGCAAGCGGTGTCCACAGCAATGGTTTTTCACTTGTTAGAAAGGTCTTGTTTGAAGAGGGAAAGCTCAATATAGACGATAAAATAGAAGGGCTCATTCATGGGGTAGGCACAGAACTACTCCTGCCCACAAAAATTTATGTAAGACCTGTATTAAACTTAATAAAAAACTTTAATATAAAGGGGATAGTTCACATTACAGGCGGTGGATTTATTGATAATGTCCCCCGCATACTACCCGGTCTATGCCGCGCCACCATAACCAAAGGGAGCTGGGATATCCCTCCCATCTTCGATATCATCCGGAAAATGGGCAATATAGATGAAACGGAAATGTTCAGGGTATTTAACATGGGTATAGGAATGATGATCGTTGTCTCCGAGAGAGAGATGGATGAGGTATTGGAAAGACTTGAAGGGTTGGGGCTGCGGTCTTACGCAATCGGTGTAATCGACAGGAGAAAAAGGGAAGAAAAGGCCATATCATTTGTGTGAAAAATGACGAAAAAAACAAAAATAGGCGTCCTTGTATCGGGGAGCGGCACAAATCTCCAGTCTATAATAGACAACATTGAAAAGGGTCTTCTTGACGCGGATATCAGGGTTATTATAAGCAGCAACCCGGATGCATACGCCCTGAAAAGGGCCAAAAGGCGCAACATTCCCGCAAAAATTATCGAACATGAGGACTTTAAGAAGAGGGAAGAATTTGACAGGGAGATGATCGACATTCTCAGGTCATACTCCGTGGAACTTGTGGTGATGGCGGGATTTATGAGGATACTGTCTCCATTTTTTCTGAAGGCGTTTCCCATGAGAATCGTGAATATACATCCTGCCCTTCTCCCCTCATTTTCAGGTCTGCATGGCCAGCAAAAAGCGTTTAGGTATGGAGTAAAATTCTCGGGGTGCACGGTACATTTCGTTGATGAGGGCGTGGATACCGGACCCATTATCATTCAGGCAGTTGTTCATGTGCGCGACGATGATACCGAAGAAACCCTTGCCGCGCGAATATTGAAGGAAGAACACAGAATATATTCCCAGGCGATTCAACTTTATGCCGAAGGGAAACTTGAAGTTGTCGGCCGGAGGGTTCGAATAAAGGGCCATAAGCAGATTGGTGAATCACCTCTCCACAACCCTCCCTTGACAAAGTTTTAGACGTTGCCTGAAAGCGCAGGGCCTATGATAATCGTCAGCGCATGCCTTCTTGGAGTAAGATGCAGATATGATGGCGAAAGCCGCCCTGACAAGAGTTTGCCGGCAATGGCGTCCAAGGCCATATTTATACCCCTCTGTCCCGAGCAGCTTGGCGGGCTGTCCACACCCCGCGTTCCTGCTCGAATAATCGATGGGACAGGCGGGGATGTCCTTGACAATCTTGCGAGGGTGATCGATTCAATAGGCAGGGATGTAACGGAACAGTTCTTAAAAGGGGCGGCAGAGGCTGGGAAAATCGCAAAACTTATGGGGGCAGGCGCCGCGATAATGAAGGAGATGAGCCCCTCCTGCGGCGTTTCTTTCTTACGCAAGGATGACGCCGCTATTGAAGGAATGGGGGTGACATCCGCGCTTCTTGCGCGAGAGGGAGTACACGTAATATCATCCGATGAAATCAGTGAGGAAGATGTACGATACTATAGTCATAGGAGATGATCTCAGCTCCCTGATAGCAGCCGCGCTTTCCGTGCGTTACGGAAAGAAAACGGCGTTCTTGTCTGAAAAGGAGGATACCCCTGCTTTTTTTTCAGAATCAGGCTATACCTTCAATATAGATCCCTTTCCCTGGACGGGTTTTGGTTCAGGGCAGGTATTTCCCAGGTTATTCTCCGAACTCGATATACCATTTACCGACGAAACCAACATCGCCCAGTTAAATCCGTCTCTCCAGATAATCCTTCCGAAACACAGAATCGACCTCTATAACAGGAAAAATGCCCTGATCAGCGAGATGGAGAGGGAATTCCCCGAGAACATAAAGGAGATAGACAAGCTTTATTCGGCTGTTCTGAGGAGCGGAAATTCAATAAACAGGTTTATTAATAAAAATCCCTTTGCCCGCCCAAGATCATTTAAAGAATATCTGAAACTCGCCGTTGGTATCCCCATATTTATCAGGAACAGATCGATCCTTTCAAAAAGGTTCAAAGCAACTCAATATCCTCCTTCGTTAAAGAGAGTTTTTGAAGCCGAGCTTTTCGTCCTCTCAAGTCTTTGCACGAATAGCGCAAAACCTCTTTCATCCGCTCATATACTTTCTCTGCCGTGGAATGGTTTATTCTATCATCTCGGGGGCAAACACATCTTAACTGATGTCTTTAAAAAAAAATTTATGTCTTACGGGGGAAGCCTCATAGATAACAGCTCCATTGTGAGGCTGAATACGGCAGGTGAGATTGAAGTTGATATCGATGTCGAAGGCATTGTATCCAGGATAAGCGGGAGGAACCTCATAGTAAGCACAAAATGGGAAAAACTGAAGCAGATGCTCCTTAATGATGAGAGACTTGAAAAGCCGGCAAAGAAATTTGAAACCATCGAGGCTGTCTATCATCCATTTACACTTCATATGGGAGTCTATGAAAAAGGGATACCCGAAAAGATATCAGAATACGTGATCATTATCGGGGATGAAGAAAGACCGGTAATGGATAACAATCTCGTCTTTTTAGAGGTTAGCTCATCTAAAGATACTGTATCTGCTCCTCACGGAAAGAGGGCAGTCAGCGCCACGGTCTTTTTAAAGAAATCTCCATTGATATTGAGCAATGGCGATCTGGAACGAGTATCGACCGGCATTCCGGATAATCTGAAAGATTTTCTCCCATTTTTAAGAGAAAATCTTGATTTTACGAATGTCGGGAAATCGATTGAGATATCAAGGAAATATCAGAATATCATCAATCAGAAATATAGAATAAAAGGGAATCCGCTCCTCGGCCTTTCCACTCTGTCAAACAGCACCCCTGTCAAAAATGTCTTTCTTACAGGCGGGATGTTATTAGCAGGTCTGGGGTTTGAAGGTGAAGTTATTTCCGGGATGAATGCCGCATATCTGACAGTGGGGGAAAACCTTTAAGGGTGACTGTTCACCGCGGAGTCGTGAGGCTGCAAGGCAGGGCTTTTGATCAATTTTAAGGACAAAGCGCTTTAAAATGGTGTACTCAGGTTAGTTCCCGGCTTACAAGAATAGTTTCTCTGCGGGTAACTGCTCGGCCTGCAACAGCTTCAGCTTGACTGCCTGAGCCTGACGCAGAGATTGTGGAAAATAGCCATTCTCGGACAGCCTCGCAGTTACCTCTGCGGTAAGGTAAACGGAATACCTTCTGAGGGAATGCTCAGAAAAAACTTGCAAAAATAAGATTTATGATCTAATAAACGGCCTTCTAAATATCTTCAGAGGAGTTATTATATGTCTCGGGTTTGTGATATATGCGGCAAAGGTCCTACTTTCGGCAATAACGTGAGTCATGCCCACAACAAAACAAAAAGGGTATGGTATCCGAATCTTCAAAAGATGCGGGTCGCGGACAGCAAAACAGGAGCGACAAAAAGAATGAAGGTATGCACGAGATGTCTTCGTTCAGGTTTTGTTAAGAAGGCGGTAACCACTCAGCCTGCAACGGCTCCAGCCTGACTGCGTGAGTAGTTAAAGGATGCCCTGTAATGTTTGTAATCCAAAACTCTCAGACTGTTATAATTGGGGCTTGAAACCTGATTTTTCGGTTGCCTTGAGGGTAGCGCGCAGAAAATCTTCGTAATCAGCAACCATATCCATTCCCATAGTAAAGAGATCTCTTATATTGTTCCTGATACTATCGTTATCGGGATCATGGTTGAACTTGGCGTTGTATAGATTTACTCTCCCGTCAAGACTCATCAAACTGTCCATCCTGTCTTTTGTGTATAATTTAATTCCCTTCTCAATGGCCTCCGTTATGGTTTTTTGCTCGATGCCGAAGAACCAGCCCAGTGTCCTGCTGAATTCACTTAACTTGTTTTCGACGGTGTAACTCAGGGCCTCAGAAAAAAGCGTGGTCAGACTGCCGTCTTTTCGATTAACTGTCAGGTCAAAGGCCATTTCGATTATCATATGCGAACGGTACGCGGCTTCGCTGAAACTTATTTCAGCCCCGATATCCCTGTAGAAATTCATGATCGGCTGGATCAAAAACCTCCCTTTTACGTAAGCGTACCCATTGGAATTCGGATTAAAGTCAAAGCCGGTGGCAGACCCTTCGCCAATTTTTCCGTAATGTGCCATATCATCCACAAGCAGGTGAAACCGGATAAAGGCAGCCTTGCGATGCTGTGCGGGTAATCGGGATGACAGTGGTATCCGGTGAGTCATCTTCGGCGTTATGGATGGATGGATTGTAAGAAGATCAGGCGAGACATTGTAGACATAGGCATCGAGATTGTTTCCGATGATATTGTCCGCTCCAATGAGTTCTTTCAGGAGCCATGTATGGGTGAGCATCAACATAACTTATTGGCAACTGTTTACGTAACGGTGAAATCAGAAGGCAGAAATTGGAAATTCGGCATTCATGCTTTCATGAGTTCAGTGGTTCAGGGGTTAAAACCTTTGAATCCTTTCATCTCTCCCCAATTTCTACTTTCCAATTTCAAGTTTCAAGCGGTGAACGCCTGCGCTTATTGCAAGGTATCTTCTATTCCTCAGACACCGGATGGATAATCATCTTCTTGAGATTTGAGAACCTTATCCGGAAGGTTCCATATTTCGTCCTTCCACAGGCCCTGCTATCTTTTTTCAAGATCAGATCGGTACTGCCCCCATCATTCAGTTCTACTGATCCAATAAGTTTTTCACCTTTGAGACAGAAGACGACATTTTTTATTTTATCGAAGGATATTGTATATACCCCTTTCCCCTTTTTTCCCTCAAGAAACGTTTCCCCTTCCACGCTTACTTCCGTACATTCCGCTATCATGTCCATTTGATCAATAAAGACCGCCGTGAACTTTATTTCAGGTGAAGGTATCTTCTCGGGAGATGTCCCCCCTGACAGAGAACCCATCGCAAGCAAGAAGGGCAGAACGGTTAATATGACAAGTAATTCATATCTTCTCCTCATAGCAATCTCCTTATTTTTTGTAACTACAGGTTGTCGGGTTCAAGGTTCACGGTTCAGTGGCTGGAAAACGATCAATCTTGAACCCTGACGGTTTCGTAAAACTCGTCACTTCGGTGAAAACCGGAGTCCAGATGATCTGCAACTACATTTTGGGACTTTTCACAAAGGCATTGACCTTTGAACCCTTGAACCTTGAACCTTGAACCTCAAGCTTGTCCGGGTTAGGTAGTGGTTAACACTTGCCACCTTAGATATCAAGAAATAATTCTTCCTTTGACATAGCGTCTTGACTTGCTTAGATACGCTATGCTATTCCAAAAAAAAGGCTTATTAAATTAGTGCCATGCGGGCGGACTTTCAGGCTGTGATTATATTGTTTCTCTCGTAGAGGCGAATACAAGATTCGCCTCTACATTATATCGATAAAACAATAACACTATGGGGGGAAAATGGAAATTCTTATACTATCAAGTTTCTCAACAGATTTAACAGCGAGAAAAATATGAATGCGCCGATACTGCCGGCTACTCACTGGAGACTGCCTGAAGCAAATGAAAGAGTGCAAAACTCACTGCTCACCGAGCTTGGGATAAATCCTGTTATCTCACAGATACTGATAAACCGTAATATCCTGAACGTATCCGACGCAAAAAGATTCCTTTCACCCTCTTTGAATGATCTTCACAGCCCGCTCCTTATGAAGGACATGCAAGAGGGGGTCGATAGATTGATAAAGGCCATCTATGGTCATGAAAAGGTGATGATCTACGGTGACTATGATGCGGATGGCATTACCTCTGTGGCTCTCCTTGTAAAATTCCTGAGAGAAATTAATGATGATGTGGGATACTACATCCCCGACAGAATCAGCGAGGGGTATAGCCTCAGCAGGACTGCGATAGATAAGATAAAAAGCGATGGCGCGCATCTTATAATCACGGTTGATTGCGGAATCTCCGACTATGATGAGGTATCTTACGCCAGCTCACTTGGTTTGGATGTCATAATCACAGATCATCATGAGGTCGTGGGCAGGATTCCGGAGGCGGTGGCCATAATTAACCCGAAACGCGGCGACTGCCGGTTTCCCTTTAAACATCTTGCGGGGGTAGGCGTTGCCTTCAATTTTCTTATAGCCCTGAGAGGAAAACTGCGTGAAGACGGTTTTTGGGGAAATAAAAAATATCCAAACCTGAAAGAATATTTGGACCTTGTTGCTCTGGGAACAATAGGGGATGTCGTTCCTCTCATTGACGAAAACAGGATATTTGCGAGGTTCGGACTTGAATTGATTGCCGGGGGCAAAAGAGTCGGCCTAAGGGCATTAAAAAAGGTATCAGGCGTGGAAAACAGAGCCGTCGATTCCAACACGGCGTCATTTAACCTTATACCAAGGATAAATGCGGCGGGACGTATCGGATCTCCAGAGGATGCCGTGCGGCTTCTCCTGACGGATGACATGAACGAGGCCGTGGAAATTGCGTGGAAACTGGATGCCTGTAATAAAGAACGGCAAAGAATGGGAAAAATAATTTTTAAAGAAATACTCCATATGATAGAAACAACCACCGATCCCCAAAAGGTGAATTCCTTTGTTCTTTCTTCCAATAAATGGCACCAGGGCATTATCGGCATAGCTGCCTCAAGACTCGTCGAAAGATATAACAGGCCTGCCGTGCTGATCAGCGTTAAGGACGGCATTGGAAAGGGTTCAGGAAGAAGTCTTGCCGGTTTTAATCTGATAAATGGATTAAAAAGATGCGGTCCCATGCTTCTCTCTTGCGGGGGGCATCAATATGCGGCAGGAATTTCGATAGAAGAAAAAAACATAAAAGAGTTCAGCGGTCGCTTTAATAAGATAACCGGTGAGTGCCTGACAGCTTCAGATCTTACCCCCCAAACAATTATCGATGCGCAATGTAATCTGAGATCGATTGACCATGATCTGATTTCACAATTTGACATGCTTGCCCCCTTCGGAAATATGAATCCGGAGCCTGTCCTGTGCGCTAAGAACATGCGTGTCATATCTCCCGCGATCGTGGGGAATAATCATCTCCGTATGAATATAAGCGGAGATGGAAGATCATATAATTCAATATGGTTCAGCAAAGGTCATTTTGCTGAAACTCTTGCGGAATCAACATTTGACATTGCCTTTACTCCTCAGATAAATTACTGGAACGGGACGTCAAATATTCAGCTCAAGATGAAAGATATGGCCTTTACGGGGTTCAAGGGTTAAAAGCTATCAGCTAACCCTAACCCGGACAAGCCGGAAGTAGGGGCAGGCCCCCGTGCCTGCCCTCTTTGGTGCAGCCACCCAACACAGGGCAACCACGGGGGGTTGCCCCTACGTTGTCGTTGGAAATTGGAAATTCCAGAGAAAAGCATGAAGGCCAAATTTCCAATTTCTGTTTTCTAATTTCAACGTTCCGTGCATGCTTACTAAATTCTTTTGCCAATTTTGCACGAATTTCACGACTAAGGGACTAAACCCTGAACCCTGAACGGTGAACCTGTGAACGCTTATAGACTTATAAATATTATTGCGGTCGTACTTGTGGCCTGTCTTCTAATGCCTTCTATTTCGTCCGCAGAAGACAATGCGTTAACTTTGACCATGGATAAGGGCCATTGAGATGGCTCTTGCTAACAATACCCTGATAAAGGAGGCCATAGAGAAGCAGAAGGCGGCCATGGAGGAGGAAAAAAGCGCTAAATCCGATTTTTTCCCCAAGGCCTCCGCCTCCTATTCATATACAAATCTTAAGGAGAAACCTTATGCCGTTTTTGGGGGCACAAAGCTCCCCACAAGCAGCACGGACAATTTTTATTGGGACATTACTCTCGTCCAGCCCATTTTCACCGGGTTTGCGCTATCGATCAGGCATAAGATGGCCGGTCTCGGTGTAGATTTAAAGGAAATGGAAAAGAAACGGGCGGTTATTGATGTGATCAGGCAGGTAAAAGTTGCCTATTTTAATATTCTACTGGCAGAGAAGTTCTTCATGGTATCTGACGAAGAAGTGAGAAATCTTGAGTCGCATGTGAGGGATGCGCAACATCTCTATGAACAGGGGATGATACCTTACAATGACCTCTTGAGATCAAAGGTGGCGCTGGCCAATGCCATTCAGAACAGGGTAAAGGCTGAAACGAATATTGAGATGGCGGTGTCATCTCTGAATACGCTGCTGAGAATTGGTATTAACCACCGATTTTCACAGATGGTTAAACCGACATAATCTTCCCCCAATTTCTGCCTAACAAAACAGTTTCCTGTCGATTTGTTTTTCATCCATAGTA
>Ga0209121_10003691_pt1 | contig 14647 bp, 16 predicted proteins | sample Cruoilmetagenom3_FD_187292 | JGI IMG/M metagenome (GOLD analysis project Ga0209121, IMG submission 187292) | Oil polluted marine microbial communities from Coal Oil Point, Santa Barbara, California, USA - Sample 3 (SPAdes) (version 2) | ecosystem: Environmental > Aquatic > Marine > Oil seeps ...
ATGTCCATGCCGAAGTCGGACAACGCCCTTATCTGTCTCTCCGTGCCCCCGCCGATTATCGCGCCGGTCTCGCAGGAGGCGGACATCAATGCCCCGGTCTTCCTCCGTATCATCTCAAAATAATCCTCCTCGGACAAATCCCATCTCCTGTTCTGGACCCACGATATGTCCATCGCCTGGCCCTCACAGACCTCGGTTATGCCCCCGGACAGTGTCTTGAAGACACGACCGTCCCCATCCGCAAGGGTGTCGCCGAGGACCTCGTAGGCCGTTGAAAACAGTCCGTCAGCCGCATTGATCGCGACCCCCAGGCCGTACTTGTGGTGCAGGCAGGGCTGGCCCCTCCTGAGCTCGCTCCTGTCGGCTATGTCGTCGTGTATGAGCGTGAAGTTGTGGACCATCTCTATGGCGGCCGCGGCCTTAAGGGCGTCTTCCTTCTTCCCGCCCACGGCCTCGCAGGAGACCATGCACAGGAAGGGTCGTATCCGCTTGCCCCCTCTGGCAAAGAGGTCCCTGAGCGGCTCGTAGAGCTCGTCCACTTCCCTGTCAAGGTATCGCGATATCTCCCTGTCCACCATTTCCGAGTAGGATGAGAGGCTTTTTAAGTCCACACAATATTAATTGTTTAAGCCATAAAAATCGGGCCGCATGTTCATGCGGCAACTCACGAGGTTCGCCTCTGGCGAACCTGTGTACAGCTTCGGCATTCGCCGAAGCTCGTATTTTACCGTTGTCGTATAAATTACAAAACGGTAAAAACTACGTGATATCCATAATCGACTACGGGGCTGGGAACCTGAAGAGCATCTCGAACGCGCTCAAGAAAGTGGGCGCCGACGTTGACATAGCCGAGAGGCTAGATGATGCGGACGCCATAGTCCTCCCGGGCGTGGGCAACTTCGGGGATGCTATGCAGAAGATTAGACCGCTCAAACAGAATCTGTTGGATGCAATTGCCGACGGCACGCCCTTTTTGGGCCTGTGCCTTGGCCTGCAGGTGCTTTTCAAGGGTAGTGAAGAAGCGCCTGGTAAGGGTCTGGGCATAATTCCAGGGGTCTGTAAGCGTTTCACAAAGGGCAAGGTCCCGCACATGGGCTGGAACCAAATCACGAGGATGAAGGGCCCGCTGTTCGACGGGCTGATAGAGGGTGACAACTTCTATTTCGTCCACTCATACTACGGGCCTGTCGTGGAAGAGACCTCGGCCGTCTGCAGCTACGGCACGGACTTCTCTGCCGCCGTCGAGAAGGCCAACCTCTACGCCTGTCAGTTCCACCCGGAGCGCAGCGGTGCTAACGGGCTGAGGGTCCTCGCCAACTTCGTGAAGGAAGCCCGGCGATAAGCCACCCTTGCTATAGCCCTATCCCCATCATGCTTATGTAGGGCATCATGGCTGTCGCCAGCATGTAGTAGAAAACGACCACCACACCCAGAGTCAACACCACTGCCCCGACGTACGCGGTTATCATGTCAGTCGAGAACAGCTCCTTCAGCGAGCGGTACAGCGTGGCGAAGCCCAGTATCGCACCCCAGAGGATCAGCACCGCCCCCAGCAGAGTGACTGCCGACATGGCGGTCGCGTCCCTGCTGGCCGCCCCCCCTAGGGAGAGCAGGCCCGCCACGAATAGCGTGATGCCCGGGACGAAGATGCTGTAGGCTATGGATGCCACACCCTCGAAGAAGCCGCCCGTGCCGCTCAGAGTCTTCATCGCTACGCTTGTGAGGTATCCCAGGAACAGCCCGCCCAGGAAGACGCCCATGAACGTCACGAAGGCGCTTATGACTATGCCCCCCGCCTCGGTCTGCGGCCGGTAATAGCTGCCGTAGCCGTAAGAGCTGTAGGAGCTGGTCCTCACAGCCGTCGTCACGCCTGCTGATATCGCCAGCAGCACAGAGACTATCAATAACAGAAGGATTGCCGTCCCCATGCTCCTGGTGGCCTTGGCCTGCATTATGGCCTCGGCCGGATTCGTGAATAAAGACATCATGCCCATTTTGCCATCTCCTTTCAAATCGAAGAAAAGAATAAATGTGGGGCCTCAGGCGACCCCCGGGAAATAACCAGAGTTCAGCATGCTCAGCCCCATTGTCATCAGCCCCGCCACGACTATCACAGATACTATCAATCCGACTATCAGTGCGGCTATGAAATAAGAGACTATGCCCGCACCCAGGCTCACGTCGTTGGCGACTGCTACGGCCGAACCGCCCACATAGAGCATCCATATGAACGCGAGTACGCCCAGTATGCCTATTATCGCCAGGCTTCCTATGGCGGCTCCTGCCGTCCCCTGCACCGAACCGCTAAGGGCCGTTGAATACGCATTGCCCATTATTGCCACCATCACTACGGCCATTAGGATGCCCATGACGAGGTTGACCACTTCGGCATAGCCGAGGAAGCCCACCGTCTTATCCAGGCTGTCCTTGCCCTTGCCGATGGATGCGGCTATCTTCGACGCCAACAGGGCCACTGTTATGAGCACTATCACGCCTATTATGAGCCCTACGATGAGGGAGACTGCCCAGTTGCCCATACCCAGCGCCACACCTCTCTGGGTCACTATCCCGCCCCACGCGGCGTAGGTTACCACCATCCCTATGATTCCCCCGATGACGTTCAGAATAATATACATCAGGATGCCATCACCCATACTCGTCTGTTCCTTTATGCTCTCGAAAGCCTTCCTGGGGTTGAAGAGCACCTGGCCCAAGACTCCTATATTTATTGTCATTTTTCGCTTCCGGATTAAAACAATTCTCCGGAAATACAAGGAAATCAAGCATAAAAATGGCTGGGATACGTTTTTATAGGCTAAGCCGTTATAATCACACCCTAAAAAACCCTCGGTGTTTTATTTGGGAGGTTTAAAAATGGTTAAGAAACTAGCAGGTGATTTAATGGAGAGTGGAGACGACCAAGTGGAAGCCTTAGTGACCAAACCCGGCGAGTACGTTGACAAGTTTGCAAAGTCCAAGCACGGCAAGAACATCGGCAGCTGGGCTTTCATAATAGGCTTTGTCATAGCGGTAATAGCCGGTTTGATTGCTGGTATCCAGGTTGTCAGCCCCGGTTTCATGGCTGGGACGGACATCGTCGGAGCTTCCACAGGTATATTAGTGATAATAGGTGTGATAGTGGGACTCGTGAACGTCTCAGGAAAGGAGTCTGTCTCCTTCCTGATTGCAGCGATTGCCATAACGGTGGCCCCAACCGGGTTCTCCGCAATGGCAACGGCCACTAGTATAGTTGGAGTTGGGACGGGACTGTCGGTGATTGCGTCTTTCCTGACGAAGCTGAGCGGTGCCATAGCCGTATTCGTTGCGCCAGCAGCGATTATCGTTGCTTTGAAGCTCCTATACTCCACAGGAAGGCAGGCGTAAGTCTGCCCCCTACTTTTTTATTTTTCAGAACTTAGCGGCAGCTCAGCCCCCTTCTCGAGGAAGCCTTCAGAACCTGGCGGCAGCTCAGCCCCCTTCTCGAGGAAGCGGTAGACCGCCGCGTGGCGGGCCCCGTCCAGTATCATCTGGATGCCCTTCTCCGTGGCCTGGACGCCCCGCTCGCTGCCGATTATTGAGACTGTCTTGCCGTAGACGGAGATCTTTGTGTTGCTCAGGCGCTCCAGGGTTTTCCTCGCCCTGCCCCCCTCGCCGATTATCCGAGCCTTTATCCTCTTCACGTCGGACTCCTTGTGCTTGAGGATATCCTCAAGGTCGATTATTGACAGCACCCTGTCTTCCTTCAGCAGCACCATCGCGTATTTGGGGTTGAAGCCCCTCCCCACGGCCTTGACGATGTCCAGGGCCTTCCACTCCTTGAGGCCGTCCTCATCCGGCGAGACTATGCTGACCCCGCCGTCCTTGCCTATATCCAGCTTCACCCCGCACCTCTTCTGCAGTGTCGCCTTCATCCGTCCCTCCTTTCCGACCAGGGCGCCTATCCGGTCCCTGGGCACCTTCACATATTCAGCCATCCTGCATATCTCGCGGGCTGGCCAGAGGCCGCCCGCCTTTTCGCCGGCCTTTGTTAAAGGCCGTGACGTATTCAGCCATTTTTCCTCGTTATCTCGTTCAGTGTCATCTTCTCGTCGCATGCCACCCCCAGCTTCCCGAAGAACGTGCATATTATCTTCACGTCTCGCGCCAGGAACTCCTTCGCTTTCGGGTGGTTTAGCAGCACACCCTGCCCGAAGTCAATCAAATATGGCTGGCCCTTCAGCATGAGTATGTTGTATTCACTCATATCCGCGTGGACGAGGCCCGCTTTGTAGAGCCGCCTCATCTGCATGACAATCTCCTTGAACGTCCCTTCCGGGTTATCCAGCTTTGACTTCAGCAGCTTCTTCGCCGGCTTGTCTTCGCCTATGTACTGCATCACCATGACATTCTTCTCTATCGCGAAGGGCTTGGGTGCGCGCACCCCGGCCTCCTGTGCCTTCTTCAAATTGCGGAACTCCTTCATGGCCCAGGAGCGTATGAGGTCGTGGGGCGACCTCTTGACCTTCCTGAACCTCTCGTCGCCCAGTATGTACTGCAGGACGGTGGGCTTCTTGAAGTAGCTGGCGGACGAGAACCTGAATATCTTAATCACAATCTTCTTGCCGTCCCGCATGCCCAGGAAGACGTCCGCCTCCTTGCCGGTGGCGATGGGCCCCTGTATCTGGTCTATGAAGCCCTTCGACCCAAGCTTGCCGACGCTCTCCAGGGTGGCGTAGTTGAACACCCCCCCCTCGGTCTTGTGCTGCGCTAAGTCTTTCCTTACCGCATCGGCTCTCCTGCTCCTGTGCTCAAGGTCTTGTTTGTCAGCCATGGCTAGTGGGTTAATTGGAAGTTGTAGGCTAAAGAACAGGGTTTATTCCTCCGATAGGATGCGCAGATTGGGGACGTCCTCGAACCTCTTGTTCAGGACCACCTTGTCGCCGATTCCGCCCACATGCTCTTGCGGTATCTCAAAGAAGTCCTTGCCCACTCCAGATATGCCGAACTTCTCCTCGAACGCCTTGGCCTTCTCCGAGTTGACCTCGCCCCTGACTACAATGGCATACTGCCCGTCCCTCTTCAGGTCCAGGTCCTCTATCACCCCGATTGTGGCGCCTGTCTGGTCGACCACCTCCACGCCCCTTACCGATTTGGTTCTCATGTGGTAATTTAACCCTTCAAGAATAAAAGAATGTATTTATGCCTTCTTTTGTAATCTAACCGTGGACTCGCTCAAGCGCATTGTTCTCAAGGGGATCTCCAAACACCTGAAGGGCGTCCAGACCACCATGGTAAAGGATGTCCCGCCCGAGATAGAGGGCGACTTCGCCTTTCCCTGCTTCGCCCACGCGAAGCAATTGAAAAAGAGGCCGCAGGAGGTCGCCGAGGAGCTGGCTTCCAAGCTGAAGGGGCCCTTCATAGAGCGCACGGAGGCCAAGGACGGTTTTGTCAACATCTTCCTCAACGCGCGCAAGATAGCCGATATCCTGTTGGATGAAATAGCCCAGCTAAAGAATGACTACGGCCGGGGCAGGCACAAGGGCAGGCTCATAGTCGAGCACACGTCTGCCAACCCGAATGCGTCCCTCCACGTGGGCCACCTGAGGAACTCCGTTATCGGCGACACCATGGTGCGCATATTGAGGTTCGCGGGCTACGAGGTGGAGGCGCAGTTTCTCGTCAACGACATGGGTGGCCAGTTGGCCATCCTGGCGTCTTCCCTTGATGGGTGTGACTATGAGAAGGAACTGAAAGCGTCCGGGAAGAAGCCGGACGTATGGCTGGGCGAGCGCTATGTTGAGGCCAACAAGGAGGTGGACCCAGAGGTCGCCAAGGCCCTGCAGAAGAACTACGAGCGGGGCAGCAAGGACCTGCGCAGGATATTCGACTTCGTGGTCGAGACCGCGCTGGCCGGCATGCGGGAGACCATGGACTCCTATGGTATAACTGTGGACACATTCGTCCGCGAGAGCGACTTCGTCTTTGGCGGCTCGGTCAGTGACGTCGCCCATAGGTTGAAGGAGACACCATACTGGTTCGAGAAGGATGGGGTCTCCGCTGTTGATCTAACGAAGTACGGCATAAAGAAGGAGCTGGTCCTGCTGAGGAGCGACGGCACCACGCTTTACACTACGCGCGACCTGGCCTATCACCTCTGGAAGCTCAAGAAGGCCGACTGCGTCAATGTCATTGCCAATGAGCAGACGCTGCAGCAGAACCAGATGCGCGCGGGCCTCGACCTGCTGGGCGTCAAGGATGTGGAGAAGCGCGTCAGGCACCTGTCCTATGAGTTGGTCACTGTCCCGGGCATGCGGATGTCTTCCAGGAGCGGCGAGTTCATCTCCGCAGACGAGTTGCTGGAGGAGGGCATAGGGCGCGCGCTGAAGGAGATAAACAGCAGGCAGCTCGACATATTGACGAAAGAGCGCGAGCACATAGCCCGGGAGGTGGGCAGGGGCGCCATACGCTTCAACATGGTCAAGATAACTCCGCTGAAGCCCATAGAGTTCAAATGGGAGGATGCGCTCAACTTCGAGGGCGAGTCTGCCCCCTACCTCCAGTACAGCCATGCGCGCGCATGCAGGATACTGGAGAAGGGCAAGGGGCTGCAGGAAGTGGATTGCAGCAAGGTGCAATTCTCACTCGAAGAGCGGAAGCTGCTCATCCTGCTGGCGCAGTTCCCGGACGCAGTCGAGGCGGCTGCCGCGGACCTGAAGCCGAACCTCGTGGCCAACCATCTCATCTCGCTGGCCGAGGCGTTCAACCGATTCTACTTCAAGTGCCCAGTCTTAGACTCAGAGGAGCCACTCAGGAGCGCGCGCATAAGCATAGTCACAGCGTTCAAAAGGACTATGGCCAACGGCCTGGGGCTCCTGGGCATCGAGGCCCTGGAAAGGATGTAAGATGACCCTTCGATGCCCGAAGTGCGGGAGCAAGCGGATAATCTTTTTGTCCACTACGGACGGGACTGCCGTGGGCAGCACGGACCAGAGGTACCTGTGCAAGGACTGCGACTACAGGGGGTCTCTCATCCTAGACACCATAATCCCAAAGAAGGAGCCGCAGAGTTTCGCTCTTGCCAAGAACCTCATATTCTTGGACTTGGCCCTGTTCGCAATAGTCATCATACTGCTATTTGCCGGCATGATCACCGGGCTTGTCGGGCTCGTGGCGTTGCTGCTCTGGGTGGCGGTTTTCCTGGCGACGGTGGTCTATTTCACCATCCATTTGACTCAGGGGAGCGATGAGTGGTACCAAGTGGGCATGATGTTGACCAGCGGCGCGCTCATAGCCCTGATAGTGGGCATATTGTTGGGGCTGGACATATACGCCATGCTGCTTTTGGTAACGTTCTCGGCGCTGGGCATGTTCCTTCTGAAGTGGATGTTCACCGACGCCAGCGAGGACGAGATAGTCAGGGACTTGAAAAAGCTGAGCAAAGAGATAAAGTAGTCAGTTGCCCTTCGGCCTTTTTATCTTACTGCGCAGCCTTGGCACCGCCTTTAAGCAGGCATAGCCTATTACAATACCGATTAATGCACCCGCCAATACATCATGCGGGTAATGCTCGCCAACATAGACCCTGGTGAAGCCAATGAACACCAAGTACGCCAGATAGGTTACAAAAACAGGCATCTTCCACAGAAGGAATATCAGTGGAACGGCAACCAGCGCAGCATGCCTGCTTGGGAAGGACTGCAGCGGGTCCTGGCATAGGGCTGGCCCCAGCCCGATGCACGGCCTCGGTTCTACGACCGCAACCTTTATGGCAGTGACGACAACCAGAGTCAGGAATAGCGAAAGGAGGATAGGGTAGGCCCTCTTGTCCCTTCGGTAGAAGAGATACATGACAATCAGCGGCACCACTAGGAGATAGCTCTCCCCCACGATGGATATCAGACTCTCGATCATCTTTCCCTTAGCCCATTAATGACCGCTTCCCTCATGACACTCATCGGCGGCTCGTAGCCCCATATCCTTAGCGACTCCGCACCCTGGCGGACGAACATCTCCAGCCCGTCTATGGTGCGCGCGCCTGCCTCCCTGGCTGCGCGCAGCAGTCGGGTCTCCAATGGGTTGTACACTATATCCATCACCACCTGGTTGGATGGAATACCGGAAGTGAGGGGGGTTTCATCCACCCTTGGATACATTCCGACAGAGGTCGCGTTTATGAGTATGTCGAAGCCCACGGCGTCCAGGCGCTTCTGGATATCTATCCCCTTCATCTTCTCGCCAACCTCCTTCGCCAGCGCTTCCGCCCTCTCGACAGTCCTGTTGTAGACGCTCACATCAGCGCCCTCCATCAGGCAGCCGTATATTATCGCGCGCGCGGCCCCGCCTGCGCCCAGTATAAGAATCCTCTTCTCCTTGAGGTGCGGCACCACATCCTTGAGCGCAGCCATCGCTCCGTGCAGGTCGGTGTTGAAGCCCATAGCCCTTTTGTCAAATTTGACGCAGTTCACGGCACCTATCAAATCCGCGGCCATCTCCCTTTCATCCAACAGTTCCATGATGGCCAGTTTGTGGGGTATCGTGACGTTTATGCCTGCGTAGTTCTCCTTCAGATGCCCATACGCCTTTTCGACGCTTTCGATTTCCAGCGCCTCATAGGAGGCGTCCGCACCCAACTCCCTGAAGGCTGCGTTGTGCATGGCTGGCGACAGACTATGTTTTATGGGGTTCCCGATGACGGCGTATCTCTTCATTTCAGTATCATGCCCTTTCCGGCCGGAATCCACCTCTGGATCTCGCCCAGGATGACCTTCTTGATCTTCTGGCCGTCTTCTTTATTGGTCTGCCTTAAAATATTTGCCTTGATCTCTTTGGCCAGACGTCCCGACTTCATGTTGCCGACCCCTATCCTCACATAGTGCTTGGCCTGGCTCTTCACCGCACCCTCCGGCCCGCCGATGGCGATTGCATAATCCGTCACCCGGAATCCGAGGGCCAGCTTCAATGGAGTCCCCTTGAACCACTCTCGCTCGCCACGTATGACGAAGGCGCCTTTAGTCAAATACTCCCCACTCTGCGCCGTCTTCGACACCTGGTCAGGCTTCACGGCGTACACGTCCGCGCTCCCCCATTCCGCGTTCCACGCGCTCGAATAGCTGGCCGCGCCCTCCGCCGCCTGCTTCTTCGTGCTCTCCGGAATCTCCTTGCCCTCGGGGTTCTTGACTATGAAAAAGGGCGCGCCGTGCACTGTAGAGTGGAAGACCAGGTCGTCCGCCTCCAGGTGCTTCTTGATGAGTATCTCGTTGGTCGTCGCATCCCTGCCGCCCAGCACAAGAAACCCGTCGCTGGATATGAACCAGCGGAACTTTTCAAACCATTCGGGCTTGTGCCGCTCAGTGGGGCCGTCGGGCAGCTTCTTCTCGGCTTTGACCTTCGTCTCATTGATGAGCTTCAGCTCCCTCTCGCTCCCCCTCAGCGCCTTCTCCGCGCCCTCGAGCTTGGACCGGGCCTTCTTGGACTTGTCGTAGTACAGTGCGGCGTTCTCCGTGACTGACTTGTCTATGAAGATGCCCACCCCTTCAACCTCTATCTTGCGCGCGGCGGGGTCCAGCACTTTGAAACCCTTCTCCTGTGAATATTCCATCCAGTTACTACCCCCTGCCTTGGCCTCCTTGATGGCCTTCAGGGCGGCCTCTATCTCCTGGAACTTCGCGTAGGCCAGGTCGCCCACCTTCCTGTACTCGCCCACCTTTTGGGACATCTCTTCGACCGTCTTCCTCTGCTTCTCTATAATCCTTTCGACCCGCTTGACCTCTTTGCTGTAATCCTTGGTAGCATCCCTCCTCTCGCCCTCGCTCCGTATGTTCGTGAAATACTCATCCACCGCTTCATTGAAGGAGGCCTTCTTCTCCGTCTCCAGTTCTCTGTAGCTCTTCATGCCGACCGGCACGGCGTCCACGGGCGCGCCGTCTATGACGATGTTCGCGCTTATCTTGGAGTCTAGCAGCTCTTTCAGCGCGGAATACGCCTTCCCGGCCCTCTCCTTGTCTGCGCGCGCCTCGGGGTCCACGCCCGCCCTCTCCAACACCTCGTTCGCGTAGATGGCCCCCAGCCCCAGGCTCGACGCGAGTATCTTGACCATCTCCCGCTTCTCCGCCAGGGCCAGCGAGAAATCGCTCAGTGACATGGCTTTCACATCGGGCGTCTCGGGGGGATACGTGTATTCCAGCCCCAGCTTGAGCGTCCGGTCCTTCCACTCCTGGCTCTCGAGTATGACAATTATCTTGCCCTCTTCGTCCAGGAGTATGATGTTCCCCCGGCTGAAGAACTCCAGGACCAGCTTACCCCGCTTCTCCACCTCGATTTCCACTATCCTGTCAAAACGGTGCTGCCTGACACTCTTTATGATGCCGCCGCCCAGGTGCTTCCGCAGGAGCATCGCGAAGTTGCTCGGCTTCTTGGGCGTCTCGTGCTTGAAGCGAGTGGCGCACATGTAGCTGGGCGTGATGATGAGCTCTTTCTTCTCTTTTCCGCGCAGGTCCAGCTTGATGTCCCTTTTGCCTATCTGGTAGGCCTTGTCTATCCTGGCCCCGGCTAGGTCTGAGAGCTCTTTTGTGAGAAAATAGACGTCCAGGCTGCTAAGCTGAGTCTTCATCGTAAGATATTGCACACATAAGATTACTATCTTACGAGCTAAGAAAACCGAAGGTTTTCTTTCAATCGTAAGATATCGTACATGAAAGTATCTACGTTAGTTTGCCGAACTAGGATTAAATACTCTTGGAAAGGCCTCAAAGGGTCTCCACCTTGCCGTTTATGTTCTCCTCCAGCTCCCTGTAGCGGTTGCGGATGGTGACCTGTGTGACACCGGATATCTCGGCTATCTCCTTCTGCGAGGTTTCTATGTCTCCCATGTCAGAGGCGAGGCATATCGAAGCGGCGGCCACCCCGGCGGGCCCCTTCCCGCTAATGGCCCCAGTCCTTTTGACCTTATCTATTATCCTTTCGGCCTTCTTGATGGTCTCCTTGGACAGCCGCATCTCGATGCCAAACCTGTGGACGTACTCACCGGGTGTCGTGGGTGGGACATGGAGGTGCATCTTCTTGAGCAGGTAACGGTAAACCTTGTTGATGGAGCGGTAGTCCGTCCTCAAGATGTCGCACATCTTATGCAGGGTGAGCGGTATGATCCTCTTGCGGCAGACTAAGTATATGAGGGCCGTGATTATCTTCTCCTCCTGTTTGTACTTGGTGAGGCCGTTCATGCGCACCTCTTCGTACATGGACTGGACCTCGTACATGACCTCGTCGTCCAGGTCTAGGAGCGACGCCTGCCTGAATATCTCCTTGTCCACAGACAGGACAGGCTTTTCCTCTATCGCGCACTCGCCTACCCCTATCTTGACTCTGTAACCCCCAACAGGTGTCATTTTATTATAAGACTATTTGACTGCGATGACCTTGCCCTGGAACTCCTGCCCACGGCTAGTCGTCACGACTCCGAACGGGGCTTTCACAGGGCCTATGATGTCGACCAGCTTTCCGATCTCCTTGCCGTCCTCGGTGTACACGGCGGTGTTCGTCTCGGGCACGGCAGACAGCCTGACTATCAGTTTGTCTCCGACGGTCCTGAACCCTGTGCCGATTTTATCCATCCAAGTTTTGTTATCACCAATCGGTGACAAATACTGCCGTATATCTTTTAAACTCTATCTATAAAAACCTTTTCTCCCCCTAGGTTGGGTAATTTATCCAACGTTGGATAAAAATGGCGATTGCTAAACGTTTTTATTGTCTCCGGGGGCGGAAAAGAAATCAGAGCCCCGACGCCCTAGCCCTCTTCCGCATCACGCGGATGAGGTTGACTATCGGGACATCAGTGGGGCACTCCTTCTCACACCTGCCGCAGAGCGTGCAGTAATCCAGCCCCCTGTTGACAGCCGCCTTTATGCCCGATTGATACCCAACGGACAGCGAGCCTATGCCCGACATCATCGGCGAGCCGAACAGACCCCCTATAGCCAGGTAGACGGGGCAGTAGAGTGAGCAGCTGTAGCAGTTTATGCACATGAGGATTTGCTTGGACGGGCTGCGCGCGAGGGCCAACCGGTTGTTGTCCAGGAGTATCAGATGTCCCTTGATGCCCACCTTCTCAGCCTTTATTATCTCCCCTGATGATATTTCCATGAGCTTGACGACCCTCTCTGCGTGTGCCTCCGAGAACAGCCGGTCCACAGTGGCTATGATGAGCGGCTCCTCGAACCCCTTCAGGATTTTGGCCTCTTCCGTTTCCAGGTAGACATTTCCCCCCTCCGTCACCGCGACCGCGGAGATGACCGCGTGCTTCACCTCAGGCTTTTTCGCCTTCCCCTTCTCCTGCGGGTAGGGGAAGTACGGGTGGATGAATCCCATGCCCTTCTCGTATCCGGAGTACCTGTCCGACAACACCTGAACCCGGTTGCTCATGAAGAAGGCCTGCATCACCTCAGCCTCCATGGTCTGCGGGGAGGGGACTATCCCCAACCGCGCCCTGCCGATGATGCCGCGTATATACTCCGCCACGTCTATGGGCTTTTTGGCGAGGAAGACGCTGATGCCGCGCCCCCTCAGCTTCTTCGTCGTCTCGAAGACCGAATCATCCATGTTCTCTAATATTCGGCTCTTTATGCGCTTGACCTGTTTCCTCAGGCGCTTGTTCTCTCTCAATAGCTGGGCCCGCTTCTCCATGGGTTTCTCCGCCTTGCACATCAGCGCGGCCAGGTCGCTCCTCAACTCGGGGTCCAGCGCCCGCTTCTTGACGATTATGGAATTGCCGTTCAGGTTCATGCTGGGATAGTTGCTTTTAAAACGATTAAAATAGTAATATCTCCATGAGGGTATTCATACTCGGCGACTCGAACGTCGATGTGACGGTCGGCTGGCAGGAAGCGGAGTCCCAGATGGGGCGGCTTTCGCCCCGCAACAGGAAACTGCTTGTCGAGAACATGCTGAAGTCGAGGCAGGAGCGGGAGGATGTCGAATACTACCTGGATGAGTCCCCGGAAGAGCTCTCCCAGTTTTTTAACTCCCTCAGCCCCCGCGTCGAGTTCGGCGGCTGCGGGGCCATAAAGGCGCGCACCATGGCGATGCTGGGCCATGAGGTGGTCTTCTACTCCTGGGTGGGCGACGACAAGAACGGGCGCATGATACTCGATGGGCTCAATAGGGCGGGCGTGGACACGTCGCACGTCCTTGTGGGCGGCAAGACCTGCGAGACCTTCAACCTCTTCGACCCCCATGAGGGGCGGCTGGCCTTCTCCTTCTGGGAGCCCAAGCTGGACCTGGCCAAGTTCACCCACGACGCCAAGGCCGCGACGGCGGACAAGATATTCCTCACGGGCGCGCACAGGATAAAGGACCCGCTCGGATATTCCAGGCTGCACAAGGCCTACGTCTTCACTGGCTCGTTCGCCGCCTATTCCGCGGGCGAGCTAGACCGGAAATACGCTGCCGACTTCTCCAAGGGCATACTCATCGGCAACGAGTCCGAGGTGATGCAGCTGTCGCGCGTTAAGAACCCAGTTTCCGGCATGAGAGCCCTCCCAAACCGTGTGATAATCATGCACGGGGCGGACGAGACCATGGTCAAGAGGGGTTCAGGGGTAATCGAGGCCAAGGTCCCGCCGGCGGACCGGTCCAAGGCCAAGGAGCTCACCGGCTTGGGGGACGTCTGGGAAGCATTCTTCCTGAGCGCAATCGGCGACATCGAGGCCGCTTCTGAGAAGGAGATAAGGGGGGCCATGGGGATCGCCAGCAGGGCGGCGGTGCACAGGATGATGACTGGGGAATTTCCAGTCGTGGTCTAGGTTTAAAACCATACTCCTTCTAATTAAACCCGATTTCTATGATTCGACAGCCGATAATCTCGGTCCTGGGCCACGTGGACCATGGAAAATGCGTAACTGCTGAGACGGAGGTAGTCTTAGCTGATGGCGTAATTCGTCCAATAAAAGAAATCTATGATGAGCTATCCTCTTCGATGCCGATGTTGGATGATAAGAAGGGTGAAATCTTAGATCTTTCAAAGTCCAACTTAAGGCTTCTGTCCCTCGATGAAACGGGTGTGGTATCCCCTAAGAAAGCCAGCCATCTCTGGAAGTTGAAGGCGAAAAGGGTAATCGAGGTCTCAACGAAACACGGCTCGAAAATAAAAGTAACCCCCGAGCATCCCTTCTTCTCGATTGACTCGAAGGGCGACGTGGTCAAGGTGCGCGCGGATAGATTGAGTGGGGGCGATTTCATTCTAGTCCCCTCGAAAATACCCTCGCCAAGAATCAGTCTGGAGGGATACAAAAGGCTACTCCTCCTCAAGCTTGCGCAGTCATCAGACTTTCTCGCTTTTGTGACTCCGGAATTGAGTGAAAGGCTTTATGGGTTGGGCAAAAACACCGACCCTTCACAACTTCTGACAAACCAGCTTTACGACTGCTTTAGACATAACCGTTTTAGGGTCAAGGACATCGTTCACTTAACTAAAGACAGACCGAATCTAAGCGATGTCTATGATTCCATAGGAACCCTAAAATTCTCGACGACCAAGCAGAGGGCCTCTCATAGAGGCTCTCTAATGGAGCTACCCAAAACAGAAGACCAGTTCCGCGATGCCTTTTACGTCTTGGGCGCTTTATGGGGCGACGGCACTGGCCGAAGCGCCGCCCTTTCGAACACCGATGAA
>Ga0209121_10003692_pt1 | contig 14641 bp, 7 predicted proteins | sample Cruoilmetagenom3_FD_187292 | JGI IMG/M metagenome (GOLD analysis project Ga0209121, IMG submission 187292) | Oil polluted marine microbial communities from Coal Oil Point, Santa Barbara, California, USA - Sample 3 (SPAdes) (version 2) | ecosystem: Environmental > Aquatic > Marine > Oil seeps ...
TAAGCCAGAGAATGCAAATTTTGGTATATGTTCAACGGTTTGAGGGATTTTCAAAGCCCAGCAACGCTACCTGAGTGAACTTTTGACGCAGGCATCAATTTTAGCTTTCTACCTGTTTAAAAGGATAAAAAAGCCCTGTTGTCGGACTCAGGGCTTTTTAGATTGATTACGTTAGTCAATTAACGGAGCAGTTTTTTAGCCTTGATTGTTTGCTGCTTTTTTTCTTTTTCGTCTTCTCCAGAAAATAAGACCGACAGGGATGATTCCCATCGCGACAGCGCCGGCTTTGGCTTCTGCCGGTATTACTTGCAGTATGTCACTGAGCGTTAATTCCGTATAACCTTCAGGGGGATTGATATCAAAGATGTCTTCATCAAGCTCGATATTATAATCATGAAAGGTATTGACCTCGTGCAGGTTCAGTTCCTGGAACAATGACATAAAGCTTTTGCCGATGCCTACGTCACCTTCCACTCGAACCGGCAGTTGTTCTTCAATTGAAATCCAGACTTTACCTTTTACGCCCTGGATATCAAATATGGTTTTTGGAACGATTTCTCTGAAAGTTTCCGGATCTTGAAACTCAAACACCTCAGTTTCGACGCCATTGATGTTATCTCGTCCCAGTTTTTGGTAGCCGCCTTCCATAAGCAAGTTGATAATACCTTTGGGAGTCCCGTTCTCCAGTAGTCGCATTTGTTTGTCCGTAGATGCAAATATACCATATTTTTTATAGAGGGGAAGAAGAAGAAGGGTTTGTCGTTTCAGCCGATTGAACGTGAAACGGTAGAACATTTTGTCACCAATATATCCTTCCTCAACCAGGCCATATTGCTGTGAAAAATATTTCACGAGATCGAATTCGCATTTCATCCCATCGAATTCAATTATGTTGTCGAGTTCATCCGGACGTGTAACAGTTTTTGTGCCTCGTATTATCATTGTCTCGATACCGGCGACGTTTTGCTGAACTTCTGCCAGAACAACATTGCCGTTTCCCGGCGACCAGAAGGGGCCGAATAAAACCAGTGTCATGGCCAGAATGATCACGGCCGCTGCTGAATATCTTGTTACTTTACTTTCCATGATAAATCTCCATAAATTCTGAATTTTGGTTTTCGCATTCGGGCGGTAATCTGCATATCCGCTCCGTAACAGCCGTGCTTCGTTCGGATGCTCCTTGGTCCACTTGTGAAAATCGAACTTCGCCGACTCACGGTGCACGTACCGCGAAAGCAGGGGGTCCAGCCATTCATCGTTCTTGTCGTGCTTCATGGTATTTCTTACCTCCTGAAGCCTTTCCTTGTTAAATACGCAGCGATTTGTTTCTTTGCCCTGCGAAGCCTGCCGTCAATCGCCTGTTGCGTAGCCCCGAGAATTTTGGCCATCTGCTCGTAGCTCATTTCGTTATAGAACCGAAGGAATATCACTTCCCGCAAATGCTGTGGCAGTTGCTGTAAAGCCTGGTCCAAGATCGCCGCTCGTTCATCACTTTCACAATCCGGCTCATTCCCGGAACTAGTCTCGATGCGTGCCTGCTGCCTTCGGAACTGCCGGAGCATATCCTTCGCCACGTTTCGGCAGATCGCCCCGACCCAGGGGCCGAAACGCTCAGGCTTTTTTAGTTTAGCAAGGTCTCTGCAAGCCGCCGCGAGTGCTTCCTGGGCGGCATCTTCCGCCAGGTGGCGGTCCGCCAGAATCGAATCGGCTACGGCCACCAGCGAATCATAATAACGCCGGCACAACTCGCCAAAGCTTTCCGGATCCGCCTGCAAAACCCGCTGAACGAGAATTTGGTCCTCAAGGTCTTTCATTTATCAAATATCATACTTACCAGAGCAGCTCTGTACTTCTATAAACAAGTCTCGATTAGAAGGCAAAATCGGCGCAAAATCGATATATAATATAACACATCACGCCCATGAGGTACTCTGCTTGTCTCGCCGTGCTGAGATTACATGGAGATTCCGATATCGTCCAGCATGATAATCCCGTTGTCGGAGCGGTCGAACAGGAATCGGATGCTCTCAAGCCCGGATGGATCGAATGAAGTGTTGCTTTCAATGAAGCTATGAATCGGCATTTCGTATGTCTGAAGGAGTCGTTCCGAGAACTTCTCGATGTGTTTTTTCTCCAACCTCTTCCATTTTGCCAGCCTGACCATCAGGGCTGGATGAACGGGCCCGACGGAGCCCAGCGGCAGGGCGGCACAGTTTCCATCGTCGTCACAAAGCTCAATCGTAAGATCGAGGGGCTTACGCTGCCCTTCGCTTTCCGTTCCGATTGAGAAGATAACACTCGCATCTCGATTCAAATCCAGTTCGCTTGCGAATTCGGGGCTAAGTTTTACTGTGTATGATCCGATCTCGCTCGAATTGGGGTCCTGCCCGTTCTTCTTTTCCCATTCAAGAACCACGGCGGCGTTTTCCTGGGTCGAGCCGCCCTTGGTGCGATAGGGGATGTAGGCCTCCTTCCATGTCTTGAGGTTTTCGCCGAGCAGTTTTCCGCCGGGAATGGCCGTAGTCGTGACATCGTAATCTTCCTCGAAATCGGCAATGACTTTGAAATTCGAATCTTCGTAACGGTTTACGTAAATATCTTCCGGCAGCCATTGCCCGGCTTTCCGGATATCCTTGAACATGGGCAGATATTCGTCCCTGCCGTTAAGTGTCGCTTCGAGAAATGCGGAAATAAGCACTTCGGCGACTTTACGCTGGCTTTCGGTGTCCATTATCGGTTTGTCATTGATAAACCAGCTAATCGGCGCGGGAGCATCGAGCCTGCCCCAGGCCGTATTGAACCGGCTGTGGTTCGCCCGGTATATATAGACCGCGGATTTGAACCGGAAGTTATTGTCCGTGAAATCCACGCGTTTGAATTGTCTCAGCCCCATGAATGTCGCCACGTCGGCGTCGTGCCCGCCCTGTATGACGAGATAATTGACGTTCTCTAACGCTGTTGGATGTCCCGCCGGCTTGTATTGACCGTCGCAGGGTGCGATAGCTATAACCGACCTGATTGCGAAATTATAGTTGAGTTTTACATTGGCATCGTCGGGGTAGCGTTCGAGTCGGTTGAACGCCGCGGCGTGAGCGGCCGATTCGCCGCCGCGGGAATGCCCGATCAGCGCGATTCGGTCCATATCCACCTTGCCTTCGAATGCGTGGCCTTCGGTCTGGTTCCATTTGTCCCAGGCTTTGAGATGCTCGAGCAGGACGAACGCACGGGCGTCGTTTTCGCCGCCGAACTTCTGGTTCAGAAAATTCTCATCCACCGATACGGCGATAAAACCCCGCCCGGCCAGCAGCTTTCCGAGGTACTCATAGCCGGGATCGGAAAAATCCTTCATATTGTGGTTGCCGTGCACTATCAGAACCAGCGGAAAAGGCCCGTCGCCTTCCGGAAACCATACACGCCCGTTGAGCGGCAGCCTGTCAAAATCGAATCCCCAGTAGCGGGGCATCCCATTGGAACCGCCCATGAACGGACGTGCATCGACAGGCTCGGTTTTGAAGTCGACGCCTTCGCCGTATTCCTTTCGATGCTTATCGTCGCCGCTCCCGTAGAAATATGTGCGGTACGAATAAGGCCCGCAAGCGGAAGGATCCAGAGCATCTACCGGCTCGACGTCGTAGTCTTGCATGTAAGAGATATCCGCCAGATACGATGTCGTGCCGCAGCCTCCAAGGACGACCGGCAGGAAAATGGGCGGCAGAACGCAAGAAAAATATTCCTCTATCAATTTCCAGAATTTGCTTTTTCTGTTCATGTTATTAGAGAGCATATTAATCTCCGAAAACAACCACTTAATTTGTACATGTTACCCGCGATACCGTCGTGATAAGGCTACAATATCACTGCGGAATTTGCAAGAAATATCATCCCCCGACGACATAAATCGGGCCGGAGTTTGTCATTGCGAGCACCTGACCTGGTTCTCAGAACGCAAAAAAAGAAAATAGCCCACGAATGTCATTGCGAAAGAGCGCAGCGACTGTGGCAATCTCAATCCTTCCACAGCAAAAACCGTCTATTTCCTTAGGAACGAAGCGAAGTCGACGGGATAGCTTACGCCGCACTGTCATTCACGCGAAAGCGGGAATCCAGTTTTCTCCCCCATCTCGGAGTTTTAGCAAAGAGTAAAATCGCCGTTACTTAACAAAATCCCATCACTACAAACAAACATCCTGTCGTTTCGAGCGCAGTCGAGAAATCCGGCCGGCAATTGTTATTTCTCTCCCTCATACCTTTCCCGCACCCCACAGTCATCCCCTCACCACACAGTCATTCCCGCGAAGGCGGGGTACGTGTTTCGCCGGCCTCTTGTATTCGCTACCATCCCCAAACGTCATAAGGCGTCCCCAAGGGACTGCCGCTTGAGGCTGCCACCCGGTTTCCATCAATTATTTTGTGTGGCAGCCTCATCCCAATTGTCCTTGATTGGGATGAGGATGGCTTTTCCCTGGCTAAACACGTCCAGCCATTTCGTGGCCCTCCGGTCACCCTTGGGGACACCTGACGGTGGAAATGACAAAGGCGCAAATCTTAATTACAATTGGTCTATGGCATCTCCGGTGACCTGGACGTCGTCTATGTTCCAGCCTGGACAGGTTACAGAATCATCCGTCGGGCCGATTCCCCAGCGGAAGTAAACCGTCGCCTGCCCATCGGTAATCGATGAGGGAACCGCGTAGTCCACGGTTTGCCAGGTGTCGTCGGAGACATGAGAAGAACCCGTCGTCCACAAATCCACCCAGTTCGTGCCGTCATTCGAGACCTGAACGCAGGCGCAGTCATAAGGCGATTCGACCACAAGCCACCGCCGAAAACTCAGCCTGATGTTGCCGTAACCCTGGCAATTGATGGCCCTGGTAGTGACATAGCTCGTGGTTGTCATGTTATTATCATAGTCGCCTTCAAGCTCAAAACCGATGACGTTCTCACCGGTATAACCTGAATTCGGATCAGCGTTCCATGAGCCGGCTCCGGCCGGCTCGCCCCATGCCCAGCCATCGTCGAGCAGCCAGTTCGGATCGGTGTCCATATCGGCCCAGTAGATCGCGTTCTGCAGGACGGTAACCGATGCGCTCTGACTGTGCTGTCTGATTCCATCTGTCACGAGGAAAGAGAACGTATACGTGTACGGCGCCTGGTCTGTCGTGGGTTTCCAGTGAACGGTTTGCGTATCTTCGTCGAAATAGGCACCCTCGGGTAAATTCCCGGCGGAAACCTTAATGGGCAGATTCGCGGGATTTTCCGTTGTTATCTTCATCTGGAGCCTCTGGCCGGGTTCGATTTGCTCCGGTGCTGATATAGGATCAAGCGTCGGTGCCGGCATGGTCCATCCCGAGTTTTGAGGGTCACGCCTTAACATTCCCCAGTTGATTGACTCGGGGCCGGACGAGCCCGGCAGATCGATGACGTGGAATTGTAGATTCCCGTTGACTATCATTTCGAGATCGCCGTCCTTATCGAGATCTTCGAACGCAGGGCAACTGTAACTATCGGTAGACAAATTAAACATCGGGAAACCCGGTGTAGCCGAGCCGTCCTGCTCCCAGGCCATAATTGGAGCGCCGTACATGGCGACCACCAGCTCCTTTTGTGCGTCACCATCGACATCAACGATTAAAGGAGGGCTGGAAAACGGGTCGCCCATAATCGTTTTGGGATATCCGGCGTCGGTGAGCTCCGCGCCCTGATGGTCGAAGGCATGCACGAGACTGAATTCAAAGCCGTCGGATTCTATGAAGCTGTTGACATAGACTTCACTTAAGCCGTCGTCGTCGATGTCACCTACGCACAATGCGCCGGATTCGCCGAACAGGTCGCGAATTCTTGTCTCCCAGAGCTTGCCGCCATCGATATGGACCGCCATTACACTGTCCTCGGTGCAGAAGACCAGCTCCGGCTCGCCGTCGGCGTCCAGGTCGGCTATGGCCGTACCTTTTTTGCTTCCGCCCCGCCATCTCTTTATCTGCTGGCCGTTGTGGTCGAGAATGAATGTGTATACGCGTGTTATGCCGGGTCCGTATCCGCAAAGGGCGATCTCCACGTCGCCGTCGCCGTCAAAATCCGCAACGCTGATAGGGCCTTCCGATGTGTACCGCCGCTGCCACAGAAACGTCCCGTCGCCCTGGATGGCAAACAGGCCGTCGCTTTCTCTGGATTCTTCGTCGAGGGCAACAATAATCTCGCTGTCGCCGTCGCCGTCCAGGTCTGCAAGGACGGGACTGCCGATTATATAGGCGTACCAGTAGCCGCCGACCTCCACGGGCCAATCGCCCTCCACTGTCCGTCCGTTCTCGGCGTGAAGAGCGGTGGCCATGACATTATAATCGTCCACCACAACGATCTCGTAGTCACCGTCGCCGTCGATGTCTCCGGCCGCCAGGCCCGAGGCAACCATCGAGTCCCAACTGCTTATCCCCAGCGCAGCAGGCCAGCCTTCAAGAGCAGTTCCATCATCTTTGAAGATGCTTATTGTCCCCCCGTAATCGAAGTCGCTCCATGTGATCGAAGCCTCGACTATCTCGTTCCGTCCGTCCCCGTCAACGTCGAGACACAGCGGGCTGCCCAGGTATGACACGTCGGGGAATTCTTCAGGATCATCCGACATCTCCGGCATCGGCCATGGGGCCTTATCGACGCCGAATTCGATGCCAAATACCTTGCGATCTGTGTGGACGGCCCCGTCCGTGGTCACGTTAAGACGCAGCTCGAATACCCCCACTCCGGGATTTGCAAACACCAGGTGAACCAAACCGTTGGGATCTATGGGGGAGCTGCCGCCACTTAGCTGGCTCCACTGATCTTCCCCGAAGCCGCGGTACTCCAGTTGATAGGAGTCGCCGTGCACGAACAGGATTAGCGGTATGTCATTGCCGTCGGGCACGAAGGTCTGCTGCTGCATCGGCTCGACGATTTCTCCCAGAGGATGCCTTCGGTCCGCCGCCATCAGGGCCTGGTAGGCGTTCACCCGCCCGGTGCCGATGTAGCCCTGCACGGGGTCGACATCCCCATAATATACGGGGTCGGTTGTGTTCTCCAGGATTGCCCTGACGTCGACGTGTGTCAATTCCGGGCGATGTGCAAGCACCAGGGCACCGACCGCCACGACATACGGGCCGGAAAAGGAAGTCCCCGCCGTGGCGATATATTCGTTGTCGAGATCGGTTGTGACGATGTCGGTGCCGGGAGCGGTGATATCGACCCACGACCCGAAGCTGCTGTGGCCGGTCTTGATGTCTTCGCCGTTGGTGGATGCGACCGCCATGACGTTATAGTACGCCGCCGGATAGTTAGGCATGGCCGAGTCGTCGTTGCCCGCGCTGGCTACCAGCAGAACGCCCTGAGCGAAGGCGTTGTCAATCGCCGTCTTTACGGTCGGGTCTCCCTCCGGGCCGAATTCATAGCTGCCGAAACTCATGTTCGCCACGCGCGCGCCGTTGGCCGCGGCATAATCCAGGGCCGAAGCAACCTCGGCGGAGGTCACGTAGACGCTCAATCGCAAAACCATGATGCTGCCGTGCCAGTTGACGCCGCATACTCCTATGCCGTTGTTGCCCACACCGGCGATGACCCCGGAGACCTGCGTGCCGTGACCCACGACCGAGTAGTAGCCTCCACCTTCCGGTATGACGTCGTTGCTGTCGTCCTCGAAGTTCCAGCCGGAAACGTCGTCGATGTAGCCATTGTTATCATCGTCTATCTCGTTATTGGGAATCTCGCCTTTATTGACCCAGATATTATCCTTCAAGTCGGGATGATTTGCATCAACACCGGTATCCAGCACGGCCACCACGATATCGTGGCTGCCGGTTGAGATGTCCCAGGCATCGGACATCTGGATTAGTTGATGAGCATACTGGTCGGGAAACTCCGGATCGTTGGGTTCGGCGCAGCGCTCATATATATAGTTCGGCTGGGCATATTCCACATCGGGATCGGCGCCCAGCTCGGCACACACGCCCGGTACGTTTCGGTTGGTATTAAGCAGATAAAATCGCGACAGCTCGGTATCGGTCGCTTGCTGCTCAGCCGCTGCCGGCCCGGCCGTAGATGCCATACGCACTTTACCTTGCGTTTGACTATCGGCAATACCCTGATGCCCCAGCCGCCGCCGGGCGCCCTCGAACACAGGGCCTTCATTAGAGAGCCCATACTCCACCTGCAATCGAAGCAGGACCGCCTGGTCTGAACCGAGTCCAGACTGCGAGAATAAGCCGATGCCGTTCTTTTGCCCATCACTGAGCCTGACAATAACCTGGCCCGGCACGTATGTTGGCTTTACCTCAACCTGTCGCTTTAAATCCTTGCCGGCCGACTCAGCGGGATCTTCCTGACGGGATGACTGTTTTGCTGTAGATGTTCCAGCAACAATAATCAGAATTGCTACGATAGCCACCAAACCTGCTTTCACGTTCGGCCGGCTTTCACCTGAGTTATTCCCGCGCATTCTTTAGCTCCTTTCAAAAGCAAATACCTAACATTGTCTATTAAGTAAAAGGCAAATCTTTGAATCACAGAGACAAAATCACCTCTCCTCAGATACCTCACTGAATACAAACGAACTGATAATATCATAATAATATCGGATATTCACAAAGTCAACATAAATTTACTTGACATCTATTCGTTATCCTGGACGGCGGCAGCTTGCAGCTCAAAACCCGCTTTTCATGTAACACTTCTATCACTTCTGCGTTCTGTATTGTAGAATTGCATTAGATTCACCTAAGGAAAGACGTAATGGTGTACGATCTCAAGCAAAATATAACCGGAGATGAGCAGCTTATCCGGGCCGCACTGAACGGCGAGCCATCGGCGTTCGGGAAAATCGTCGAGAGGTACTGGAATATGGTGGTGGCGCTGGCATTGAGTAAAACCGCCGATCCCGCCGAAGCGGAAGACATCGCCCAGGAGAGTTTCCTGAAGGCGTACTCACAATTACCCGGCCTCAGGGATCCGTCCCGGTTTGCCGGCTGGCTGAGCAAAATCACCATGCAGCAGTGCGCCAACAGCCTCAGAAGAACCGTCCGCTGCAAAACCGCCTTTGGCTGCAAGTCAACGCCTATCGAGCAACTGGACGAGCAGCCGGCTATAACGGCCAATCCCGGTTTGACACAAAACCAGGTCCACTTTGTCAGGCAGAGGGTTCGCCGGCTGCCGGAGAAGTTTCGAACGTTAATCATTATGCGATTCGTAGCGGGACTTTCAACCGTGAAGATTGCAGAGCAATTGGGCAAACGCCCGGGCACCGTCAGGGTCCGGCTGCACCGGGCATATAAAATCCTTCGCAAGGACCTTGCTCCACTTTCAGAGGAGGTCGAATAATTATGAACTGTGAAAAATACAAGAACATTATCGAACAACTCATAGACGGAACAATCAGCGACCGGCAGCTTGCCGAGCTTAAAACGCATATAACTGAATGCGAATCCTGCCGTGACCAATTCGATAGTTGTCTGATGCTGCAGAAATCCATCAAGCAGGCATTTTCGACACCGATGGCAACCAAACAGGCGGGAGCGTCCGTTGCGGCAAAGCTTGCCGCACAATCGAACCACCGGCTGCGGCCCGCTCCCTTTATCACCACATTTTCCATCGGCAGGCAGGCCGCTGTCGCAGCAGGAATCGTCCTGGCTGTTGGCTTGTTCCTCGGATTCGTCCTGGGCAGGGCCGGAACCGCCAAATCCTCAGCACCGCCGCTAACAGCGAAAGTCCCGATTCTCGTCAGTAATCTCAAGGGGACCTTACTTGTCAGGCATCAAGATTCAAATATATGGCAAACATTACAGGCCGACTCAAATGTTTATCTGGGTGACACTTTTCACTCTGCTGCCGGTTCGGCCTGTGTCCTGAAACTGGACAATAAATCCAAACTCGAATTGAATCAGAACAGCATGCTGGTTTTAAATTCGTATAACGGCCAAACCCAGTTCTTTCTCGAGCATGGCGAGTGCACCGCCAGCCTGGAAAGTCCTCACGGGCCGTTCTTCATCAGCACTCCAAACGGCCGTATGGAGGCGGTGGGAACGGAATTTACTGTGACAGTAACCGACGAATAGTAATATAGAGTGGGCATTGCCCACCAACTTTGAAAATGGTGTGCTGTCCTAAGGACTCCTTACGGAGTGCACACCCTACAAGGCTGCAAGGCAGAAAAGGAGAGACATAATGAAAGCAAAATCAATTATTCTCTGCGCAGTAGTTCTTCTGGTGGTCCAGACAATCGCATCCGCGCAGAAAACAGAAGTGACCGTTCGGCAAGGAAAGGTCCGCGCCGAGACGCAGACAGCAACAGTCAATATCGACGCCGGGCAAAAGGCGGTGCTAAAGAAGGGCGTCAATCCGTTAGTCACCGTGGATAGTCCGCTCGTGCATGATGCCCTTGAACTGTACAAATTGGTCGAAGAAGAGAAAGAGCATGGCGAGTTGAAAATCGACTCGGTTTTTGTCGTGGTGGGCAAGGCAGACGAAGATGACGTGGTTGCAGCCATCTATTGGGAGGTTCCCAATCCTATGCCCAAGGCGACGAATATCATGACTATACCCTATTCGTCGACTCTGGGGGACATCAGAGTTTATGACCTCAGCGGCAATCTCTGCAAAGTGAAGGAGAAAAGCCTGGGCGACTTTGCGTTCTCCTTTAGCATCCATTTCTCGGAGCAGGTTCAGCCGGGAGAGCATTTCAAGTTCATTGCCGTTACCAGTCTTGATGCCATTGACTTGCCGGTCTTCCCCGGCGGTGTGCAGATCGCGTGGAAGGAGGGCCCCCTGGCGTACTTCAGAACCTCCCCCGGTTACCCCAATGCCCTGCAGTATTTTCGGTTTATACTGCCTGAGTCGGCGATACTCGTCGACACGAATCGCGAGATTGTCGCGACAGATACGGTCGACGGCAGACCGGCCGTCACGATCAGAAACTACACAGGGCCATATTCCGATGCAATGTGCATTATTGCTTTGCTGGACCCGGCTGAGGATGGAACCACACTTGCCGATATTCCGGGCAAGTACCGCGGCCTGCGAAGCAAACGTGACAAAGAGAATTCCGAGATGTATCAAAGAGAAATGCACAAGATACGAGCCGGCATCAAGTACACGAATCGGAGTACGCCGCTGGCCGGGCTGTTGACGATTTTCGCCAGTGCGATGAATGGAGACACTGACATGTATGACACGGTGGCATATGAGGATCTATCCCCCGACCAGGCCCGGAAGTACGCTGAGAATTCAAAATACTGGGCGGATCAGCTCGATATCCTGAGTACGCCCCAATGGCCCCGGAATCCCGGCAACGGATATGTCCATCCGATCTACCTGTGTCGAAAAAGCTCGCTGATTGCTGAAATCATCCAGCGGATGGTTTATGAGGATGGCAAATGGTACGCTCACGGCAGCACATCGCAACAAACCGTGGATTATGAAACTCCGACTTCAGAGGACTTTGCTGCCGCCAAACGTAAGGGCTATCTCTGTGACTGGCAAGTGGCCGGACCGTATATACAGAAGGGAAAGGAAGCCCGGGAGCTTTTCGACATTCCATTCGGCCCGGAACTGGACGACGTTGATGTCACGTGGCTGCCCACAACGATCGTATCTCATGACCCGCACCCCGTGGCTGTCAATATCGACAAATCCATATTGCACTTCAACCATTCGGTTGCTTATGTGCGCACGGAGATTGTCTCGGACAGGCAGAAGGCGGCGCACCTTGAAATCTATACCGACGACGGGGTCAAGGCCTGGCTCAATGACAAACTCATCCATGAGAATAACGTCAGCCGGGGAATCCCGGAGCAGCCCGATACCGTCAACGTCACTTTGAAGCAGGGCGTCAACAACCTCATGCTCAAAGTCACCGAAGACATTTGGGGTTCGCGAGCCATCGTGCGGCTTGTTGAGCCTTAACCGGGAAATAGCTTGAAGAGTTATATTAGATAGGTGAAAACCGACCGAAGACGCGATATTGCTACTCAGTATACATTTTCAAAGATTCCGGTATTTTCATATCGGAATCTTTGATGTATTACGATTATATAGACAGACAGATGTGAATTGGTCTGTTAATTGTCGTCATCAAGATCGATTGTAAGATGTCACGGAAGCTGCGTTAGTATATAGTTCCGGCGGCTGCGGACGAACTGTTTGATTCCATCCCGTCTGCCGCTGCCTTGACCGTCGGCGATCAAAGCGTTGGCTGCATCGTCCAGAAACTTATCAAACTCCGTCGGGGGATTATTAGTGCCGTACGATGTCTGCCACGGGCCGTTTACCAGTTCGGCCAGGGCATTCAGGTACATCTGCCGATATTTTCCCCGGTTGACGAACTGATGGACTTCCGGGAACCGGCCGGAGTTCATGGAGAATACGTTTGCGCTGGCTCCATTGCCCGATCCGAGCGTAAAGTCGATGTCCCAGGGCAGAAGGTACCATTTGCCCTCCGGCAGGGCGTAGTAGAAGTAGTTATTCTTTCCGCGGTTATAGCCGTAGCTGTCCCAGTCGCCAACGGCATGACGAAGCGCCAATACCGCGGCGAAATGTTCGGGATGGATAACCGACCCAACTTTCGGCTCGTACGCCGGGCTGCTCGACCGCGTGTTCATCGCATCCGCAAAATCCAACAGATGGTCCCAGTCGTCGTTCTCGCGATGCGACCGCTTCTCGAATCCCCAGCGATAGGTCTCCTTCAAGCGTGGGTGACTTGAATCGTATTTCAAGCCCTCATCGAGGTTCGAGAATCCCGTGCCGTTGGCCGAGTACTCGAAGTAGTCGTCGATCTTGTGAATGTAGCCCTGGTTGTTACCCGGAAACCACTTGTCGATATAATCACCATCGATCTTCTGAACGTCTTCGTAGATACCGTTGCTTCTGCCGTTGATAATCGGGCGCACGAACTCCTGCATCGAGAACTGAAGCCCCATCTGCTTATAGAACCAGTACGATGCACGTTCCTGTAGCGGGCCGCGGTTGCCTCCTTCGGTGTTGTCGAGATTTATTTCCTCACGACCGCAGAATTTGCGATCCGGATTGAAGTCGAGCCGGTAGGCGTAGCGACTGCGTGGATCACGGTTCGATCCGCTCCTGATGAACGGGCTGCCGCGGAACCGGATCCCGACATTATAAAAGACCTCGGTGTTGTTGTAAACGAAAGTGCAATCCATCAGCTCGTTCGAGAGATTGGGACGCGATCGAAACGTGCTGATTACGTCATCCGAAAGCCATATCCGATAGGTCGCAAACCGGGTGTTCAGCAAAGAATCTCCAACCCGGACCAGGCAGGTTCGCTCGGGCACTTCCGCCGAGGGTTGCAACTGGGTTGGGAATCGGGTTAACGCCAAACCGTCGAAAGCTGCGATATAGAACGCCCGCATTGTGTTACTGGAGGCTCCCGGGATAGTGCCCGTGAAGATGCCGTCCCCACCGATAAGGTCGTTGCCCGAGCCGTCATCGACCATAACTGCGGCGGCGAATGCGGAGCTGCCTTCGGATCGATAGTGAAGCATGACCTGATTCAAGCCGTCGTTGTCGGTTACGCGGGCGGTCACGACAATCGGCTCGCCGCCGAGGGGAATAACGGGCGTATGACTCACGTCAAGAATATCAGGGCCGCGGTTGGACACGTACGCCGTGTTTTGCCTGCCCGGCGTGCCGATGTCCAGCGGCATTGTAAGCCCGAACGAATGCGCCGGTCGGGGCGGCTGAACGGGCGACCGCTCTCGCGAGGTCCGCAGCAGCAGGAATCGGCTCCCACGCAGCCACCTGGCCCAGCCGCGGAACGTCACCGTACTTGCCGTGATGCTGGAAAGCGACTGGTTGATTCGGTTAGCCCCGGGGTCGCCGTGCCCGGTCGAAATCAGGTGCAGCGAGCGCGCTCCGGAATGACGATCTTCGGTGGTAGCGAATGAGCGAACGTGATTGCCGAGAAACCGCCAGTTCGACTCGCCGCTCTCGAAGCCGTTGTTGCTAAGGCGGTTTGTGCTGCCTATTCTCAGTTCGAGATCGTCGATGAGTACCTCACCCCGGTTTAGCAGCAGAAGATCGAATACGTTGACTTGATCGTGTTTATATTTGGAATCGTTGCTGTTGATGGTAAACGAGAAGTGCTCCCAGGTTGTCTTGTCGCTCTCGTCGCTGTCGGTCCAGGCATCGGGCGCATCGTTGTTGCTGCGAGGATCGCGCAGCTCCATGCTGGCACCCTGGCCGTCCGCCCAGCTCGGCCACCGGCCTCCGTCGTAATAAGTCACCTCATCGGCCGTGACCATCAGGACGTCAACGTCGCCACTGATCGGATCCATGTCTTTATACGGATACGACAGCCGGATACGTTCGCTGTGATCGTCCAGCCCGCCGGTGTACGGTCCGACAAGATTCGAACCAATTATAAGATTGTCATACACGCCCGCGAGAAAATCCGGATCCTTGGCCACTACCATATACGAGTCCGGCGACATTTCCGTGCCTGCGTCGAACGTATAATCGATACCGTCTGTGAAAGCCCAGCCGGCAAGTGAGACCGTGGAGGTGCCGCGATTATAAAGCTCGATATACTCGAATCGCTCGTCACGCATGCCGTGGTGGTACATGATTTCGTTAATCACGATGTCGTTTATCGCGGGCTGAGCATTCGGGCCTC
>Ga0209121_10003693_pt1 | contig 14637 bp, 13 predicted proteins | sample Cruoilmetagenom3_FD_187292 | JGI IMG/M metagenome (GOLD analysis project Ga0209121, IMG submission 187292) | Oil polluted marine microbial communities from Coal Oil Point, Santa Barbara, California, USA - Sample 3 (SPAdes) (version 2) | ecosystem: Environmental > Aquatic > Marine > Oil seeps ...
AAGTAGAACCGAAAAGCGGCGTTCCAAGACACCGAAAGAAAGCACAGGATAGACTGATAAAGTGTCATACTCTTATACCTCTCTTACTCCTGTAGTCGAATTAACAGTTTGCCGAATCTGGATTAAACTATTACCGATAAAGTAAGGAGATATACTATTTATGGAGAGAGAGCGTATACTTAGTGGAATGAGACCTACAGGTAGGTTACACCTGGGACATTATGTTGGAGTTCTTTCCAATTGGGTAAAATTACAAGAAAAATATAAATGTTTTTTTATGATTGCCGACTGGCATGCTCTTACTGATAGAGCAGAGACAAAAGAGATTAAAGAGAATATTAAAAGAGTTTTAATTGATTGGCTTTCTGCAGGGCTTAATCCTCAAAAATCCACTCTTTTTGTGCAATCTCACATCCCACAGCATGCTGAACTTCACCTTATTCTTTCTATGATTACTCCTGTTTCCTGGCTTGAACGGTGTCCTACCTACAAAGAAAAACTCAATCAAGGAGGGGATAATAATTACGGGCTTTTAGGATATCCTGTTCTTATGGCATCCGATATCCTTGTCTATAAAGCAGATAGAGTTCCTGTAGGTGAGGATCAATTGCCCCATCTGGAATTATCCAGAGAGATAGCCCGCCGTTTTAACCATCTTTATGGAGAAGTCTTTCCGGAACCAGGACCCCTTCTCTCCAAAAATACCAGAATTTTGGGTTTAGACGGAAAGAAAAAAATGGGTAAATCTTATAAAAACTACATTGCTTTAACTGATAAGCCCGACGTCATCTTAAAGAAGACTCAAGGGATGTTTACAGACCCCAAAAAGATATACATAGGAGACCCCGGTCATCCTGAAGAGTGCAATGTATATAAGTATCATAAAATATTTGGAGGGTCTTCAGGAGAAGACCTGGAGAGAATTTTTCAGGATTGCCAAAGTGGAAAACTTCTCTGTACATCCTGTAAAAAGAATTTAGCGGCTTTATTAATTGAGCAGCTTGCTCCTTTTCGCCAAAAGGAAAAAGAGCTTGAGAAAGAAGAGGGAATTCTTCAAAAAATTCTGAAGGAAGGGGAAGAAAAAGCTATATCTGTAGCTTCTTCTACTTTGAAACAGGTGAAGGAAGCTATGAAAATCTAAATATCTCTGAACTCTTTGAAAATATAATCTCTTCATTCCTTTGTGATTAATAAGTTGCAGGCTTTAGTCTTCATTTAACAAATAAAAATATTGTGATATAATTCTAAAAAGATAAAAGCTAAAAATAAGGCTAAAGGGGGGTGAGAAATTAAATAAGTCTGTTAGCTTAAAAGTTTTTTTACAGAAGAGAAAAGTATAGTAAAAATATCTTCCAAGAAAGGAGCATTAAAAATGAAAATTGGAAAACGTTTATTGATAGGTAGCTTAGTGGTATCAATGTTATTAGTTCTCTTGCCTTTGGGTAGTGCGATGGCTGCTAAGGAATCGGTTACCATTGGTCTTCAGGGACCAATCACCGGCCCCTGGGCATATGAGGGAGAAATGGCCGAACATTCCTGTAGAATAGCGGCTACACTAATCAATGAGAAAGGTGGCATCTTAGGAGGACGGATGATTGAGCTTGTGGTTGCCGATGATTCTGGCACTCCAAAAGATGGAGTTTTGGCGGCTCAAAGATTGGTTGCCCAAGGAGTAGCTGCAGCCGTGGCTACTTATGGCTCCTCCATCTGTAGACCTTCCTCTGATATATACGAAAAAGGCAAAATGATTAACATTGGCTATGGGGTTACATTTGTTGGTTTAACTCAGCGGGGATTGAATTACTTTTTCCGCACCTGCGGCCGTGATGATACGCAAGGAGTCTTCTTTGCCAAATACACTACAGAAACATTGGGGAAAAAGCGAATTGCCATTATGCATGACAATACGACTTTTGCCAAGGGAGTAGCTGAAGAGACTAAGAAAGCCTTGCAGGAGAAAATTAAAGCAGGAAAGGCGGAAATAGTCTATTATGATGCTATTACCCCTGGTGAGAAGGACTATACTCCTTCTTTAACTAAGTTGCGTGATGCTAATCCGGATGTCTGGTATTTCACAGGCTACTATCCTGAAGGAGGACTGTTAATTCGTCAGGCACGGAATTTAGGAATTGATTGTCTATTTGTTGGTAGTAATGCTGTAATTAACGAAGACTTTATTAAGATCGCCGGTTTAGATGTAGCCGAAGGATGTCTTATGACTCAGGAACCAATGCCCGAGACTCTCCCTTTCCCTGAATCTAAAGAGTTCCTCAAAGCTTATAGAGAAAAGTACGGAACTATTCCTACCAGTCCCTGGCCAGTTTATGGTGCTGATGCTTTAAATGTTATTGCCTATGCTATTGATAAAACTGGTTCCACTAATCCAGATGCCTTAGCCGATTTTCTCCGCCATGGACTGAAGAAATCTCCTATGCCAGGCGTTACCGGTCCCGTTAGTTTCACTGAACAGGGAGACCGAGTGGGGGTTCCCTATCAGATGTACGTGGTAGATGAAGAAGGAAAAATAGTCCTTTACGAGCCAGGGAAATAAAAGATGCTAACCTTTGTCCAGCAGCTTATAAATGGTCTCACTATAGGCTCTTTCTATGCTCTCATTGCCCTCGGTTACTCCTTAGTTTATGGGATAATGAAACTGATTAACTTTGCTCACGGAGACCTTTTTGCGCTGGGTTGTTATGTCGGATATACTCTTCTGGTATGGGTATCTGCTTCTCTAACCTCCCTTTTCGGAATATGGGGATGTTTAGCTGTAGGAATGATAGTAGCTGCCATTGGTGTAGGTGGAGCGGGTATATTGATGGAGCGGGTAGCTTATCGTCCTATATATCCGGCGGGGCGGCTTCCAGCAGTAGTTTCAGCTCTTGGAGTATCTATTTTTTTAGAGAATTTCATTATGGTTGTCTGGGGGCCGCGCTACCTGGCCTACCATTCCTCATTCATCCCGGCTGGCTATTGGCAGATAGGCAGCTTCCGTATTACTGTACTTCAGGTAGTTATTCTTGTTCTCTCCTTTATTCTTATGGGTGTATTGTATTACATAATTGAGAAGACTACTTTTGGTGCTGCTATTCGAGCAGCCGCTTTTGACCGCGATACAGCTAAATTAATGGGAATTGATATTAACAAGATAATATTCTTTGTCTTTAGTGTGGGACCTGCCTTAGGAGGAGCAACCGGGGTGATGGTAGGTATGTATTACCGGCAAATTAGTTTTACGATGGGATGGGTTTACGGATTAAGGGCCTTTACGGCTACAATTATGGGAGGTATTGGTAATATACCCGGGGCGATGATTGGGGGGATTATTCTTGGGATTCTGGAAATGTTAGGAGCTGGCTATATCTCAGCTGCCTGGAAAGATGTTTTTGTCTTTGTAGTCTTAATAGCAGTGCTAATTTTCCGTCCCACAGGTCTTATAGGTGAGAAAAAAGCAGAGAAGGTTTAAGTGATGAAAAAGAACATAGTTATTTTTATCATAGTTGCCGTTGCACTTTGCATATTCCCTTTTGTTGCGAGTACCTATCTTGTCGATGTAGTCTTCTTCTTTGGTATCTATACCCTTTTAGGTTTAAGTTTAAATATTATTCTTGGAGAGGTGGGTCTTTTTGACCTTGGACATGCTGCCTTTTATGCTGTTGGAGCTTATACTACAGCTATCCTCAATACTCGTTTAGGTATCCCTATATTTGTTCTCTTACCGATAAGTGGAATTGCCGCTGCTGCTTTTGCCTGGTTAGTCTGTTCTCCCATTATTCATCTGCGGGGTGATTATCTCTGTATCGTAACCATTGGAATGGGAGAAATTGTGCGGATAGCTCTTCTTAACGACCCTGGAGGTCTTACCGGTGGACCAAATGGTGTCTTTGGTATTGAGCGTCCCATCCTTGGAGGACCTTTAGTAATTGAGAGCTCCATTGCATTCTACTTTTTAATCTGGATAATAGTAGGTTTAAGTATTTTTGCTCTTGTGCGGTTGCAGAATTCTCGTATAGGTCGAGCCTGGAATTGCATTCGTGAGGATGAGGTGGCTGCCGAAGCAACAGGAATTGATGTTCGCTCATTGAAGCTTCTATGTTTTATTCTTGGAGCTGGTTTAGCTGGTATAGCCGGTAACGTATATGCTAGTAAAATGATGTGTGTCTCTCCGGAGAGTTTCACCTTTATGGACTCTTGCATGTATTTTTGTATTGTTCTTCTGGGAGGAAGCGGTTCCATTCCTGGAACGATTATAGGTGCTGGTGCAATAAGCCTTTTCCCGGAAATCTTTCGCAGCTTAGCAAAGTACCGGATGCTCTTTTTTGGAGTGGCCATGGTAGCTATGATGTATTTCCGTCCGGGAGGTTTATGGCCAAGAAAAAGAGGAGGTTTAGGGAGTAAATGAGTTTAAAAAAAGATAATAAAATTAGAGAGCCTTCCCAGAAATATAAGCAAAAAAAGGATGTAATACTGGAAACTCAAAAGCTTACTAAAAAATTTGGGGGATTGATTGCCGTTAATAATTTTGACTTAAAAGTGAAACAGGGAGAGATTAGTACTCTTATCGGCCCTAATGGAGCAGGGAAAACCACTGTTTTCAATGTAGTTACTGGTATATATCCAGCGGATGGAGGAAAAGTTATATTTAAGGGTGAAAACCTTAATGGATATAAACCTCATGAGATTGCTGCTAAAGGAATTGCTCGAACCTTTCAGAATATCCGACTCTTTTCTAAGATGACCTGCCTGGAAAATGTAATGAGTGGTCAGCATTGTCGCTGTTCTGCAGGAATATGGTCTTCTATTTTTAAAACTTCAAAACAGAGAGAGGAAGAGCGAAAAATTAGAGAGATAGCTGAGTCTCGCCTTAAGCAGGTAGGATTATGGGAATACAGAGATATGTTAGCTAAAAATATTCCTTATGGTAGCCAGAGAATGCTGGAAATCGCCCGCGCTTTAGCTACTAACCCGGATTTATTAATCTTTGACGAACCGAGTAGTGGATTAAATGAGGAAGAATCAGATAATTTAATGAAGTTCCTTAGAACTCTGTTAAAGGAAGGATTACCTATTTTACTTATTGAGCATGATATGAATGTAGTTATGGGTATTTCTGACTGGATCACAGTAATGGATGAAGGAAAGAAGATCGCTGAAGGCCCCCCAAAAGATATATATAATAATCCTTTGGTGATTGAAGCCTACCTGGGAAAGGAGGAAGAGTAGTGGCTACTTTACTAACAGTTGAAGATTTACACATTTTCTACGATACGATAAAAGCTCTTAAAGGAATTTCCCTCGAAGTTAAAGAAGGAGAGATCGTTACTGTTCTGGGAGCAAATGGTGCTGGCAAGAGTACTCTCCTGAAAGCCGTTTCTGGATTACTTCCCATTCGTAGTGGAAATATAAAATTAAGGGAGGAGAAGCTTAACGGTGTTCCTGCTCATGAAATAGTTGAAAAAGGTATCTCTCATGTTCCTGAAGGACGAAAAGTATTCCCTACTCTTACAGTGGAAGAAAACCTTAATCTCGGAGCTTATATCCAGAGAAAAGATAAAGGGAAGATAAGTGAGGCTAAAGAGCGTATTTTCCGCCTTTTTCCTATCCTTCAAGAACGTCGTAGACAATTAGCGGGTACACTCTCTGGAGGAGAACAACAGATGCTGGCTATAGGGCGTGGATTAATGAGCACTCCTCAAATTTTACTTTTAGATGAACCCTCTTTAGGATTGGCTCCCACCTTATTGAAACAGGTCTTTGAGACTATCCAGCAGATTAATACTCAGGGAATATCAATTTTACTGGTAGAGCAAAATGCCCGTAAGGCTCTTGGTATAGCTAATAGAGGTTATATTTTTGAGACTGGAAGGATTGCCCTTGAAGGTACAGCTGATAAATTACAGACAGACGACCGTGTTCGGCGAGCCTATCTGGGAGGAAGAAGAGTTCACTGAGAGGTTATTCTCCCCGAGGGAAGTTAAAATACTCAACATATTGTAAGATGCAATTATAAAATAGGGAAGGCTAAAGATAAGGCCGGAGGAAGGTGAGAAAAAGCTTGCCCGTAGAGTAGTTATTTTTTTTATTAATAGAGTGTGCTCGCGTCTTATGACTAAGGCTTCCTGGAATCTCTTTACCAGGGGATAAAGGTAAATATCCTTGATGAGCACGTTCAGGGTGGCGTACCTGTCGTTACGGCTGCATCCTCTGGTTTGACCCACATAGATCCGGTTAGCAGCCTGATAACAGGTACCACGAAAGCGCCTTTTCTCTACGAAAGTCTCCAGCATGTAGATGGGATATCTATCCATCCAAAATGGCAGGTATGAAGATAAAACACCCGTTATCTCCATTTTAGTTCCCAAAAAATTATCAATGGAGGTAAGAAATATTAGATTGAGGAAAAATAGTTATGAGCAATAAAGACGATGAAAATACCATTGTCTGCCGCTGTGAAGATATAACTCTTAAAGAGGTTAGAGGTCTGATTAAAGAGGGATTCAAAACCGTGGATGAGATAAAGAGGATAAGTAGATGTGGGATGGGTCCCTGCCAGGGTAGAACCTGCAGGCAAATTATTATGAGAGAGATAGCTAAAGCTACAGGAAAGGATATCAGAGATGTTAAGGTTCCTACGTTCAGACCCCCTACGAAAAACATAAAGATGGGCATTTTAGCTGAAGCAGCCAAAGGTGAAAGAAAATGAAGAAAAGTGCTGAGGTTGTCATCATTGGGGGAGGTATTTCGGGGCTTTCCACTGCCTATAATTTAGCTCATATGGGATGCAAGGATGTAGTTCTTTTAGAGAAGAAATCTCTCTATAGCGGATCGACAGGTAGATGTGCTGCGGGAGTAAGACAGCAGTTCGGCCTGGAGATGAACTGCCGCCTGGCAAAAGGGTCTTGTGAAATATTAGAAAATTTGAATGAACTCTTAGATTATGAGGGGGATATAGAGTTTAAACAGGGGGGTTACCTTTGGCTGTTACATACAGATGAAGAAGTAGAGCTATACAAAAAGAATGTCCAGCTGCAAAATAGTCTGGGGATTAAATCCCGACTAATAACAGTAGAAGAAGCTCTAAAAATTGTGCCTTATTTAAATCCTGAAGGGATAAAAGCTTGCACTTTTCATCAAAAAGATGGTCATGCTAATCCTTTTCAGGTATCTCAAGCTTACGCACAAGCAGCCAAGCGTCTTGGAGTAGAGATAAATATTTTTACTGAGGTTACAGATATAAAAGTGAAAAATAATCATATAGTAGAGGTGCTTACAGATAAGGGGAAAATTGCTACGAATAAAGTGCTTAATGCGGCTGGTGCATTTGCAAAAGATATAGGAAAAATGGTTGGAGTAAAATTTCCCTTAAAACCTGAAAGACATCAAATTTTAGTTACCGAGCCAGTGGAGCCTCTTTTAGGTCCCATGGTAATCTCTACCGATGTTTATTGTCAGCAAGAGCCTCAGGGCAGCTTCCTGATGGGGTATGGCGACCCTAATGAGCCTGAAGGAGTGGATGTTTCCTCAAGCTGGAGGTTTATGGAGGTAGTGGCGAAAAAGGTCTGTAAGATTTTACCTATTCTTTCCAATATCAAAGTTGTAAGGCAGTGGGCAGGAAGCTATACTATGACTCCCGATGTGGCGCCCATATTAGGGTCTGTGCCAGAGGTAGAAGGATTTTATTTAGCTGTAGGTTTTAGCGGTCATGGATTTATGTTAGGTCCTATGACGGGAGTGCTAATGGCAGAACACATCCTGGGTAAAGAGGTGACTATTCCCATTGATAAGTTAGATATTGGTCGTTTTAAAAGAGGGGAGTTAATGAGAGAACCAGCTGTTTCCTGAAGAATTTAATAATTGTCCTCCTATTCTGTAGGGTTAAGTATTGATTCAAAGGAATATAGTTAGCATAAGAAATGGAAGGTAAATACAATGAATATTAAAAAGGTATGTAAAGATACACCCTTAAAAGAGGGATTCATTTACATAGACCATGCTGGTGGATCTATATGCCCAGGACAGGTTATTGATTCTATGTGCCAGTTCATAGATAAGATGAATAGAACAGGTCCCATAGAACCCCAATTTTATCAGGAATGTCGAAAAATAGTTAAGGAAACCAAGCAAGAATTGGCTGATTTCATAGGTGCTAAAACTGGTGACGAGATAGCATTCACCAAGAACGGATCCGAAGCTGTAAACATGATAATAAATGGAATACCCTGGAAAGCTGGAGACGAAGTTATTGTATCTTCTCTTGAAACAACCTCCGGTTTTGTTCCTTTACTTCGCTTAGCTAAGACGAAGGGAGTTAAAGTTAAAGTAGCGAGGAACAACAATAAGGGAATCGTAGAAATTAATGAGATAAAAAAGTTAATTACTGACAAAACTAAACTTATTTTGCTGATTCACCTTTCCAATGCAATCGGTACTTTGCAGCCGGTAGAAGATATTGGAAAAATGTGCGGAAAGCATAATATACTTTTTTTAGTAAATGCTTCACAATCAATCGGACAAGTGCCGGTTGATGTGAGTAAATTAGGTTGCGACTTTCTGATAGCACCGTGTAGGAAGTGGCTCAGAGGGCCTACAGGATTAGGTTTTCTATATTGTCGATCTAAATTAATTACTGAGCTCGAGCCGAGCTTTATAGGATGGAATTCCACAAGGTGGTTTCCAGAAAAAGACTACTATTATACCAACACCGCTGAAAGATTCGAGGCTGGTGAGTACGACTATCCTGTGATAGTTGGTCTGCGAAGTGCCATAGATTATATTCGTGAAGTTGGAGGTATTAATGAGATTAGGGATCGGGTAGAGGAATTGACGGCTTACCTTATCGAAAACCTCAAAAAAATCGAAGGTATTGAGATTTATGGCACTTTAGATGAACGTCTTAGAGGTGGTATTGTCTCTTTTAACATTGAGCATATGAAGCCCGAAGTAGTAGGGTCTTTAATGTCAAGAAATTCTATAATCCTGGAAGTCGGTGATTTCGCTGCACCGCTGGCCTTAAAGACTTTTGGTATACGTATATGTGTCAGAGTTTGTGTTCATTATTTTAACACTTACGAGGAAATAGACAAGTTTATTAGCGTAATAGAGAAAAGATAGAGAGATTGTTGATTACTTAAAGAGAAAAAAGAGAGTAATGAAAGGAGGTATTTCTTTGAATGAATACTTAGCAGATGAAAAAGATGTTAGATTAGAGAAACTTATAAAAGAAATTAAGTCAGCTGATGTTAACTTAACATTCATAACCTCTCCTGTAAATATATATTATCTTACTGGAATTTTAATCACTGCTTATGAGAGGTTAGTAGTGCTTATAGTTTCAGAAAATGGTAGGATAATTATGTTTGTACCAAAATTGGAAGAGGAGCGGGTGAAGGAGAACTCTAAGAAAATATCTCATCGTTTAGAGATAGTTTCCTGGGAGGATAAGGAAGATGCTGTTTTTAAGCTAAGTAGTGTGGTAAAGAATTTAGGATTACGTTCTATTAGGAATATAGCAGTAGAAAAAAAGAATATTAATCTTGCTACTTTTGAAAAATTTACTAACGTATTTCCTGATATAAAATGGAAAGACGCTGATGGAATTTTAGAGAATTTAAGGCTTTTAAAGAGCGGACAGGAGATAAAATGTATTAGTTCAGCAGCAGCATATACTGATAGTGCTTATGAATATTTTTTTAAATGTCTTGAATCAGGAAAGACAGAATTAGAAATGGTAGATGCAGTATCCACTTATTTTAAAAAGTTAGGTACCAAAATAGAAGGTCCATCTTTTGATATACAGGTAGTTTCAGGCGAAAATTCAGCAAATCCTCATGGTATTCCAGGAAATAGAAAGACAAAAAGGGGAGATTTTGTAATTCTTGATATGGGTGTGAAAGTAGGTGGATATTGCTCTGATATGACGAGGACGTTTGTTATTGGAAGTTATTCTGAGAAACAGAGGGAAATTTACGAAACTGTCCTTGAAGCTCAAATAGAAGCTATAAATACAGTAAAACCTGGAGTGGCTATGCAAAAAGTGGATGAGGCTGCCAGGTCTTATATAGAATCAAAAGGATATGGAAAGTATTTTACTCATAGGCTCGGTCATGGTATTGGTCTTGAAATTCATGAAAGGCCCTTTTTAGATGCACAGAATAAAAATTTGTTAAAAGAAGGCATGGTACATACTGCAGAGCCCGGAATATATGTTCCAGGAATAGGAGGGGTAAGGATTGAAGATGATATTCTTGTGACAGATAAAGGAGCTAAGGTTATAGGTAATTATCCAAAGAATTTCAAAAGTTGTGTTAAATTAGCAGATGAGTGAATGGGTGAATGGGTAGATGGGGAAAAGAGGAAAAGAGTAGATGGGTAGATGGGTGAATGGGTATATGAGTGAATGAGGTGAAAGAGGAGAGGTATGAGTAAAGAACTGGCAATAGACGTAGGAGGTACATTTACTGATTTTGTTCTCCTGGATATGGAGACGGGAGAAACTGTTTACGAAAAGGCGCCTTCAAATCCAAAAAACCCTGTATCCAGTATTGATGAAGGCATTCGGAAGTTAAAGGTCAACCTGAAAGATGTAAGAAGAATTACTTATGCAACTACCATGGGGACAAATACTCTAATTGAAAGAAAGGGAGCAAAGTGCGGGTTAATTACAACTAAGGGCTTCAGGGATGTTTACGATATTGGACGAATGAGTAAAAGGGAGATGTATAATGAATTTTATGAGAAACACAGAGTTTTAATTCCGAGAAGAAGACGGTTGGAGCTTAACGAAAGAATAAATGCTAAAGGGGAAATAATTAAAGAAATTGACAGAGAAGAAATTTTAGATGTCGCCAGGAAGCTGGTTGAAGATAGCGTGGAATCCATAGTCGTATGTTTACTCCACTCGTATGCGAATCCTGCTCATGAGAAGATGGTTGGCGAGTTAATAAAGGAACACTTTCCAGGAGTTTCTGTTTCTTTATCTCACGAAATAGCAAACGAGTACCGGGAATTTGAAAGAACAAGTACAACGGTAATTAATGCTTATATTACACCTCCGTTAGAGAAACATATTAGCGAAATAGATTCTTTCTTAAAAAAGCAGAATTTTGGGGGAAATTTTCTTATAATGCAGGCGAATGGAAACTGTGTAACTTACGAAGAGGCTACGAAGAAGAGTATATGTATGTTAGATTCGGGACCTTGTACAGGTGTCGCCGGTTATGCGGAGAAATGTAAATCTCGCAATATAGAACACCTGATCACTGGAGATATGGGGGGAACCAGTTTTGATGTAGGTGTCATAGTGGAAGGAAAGGCAACAATCAGAACCTCCTCTGAGATTTTGAAACATCCCATCTTAATGCCCTCTATTGATATTAACACGATAGGAGCTGGAGGAGGAAGTATTGCGTGGATAGATGCAGGTGGAGCATTGAATGTAGGCCCTGCAAGTGCTGGTGCTGACCCAGGTCCTGCTTGTTATGGAAAAGGAGGAGAAAACCCTACTGTAACTGATGCAGATGTGGTTATAGGCTTAATAAATCCGGATTTTTTTTGTGGTGGCGAAATAAAGATTTACTCAGAACTTGCTGCCGGGGCTATAAGAAAGAAGGTATCTGCTCCCTTAAATGAAGAAGTTGTTGAATCAGCAATACATATTTTTAGAATCATTAACGCTAAAATGGCTTATGCCATACGTACAGTAACCATTGAAAAAGGATTGGACCCCACAGAATTTATACTGTGTTGTTACGGTGGTGCAGGTCCAGTTCATGCCTCTTCTATAGCTAATGAGTTAGGTATTCGTAAGGTGATTATCCCCCAGGGTTGTGCGAATTTATGCGCTAAGGAACTTATTGGAATTGACATAAGACACGATTTTACTAAGAGTCTACCTCCGGCAACTCAACTATTTGATGAAAGTCACTGGAATACAATTAATTCTCTCTTTGAGAACCTTTTAGAGGAAGGGGAAGATATACTTGAGTGTGAGGGTATCCCACCAAAGGAAAGAGTATTTGTGAAATCTTTTGACATGCGCTATGTAGGCCAGGAGTATACATTCAATATCCCAGATTTTTCTAAAGAACTGTCATTAGAATCCACCAGTACTCTCCATAACAAGTTTAACTCAATTCACAAGCGGGAGTATGGATTTTTTTTAAACGACCCTATAGAAATTGTTGATTTAAGGGTAGCGGCTATTGGGAAAGTTCCGAAGGTAGAGGTTAAATTTTCTCTAAGAGCAGGGAGTGCTGAAGATGCAATAAAAGGAAAGAGAAATGTTGCAATATCTTCTGAAGTGGTGGAATATACTGTGTTTGATAGAGCAAAATTGCCAGTCAGCAGTGAAATAAGAGGACCTGCCATTATTGAAGAAAAAACCTCCAATACTGTTGTTCTTCCGGATGATATTGCGAGAATTAATGAATTTGGAGAAATAGTAATTGAAAAGAGGTATAAGTAATTTTGGAGGGGAAGGAATGAAAAAAGAATTAAGCGAGTCCACTCGGGAAATAATTAGATATGCCCTTATTGAGGCAGCGAATGAGATGAAGATAAAATTGATCAAGATGTCTGTGGATACACTTTTTTATGAAGCAAAGGATTTTAGCGTAGGACTTTTTAATTCTAAAGGTGAAATGCTCTCACAAGCAGCTGGTCTGCCCCATTTCTTAGGCAATCTTGGTCAATCAATAAAAGAGACAGCTAAGGACATTGGTGGTTTTGATAAATTTAAATGCGGTGACGTTTATATTACTAATGACCCATACAGTGCTACACTTCACATAAATGACATGACGGTAATTTACCCTATATTCTGGGATGATAAGTTAATTGCTTTTTCCGTAGCCAGAGGTCACTGGAGCGGTATTGGAGCTGCGGAGGGAGTGCAGGTAGTAAGTGCTGATAATATGTTTAAAGAAGGCAATGTGTTTAAGTCGATTAAATTATGGGACAGAGGCAAACTTAATTATGAAGTTATGAAAATAATAACATATAATTGCAGAATACCAGACAAAATAGAGAGAGATTTATATGCCCAGAAGGCTGCTTGTTATGTTGGTGAACAACGTTTAAAGAGTCTGGTTAAAAAATATGGAGAGGAGAGATTTTTTGATTATACAGATGCTATTCTTGAGCATGCAGAAAGGTTTGCCCGTAACAATGTCAAGAAAATACCTGATGGAGAATATGAAGCTTCCGGGTACTGGGATGATGATGGTGTGAATCTCGATGTGCCCATCCCAATCCATGTTAAAGTGATAGTTAACGGAGATGAAGTGACAATCGATCTCACAGGTTCAAGTAAGAGAGTTCCTGGTAGTGCTAATTGTGGGAGAACACAGTCCGAAACGGAATGTCGGTGGGCTTATTGTGCAATAGTTGCGCCTTTTCTGCCCACTAATGAGGGCATATTCAGGCCACTCCATGTAATAATACCCGAGGGTTCCATATTTAACGCAAAGAAGCCAGATGCAACATATCTGGGATACGGACCGGCTGATGTAGCAAAAGACCTCATTTACACTGCTCTCGCACCTGCGATACCTCGTAAGGTTTGTGCACCTAACTATGGACAAATGGAGAATGGAGCATTTTATGGAATATGGTCAAAAGCCCAGGAATTCTGGTATGGATGGGTAATGATGGCAGGAGGAACAGGAGGTAACTTCTACAAGGATGGTCAAAATGCTATGACGTTTGGTGATTTGTCCAATGAGCCCCAGGAGAAGATTGAGCGAAATTATCCGTTTAAAGTTATAAGATATACATTACCTCCTGATTCTGAGGGGGTCGGGAAACATAGAGGTGGATTTGGCTTACTGTGTGAAGTTGAGTTTACTGGTAAAAGGTGGTCTGGCGACGATGTGTGCAAAGAGGGAAAAGTCTGTTCTTATGCTGGGAGGGGGAAAAATGCGCCAACCTGGGGAATACTTGGCGGACAATCACCACGTTTGCCGAACTATATAAAGGTCAATCCTGGTACTCCAGAAGAAGTAGATGCTTTTAGAAAATCCGGCTATCCTCTTAAGATTGGTGACGTTGTGCAATTCTATGCCTGTGGAGGAGGAGGTTACGGAGACCCTCTCGAAAGAGATGCAAAATTAGTCCAGGAAGACGCGAGAGAAGGATTAATCTCGGTAAAGCATGCTAAAGAGGCATACGGTGTTATATTGAACCCTGATACTTATGAAATCAATATTGAAGAAACTAAAGAATTCCGTCAAAGATTATTAGCCAGCCGTGACAAAGGATAGAAAAATAGGAGGCATAGATGTACAGATTAAGCACAGATGTAGGCGGAACTTTCACCGATGGTGTGTTGCTCGATGAAACTACTGGTGAGATTGCGGTAAGCAAGGTCTCTTCCACCCCGGTGAATCCTGCCATTGGCACCATTCAAAGCATGGAGAGATTCAGAATTCCTATCAACGAAGTCTCTTTCTTTGTTCATGGAACTACTGTAGTGATCAATGCCTTGATCGAGGGCAAAGGTGCCAGGACAGCCTTAATCACTACTAAGGGGTTCAGAGATGTGCTGGAGATCAGGCGAAGCAATCGCACAGAGATGTACAACGCTCTTTATAAGAAGCCAACGCCTCTTATTCCAAGACACCTCAGGCTGGAGATTAAGGA
>Ga0209121_10003694_pt1 | contig 14635 bp, 12 predicted proteins | sample Cruoilmetagenom3_FD_187292 | JGI IMG/M metagenome (GOLD analysis project Ga0209121, IMG submission 187292) | Oil polluted marine microbial communities from Coal Oil Point, Santa Barbara, California, USA - Sample 3 (SPAdes) (version 2) | ecosystem: Environmental > Aquatic > Marine > Oil seeps ...
CTGGATACCATAGACGGACCGGAAGGAGTTAAAATTTACAAGATAGGTAAAAAAAAGAAAAATGGATAAAATCGCCGTTGTTATTTTAAATTGGAATCAAGCGCATTTAACAATTGAGTGCCTGCGGTCGGTTTTGAAATCTCGCTTAGATAATAAGGTGAGCTTAGAGATTGTGGTTGTAGATAACAACTCCCAGGACAATTCTGTTAAAATGTTTAAAAATTTAAAATTAGAACTTGAGAATTCAATAAAAATTAGAAATTGTAAATTAAAAATTATTGTCAACAATGACAATTTAGGTTTTACCGGCGGTAATAATATTGGTATTAGGTATGCTCTAAAAGATGAAGCCGATTTTGTTTTTATACTAAACAATGATACAGAGATAAAAAATGATTGTATTTTGGAATTATGGAAAACTTTTTCTAAAAATGAAAACATAGGAATTGTTGCTCCTAAAATTTACTATGCTCCCGGTTTTGAGTTTCATAAAGATAGATATAAGGAAAGCGACTTAGGGAAGGTAATTTGGTTTGCTGGGGGAAAAATCGACTGGAATAATATTTTGGGTCAGCACATTGGTGTTGATGAAGTTGATAAAGGCCAATTTAATATAATGAAGCGGGTAGATTTTGTTAGCGGGTGCGCAATGATGGTCAAAAAAGAAGTTTTTAAAAAAATAGGCTTATTAGATGAGCGTTATTTTTTATATTTAGAGGATTTGGACTTTTGCCACCGAGTAGCGAAGTCAGGTTTTAAGATTTTATTCGATCCTAAAGCGATTGTCTGGCATAAAAATGCTGGTTCCAGTGCTTCTGGCTCAAAACTTCAGGAATACTATATTACAAGAAACCGTTTGCTTTTCGGTCAAAAACATGCTTCTTTGAAAATGAAGCTTTTATTGCTTAAAGAGGCTTTGAGGATTTTAATGAGTGATAATAAAATAAAAAGGGAAGCAATTAGAAACTTTTTCTTAAGACGATTTGGACATAAAGATATTAGTATAATTAGTATAATATAGAGTGAAATGGATAAAAACAGTTTTAAAATGAAAATGAAACCCAAAATTTCTGTTAATATTATTGCTCGCAACGAGGAAAAGAAGATTGCCGATTGTTTGATTTCCGCAAGATTATTAGCCGATGAAATTGTTTTGTTAGATATGGAATCAACGGATAAAACTGTTAAAATTGGTCAAAAATATGCGGATAAAATTTATTCCCATCCCCAGGTGGGCTATGTGGAGCCGGCAAGGAAATTCGGAATTAAAAAGTGCCGCGGTGATTGGATATTTATTTTGGACGCCGATGAGCGAATTACTCCTAAGTTGGCTTTAGAAATTAAAGAGAAGATAGAGAATGTTGGTAGTAATGTTGGTGCTTTTGCTATTCCGCGAAAAAATTTTAACTTTGGTGTTTGGTTGCGTCATGGCGGCTGGTGGCCCGATTACCAGGTACGTCTTATTAGAAAAAACAGTTTTATTGATTGGCCCAAGGCTATCCATAGTTTTCCCACAATTAGGGGAAAAACAGAGAAGCTGAAAAATCCTTTTAACCATCTAGCTATTAATAGTATTGAAGAGATGGTAGAGCGGACTATTCGCTATTCACAGAAAGAAGCTAATCTCTTAGCTCAAACAGGGAAAAAGGTTAATGTTATTACTTTCTTGAGGAAAATGGCTGGAGAATTTTACCGCCGGGGGATTAAAAAGAGGGGTTTTTTAGATGGACCGGTGGGAGTAATTCAGGTTATCTATCAAACTTTTTCTGTTTTTATTACTTACGCTCGAGTTTGGGAGTATCAACAAAAAGAGAAAAAATGAAAGCCGCTATTTTTAACCCATATTTGGATACTTTAGGAGGAGGGGAGCGGTATACTTTTACTTTTGCTGAGGTCCTTTCAGCTAAAGGTTATAGGGTAAATATCATTTGGGATGATAAATCAATTATCCAGAAAGCTCGAAATAGGTTTGGATTAGATCTTAAGAGAGTAAATATTTTGCCTAAGCAGAGATTACTTAAAAAAAATTTACTCAGAAGATATTTATTTTTTCGAAAATACGACCTTTTGTTTTGGGTCTCTGATGGTAGTGTTCCTGTGATGCTGTCTCGAAAAAATATTCTTCTTTTTCAGGCTCCTTTTCATAATGTTGGGGGATGTTCCTGCTTCAATAGGATGAAGTTTAAAAAAATAGATGCAGTAATCTGCTATTCCCATTTTACTAAGAATTTTATTGACAAGGAATATAGTATTAATACTCAAGTTTTGTATCCTCCAGTTAGTGTCGAAGAATTTAAGCCGGGGAAGAAAGAAAATATTATTTTAGCGGTAGGTAGGTTTGAAGAAACAATGCAGGCCAAAAGGCAAAACGTTTTAATAGATGTTTTTAAAAAAATGATTGATGATGGTTTGAAGAATTGGCGGTTGGTTTTAATTGGGGCTAGTTTGGCGAAAGAAAGTAAAAATCAGTTTTTACAAAAATTAAAAAAGCAAGCGAGTGGCTATCCGATTTTTTTTAAAGTTAATATCCCTTTTAGTGAATTAAAAAAGTTTTATGGTCAGGCTAAAATTTTTTGGCATGCGGCGGGCTACGGAGTGGATGAGAGTAAGCACCCTGAAAAAGTAGAGCATTTTGGTATAACTGCTATTGAGGCGATGGCTGCTAATTGCTGGCCATTGGTTTATTCAGCTGGTGGCCAAAAAGAAATTTTTTCCTCTTTTATTGACAAAGACATAGTTCTTTGGAGAGGAAAACAAGGACTATTTAGAAAAACAATGAAAATAATTAACTTGCTTAATGAAAAAGAAGCCTTACATTATAATGAACTGATTAATTTAGCTAATAAATTCAGCGTAAATGTTTTTAGAAAAAATGTTCAACAAATTATTTAAATTAAAGTGGTAAAGCCAATAAGCATAATTATCCCCAATTGGAACGGAGAGAAGCAACTTAAAAAAAATCTGCCGCTATTATTTAATGTATTGGCGAAGTTTGAAGGGAAAAGCGAGGTTATTATTGTTGATGATAAGTCCACGGACGATAGCTTAAAAACAATTAAAAATTTAAAATTGAAACTTGAAAATTCAATGAAAATTGTAAATTGTAAATTGAAAATTATTATTAATAATATTAATTCGGGTTTTGCCCGGAGCGTTAATCGGGGAGTTAAAGTTGCTCAATATAATATAGTGTTTTTGTTAAATACCGATGTGGAGGTAAAAGATGGGTGTTTTGATTATCTTTTGCCTAATTTTGACGATCCCAATGTTTTTGCTGTTGGTGCTAATGCTGATTGGACGTTAGGAATTGGCAGGTTTATTAATGGCTATTTAGATATTTCTTCACCCAAAAAAGTAAAAAAGAACATTAAGGAAGCACAAATATCCTTTTGGGTTTCCGGCGGCCATGCTGCTTTTGATCGACAGAAATGGATAGAATTAGGTGGTATTGATACTCTTTATGCTCCCTTTTATTTTGAGGAGACTGATCTTTGCTACCGCGCTTGGAAGCGAGGCTATAAGGTTCTTTGGGAACCTAAAGCGCGGGTTCTTCATAAGCACGAGGAAAGTGTTATTCGTAAGCACTTTAGCCAAAAATATATTAATTTTATTGCCCAAAGAAATCAACTAATTTTTGTTTGGAAAAATATTACTGATGAGGATATGTTTGCTAAGCATAAAAGAGCTTTCTTGGAAAGAACAAAAAACAATCCTCGTTATTTAAAGGTAGTTTTCGCTGCTGTTGCTAAATTACCTGCAATTGTCAAAAAGAGAAAGATTGAGAAGAAAAAGACTAAGTTGAGTGATAAACAAATATTTGCAATGTTTGAAAGGAAATAAAATGTCTCACCCACTTCTTTCTATAATCATCGTTTCCTACAATACCAAAGAGTTATTAAAACAATGTGTTAATTCTATTATTAAATCATTAGCTAATTCACCAATTAATGAATTAAAGAATATAGAGATTATTATTGTTGATAATCACTCTACTGATAGGACAAGAGAATACCTTCTTATCTTTAAGAGGAGCCACCTCGGGAAGCTAAAAACCATTTTTAATAAAGAAAACTTAGGGTTTGCCAAAGCTAATAATCAGGGAATAAAGGTTGCCGAAGGCAAATATATCCTGCTTTTAAACTCGGATACGAAGATTGTGCCTGGCGCTTTGGAAAAGATGATTAGTTTTGCTCAGAAAAGAAAAGATGCTGGTATTGTTGCTCCAAAACTTTTAAATAAAGGTGGTAAAACTTCACAGGCTTCTTGCTATAAATTACCAACAATAAGGGGGGCGATAAATGAGTATTGGTTTGGTAAAAAAGGAAGTTATGAAAAGTATTTGCCCCGTGGGGGTAATCCTGTTAAGGTCGAAGCGGCAATAGGGGCGGCAATGTTGATTCCTAAAGCAGTTGTTGATGTAGTGGGTTTACTCGATGAAAAGTATTTTATGTATTTTGAAGATTTAGATTATTGCCGTCGAGTGAATAAAAGTGGGTTTATGGTTTATTATCTTCCTCAAGCAAGAATAATTCATTACGGCGGCCAAAGCGGGAAGAAAAAACCAAATAAAGTTAATCATTACTTAACAGAAAGTAGCAAAAAATTTAACGGCTTTTTAAAATATAACTTGATTTTTATCATTATTAAATTGTCTCGTCTTAAAAAAATTCCTTTTTTATTTTTAATGATGTTAACAGCGCTGTTAACAGTTATTTGTTTACTATTATGGCTATTAGTTTTAAAAAGGAATTAAAAAGAGTCTTTAATCCGCAAAGCATAAAGTCTATTGTTTTTTTGGTTTTATCGTGGCGGGTTTTAACCTTCTCGATTGCCGCTATTGGTTATTTTTTATTACCGGAGCGATATACGCCACTATTTTCTTTAAATAAATTTTGGCGAAGTAATTTCCTGTTTTGGTCTTGGGCTAATTTTGATGGCGAGCACTATTTGAAAATAACCCAAACTGGTTATGGATACAGTCGGGGATTGCCACTTTTTTCCTTTTTCCCTTTATATCCACTTTTACTGAGATTCTTTTCATTTTTGTGTTTAGGCGACCTTTTTCTTGCCGGTCAATTAATTATTTTTGTTTTTTTACCTTTAACAATTTACTTTGCTAATAAAATTTTAAAAAGTAAAGGGTTTGCCGATCGGCGAATATTAGCTATTGATTTGTTGTTTTTGTTCTCCTCGGGGGGAGTATTTTTGAATGCTTTTTATACTGAGCTACCATTTTTGTTCTTTGTGATTTTATCTTTTTATTTTCTTGATCAAAAAAAGTATTTTGGCACTTCTTTATGGGCGGCTTTGGCTTCGGGAACAAGAGTAGTGGGAATATTTTTAGCGCCGGCAATATTTTGGGAATTATTAAAAGACAAGAAAATCTCTTGGTTTAAAAGATTATTGTTTCCATTTATTTCTGCCTTGGGTTTATTGTTCTATATTGGCTATCTTGGTGCAAAATTTGGTGATCCCCTTTTATTTGGCTTGTCTCATCAGGCTTGGGGAAAGGCGCAAATTGTTTTTCCACTTATTACACTATGGGAGTATGTCAAGACAATAATTACTCTCCCAAAAAGTCTTTCTTTTTTGAATTACTATGTTGTTATTTTAGAGTTTTTAATAACAGTGGGTGTTTTATTTAGCTTTATTATTGTTTGGTTCAAATCAATCAAAAAGAGAAACATTTCTTCCATATTAATTTTTTCTACTCTTTGCTTTGTTTTGCCCTTTTTAACTGGATCATTAGGAACAATGCCTCGCTATCTATTGACATTTTTGTCTCTTTTCCCGTATTGGGCTGGTAAGATAATAGAAATTAAAAGCGATATAATTAGAGTTGGTATTTATGCTGTTATTCTTTTAGTTTTTGTCTCTGGAGTGATTTTATTTACTCGCGGTTATTGGTGGGGATAAAATAGTTAGAAGTCAAAAGTTAAAAATTAAAAGTTATGAAAAGCTTTTTTAAGAAACCATTTTTTTGGCTGGCATTAATTTTAATTCTGGCGGCATTTCTGCGGTTTTATAAGATTGGTCAAGTGCCGCCTTCTTTAAATTGGGATGAGGTCGCGATTGGTTATAACGCCTATTCTATTTTAAAGACTGGTCGAGACGAATGGGGAAGACAATTCCCCTTTTTGGGTTTTGAATCCTTTGGAGAATACAAATTACCAGTTTTTGTTTATGCTTCTGTTCCTGGCGTTTGGCTTTTTGGCTTAAATGAGTTGGGGGTTCGTTTTATGCCCGCTTTGTTTGGCGTTTTGGGAGTATTGGTTACTTATTTTTTGGCTAAGGAACTTTTTAAGAACGAAAGATTGGCTCTTTTAGCGGCATTTATTTTAGCTGTTGATATTTGGCATTTGCAAATTACCCGCGCCGCCTTTGAAGCTGGATTAGCGCAACTTCTGATTTCTTTGTCTATTTTACTGTTATTGAAATCAAAGAAAAAATGGTTTTTTTTGCCGTTATCTCTTTTGTTTGCTTGTTTATCAACTTATACCTATAACTCTTCAAGAATTTTCATTCCTTTGTTTTTTTCCACTGCTTTTCTTTTAAATAAAAAGTTATTTCTAAGTAATAAAAAAGGGATGATATTGGGAGGAGTAGTGATTTTATTTTTTGTTATTCCCTTAATTTTGAATTTCAATAAGCCTGTTGTTAAGGGGCGTTATCAGTTGATTAGTATCCAGGATGATCTCGGCTTTGTTTTACGTATTAATCGCGCTCGCGGTGTTTTACTTAATTCCGAATGGCCGCCAGTTTTAGCTCGTTTGGTTCATAATAAACTTACTCATTATTTATGGATTTTTGGTAAGAATTATATTTCTCATTTTACACCGCAATTTCTTTTTATTAGTGGCGCAGATCATACTCAACAAAGCCTTCCGGGTTTTGGTCAATTGATAGTTGTTTGGTTATTGCCCTTGTTAGTAGGTTTTTATTTTTTATTAAAGAGAGTATTAAAAAATAAGCTTTTTGTTGTCATATTCATGCAATTATTAGTTGCGCCAGTGGCTTCGTCAATGACGGCAATTTCTGTTCCCAGCGCATTGCGGATATTTTGCGGTCTTCCTGCTTGGCAGTTAATTATTGCCTATGGGATTTGGAATAGCTGGCAGCTAATTAAAAAAGCTAAGCCTCAAAGAAAATTAGATATTCAGCAGGTTATATTTGCTGTTTTTTTATGGGCATTTTTATTAAATTTTGGAATTTATTTAAGACAGTATTACATTGTTTATCCTCGTGATTATTCTAAGGATTGGCAGTATGGCTATAAGAAGGCGGTTGAGCTTATGGGGAACAATAAAGATCGATATGATAAATTGTTTTTAACTCGTGATTATGGCGAGCCTTATATGTTTTTCCTTTTCTATAATAGATATCCTCCCCAGAAATATCAGAGTATTCCCAAGGTAGTGGTTAATCGTTCTGGTTGGTTAATGGTTGACCATTTTGATAAATATTATTTTCCCGATTTTACTGATCCAGGCAACAGTATTTTAGAAATTACCAAAAAAGAGAAAGGAAAACTTTTATTTGTGGGAATACCGGGAGATATTCCCCAAGATTGGGTTGTCAAGAGAATAAACTATCTTAATGGGGAAGTGGCGTTTGAAATCAACTCCGCCGAAGGAAAAGTAAAGTAAGATATAATAATGGGAGGATGGTCAATATGAAAGACATTAAACTTTCCCTTGCCTTAGCTGTTTACAATGAGGAAAAGAATATCGGCCGCTGTTTGGAGGTGGTAAAAGGCTGGGTGGACGAAATTGTGGTAGTTGATGGCTCTTCAATAGATAAAACCCGCGAAATTGGCAAGAAATTAGGAGCAATGGTTTATAAAACTACCAATAAGCCTATTTTTCATATTAACAAGCAAATGGCTATTGATAAGTGTCGAGGGGATTGGATCTTACAGTTGGATGCTGATGAAATAGTTAGTGAAGAATTAAAAAAGGAAATTCTCCAGGCTATTAAACCTCAAACCTCAAACATCAAGCATTTTGTTGCTTATCAAATTCCCCGCAAAAATTTTCTTTTAGGTCGTTGGCTTTCTAAGGGCGGACAATATCCTGATTATGTTACCAGGCTTTTCAGGAAAGGTAAGGCTTACTTGCCATGTAAATCGGTACATGAAAAGATGGCTGTGCCCTCAGGGGAAGTCGGTCAACTAAAAGGCCATTTACTTCATTATCCTTATCCAAGTTTTGCTGAATATTTAGTCAAATTTAACCGCTATACGAGTTTAACCGCAGAGGAATATTTGGAAAACCCCAAGATAAGGCCTAATATTTGGGGGTATATAAAATCGGAAATTAAAGGGACTAACGCATTTTTATTGCGCTACATTCGCCATAAAGGTTTTATTGATGGTTTCCCCGGGTTAGTTTTTGCTCTTTTTTCAGGACTTCATTACCCTGTAGCGTTTATTAAATATTGGGAGAAGAAGAAAAATAAATGATAAAAAATTTTTTAAGCAATCTCAAGAAACCGGAAACAATTGGTTTATTACTGCTTTTGCTCGTTGCTGGATTTTTTCGCTTTTATCAGTTAGGAAAAACTCCCCCAGGAGTAAGGGCAGATGAAATAAGTTTTGGCTATAATGCTTATTTAATTCATGAAATTGGCCAAGATGAGTGGGGAAAACACTATCCTTTAATTTTTAAATCTTTTGGCGATTATAAGCTTCCTGGTTTAGTTTATACAATTGCTTTTTTGCTGAATTTTTTTCCATTGAACACATCCGTCGTCAGGCTACCATCTGCAATGTCAGGTTTTTTGGCTATAATAGGCATTTTTCTTTTAGTTAAAGAGTTTTTCCCTCAAAAAAGGTTTTTCCCGCTTTTGGGAGCAACAATTTTTGCTTTTTCTCCTTGGTCATTTAATTTAAGCCGTTTGTATTTTGAATCAAATGTTGCTTTAGGCTTTTTTATTTTTGGTTTATTTTTTCTTTTAAGATTTGTGAACAATCAAAAAAATTGCGAAAAGTTAAATAAAAATATTTGGGGAGCACTTTTGTTTCTTTCTGCAACTAATTATTTCTATATAGCTTATCGCTTAATAACTATGCTCTTGTTAGGATTAATAATATTATTCTTATTTTTGAAGAAACAGATTAAATTAAAAGGAATATTGTTAATCTTTTTTTTCTACATTTTTCTTATTATTCCCATTTTTCCTCAGTTTTTTTCTTCTGAAGGTAAAACGCGATTGAAGCAACAAAGCGATTTTCTTAATTCTACTTTTGCCTTAAAGGTTGATGAAAAAAGAGCTCTTTGCTATCTTAATCTTAATAAAAATACCGCGTTGACTAAGGTTTGTTATGCTTTTTGGAATAAGCCTGTTTTAAGGGTGGAGCAAGTAACTAAATCATTGCTGGCTCATTTTTCTCCAAAATTTTTGTTTTCGGGGGAAAGAAAAGATGGTTATGATTCTTCTTCAGATTATGGTAGTTTATATTTCTTTCTTTTCCCTTGGTATTTTTTGGGATTATTTGTTTTAGTATCAACAGTTTTAATTAATAGAGAACTAAAAGAGGACTTAATTCTATTAGTAATGGGTTTGTTTTTAAGCCCTCTTCCTTCTGCTTTAGTAGGCGATCCTTCTTCTTATAGGGCTGCACCATTGTTGCCGTTTTTAATAATTGTTGTTCTTTTGGGAATAGAATTAACTTATTCTTTGACTAGGGGATTTAAGAAGCAGCATGTTTTAGAAATGTTAATTTTCTTTTTGTTGACCGGAGCTGTTTTTCGTTACATAACTAATTATTTTTTAGTTTATACTAAACATAATGATTTGGTTTGGCATTATGATATTAATCAAATAATAGGCTATGTTAATGAGAGACACAATGAATATGAGAAGATAATTTTTTCAGACTTAAATTATAATGCTCCTGTTTTGACAGTTGCCTTTTACCAAAAGACCGATCCTTATTCCTTTTTAAGCGAAGTTAAGAGGAGAAAGATTAGTAGTGAAGGGGTAGTTTATGAAACAGAGTTGGGTAAATATCAACAAGGAAATTTTAATATCGAGGAGATAGTTAAAAATTATGATTTTCAAAAACAGGGAAATATTCTCTTTATTACTGTGCCGATTAAAAAATATTTCCCTTTTGCCGACAAAGTAATTTATGATCGATATCATTCTTTACGACTGGCAGAAATTTACGATATTGCTAAATTGACTGATAAATTAAAAGCAAAAAATGAAAAAAATTAAGATAGCGATTGATGTTTCGCCGCTTAAGGATGCTAATCGGTTTCGCGGTGTGGGGTCTTATACGAAAAACTTGGTTGATGCTTTACAAAGACTGGTAAAAGAAGACAAAAAATACTCAAATTGGCAAATAAGCTTAATTGAAAATTGTAAACCTGCCTCGCCGGCTGGCGGGTTGAAAATTGAAAATTTCAGTGTTGTTCATTACCCTTATTTTAACCCCTTTTTTTTAACTTTACCTAAGCGCGGAAATGTTCCAATAGTGGTAACGGTTCATGATCTAATGCCCTTGAAGTTTCCTGAACATTGTCCACCCGGAATTAAGGGAAAATTACGCTGGTTTGCGCAAAAAAATAGGCTGAAGAAAATTGACGCTATTATTACTGATTCGCAAAATTCTAAGAAAGACATTGTCGAAATTATTGATTATCCCGAAAATCAAATTCACGTGATTCATTTAGCCCCCGCTCTTAATTTCGAAGTCATTAAGTCTTCTTCGATACTTCAAAGTATCGAAGTAAAATATGGGCTGCCGAAGGAATTTGTTTTGTATGTCGGTGATGTTAATTGGAATAAAAACGTACCTGGTTTAGTTAAGGCCTGTGAAAAAATTGATATCCCCCTGGTAATTGTGGGCAAGCAAGCAGTAAGTAAAGACTATAATATGGCCCATATTGAAAATCGTGATTTGGTCTGGTTACAGAACAAGTATAAAAGGAGAAAAAAGAAATTATTTTTATTAGGATTTGTGCCGACTAAAGATCTGGTGGCTATTTATAATTTAGCGACTGTTTACTGTCAGCCATCTTTTTATGAAGGGTTTGGTTTGCCGGTCTTGGAAGCAATGGCCTGCGGCTGTCCAGTGGTATCGTCAAACAGAGGATCATTACCGGAAATATGTGGCAAGGCCGCTTTAATGTTTAATCCACAGAGAAAAGGAAAGATTGGCGATGCTTTACAGAAAATAATTGAAAATAAAAAATTAGCTGTTGATTTATCAAAAAGAGGATTAATTCAAGCTAAAAAATTTTCTTGGCGGAAAACAGCTCAAGAAACGCTTAATATTTATGATAAATTGTGCAGAAGCTGATTAAGTTTTTTAAAAAAATTGGTCCGATTTTATTGATTTTGTTTTTGGGTGCTTATTGTAGTCGGGGAATTTTTACTTATCATTTTTTTAGCACTCATGATGGTGATCACCATATAGCTCGTAGCTATGATGCAATTCAAACTTTGTCGGAAGGGCATTTTCCTCTCCGTTGGGCTGGTAGCTTAAATTATTTCTGTGGTGTTCCCATATTTAATTTTTTTTACCCCCTGCTTTATTATTTAATTTTTTTGATTAATCTTTTAGTCGGTGATGTTGTTTTGTCGCTTAAGGTTGTTTATGTTTTAAGTTTTACCTTAGCACCTTTATTTTTTTATTTTTGGCTAAAGCAAGAGATTAAAAACACGACCGCTTCGCTTTTTGGGGCAATACTTTATCTTTTTGTTCCCTATCGTTTTTTGCTTGTTTTTGTTCGTTCCAGTCCCGAATTTTTGGCTTATACTATTTTGCCGATTTTTTTGTATTTTTTAAGCATTTTTTTTAAAAAAGCAAAAAATAAAAAAAGAAGTGCTTGCTTTTTTGGTTTCTTCACTTCTTTATTGGGGGCAATGTTTGTTATATCTCATAATTTAGTTGCTTTTTTACTTTCTCCAATTCTCAGTTTGTGGTTCATAATAAAAGTCTGGCGAATGAAGATTTATCAACAAAAAAGCAAATTGTTTTTCTTGGTTATTTTAACAGCTGTATCAATAATTGGTTTAAGCGCCTTTTTTTGGGGACCGGTTTTTTTGGAAAGAGGACAGACAAAATTAGGTCGAGTAGAAACGATTAATTATTGGCAGCACTTTCCTACTCTGAAGCAGTTGATTCGTTCCCCTTGGGGTTATTTTTACTCACTCCCAGGTGTTGAGGATGATGGGATGTCTTTTTCCTTGGGTTATGCTCAGTGGGTAATAATAGGTTTGGGAGGAATAAATCTTTTATTTTGGGCAATGAGAAAAAAGATTAATTGGTGCAGGCACGGGGTGATCTTGTTTTGGTTTTTTATTTCTTGTTTTTCGATATTCTTAATGCTTGAGCCCTCGCGGTTTATTTGGGAGGCTGTTCCCCTCCTTCTGCAAATACAATTTCCCTGGCGATTTTTGGGAGTAACTTCTTTTACTATTGCTGCCATGGGGGGGTTTTGGTTGGTCCAAGTCAAAAATAAGAAAGTTTTTTGGGCTTTCCTTCTTTTAATAAGTTTCTTGGCTATTTATGGAAACCGTAATCATCTTTTACCCCAGCCCTTAATCGAGCCAGAAAAGTATGATGATTTTAATGTTAGCCATCAACATCGCTATAGCACGACTACTGTGGGTGACGATATTCTCAACCAAGTGGCGATTAGCGCTTGTAGTTTTAATGATGATTTTCTTCTTATTAACAATCAAGTTATTAATAATCAACTTGATCGAGGCAACACTTTTGGAAATGTTAAATTTGAATGGCCTAAAACAGAAGCAGTTGATATGATTAAATTAAATTTAGAATACTTTCCGGGAATTTACCAGATTAACATTAATAATAAACAGGCAGAGAAAATCAACAATCTTTTGGGAAGAGTAAGTTTAGAGCAAATTAATCTTAATGAGGGAGAAAATATTGTTGACTGGCAAATTGTCCAATCGCCAATTGAGCGGCGTTTTAATGCTGTTAGTTTAGGTTTTTTAGTTTTTTGGTTAATTTTAATACCAGCTTATGAAATTAAAAGAAAGATTTAATTGGTCTAATTTGCTTTTACTGGCAGTTTTAGCTATTTTTCTCTTTCTTCGTTTCTATCAAATTAACCAAAGGGTTCAATTTGACTGGGATCAAGAGCGAGATGCTCAAGTAGTTAAGAAAATCCTTTCCGGTCATTTAACCTTATTGGGGCCGCGAGTTTTGGGGCCGGATAAGTTTTTTTTAGCTCCTTATTTTTATTATCTTTTGGCTCCTTTTTATTTGCTTGCTAATTTGCATCCTCGGGCAATTATTTATTTTTTGCTTTTTTATAATCTTGTTTTTTTTGTTTTGACATATTGGGCATTAAAGAAATTATCTAGCCGCCAAACAGCTCTTATTTTCCTTCTTTTTTGGTCGGTTAATAAAGCAGCTATTGCGGCTGATACTATTGCCTGGAATCCTGTTGTTGTTCCTGTTTTGGTAATTGGTCTTTTGGGAATAATTAATAAAATTTTAAAAGACAGCCAGAAAAAATTCAATTGGTTTTATTTGGGAATTTTGCTATCTGTAGGTATTAATTTCCATTTTCAGATTGGCTTTTTGGTAGTATTAACAACGATTTTCTTATTTTTAAACAAAAAAGTGAATCTCAAGGGAGTCTTAATTTCATTTTTGGGATTTAGTTTGCCCTTTCTTCCTCTCTTGCTTTTTGATTTAAGGCATAATTTTTTAAATACCAATCTTTTTCTTAAATTTTTAAAAGATAGGGGAGGGGGAGGAAATTTCTTTGCTTGGCTGCCGGTTTTTAAAAATTTCTTATCTGGTTTTTTGGCAATTAATATTTCTGAAATTATTGCTCTTTTCTTGTTATTTTTCTTTTCAATGATTGCTTTTTTAATAGCAAAAAAGCAAAAAGCTTCTTTTTCAAAATATTTTTTTATTCCCTTGGCAATTTTTTTGGCTATTTTCTTTTTGGGTTTTGCTGTTTACGGCCAGCGTCCCTCAGAGTATTATTTTAATTTTCTAATTCCCCTTTTTATTCTAATAATGGCGGAGTTTTTAAAAAGGAGTCGTTTTGGCTCTATTTTAGTTTTGATTTTAGCCCTTTTTTGGGCATATCAATCTATTGCTTTATTAAAACCGCTTTCTCTTAGTTTAGAAAATAAAGATCGGGCAATAAAATATTTAGCCCAGACTGCTCAAGGCCAAGAGATTAATATTGCCTTTTCTACGCCTTTGGGGCGAGATACCGGCTATCGTTATTTACTCGATTATTATAAGATTCGATTAAGTGATAAGCCTGAAGCGCCTCTTTATAAAATAGTTGTTCCTCCTGATCGGGAGCAGGTAACCACGGTTGTTGGTGATATTGGCATTTTTGTTCCCCAATGATGAAATATTGTGATAGAATCATTAAACATGGAACTGTTCAAGGACGAACTGGTTCATTTTAGCCTTTCCTTGATTACGGGGATAATTTTGTGGGGAATTTTCAATTCCCCATTGTTAATTCCTGCTTGTCTGCTTTTGGGTTTCTTTATTGATGCCGATCATTTAACTGATTATTTCTATTGTTTCTTCCGTTTAGATAAAAAGATAAGGAACAAAAATTTATTTAATATAGTTTTTCATATTAAACATTTTTTTACTCCCGAATTTTATGTTTTA
>Ga0209121_10003696_pt1 | contig 14630 bp, 14 predicted proteins | sample Cruoilmetagenom3_FD_187292 | JGI IMG/M metagenome (GOLD analysis project Ga0209121, IMG submission 187292) | Oil polluted marine microbial communities from Coal Oil Point, Santa Barbara, California, USA - Sample 3 (SPAdes) (version 2) | ecosystem: Environmental > Aquatic > Marine > Oil seeps ...
CGGCAAACGACGCCCTTCCATTTTGAGATATACCAGGCTCTCGGATTGCCGGTAAAGCCTCTCAAGGCAAAACGGTTGAGGGTATAAAAGATGTAGTCCTCATAACGCGACCTGAACACCCTTTTTAGCTTCGATTTTGACATTCAATGGTAAATTTGGGCTAAGCGTTGAAGAGCTGGTTAAACTTCACCAGAAGGCCAAGGTCTCCGGTTGCCTGGTACTTTCCTTCCACCATTGCCTGCGTACCGTCCGATTTCCCCTTACTTACGGCCAACCAGACTTCTGATGGGGTATGAATGACAAGTGTAGGGCTGGGATGCTTCCCTTCAAAGGCGGAACATTTGCCTTTGGCGATGCGAAGATAGTATTGCCCAGGCTCCTCGCCGCCTACGTCAAACTGGATCACTGCTGATAGATCGCCAGCAGCACTGTGATTGAAGGCCAAAGACATCCCGGCGATCATCTCCCGCAGGGTGGTGGGTGGTGCGACAGGGGGCGGGAGAGGCTGTTCTGATTCCACCGTCTCTTTTTCTACCTCAGGCTTGGCAATTTGGCTGTCCCAGTACATGTTGGCCATCATCACGTAGGTTTCCACTGGCATAAGCTCTCTATCGAGCATAGCTTGTATCTCGGGAGTGATATGGCCCAGCTTCACCACTTCGCGGCCAGCCTGGCGAACGGCTTCATAATACCAACTGAGAGAGGGTTGAAGAGGTTCTTGAGCAAGAAGTTCGCCCATGGGACGAAGTATGGTAGCCACCAGCTCTAAGTCAGGATTATCGGTGAATCGGTGGAAGGTCTCTACCAATCCTGAGAAGTGATGCTGCTCTGGGAAACCACAGTTGGAGATGAGCACAACGCGACTCTTGGGCATGTCCTCATAACGCCGTGGATGCAGATAACGCTCCCCACGTTTAACAATATGTATATCGAGGAAAGGCATAACACTACGATCCAGGAAGTTTTTCATCAGCCCGCTCACCGTGAAAACGTACAGCGGCGTAGCGTAGACCCTAATTTCAGCATGGCGAATTTTCTTTAATAAGGGGACCATATCGTCCTTCTGCACGCATACTCCAGGGGTTTTTGTACAGCAGGCAAAGCAGCCCAGACAGGGCTTGATCTCCAAATCTTTTAAGTAGATCGTCTCCGTTTCCGCTCTTGCATCTCTTGCCCCCCGGAGAAAGGGCTGAAGGATGCGGTCGGTGTTGCTGCGCTTTCCGCGCGGACTGCCATTGAAGGCCAATACCTTCATTTTTTACCCTCTTTATATCCTTTTTCTTGCGATGACCATTCTATTTTGCGACTCTTCTTGGCTTGGAAGATTGATAACTCGCTCTCCGGAAAGCCCTACCTCCCCAAAGATGTCAAAGAGCTCTGCATTAGTAGGAAAAAGATGCGTTTTACTATGTCCAGTCATGTAATCCTTTAACTCCCAGATAAGAGGCACAGGCGGCCCTGTCCTATCATCATTTAAAGTATGCGCCTCGCTGATAAAAAGCCCATTGTCGTTTAGGGCATCAGAAACCTTTTGATAAAGCAGCCTGAGCCCGTCCTTATTACCACCGAAGGCATGCGCCTCAAAAGCAATATCGTAGCCCGATCCTATACTATCCCTGGTAAAATCTCCCGCCATCGTCCTGACACGATCTTGCATTCCATATTCATTGATATATTCCTCCGCAACGTCAGTTACACCTGGAAGGTCAAATACGGTTACTTCGAGCCAGGGATTTTCCTGAGCGAAAGCAATGCTGTAAAGCCCATGACCGCCTCCAAGATCGATGAGCCTTTTAGCATTCCGGAATTCTGGAAGTTCAGATACAATCTTGAGAGTTGCCTGCAATCTGCCCAACATTACCCCTCTGGCTAACCAATTGATGCTCTCACGGTCGAATCTAGCATGTTTGGGCGTTGGTATAACTGAAGGACCTTCATGCAGAATTTGCTTCAATTTAATCCAGCTATCGCGTTCCTCTACAGCAGATTTTAAATACTTGGCAAAGTATGGCTCGCCTTCTACGAGAAATGGGGCAACGTTGGGCGCGGTTAGGTATCGATCTCCATGCTTGCTAAGAAATCCGAGGGCAACCAAGACATCTAAGAATCTACATGTGATCTCGTAGCATGTTCCCATCTCCATAGATAAGGCTTCCGAGGTCTTTGGCTCTTTGAGTTTTGTGAAGAGATCGATTTCCAGTGCCGTGAGAAATATCTGCCCTCTTTCAAACCACGATACCATCTCTCGCAGAAAATATTCCTTATTTTCTACAGGAGGTTTCTTATAAGCTAACCTTTCCATTTTTTTATTTTCTCCTCATTCATTTAATAATTTCTTCCTTTAAATGAGTGCTCGGCTCCTCCAAGTTCATCTTGAGCTGAGTTAGAAATTCTATGGGAACATCTGGATACATTGCATGGTGGTTCCAGACCAATGTAGCATTCATTATCCTTCTAATCTGAGCCTTTCCATATTTTACATGCGCCAAAACGCCGCAGCCACAGTAACACACAGAGCATACTGTTTTGATGATCTTTTCTCCAAAATCAGTCATATTCTTCCTCTTTTTCTGCTGAATCCAGGACCATCTTTACCATTCTATAGGTATTTCCCCTTAGGATGGAGGCTTCCGTTGATTCCCAAAATCATCATTTTACCCTCCTTTACTGGACAGGATGACCTTTTCCTTGGTAAGGAGGCGGGAGAGGTAAAACACAACTGCCCCCAAGACGATAGCACCAGCTAAATAGTATAGAGCGAAGGACCAGGAAGCCATATCTATTGCCCCTATCCCTACCCCTATAGGTATTCCCATCATCAATCCCATGGCTACCGGCCAGGAGATCATTACCCCTATATCTGGACTATGGAGCAAAGAGAGGAGAACGATGAGCGAGGTCAATCCGAGGAAAAGTAAGGAGTTACCTATAAATCCGGTAACTAACACTGGAGCAGGCAGGACAAAATTGCCTGTGCTAGGATGGATGACGGCCAAATTCACTGCCAGCACAACTATCAAAGTGGAGACAATCGCAATGGCAAAGCCAGGAAGGAAGATAGCCAGGTTTTTACCCATCCAGACCGCCCTGGAGCTTAGGGGGGTGGCCAAAAGAGACTCAATGTTTCCATTGGCCTTCTCCTTAGTTATCGGATCACCAGTGAAGCCCCAGATGAAGGTCATCAGGGCGAACAAAGTCAGAAAGTAAACAATGAATCCCACCGTCAGCTCCAGTATGGGCTTAGTTGTCTCCTCCCAAGCCTCCTCTTGCCCTAACCATTCCCACCTTCCCAGAGCAATGCTTGTCCCTACTGCCGCCCCAACGGTAGCTACAGCAAATATGATAACTATGATAAGAAAGGCATTCGTCTGTCGCAAATCTTTGAGGTCCCTTCGGAGAACTACACTCATTCCTCTCATGTTTCACCTCCGACATGATAAAACCATTCTTTCCTTGGTAAGGCGGGGAAAGAGTAAGGCAACGACAATCCCTGCCACGGCAGCTATTCCCAGGTTAATCAAGGTGAAAGACCAGGAAGTGATGCCCAGCCCAGTCTGAACTGAAAGGTTAATCGCTAGTACGACCATGGCGGGTAGGAAGACTTGCACCACAACATTGCCACTCTGAGGGGCGCCAGTAAGCCCGATGAGGTGAGCCAAGAGGCTGAGGCAAAGATACATAATCGGGACCATAAGAAAACTGCTTAGGGCTATCGGAGGGGTGATCAGAAAGCCTATCTCGGGAACGATATATATGTAATTGATGGCCACCAGAGCTATGGCGGCGAATGCCTCCCCCATGACCAATCCAGGCAGAAAGACGGCTAAGCTCTTGGCTAACCAGATGCCTTTCGCTTTGAGCGGTGTAGCCAGAAGCGACTCAATGTTCCCTCGAGACTTCTCTTTGGTCATAGATGGAACAGTAAAGACGTTTATGCTAACTCCTACTCCAAAAAGGCAGCAAAGATACATAATCAAGCCGAGATAGAGTTCCAAATCAGACCGCATATTTAGTCCACCTTCTTCTACTGCTGGACCTATCTCAAACAGGCAGTAAATAAGGGCTAGAGCTGTGACAATCATCACTCCAAGGCCTACAAAGATGATGACTAGATTCCTTGACCGAAGATTATTCCTGATGCTGGCATTAATTACTGGACCTATGTCTCTCATGATGGCTCCACCTCCTTTAAGATAGCAGTGTACATTTCTTCTAGGGATGCTTCCTTTCTTTTTGCTCCCTCAATCTTTACCCCACGCCCACTAAGAAGGCTCACTATATCTGATACCTCCACTCCTTCTTGGGGAATGAAGACAAGAGTCCTTTCTTTTTTCTCCCGCAACCCCAGGTGGGGCATGCTTTTTAGTTCAGCAAATAGAGACTCAGCAATGGCTTCAGAGGTATCAATTATTACCTCTCCTTTGCCCATCTCCCGCTGCAATTTTTCTAGCTCACCATAGAGCTTGATCTCACCACGATCGATTAAGGCAATACGGTTGCAGATTCTCTCCACCTCATCCAGGTTATGGGAGCTAAAGAAGATGGTCTTTCCTTCTTCATGAGCTATATTGAGAAGGAGCTGCCTTATTTCTATCTGACCTCCCGGGTCAACCCCGGCGGTAGGCTCATCCAAAATCAAAACTTCAGGACTATGGGCCATAGCCCGGGCCAAAGCCAACCTCTGCCTCATTCCCTTGGAGTAGGTACCGGCTTTATCCTTAGCTCTATCCCCGAGCCCCACTGAATCCAAGACCCTCTCAATCCTCCCTCTAGGTTCAGGCACTCCATAGATCCGGAAGTAATACTCCAGGTTCTCCTCAGCAGTCATATTGTCGTAAAGCCCATCAGCTTCCAGAACAAACCCTACTTTCTTTCGGGCTTCATCTTGGGATACATCCTCCCCCAGGATAGAAGCTGTGCCCGAGCTAGCTTCAAGCAACCCCAGAATGACCCTGATGCTGGTGGTCTTACCCGCCCCATTGGGGCCCAGATAGCCAAAGATATCACCTTGATCAACAGTGAAGCTTATGCCCTTTAACACCTCACGGCTCCCCAGGGTCTTTCTGACATTCTCTAAGCTTATGGCTGAATTCATTCCTTCCCTCCCTTTTTATTCATTTTATTTACTTGATAGTACCCTACTAATCCAGCCTTCTCCCTATGCCACTTCCTCTCTATTGTACTGCTCATCAACCTATTCCTCCGTTTACGGTCCTACACCCATCAGCGCCGACTCTAGGGTGGTGTAGTAACCCACCTAAAAGCATAGATCAAAATATCTGAAACTTTATTTGCTGGAGAAAATTTAGCCAGCCATAGGACGGGAATTATGGCAATTGTTCGTATCATCTTCTCATTGTTCGCCTTTTTTGCTCGTGGACCCTAAATATTATCGGGGGTTATAACCTCCACGCTCTTTCCTATGTCTGCCCCATCAACTTCTCGACCCAAACATGGCCCCCCCTTGGGCAACATCCTTACTCTCAAGGAATAGTCCAGGGATAGCAGAAACTCAAACAGGAAGACGAATGCCAAGACTGCGATGTCGATTGATATCCCAAATAAAAGATGGGATGCATCATGGAGGAGAAGTCATATCAAAATCGTTAAATGAGGTGTCGTCGGATTGCTACTTCAGAAGTTGCCGGTTGGCCATCCCTTGCCCTACGTAGGATAATAGAAATGTAAAGGAGGGTAGGATAAATGGCAGATAAGGTGATACTTTCGTTTAGTGGAGGCCTGGATACTTCAGTAGCCGTCAAATGGCTGGCACAAACATACGGCCTTAAGGTCGTTACCCTGGCAGCGGGTGTAGGGGGAAAGGATGATCTTCAGGGACTCAAGGAAAGGGCACTTTCCATAGGAGCGGAGAAGGCTATAGTCATCGATGCCAGGCGGGAATTTATAGATCATTTTATCTTTCCCTCCTTGAAGGCCAATGCCTTGTACGAGGGCCAGTACCCTCTTTCCACTGCCCTCTCTCGTCCCCTGATAGCCAAACTTATAGTAGATGCTGCCCACGATGAAGGCGCAAAAGTGGTAGCCCATGGCTGTACGGCTAAAGGCAACGACCAGGTAAGGTTTGATGTAGCTATATTTTCCCTGGACCCCGACCTCAGGATAATCGCTCCCGCCAGGGAGTGGGGGATGACCCGCCAGGAAACTCTGGCCTATGCCCAAAAGCACGGTATTCCGGTAGCCCAAAGCTCCATCTACTCCATCGACGAAAGCCTGTGGGGAAGGAGCGTTGAATGTGGGGCTCTGGAGGATCCTATGGTCGAGTCCCCGGAGGATGCTTTCGGATGGACAGCTTCCCCCAAAAATGCCCCTTCCGAACCCTGCTACATAGAGGTGGAATTCGATCATGGTATACCAGTGAAGCTCGATGGTCAGGGCCTAGACGGAGTTTCCATCGTCAGTCAACTTAATGAAGTGGGGGGAAAGCACGGTGTGGGAAGAATAGACCATATCGAGGATAGGGTAGTAGGAATAAAGTCCAGGGAGATATACGAGGCTCCCGCAGCCACTATATTGCTCACTGCCCACCGCGCTTTAGAAAGCCTGGTGCTATCCAAAGACGAGCTTTGCTTCAAAAGGACAGCCGAGGAAAAGTATGCTGACCTCATCTATAATGGGAGGTGGTTTTCTGCCCTCCGCCGGGAGCTTTCCGCCTTCATAGACAGCACTCAGGAGTGTGTTACCGGTCTTGCTCGCCTTAAGCTCTTTAAAGGTAACCTGCAGGTTGTAGGGCGAAAATCACCCTACTCCCTGTATCGTCCTGAGCTTGCCACCTATGATAAAGGAGATGTTTTCGAGCATGATGCCTCGGAGAAATTTATCAGGGTTTTTGGGCTCATGGATAAGACCCAGGCCAAAATACAGGGATTAAATGAATGAACGGGCCTTAAGTTATACTTCTTCTCTTCCCTTCGATAGGAGGCTTTACCCTTACGATATTCAGGGGAGCATTGCCCATGCCCAGATGTTACAAAAGCAGGGAATCATCTCTCAGGAGGAAGGGAAAAAGATTGTAGCTGGCCTTCTGGAGATAAAGGAAGAGCTAGAGAGGGGAGATTTCCCCCTCCGCCCTGAGCTTGAGGACATCCACATGAACATCGAGGCCAGGCTCATACAGAAGGTCGGCGCCATAGGGGGCAAGCTCCACACCGCTCGCTCCCGAAATGACCAGGTATCCCTGGATCTCCGCCTTTTTTTGAAGGAAAAGATCTCAGAGGTGATAGCCCGCGTGAGGGAACTACAAAGGGCCATAGTAGACAGGGCCGAGGAAAATAAGCAGGTAATCCTTCCCGGGTACACCCACCTTCAGAGAGCTCAACCCGTCCTTTTTGCCCATCATTTTCTGGCCTACTTTGAGATGTTGCTGCGAGATGAGGAGAGATTCAAAGATAGCCTCAAAAGAGTAGATGTCCTTCCTTTGGGAAGTGGGGCCCTGGCCGGCGTTCCCTACCCCATCGACCGCGAATTTGTGGCCCAGATTTTAGGATTTTCCCATCTTTCTCAAAACAGCCTGGATGCAGTATCGGATAGAGACTTTGTTATTGAGTTTGAGGTCTGCTCTTCCATACTGATGATGCATCTTTCCCGACTTTGCGAAGAGCTGATCCTGTGGTCATCCTCTGAATTTGGGTTTGTGGAAGTTTCGCCCTCCTTTGCTGGTGGCAGCAGCATCATGCCCCAAAAGAGAAATCCTGATGTGGCCGAACTCTGCCGGGGAAAGGTGGGCAGGGTGTATGGTAGCCTTATAGCCATGCTTACGGTGATGAAATCCCTCCCCCTTTCCTACAATAAGGACATGCAGGAAGATAAAGAGGGGCTGTTTGATACTGTAGATACGGTACTCGGAAGTCTTAATATTATGCCGGGGATGATACGGGAGCTGAGGGTGAACAAGCAGAAGATGAAGGAGGCCTCCCAGGATGACCGGTTGCTGGCTACCGACCTTGCTGATCTTCTGGTGCGAAGGGGAGTCCCCTTTCGTGAGGCTCACCAAATAGTAAGAAGAGTGGTTGAATTCGCCCACAGCGAAAAGAGAGGATTTAAGGAAGTTTCTCTTGAGGAGTACAAGTCCTTCTGTGAGCTGTTTGATGAGGAAGTGAAGTCTTTGAGCCCTTCTGCCTCTGTATCCCTGCGGGATGAGGTGGGAGGGACATCCCCAGGTCAAGTTGAATATCAACTGAAGCGGGCAAGAGAGCATTTGAGGTGAGACTCAAGATTGCCCCCTCCATTCTATCCGCTGATTTTAGCCGTCTGGGGGAGGAGATAGCAAAAGTGGAAAGGGGAGGAGCTCACTTAATCCATGTTGATGTCATGGATGGCTGCTTTGTTCCCCAAATTACCATTGGTGCCCTGGTAGTGAAATCCATCCGCCCTTCCGCCAGCCTTCCTCTGGATGTCCATCTCATGGTGAGGGATCCTGAAAACCAGATAGAGCAATTCCTGGCGGCAGGCGCAGATATAATAAGCTTTCATATTGAGGCTCTTTCCGAGCCTTCGGAAGCTATACAGAGGATAAAGGGGGAGGGGAAAAAGGTGGGGATTGCGGTGAACCCCGCTACTCCTATATCTTCTTTGGATAGATTTCTATCCCGAGTGGACCTCTTTGTTCTGATGACCGTAAACCCGGGGTTTGCCGGCCAGGCCTTTATGGGCTCTGTACTCCCCAAAATAGCCAGCCTGAGAAAAGCGCTGGACGAAAGGGGACTTAAAACAGATATTGAAGTGGATGGAGGGATAAACCTGGCCACCGCCAAGTCAGCCGTCCAGGCAGGAGCTACTATACTTGTGGCCGGCCAGGCTATTTTCGGGTCCGCGGAGGACCCCGAAAGGGCAACACGAAACCTAAGCCTGCACCTTGAAGCTTTTCTTAAGCGGGGAAAATTGCCGCCTTAAAGATAGGGCAAGCCTCAACAAGTCCCAGTAGATAAGGAGGCTAGTATGTTTATTATCTTCCAGGGTTATGATTATATTTCTGGATGAGCTTTTTTCATCTACTGAAGTCTCCATGTTAGCTTCAGGGTTTATGCGCCAGACCAACCCCGAAAGAAACCCCTCGCCTATCCTGAAATCATCCCCGGGGGAAGCATATGACTTGAGGTGAAGCCTGTGTTTTCCTTTTTCTGCCACCTCTGCATCACTCCCCAGTGATTTAAGCATCCTTAGTATGATGTAGGACATAGCTTTAAGGTTTCCTTTATGATTAATAGGAAGGCTTTTTCCTGCCTCACAGGCATTGGTCTCCATTTTTCTTAAGTTTTCATCGCTCACGGCTCTTACACCGCTTGCCTTAAACCTAATATTGTCCACATACAGGCTGAACGTATCCAGGCCCATCTTGAATATCATTTGAGCAATTTTTGACCTTGAGCCAAGCACTTTAGGGAGCAGTGTTATCTCATCCAGAAAGGCATAGGTTCCTCCTTCCCTGAGAAGGAAAGGGTGCCGGGGAGTAGACTCTTTGCCATCCCATTCGAAAACTCTATCCGGGGATAGATACCTATCCCGGGTACAATCTACCCTGAGCCATTTTCCTCCCAGATATACCTCTGCCACCGGATGAGAAACCTCCCTCCGGGAAGAAAATTGTCCCCCAGGTGGGCTTATGTCTGCGAGCGCTTCTCCGGATATATAGGTGAAGGCAAACCTTGAGGGTATGTGGGAGGCCCTAAGTAAAGCCACCATCAGGTTAGACTTGGTATAGCATTGGCCTATCCCCTCCTGAAACGCATCTGAAGCCCGGTAGCTTAGCGGCTGACCGAATTTGATATTGTCCCTCACATAGTAGAAGACCTTCACCGCTAACTCACGTTCAAAATCCTCCGGCGAAAGTCCTGGGTCTATCTCTTGTCTCAGCTCAGCGGCCATTTTTTGGACATTTTCATGGCCAAAGTTACAAAGCTCCGATTCCCCAAGATATGAACTCTCTACTTCCATAAGCTCTTTATACTGCTTAAGCCTCGAACTTATGTTTGAGAAGAAGCAACTCCTTCCAGACTTTCACCATAGCTCTTCCCTCCTATCCGGGGCCATACATAAGTTTATGGTGTACGGTAGCCCTCGTCAAGCAACGAGAGCCCGAGGTGTCTGTATCAACTTGGTCGGTAGATAAGCACCCCACGTCATGTCATTGCGAAGGGCGAAGCCCTGAAGCAATCTCAGTGGGGAGGAAAAATGATAATGAGATTGCTTCCCCTTCGTTTCGGCTCAGGGTCGCAATGACATAAGACTTTTCAAAGTTCACCGACAAAAGTGATACAGTAATTTTGGTTCCTCTAAAGTTGAGACAAAGAACTAATTGTCTTACTCTTAGAAAGGGGTTGTATTATGCTCAAATTGCTCCACACGGCTGACATCCATCTTGGCGCTAAATTCCTTAGCCTGGGCAATAAAGGTACAGCCCAGCGTGAACAGATCAAAGCCAGCTTTAAGAAACTGATATCCCGGGCAATAGAGGAAGAGGTTGGCGTTGTCCTTATCGCTGGCGACCTCTTTGATGCCAATCAGCAGCCGCAGGCAAATATTGACCTGGTAGTTGAACAATTTGACTTGTTGGCGGCAAGGAACATTCCTGTCTGCCTTACCCCTGGCACCCACGATTGCTTTGATTCTGGCTCCATATACAGGAAAGTGAACTTCGTTGAGAAGTGCCCCAACCTGACGCTTTTCACTGATGAGGGTTGGAGTCATAAAGAATTCCCCGCTCTCGGGTTAACTGTCTATGGCAAGCCGAACTACAGTAACCGCTCCTACAAAAGCCCCCTGGAAGGGCTAAGACGTTCGACAGAAAGTCAATATCATGTGGCCATGGCGCATGGCTCCCTGAATATCCCGGGCAAGACTGCCGAGGACGACCATGTATTTACCGTCGACCAGATTCACAGGAGCCAGATGCACTACATTGCTCTGGGCCATCATCATCACCCGTACGCCTGCTCCGATAAGGGAGTGATTGCCTGGTACTCTGGGTCGCCTGAATTCATTTCGATGGACCAGAAGGAGCCAGGCAGCATACTCATGGTGACCATTTCTGACTCAGGCAGGGTCAAAGTTGAGGCAAGACAGATAGGACTACACTGCTGTGACAAGCTTGAAATTGACCTCTCCGATTTGGAAGGCTTGTCTCAGTTAAAAAGCAAGATCGCCGGGGGGGCAAACCCAAATTTAGTCAGAAAAGTGATTCTTAAAGGACTCAGGAGGGAGGACATGCGTCCCTCACCAGAAGAGCTCGAGGCAGATCTGTCGGAGAGCTTCTTCCATCTCAGGATTGCCGACCGATCACATCCAAGAGTGAGTGAACTCTCAGAAACTGCCTACGAAGGTCAATCGATTCTGGCCAAGTTTACCCAGTTGATGGCGGAGCATATCCAGGCATGCGAAGGCGGGGACCGGGAAATTGCCGAAGATGCGCTGCAATATGGTCTGGCACTTCTTCAGGGGAGGGAAGTCCTGTAATGCTTCTTACCAGGATTAAGCTTGAGAATTTCAAGAAGTTCGAGGAGTTGGAGCGAGAGTTTGGGCCGGGAATAAACGTGGTCAAGGGCCCGTTTAATGAAATTGGAAAGTCTACCTTGCTTGATGGAATAGTCGTGGCTTTATTCGAAAATCCCCGGAGTACCAGAAAGGGGCTTGAGGAATACATGACATGGGGCTCGGGCCATAAGTACAAAACAGCTATCGAGTTCGAGGCTGAGGGGGGAAAGTATCTACTGGAGAAGGATTTTGATATGAAGACGGTGCGGCTGGCCGGGGTGGACACGGACAGGGAATGGAACACATCAAGAGAGGTTGCTGAAAAGCTCCGGGAATTGCTCGGCACTGATTCGCGGGCGCTATTTCTATCTACATCGTGTATTCGCCAGGACAAAGTCAGTGAAATTTCATCCGGTGAGAAGGAGATCGGTGAAAGCCTGGAGGAGATAGTCACCGGCGGAGCCGAGGAAACGGTGGCTTCCCAGGTAATCGATAAACTAGCCAGGCAGATCAATGATCTCACCAGGGGTCTTGAAAGGCCGGCTAAATCACCGGGTAAAGTTGCACAGTTGACCGGGCAAGTGAATAGCTTGCAACATGAGCTGGCCCAGATTAGAGGAGAAGTAGCCGGGGTGGAACGCTATAAAGTCGAGCTGGTCGAGACCTCAGATAGGTTAGGCCAGGTTGAGTTAAAGCTGGGCCAGGCGAAGACTCTTCTGGAAAAGAACAAGCGCCTTAAGGAAATCGAGGAAAAAATAGGCAAGCTGGAGAAGGACTATGATAACATCGATGAGCGTATCCGCGATATTGAGTCATTGCAAAAACAATTCCAGGAGGCCGGGTTGGCGCTGCAGGCGATCGAGGGTTTTGATGACATGCAGAGAGTGCTGGAGTCTGAGACACGGCTGCACGAGTTAGAGGCTGAGCGTAAGAATGCCAACGCAGACCTGCCTAAAAGGAGAAGCGAACTGGAGATCGCCAGGGAGCATCTTAAGATGAACAGGCTACTTGAAGTCCTGGCTTCAAAGAGGAGCTTGATACTCGGGGTAGTGGTATCGGCGGCTGGCTTTTTGGGCATGGCCCTCAACACCGCTTCCCTGGCCGCCGGGATTATTGGTTTAATCTTTCTTATAGGTGTCATGTGGGTAAGGAATTCTGCGACCCAACAGAAGACACAGATTTCCGACCTACAGGATCGCATCGGACAAATGGAAGAGGCCCTGAAGGAAGTTGAAGATAAGGAACGTGAGACTCTTTATCAAGTCAACTGCGGTTCAGTTGAAGAGTTCAGGCAAAAAGAGAAAAGGCATGCCGAATTGGTGGAACAAAAGAATGCATTCCAAAATCAACTGGTGGGCAAGCGGGGTAGGCAGACCCTGGAGCAGGTCGAGCAGCAGAGGCAGAATACAGTCAGAATGCTGGCGGTGGAACGAGAAAGGCTCACCGGCGACTTGAAGAATACCAGGCTCTCTCCAGAAGAATATGTGAGGCACGAGAACGAAGTGAAGAGCCTGGAATATGAAAAAGAGCGACTTGAACGCGGAAAGATGAAATGTGAGGTGGGCATAGAGGGGGCGAGGTTCGATGTCGAAGACCAAACGCAGAGGGAGGAGGAGCTTGACTCTCTCAGAAACGACCTGAATCGTGAGCAAAAAAGAGTCAAAGTCTACGAGCTGGTGAGAGACTTCGTATCAGAAGCAAGAACAGAAACTTTGGTATCGGCCACCGACCTTTTGCAGGCAGAAATCCAGAGGAACTTCGAGATATTCACCAATGACAAATACAGCAGGGTAAGGGTTGATAAAGGGTCAATGGACTTCGGCATCTATTCTGAGGAGAAGGGTGATTGGGCCAGGCCTGATGAACTTAGCGGGGGAGTGGTCGATGAGTTCTACCTGGCATGCCGGCTGGCGCTGACACGCGTGATATATGGGGAGACACAGCCCCCCTTGATTTTGGACGACCCTTTTACGAATTTTGATGAGCCCCGCCTGGCCGGAACTCTTGAATTCCTCAGTAAGCTGAGTAAGGAGCACCAGATCATTATCTTCACTCTGGGGAAGGCCTACGACAGCGTCGCTGATAGAGCGATAGAACTGGCATAGCCGCAGAAAATAGCTCCCCTTTGTCAGAATGACTCAAGTAACCCAGGCTTACTGTTTGGAGTTGCATAAGGCCCCGGGTTCAGCTGCTGCACGGAGCTTCCAGAATACGCCTGACTATCACAAGGTGCAGCTTTGGCCACTGAACGCATGTCAATCAAGACAGCTAGTGCAGTTGGCTGCAACGAGTTGTTGGGCTGTCTTCGACTCTGGGAGCGCTTACCAGCGCCGTCTCTTCGGGCCGCCAGTATCGCCGCGAGGCTGCGCTTCGTTGACCTTGAGCGCGCGGCCGTCCAACTCCATTGAATTCAGAGCCTGAATCGCGGCCTTTGCTTGTTCAGAATTGGGCATCGTCACAAAACCGAACCCGCGAGCGCGCCCCGTGTCACGGTCAGTAACGACTGTAACTTCCTCAACTTCACCATACTCCGCGAACTTCCCCCGGAGCTCCTCCCCGGTGACCGAGTAGGAGAGGTTTCCAACATATATCTTCATAAAATGCCTCCTAGTTGTGATGAACACGGCCGATGCCGGAATGTCGCCGGCTGCCCAGCGGAGGGCTCAGCCCCCACGCTTCCTGGCGCGGATGTTGCGGCGACTACCTTTTGGCTTAGATCCTCTTGAACCTCGATGCGTTGTGGATGGTCCGGCGTCAGAAAAACCTGATGAGCGAGGCTGCCGCTCCTCTGCTTCGCTGACACGAAGGCTTCTACCATTGAGCTCGTGGCCGTCTAATCTCTGGATAGCCTCTGCGGCAACCGCCTTCTTGGTGAATTCGACGAAGGCAAACCCTCTTGGACGACCGGTATTGCGGTCATCTGGCAGGAATACCTGTACCACCTGCCCCACTTCAGAAAAAAGACTTTCAAGCTCGCTTTGCGTTGCATCGTAGCTCAAGTTCCCGACAAAAACCTTAGTGCTAATAATGGCCTCCTTTCAATGGCGAGTTTTATATGACCTTTCTATAGCTTACCACAAAAGTAGACATTGATGTATAAATACAAATGGAAGACCACCTTGACTAACTTGGTTGCACGGAGA
>Ga0209121_10003697_pt1 | contig 14627 bp, 12 predicted proteins | sample Cruoilmetagenom3_FD_187292 | JGI IMG/M metagenome (GOLD analysis project Ga0209121, IMG submission 187292) | Oil polluted marine microbial communities from Coal Oil Point, Santa Barbara, California, USA - Sample 3 (SPAdes) (version 2) | ecosystem: Environmental > Aquatic > Marine > Oil seeps ...
GTTAAAAAAGGAAGTATCTATTCCATTTGAACTTCCGTTAGCAAGCACTTTTAACTTTGTTGAATTGGTAAAATTATTTTCAATAATAATTTCTTTTAACCCTTTTGAATTTGGATACACTTTTGTTGCACATGAGTAGGTTAATTTCTCAACAACATCTAATAGTTTTCTTTTAAAATCGGTAGTTTCTAATAGGGGAAGTCCAGCTACTGTATGTAAGCGTATTGGTACACCCGCCAATTTAGCGGCTAACATTCCAACAGTACCTGCTTTTGGGGTATGCGTATGCACTATAAAAGGTTGTTTTTTTTTAAATATTCTGTACAATTGCCAAACAGCCTTCATATCTTTAAAAGGTGTTATTGTACGAGACATTTCAACTGGAATTACTTTGACACCTTCTTTTCTGGCTACTTTCTGCAATGTTTTACCACTTGAACTTATCCCAATAACTTCATATTTAGAAGTCATAAAGGCCATTTGACCTTCTATGAGTTTGTCTAAGGATATGGGCACAGTTGTTATTCTAATTAACTTCTTTTTCATGTGATTGTGGAATATTTTTTTGAGCGCTAAAATTACTATAGGCTATAAATAGTACAGCATATAATATCCAAAACTCTTTCTTTCTTAAATGATGATTATAACTCCAGCTTACTAAATTAGCAATTAGAAATGGTAAAAAGTGCTTTAAAAAATTACGATTTATAATTTTGTTCTTTAACAATACAGGTTTAAACAAAAACATAAAAGACAAAATAAAAAAAAGATATGAAATAGTACCTACAATACCTGTTTCTCCTATCATTTTTAAATAGGTACCATGAATTTCAAATCGACTGTAATTATTTACAAACGCACCTAGCCCTGAACCTGTTAATGGCTGGTCTTTAAAAGCCCTAAATGCGCCCTTAAAATTTTCACTTATAAATTCAGCTTCTGGTGTCCCTACTAACCTATTTGTTAATCTAGATTCAATTCTATAAACAATTCTTTCAGATACTTCAGGTAGATAAAAATGTACCCAAATTATTGTTACTAAAAAAAATCCTCCTAAAATAAAAGAATGCCTCATTGCTTTTTTATTTCTATAAAATAAGAGGTGCAAAAATACCGCTAAGGCAAATGATACAATGATTGAAATTCTACCGGTAGTAAATAAAAACAATATACCTAAAATTATAGTTGGGTTTAAAAATTTCTTTTGAAAAGAAGAAAGACTAAAAAAAAAATTAGAATATTTTAAAGGAATTAAAATGCTAAGCATCGTAAACATATAATTTGCTGCCTGCCCAAAATAACGGAAACCTGAAACTCCCATATTTTTTGTAGATGCTTTAAAAATTACAGGAAAATTAAAATTATTTGCTAACAGATCATATAAGCCAACGGTAGCTGTAATAAAAGTTGTATACATTAATAAAGGAAAGAATACTGAAACTAAAGAGTTTTTAAAACTGTAGCAAAAAGCCCCAAATAATAAAACCAAATAGAGCACTATTATAACTTCAGCTATAGAGCTTTTTAAATTTAGCGATAAAAAAATAGAGCAAGCCAAGCCAACAACTAAAATTAATGAAGGCTTTAAACTTTGTAACACACCTAAAATTTCATTACTGTTTCTAACTAAAATAACAAAAAAAAGAAATAAAGAGACTAACCCAAAAATATCTGAAAAAGTCATACGAGCAATTACAAAATTCGTTGAATCAATATTGATTGTATGAGTTACAAATGAAGTAACAATAGTACCTATTAATGCTATTTGAAGTAATTTATGGAACACGTGTCTTATTTTTAAAAAAGAATATTGACAATACCGCATACAAACCTCTTGCAGTTAGTAAAAAAACAACACCCCCAATATAAGTATATTTAGGAATTAAAAAAAAGCCTAATAATAAACCTAAAGCTGTTGAAGCTAAAATAATATAACCAACTAATTTATCTTTTCCGTACACCAATAACCCATTAACCCCATAAGCTGAAATAACAGCCATTAAAAAGGGTGTTGGACTTAACATTTTAATACTGAAAATTACTTGTTGTACTATTTCTAAATCATCAATTTTAAGCCATGGTTTTATAAAAATAGCTGCACTTAAAAACATTGTTATTGATAATATTATACCTATGCTAATTAACACGGTAAAAGACGTTTTCATTATATGTGGTTTACGATTCACCATGGCGTAAAAAACTTTTGTAAGTACTGCATTTATAGTGCTAAAAGCATTTGCAACTTTAACTCCTAACTGCATAATGCTCACATTTGTAGGAATACCAGCTAAACCAACCATAAAAACTGCTGCATTTGAAAGCATTGAAGGAATAAATAAAATTATAAATGAACTAAAATTATCATATAAATAGCGCTGTACTTTAACAAAAGGCAATAACTGTATCTTAATTTTATATTCTAGTAGTATATACGTAAAACTTATAGCACCTGCTATTGTAATACCTATAGCTTCTACTAAAATAATATAAGTGAAATCTTTTGGTTGCTTTATAAATAACACTACTAATAGTACATAAATTAAGGTAGCCACTAAATTAATGGCTGGAATGTATTTCATTTTCTCTACACCTAAAAAAAACCATCGCAATGAAAACAAATCTCCAATAATTAAAAATGAAGCAAATCCAAATAGTAATTTATAGGTTGAAAATGCAGGGATTGTAAGTATTAAAATTAGCAATAGCATTAACAAAAAACCTGTTAAATAGATTTTTACAGAAAAAACTTCATTAAATAACTGGTTTAATTTTTTTGTGTCTTTACCATATTTAGCCAAATCACGAACAGTTGTTAAATTAAAACCGTAGTTGGTAATATTAACCAATAATAATACCAATGAAATTACAAAAGCATACCTACCATAATTTACGATTCCAACTTTTAGTATTAAATATGGTATCAATAATACAGCTAATGCCAAATCAATAACTTTTACGGAAAATAAGGAAACTATATTTTCTAAAAATTGGTATAGGTTTTTGGAATTCAAATTATATCAGGTGTTTAATATTATTCTTTACCATTCGATACTTTCCGCTGATTTCGCTTGGAATATCCTCAACATATTCAATATTTAGCTTGGTTTTATTTCCTATTCTGTCTTTCCAGTTTTTAATAAAAACATCTTCTATACCTGAATTATAAATTTCTTTATCAACTATTACTTTTATTTTGATTTTATCTAATTGGTCTTGTATGACTTGAAACTTTACAATTCCCATTGTATCTTTTAAGGTATTGGATACATTACCTAAATTTATTTTTCCGTTTTCAATAGAATAAACATAATCATCTATTCTGCCTAAAATAGCTTGCACTAATGGATTATTATTACCACAGTCACAAACCCCTTCCGATAATTCAATAGAATCGCCAATATCGTAACGGATTAATGGCGTACCTACAGTTGTGAATGATGTGACTACTAATTTGCCATATTTTGCAGGTTGACTATCATCATCCAATACTTCAAATACACCGCTTTGTAACTCTAGATGTAGCTTGCTTTTGGTACATTCAAAAATAAACGGAGCACCTTCAGAAGACGCATATTGGTTATACATTTTAGATTTAAAAAAACTTTCTATTGACTGTCTCATATCATCAGTAATAGTTTCTGCTGTTGGAAAAATTGCTTTAATAACTCCAGCTGGAAATTCATATCCATTTTTTATTCCATACTTTGCAATTTCTAATACAGAGGATGGAAACCCTACGATATATTCAGGCTTAAACTGTATTAAGTTTTCTACATACTGTTTTAAATATGCTTCTTTAATATGGAATGTAGAATAATATCGTACTTTATACCAATAATCTGTTTTCCAAAAACGATTTTTTCTAATATCTCTATTGGTTAATAAACTTTTACCACTAAACCAAGCTGTCTTTTTTCCTAATTTATAACCAAAACGTAATCGGAAATCATCTAGCATAGCAAATCTTTCCTGCATATTGTCAGGTGTAAAAAGCACTTCTAAAGATTTACCTGTTGTTCCTCCTGTTTTTGAAAAAATTCCTTGTTTTTTATCAATTGTGTATACATCTTTAATATTTTGTCTAAATATTTCTTTATTAACTATAGGTAATGATTGAATATTATTCAAGACTGTAATATTTTCTATATTCCTATACAATTTTTTATAAAATGGTGATTTATCAATGGCAGTTAAAACAAGTTTCTTATATTTTTCTTTTTGAATAGTTTTCAAATCAACTATTGATAGGTTTCTATTCTGCTTAAATAATTCTAAATAATTTTTATAATTACCACCGTAGCGTTTTCTATAAGCTAAAATATTAAATAAGCTTATTAGTATATTTTGCAACAAATGAGGTGATTTTTTATAAAATTTTTCTTTCATCATTTGATATTATGTTACTTTTTGTCAACGTAAAAAAATCCTGCACCTTTAAATTGGGTTTCCTTCCAACTCTATTCAAATACCAATTTTGAAAACCAAATAAGTATAAAAACTGAACAATTAGCATTTTTGATTTAAATTTTATAAACTGTTTTGCTTTTAAAAACGTTGAAATTGGCAATGAATTAGTTGATTCTATTGCAAAATTCATAGAGTTTTTATATTTGTTAAATGAAGACGATTCATCTCTATGATATATATAAGTAATTTTATTTACAAATGCATATTTTTTACCAATAAGTAGTTTTCGCATAAAATCTTGGTCTTCACCTAATTTTAATTTTAAATTAAAAGCTACCTTTCCAATATCTAATACTCTAATAATTGAAGATGCATGAGGCACCATTTTATAATCCAAATACTTGTTAAAAGAAAGATGTTTTATTTTATTAAATGGCGCCAATACATTATAAAGATGGCCTTTTTTGTTTACAACCCCAATTGCAGTTGACATTAAAGTAATTGTTGGATTACTCTCCATAAATTTATATTGCATTTCTAATTTGTCTGGGTAATACCAATCATCAGCATCTAGCATACACATATACTTTGTTTTAACCAATTCTAATGCCGCTTGCCTAGCAACTGGTCTTCCTTTATTCTCCTTAAAATGAACAATATGAAAGCGTTCATCATTTAATGTGTCTAAAATTATTTTTGTTTTATCGGTTGAACCATCATTCACAATAATACAACACCAATCTTTAAACGTTTGATTTTGTAATGATTGTATGGATTTTAAAATGGTATGCTCTCCATTAAAAACTGGAGTAACTACCGTAATTTTAAATTTATAATTACTCATTCTATTTATTATAAAGTAACACTGTTAATAACAAACTCCCAAATATTAAATAAGCTATTAACTTATTTTGTTTTTTAAATAATTTATATTTTAGTAATGGATATATTAAAATAACTGGCAATAAAAACCATGATAAATAGGCTACCCTATTGGTATAAGCTGCGTATATTAAAAATACCCAAACAGTATTAGATATTATATATATATTTAACAATTGACTGTAAAAAACATTACTCACTTTCTTTTTTACAGTATATAAATATCCCATAAATATGGGGAAAGTACTGTATAAAATAAAGTCTAACCGATACCGCCTTTCCATAAGCTGCCCCTCCAATTCATTTGCAAATAAATTTTGTGTTCTTCGAGTATCTGCAAAATTAGTAAATGAAATAAAATTTTGGACAAATACTTCTATAGAATCTCCAAAAAAATAGGAAAACAGCACCATAAAAAACCATAACCTAATTAACACTTTTGTATTTGTATAATTATACGCAATAAAATATGCCACAATAGGTAACAATACCGATTTATGAAAAGAGATCGCCAGCAACATAAAAACAATCATTTTAACTTTTTGGCCTTGTAAACTAAAAGCATACAGAAGCAATGATGTTGCTAATCCGTTTCTTACCCCATTAATTCCAAAACCCCAAAACGACATAGAAACTACAAATATGGCCAATGCAAAAAATGCATTTTTACCAAACCACTTTTTAAACGCTAGAAAAGGAGGTATTACATACAACAATGCACATAAAATATAAAAAAATTGTATACTTAAAAGTTTACCTGCAAACTTCATGAAAAAATAAAACCCAGAGTCTTTAATTGCTATAAAATCATTACCCATTTTTAAAGACTCATAAATTCGGGTATATGAACCTGTATCACCAAAATAACGCCAACTACCCCAAGGATCTCTAAAGCCAATAAAACAAATAACAATTATTAATAACACGATGCTATTAAAATTTAATATAGATTTTGAAAATTGCTGTAAGTTTGCATACTTCAATATAGGTATCACCATAAATACAATACATATACTTAAAACAGTATAATAAACAGTGGTATAATATTCAACAGGAATCATACTTATTTTAAAATTTTAAATAATTGTTGGCAATACAATTCCCAAGTAAATTCCTCCTCTACACGTAGCCTTGCCTTTATTCCTTCTTCCTTTAAAATTATTGGATTGTCAATTATATTTTTTAGCAATACTGTTAATTCCTGCTCATTATCCTGTTCTATAAGCCAACCCCCATTTAAATGTTTAACTGCACTCGGTATACCTCCTGTATTTGCACCAATTACAGGCACACCACAAGCCTGAGCTTCTAAAAAAACCAAGCCAAAACCTTCAACTTGGGTACTTAAACTACTTTCTCGTGTTGCCAACATAAATAGATCTAAATTGGCGTAAAAGGTACTTAATTCATCGTCAGGCACAAAACCTTTAAATTTAACCAGTTTTTCTAGTTGTAATGCAGCAACATCTTTTTTTAAAGTGTTTAAGTAGGGTCCTGTACCTGCAATTTGCCACTCTATTTTATTTTTATATGCTATTGGCAACTTATTTATTACTTGTAATATAAAATCATGTCCTTTAAATTGTAATACCCTAGATACTGTACCAATAATTATTTTTTTATTTTTTTTATTAAGGGTTGGTTTAAAGTACTCATGATTTACAGCTAGTGGTAAAGCTTTTACCTTAGCTTTTGGTGCAATTTTACTGCTCAATTTTGCGGTGTATTCACTATTTGCAATAATAGTCACTTTATTTAATATCCAATGGGCATATATAGGTAACCAAAAATATTTTCTAAATTTATTTTCTCCGTGTAATAATTCAGCACCATGACTTAGTACATTTATATTTTTAAACTCTGCTAGCCAACTTATGGTAGCTTCTGGATGCCAAACCCCACACAGTAAATGATAATTTTGCTTGTCTTTAATATTTTTCAAATAAGAATACGCTTTCCACTCGCATAAAAAACGTTTTGTTGGTAACTCAACAAGAGTATACAAATTCTTATTGTAAGCTATCTGTGGCCCTTCTTTTTTACGTGTTACAACGGTAATTTCACTATATTTAGTAGCCATTCCGTTGGCAATTTCATTGCATAATCTTGCAATACCTCCATTAGAAGGTGGAAAATCATAGGAAAATATAATTAATTTATTTTTCATAACAACTTAATTTTACCTTTTCACAACCTAATTTTGCCCCTTCTATTCTTGCTTGAACATATTGAGAAAATAAGTGTATATTTTTATAAGATACCGCATAGGCCAATACCAGTTTTAACAAATACAAATGTGCTGTTATTTTATAATACCATTTTAAATGCCGCGCTATGATAAAACTTCTATTTCGCACCAATGAATATATATATTTATTAATATCTGGCACTCTGCACCCGCCTGTTTCAGCTGCTAAATGAAATACATGGGCTTCACTGTTAAAAAACACTTGGCAATCTATTTCCTTTACGCGTAAACAAAAATCTAATTCTTCGTACAAAGCAGCACCCTTAGTTAAATGCTCGTCTATTCCATTTACTTTTTCTAATAACTCTTTCTTCGTTGAGAAATTACAACCTTTTGCATGAGTAACTTTAAAAGCGCCTTTTTTATGAAACCCTGCTATAGGCTCTGCTTTTAAATAATTAAAACACCCAATTTTCTCATCCTTATTAGGATTATTTTTCTCCGTAATACCGCCTGCTACAATCCCTATTTTAGGATTTTGTAAAAATTTATAATGCTCCTTTAATAAGTTATTTTCACACGTAATGTCATCATCTAAATATAAAATATAATCGTAGGTACTTTGTTGCCAACCAAAATTACGAGCCTCAGGTAACCCTCTAAAACTTTCAACAAAATAATATTTTATAAAATCAAACTTTTCTGAATATTCCTTAATTAAAACATCTTCCTTTAAGGATTGATCTACAATAAGAATTTCAAACGGATGCTCAAATTTTTGGACTACTAAACACGCTAAGGTTTGTTTTAAAAAATCTGTTCTGTTTAGTGTTGCTAATATTACTGATATGCCTTTCATAGTTATAAACTTTCAAAAACTTTTATAAATGATTTTACTTGTGTTGAAGCTAAATAATTTTTGCAATACTCTATGTTACACTCAGGTAATATTAAATCTCCATTTATTAAATTCTCAAGTTGACCCTCCATTTTATTATTGTCATCTAAAAAAATCCCTAAACCAGCCTTTGATAATTCACTACGTGCTTCACTAATTGAAGGCACCATTGCTAAAACAGGTTTTTGTAATGCAATATAATCAACCAACTTTGCAAAATTAGTCCACCACAAGGTATTTTTACCCGAAAGTAATATAGCAAATTTACTAGCCTTAACTATTTGATATAGTTTGATTTGAGGAATATGATCTATAAATTCAAAATATTCATATATATTGTGCTTTTTTAATAGCGGTATTAATATTTTATAATTAATATCAATATTTCCTATTATTTTTATTTTTAAAGAATTTAATCCTTTATGTTTTTTTAAAACTTTACTCATTAACTTTAAAAAATGATCTTCATACTCTTTTAAATATTCTCCTATAAAAACAATATAATTTTCAGTTGTATTTTCATTCAACGTGTTTGGCAAATAATCATCATCCAAACCAGTTGGAATAAAAGTTATTTTATGATTATGCATACCTTCATATTGGTCATGAAAAATTAATTCGTAGGCTGAAGATAAAACAGTAATATGATTCGCATATTTAAATGTTAAATCTTGAATTTTCTTTTGGTTATTAAAAATAGTATTCTTAGAGGAATACATTCTTTTAGCATAAGTTATAGGGTCTCTAAAATCAGCTACCCATTTAATATTAGTTTTTTGTTTTAATTTAATACCTATTCGGTTTGTAGTAAATGGCAAACATGTTGTGTAGACAATTTCTATTTGATGTTTTTTAACAATACTCTCACCCATTTTAACTGCACTCCTTTCCCACGTCCAAAACCGATCAGGATTATTTAAATAATTTTCAAGGATATAATTATACAATTTAGATTTCCAATTTGTTGTTGTTTTTTCCTTTTCTAAATTATTTATTTCTTTTTCAACATTATAATAACCTTTCTTCTTTAAAGTTTTAAAAGTTCTATCCTTACCTGTTAACCACATTTTTAAGCCTCTTAAAGTTGGCTCAATATATTTAGCCCTATGTATGGTTACTCCTTCGAACTCCTTTAATAAGTTTTCATCTTCATTATATGTATAGTTTATATCTACCGTAAGCACATGCACTTCCCAATTTCCTCTATTTAAATACTTTGCTAATTTGTGTGCCCTAAAAACAGCGGCATGTGTTTCTGGCGCAAAAAAAGGAGTGATAATTAATATTTTCTTTTTCATTTAATGTCTGATCTTTTTTTGGATATACTTTTTAAATGGTGGTTCTATTTTATATGTAATTAAATACGCAATGAATATTGAACTTAATATTGCTATACATATTGATAATTCTCTATTAAAATTAATATCTTCTAAATTTTTAATAATAACATAACCAATATTTTGGTGTACCAAATATAGCGCATAGGAAATATTCCCTAAAAAAACTAGTAACTTGTATTTACCTAAGAATTGTAACTTTTTAAAAATAAAAAGATAAAAAATTAAAACTATTGGGATAAAAGTTGAAAATAATAATTGTACAGTATTACCCTGTTGTTCAATTTGATACAAAAATACAGCTACAAACAAATTCAACCAAATTAATAAATGTTCATATTTTGTAGCTTTCTTTTGATGTATTCTATAAAAACATAGCCCTATCATGAATAACAAAATATAATGAATCCCTAATATTTTCCCTATTATTGGGATTGGAAAAAAAATATGAATACTTCCAATTAATAATAAAATTGAATTGTACCAATAAAAACTTTTAATTTTATTTATAAATAAAATGAAGGCCATCAAACAATAAAATAACAACTCTGGTAATAGAGACCAGTAAGCCCCATCTATATGCTTAAAATGAAAAAACTGATGCCACATAGTAAAATTAGCTAACACATCCAATTTACTTACATAAAAGGCACTATATTTATACATAAATCCTGATAAAATCATTACAGCTAGTGTAAGAAGTAAACTAATCCAGTAGGTAGGGTATAACCTTAAAAACCTTCTTATTAAAAAATCTTTTGCATTAAAACTTCTATCTATTGTTAAATGAATAACAAACCCACTTAAAATAAAAAATAACGGTACTCCTAACCATCCTAGAGAAAAATTAAAAAATGAATCTGCACTAAATATTTGATTATACCTCGTTGTGTAATGATATAACACCACCGCCATTGCGGCAATCCCCCTAAAAGCATCTAATTCTTTAATTCTCATATTAAATTTTTATAAAACTGAAGATTTTCATTAATTAACTTATCGGAATTAAAATTTATTAGAACTCTTTCTTTTGCTGATTTACCAAAAGCATTTATTTTATTTTGGTTTACTAATAGGTCATTTATTTTATTTGCAAACAAGGTATGTTCATTTGGAAATACAAGATAACCACTTTCATTGTTTACAATAGACTCTTTTGCCCAACCTACAGAAGAAGCTACAATTCCTTTTTCCATTGCCATTGCTTCTAGCCAAGAAATTGGAAAAGCTTCAGCATATGAAGGAAAAATACATACAGTTGCATTTGCTATTTGCATCTGCATATCACTATAAGAAACAGCTCCTAAGTAATTGACCTTTTGGAAAGCCTCTTTATCAAATAACTTTTTCATTAAATCCCAAGTAGGCACTTTTTCAATGGGGTCTATCGCATCTTTCCCTATTAAAACTAATTCTGCTTCAGGATTCATTTTATTTAATTCATTAAAAATAAATGGTATCTCTAACACCCCTTTTTTCCTTATGAGTGTTCCAAAGTATAATATTTGATTTGCATTTAATTGTTTATTCTCAATTGATTTAAATTTATTGACATTCACCCCATTGTAAATTACGGTTATATCTCTATTGCCTAAATTAAAAACCTCTTTTGTTTTTAAAGCAGCAAACTTACTAACAGCAATAACAGCTGTTGATTTTTTTAATGCTTTTTCTTCCAAAAACTTTAGCAATCGTGAAGTTGGTCTTTTTTCAATGGCATTAAAATAAGTAACTGAGCCGTGTATTCTTGTAATTAATGGTACTTTAAATTTACAAAAAGCGTGAAGGCCTTCCCAATCCGGAGCTTCAATAACATCAATTTTGTCTTTTTTAATACTTCTGTTAATTATCTTACCAATATACAGTCTATCCGTTATCGAACTCCATTTACTTGGTTTTCTTCTTTTTAGTTGGATAATTTTTATAGCACCATCAAACCATTCGGCATCTACATTTGATAAGCAAACGAATACACTCACTTTATGGCCTTCTTCAACCAAAGCATCTGCCATTGTTTTTACAAATGCTCCAATTCCACCTACTGGAGGTAAGTTTTTGTGAGGATATTCTGTTGTGATAAAACCTATATGCATACTTATTTTATATATTTATTACGGAAGAAATGATTTAAAGGCTTCTCAATTATTTTATTTGCAACTCCTGCACCTATAAGAGATAACAAAAAAGCCAAAGCAATTAATAAATACCCATTAGTAACTAAATTTAATTTTAAATTAATAGCCCAAAAGACTTTAATAACCAATTGATGAATCATATAAAACGCAAAGCTTATTTCACCTAAATAAATTAAAAATCTATGAGATAAGATAGATGATATGACCCCTTTTTGAAATGCAAATACAAATATGATAATAGACATTGGAATCCAATAATAAACTGAATACAAATATGATTGATGAATATTTTGACGAAACAAAAAGAATAAAATAAAAACAATAATTGCTCCTAACTCTATTAAAGAAAATAAATACCTAGATAAATTAACCTTCATAAACTTATTGAAAACTTCATACAATAAAATTCCTATTATAAAATCAAATAATCTAAAAAACGGATTTATATTAAAAATCCAATATGAGTTTGAACTATCTTTAAAAAGAAATAAAATTAAAATGGGGATGAATAGTGTTGCTGTTATAATTTTAACATTTTTAATGGCTTTAGATATAAAAATTAATAAAAAAGGTAATAAAAAATAAAAAAACATTTCATTTGAAATACTCCAAGAAACTCCATTAAATGAAAAATAAAAACTTCGACTGGGAACAAAACTTTGCACTAAAAATAAGTTTACAATCGTTTTCTGAATGAATAAAAATATATCTTCAACATAAAAAACTGACATTAAAAATGCAAATAATAGCGTAACTACATGCAATGGATAAATACGTGCAAAACGTGCTATCATAAAATTTTTAAATGATACCTCTCCATTTATTATTCTTTCTTTATAACTATAGGATAATACAAAACCACTTAAAATAAAGAAAAAGCTAACACCTATATAACCCTCTGGCATATATATATACTTCGCCATTGAATCTTTTAGAAAATTTGAATCCAAATCATCAAATAATAAGCCTAAATGACTAAAAAACACCATTAATGCAAAAATAAAACGTAGTGACGTTAAGGGCTTAATCATTTAATTTACTTTTTATAAAATTTTATTAGTAATGTATTTTTTTTCCTCTTCATTTAACACAAACCACAACCCAACACTAAAAATAAAAGTATAGATTGTTCCTTTTAAAACAAATAAAACCCAACTTATCGCAAACAATTGTAAAAGCCAATAAGCGCAACCAACCACACCTGTAACTAATATGAAAAATGGGAACAATGCTTCTTTTAAATACATAAACATATTAATGCCAATACGTTTATGATAAAATACCGCTACAATAAATTGCAATGTAATTAACGCTCCAAATATGCCATAAATCATTCCGCTAATACCATATGTGTGAGATAAAATACCGCCAGTAATAATTCCGATAGCACTTAAAACTAAAGAACTTACGGCCTTGAAGCGCATCATTTTTTTTGCTTCTAATACTGCATGTGCATAGCCTTGTGAGATTGGTATTATATATGCCGCCATGATTAAAACAGCAACCATCCACGACGCCTCAAAGGAACTACCTACCCAAAGAAAAACAAAATCTTGTCCTAACAATAAAAAACCTCCAAAAATATATGTTAGCAAGATCAACGTAACTCTTGAAACCCGAATCATTTCTTGCGTTAATATTTTTGGAGAAGCATTGTTATAAACAGATTTCACTGCTTTAGGGAGTATCAATCCATTGATTACATTCCCAAAAGTCATATAATAAACCCCTAACATAACCCCCACTGCATAAACTGCTACCGTAACTGTATTTGTTGTAGCACCCAATATAATTTGCCCTGTACGCCATTGAAATTGATAGACCAATCCAAAAACAAAAATCCAAATGGAATAGCCAAATATTTCTTTTATAAAAGGCCATTCAAATTGATGTAATTTAATTTTAACTTTTAATACTTTAAAAACATAAAACATAGATGCTAAAATGAAAAATAAATTCATTAACGTATCTAATATCACTATGCCTAAAGCATCAGCTCCTTTATATAAAATAAGTATTATTAAAATGGTTCTAAGCACATATTTAATAATACTTAAAACTCTGGGAAATATAAAGCGTTCGTACCCATTACAAATACCCGTAAAAGCACCACCGGGTAAGGTTATAGCAATATTACCAACCAATATAAGAAGCATAATTTTAGCTTTGCTTAATTCTGAGTTTGTTAAAGAATCTCCAAATAAATTTTCAACGTTAAAGTACATTACCAAACCTGCACAGCCAATTACAATACCAATAACGCTATAAATAAGTAAGCTTGTTCCTAAAAAATTCTCCTGCCCCTTTTTATCGCCCTGCGACTTATATTGCGCTACATAACGTACAATTGCATTGTTTAAACCTAAATCTAAAATTGATAAATAACCTACAAAAGCACCAATAAGAGTATACAACCCATATTCTGAATTACCTAACATTCTTATTACATAAGGTGTAACTAAAATACCACCAATATTGGTAAGTCCTAAATATAAATAGGAATAGAAAGCACCTTTTTTTAATTGACTCAAAATAATTAGTTTTCTGGAGTTGTACTTTTTCTTTATTGAAAAGTTTAAAGATGGTAAGCTATTCTGCTATTTAGCCTAATCTACTTCACGTCTTTTAATAACCTTAACAAATAAGTTCCGTATTCATTATTTTTATAAGGAGTTGCTAACTCTTTTAATTGTGTTGCATTGATATATCCTTTTTCAAAAGCAATTTCTTCAATACAGGCAACTTTTAAGCCTTGTCGTTTTTCAATAGTTTGTATAAAA
>Ga0209121_10003699_pt1 | contig 14625 bp, 13 predicted proteins | sample Cruoilmetagenom3_FD_187292 | JGI IMG/M metagenome (GOLD analysis project Ga0209121, IMG submission 187292) | Oil polluted marine microbial communities from Coal Oil Point, Santa Barbara, California, USA - Sample 3 (SPAdes) (version 2) | ecosystem: Environmental > Aquatic > Marine > Oil seeps ...
CTTATGTTGGTCCAGATGCCTTTACCCATAAGGGTGGAATCCATGTCTCCGCTCTGATGAAATGGAAAGATAGCTATCAACATGTTGACCCCGAGTCAGTAGGTAATCGCCCACGTGTCATAGTTTCCGAGCTATCAGGGAAATCGAATATAATTTACAAAGCAAGAGAACGTGGATTACCCCTCCCCGAAGGCAGAGAAATTGAAAAGGTACTTAATCAAATTAAGTCACTGGAGAAGCAGGGGTTTCAATATGATAGTGCTGAAGCATCCTTTGACTTGCTACTCCACCGTATCCAGCCTGATTACCAACCACCCTTTGAACTAGTCGATTTCATGTTGGTGGTAGAGAAGCGCCGCCGCCTCCCCAGCACAGGTAATCGAGAAGAATTGTTATCGGAGGCTACCATTAAAATAAAGGTAGGCAATAAGATAGTGCACACAGCTGCTGAAGGTGATGGTCCAGTTAACGCTCTTGACCAAGCTCTGCGAAAAGCCCTGATTCAATTCTATCCTTACCTGACTGCTGTAGGGCTCACTGACTACAAAGTGCGCATTCTGGAAGAAACCGCCGGCACTGCCTCACAGGTACGAGTGCTCATTGAATCCAGTGATGGCAAGGAACACTGGAGAACTGTAGGCAGTTCAATCAATATCATTGAGGCCAGTTGGCTAGCCTTAGCCGACAGCATAGAATACTGGCTGTTAAAACAGGCAGACAAAACAAAAAGATGATTAGACTGAAATAAAACAACCAAAAACTCTTCCATAAACACTAAAATTGATTGAATGTAGAACGACTTATACCTTTACCGTGGCTTGCCAATGGGCATAATATACAGAGGTTTAATCTGTTCATCCACACCCAGAACTTTTCTTACCACTTCGTCGTCAAAAGCACCGATTTCCACTGTAGCTAAACCCAGAGCAATAGCTTGGAGATGGATATTTTCCCCCACATGCCCAACCTCCATGTGAACATATCTCTCCCCACGCCGACCGTATCTATAGGAAGTCCTGGGATAAAGAGCACATATAACAATATCCAGTGGAGCATTAACAATAAATCCCTGGTCCAGAGCTGCTCCAGCTAGCTCTATCCTTAAATCCCCCGGTTGGTGTAAAACCAGTGAATGCCTATCTACATCATAATGGTAGATTCCAGCTTGTAATTCCTCGTCTGGTTGCTTCGTTTCGCTCGCAAATACTCCTTGTTTGCCAATAAAAGCAAAACATTCCAGAGGATATGTAGCTCCAGCGCTGGGGGCTGCCCTAAGCCTTCCCACCCCAGTAACACCCTGAGCTGACCAGAGAATCTGAGATAGCTGTTGAAGGGTTAATGATTCCGCGCGATACCTCCTGACCGACCTGCGCCCTGCTATTGTCTCTTCTAACGAAACCTTGCCTTTTATCTGCGGCGGAGGGAGTTTTATTACAGTTTGCTTCATGTTAGATTCTTCGCTACGCTCAGAATGACAAATAACGTTTAACCTTTAATAACACCAACGGGGACAGCCATGGCTACTTTCTTAGAAATGCCAGCCTGATGACAAACTTCTATCACCGTAGTAACATCTTTGTAAGCCTGAGATGCTTCCTCAGCCAGGGAGGATATGCTTCCCGTCTTAACAGTGATGCCTCTCCTCTCCAAATCTTGAGCAACATCCTCACCTCTCAAACTTCGCCTAGCTGCACCGCGGCTTAGCACTCTGCCCGCACCATGACAGGTAGAGCCAAAACTCTCCTCCATAGCCTTCTGGGTTCCCACAGCAATATAGGAGCAACGCCCCATATCACCAGGTATAAGCACAGGCTGCCCTATCTCCTTATACTTTTGAGGAATATCATCATGATTGGGTGGAAATGCTCTAGTGGCTCCTTTGCGGTGTACACAAACTTTGACTTTTCGCCCATCCACCACATGCTCCTCTATCTTGGCAATGTTATGAGCAACATCATAAATTTGCTTCATGCCAAGTTCTTCAGGATTCTTGCCAAAAACTTTATAAAAACTCTCCCTAACCCAATGTGCGATACATTGTCGATTACACCAGGCATAATTAGCAGCACATGCCATGGCAGCCAAGTAATCCCTCCCTTCCTTTGATTCTATAGGAGCACAAGCAAGCTGACGGTCAGGAAGCTTTATTCCATATTTCAACACTGCTTGCTCCATCACCCTAAGATGGTCAGTGCACACCTGATGACCAAAGCCTCGAGAGCCAGTATGAATTAAAACTAATACCTGACCCACCTCAGTGATACCCATAACACTGGCAATATGAGAGTCGAAAATCTCCTTCACAACCTGAACTTCAAGGAAGTGATTCCCTGAGCCTAATGTGCCTGCTTGAGGCATGCCTCTCTTCATCGCTTTATCACTTACCATATTCGAGACAGCCCCTTTCATGCAGCCACCTTCTTCAGTAACAGCCAGGTCTTCCTCTGTGCCAAAGCCATGCTTCACCACCCAGCGAGCCCCTTCAACCATCAACTCATTCATCTCTTTTCGGCTTACCTTTACCTTCCCTTCAGAGCCCAAACCAGATGGTACATTAGTAAATAATGTATTTATAAGATGATTAAGCTTAGGCCTTACCTCAGCTTCGTTGAGGTTCGTACGCAACAACCTTACTCCACAATTTATGTCGTAACCCACACCACCAGGGGAAATTACGCCATCACTGACACTCATAGCAGCAACTCCACCTATGGGGAAACCATAACCCCAGTGGATATCCGGCATAGCAAATGAGAATTTAATTATCCCTGGAAGAAAGGCGACATTGGCAACTTGCTCTAGTGCCTGATCTTCGCACATAGATTCCACCATAGCTTCACCAGCATAGATTAAACCAGGGACCCTCATGCCATCCTTATAGCTTCGAGGAATTTCCCAATGATAATCATCTATCTTAACAAGCTGCCCTTGCCATCTAGGCATATCATAACTCCTCAAACGTCGAAGATTACTTGAACCTCATATCCATGACTCCCCTTGTTTATGTTTAACATATGGTATGTGGCTGCCTTTACTCCTGTCTTTATTTTGTGCTTTCGGGGATTGAACTCCTCCCCATAGCAGGTAGCTTTAAGCTTATTATTGCTCAAACTTTCGATGGTGAACCTGCTAAATAAAAGATGTTCACTGTCGAATAAATAAATAAGCTCATTAAGCCATTCTACCAATAAGCTATCGTTGCACTCACTAAATACCTCTAGATGTCGTTGCAACTGCTCTCCAATACTTTCAGGCTCGGTGATTAAGCTAAACAAGGCCAAAGCGGCATTGGAAAAGAGCTGCTTAATATCAACCCCATAGACAACCACACCAACATCCGCAGTGTGGTCAATTAATTCGAATGCCCTTTTCACCATTCATTCTACCCTTACGAAAGTAATTTTATTATATCACCTGCCACTACAATTCTCCCCAGCTTAAAAGCTTGATACCCACTCACAATAAGAACTGGTTCAAATCTCTCATTTGACCTACGTATATGTGTCTGTTAAAATCTTCCCATAGGGCGGTTAGCTCAGTGGTTAGAGCGCTGCGTTGACATCGCAGAGGTCACTGGTTCAAGTCCAGTATCGCCCACATTTGGCAAACATGATAGAATAAGTACGCATGAATAAAATTATTATAATTCAGATTCCTGAAGAGAGCATTATATCGGATAGTAATAGCCGCTAGATTGTCATATCTGAGATTTTCAATGAAACTCATCTTTACGAAACCCCACATTTTAAACCTGAGGCTCACAACCTACCTACGAGGCAATAACCTAAGGTGAACTCAGAAGATAGATTGGAAAAGGTACGCCACTCTGCCGCCCATGTTATGGCTGAAGCAGTGCAATCCCTTTTCCCTGGGGCTAAGTTTGGCATTGGACCCGCTATCGAGAACGGTTTTTATTATGATTTTGAACTACCCCGCACACTAACACAGGCAGATTTGCCTTTAATTGAAAGCAAAATGAGGGACATTATCACTCAAAACGTATCTTTCCACAAAGAAGAGGCAACTAAAGAAGAGGCACTCCAAATCTTTGCCAACCAATCTTACAAATTGGAGCTTATTGAAGAACTTGATAGTGATCGGGTAACCATCTACAAACAAGGTTCTTTTACCGACTTATGTCGTGGGCCTCACATAGATTCCACGGGCGAAATCAAGGCCTTCAAACTTACACATACTGCTGGTGCGTATTGGCGGGGTGATGAGACACGCCCTATGCTGCAGAGGATCTACGGTGTGGCTTTCAACAGTCAGGCAGAGCTTGAGGATTATTTATCTCGCCAGGCTGAAGCTGCCAAACGAGACCATAGGAAGCTTGGCAAAAAACTCGACCTCTTCAGCATACACGAGGAAATTGGACCAGGCTTGATTTGCTGGCATCCCAAAGGCGCCATGATACGGCAGATTATCGAGGATTTCTGGAAAGCAGAGCACATCAAGCGAGGTTATAACATAGTCTATACTCCCCATATTGCCAAGCTAGACTTGTGGAAAACCAGCGGGCATTGGGACTTCTATCGAGACTATTTATATTCGCCTATGGAAGTGGAAGGTCAGCAATACATAATAAAACCCATGAATTGCTTAGGGCATATCCTGATTTTCAAGAGCCACTTACATAGCTATCGGGATTTACCCTTGCGTTATGCAGAATTAGGCACAGTATACCGCTATGAGCGGACTGGTGTATTATATGGTTTAGCTAGAGTAAGAGGATTCACTCAGGATGATGCACATATTTTCTGTCGTGCCGACCAGATTGAAGAGGAAGTAATAGGAGTTGTAAAACTGGCACAATTTATGATGGCCACTTTCGGTTTCAGTGATTATGAAATTTTACTATCTACACGCCCGACAAAATATGCCGGCACCGCTCCAATGTGGGAGCAAGCCACAGAATCCTTAAAGCAAGTCTTAGAAAGAATCGAGCTACCCTACAAGATAGATCCTGGAGAGGGAGTCTTCTATGGACCTAAAATCGATATTAAAATTAGAGATGTCCTAGGACATGCCTGGCAGGGGCCTACCATCCAGGTTGATTTCAATTTGCCAGAACGGTTCAACGTCTGTTACATTGGGGATGATGGAATGGAACACAGTGTAATAATGATACATCGTACGGTTCTGGGTAGTATGGAGCGATTTTTTGCCTGCCTTATTGAGCACTATGGCGGTGCTTTCCCTGTTTGGCTATCTCCAATCCAGACAACAATAATCCCCATAGCAGACCGCCATATCAATTATGCTCACCAAATAGAAGATGAACTTAAGAAGGAGGGTATTCGCCCCCAAGTTGACGATCGCAGTGAGAGAATGAACCTGAAAATAAGGGAAGCTCAACTGGAAAAGATTCCGTATATGCTCATAGTTGGTGATAACGAGCTGGATTCATCCACTATTTCAGTCCGTTTAAGAAACGGTGATAACCTGGGTTCCCAAACGCTATCGCAAATTAAGGCCATGATAAAGGCAATTGTAGAGGTTAAATCCTAGATGGCTCTAAGAGTGAAAACAGGTATAACTCAGAAAGTAGCAGTTAATCAAAGAATCAGAGCCAGAAAGGTTCGGCTTATAGGAGAAGGAGAAGAACAATTAGGCATACTGCCTATATTTGAAGCGTTGCAAATTGCTCGTGAGCGTGGCCTTGACCTGGTGGAGGTCGCCCCGACAGCATCTCCTCCGGTATGTCGGCTTCTTGATTACGGAAAGTATAAGTATGAGCAAACCAAAAAGGACCGGAAGGTAAAAAAGAGTCAAAGAGTTGGATTACTCAGAGAAGTCCGCTTCAGACCCAAAATTGAGGAGCACGATTTACAGGCAAAAATTAGAACAGTCAAAAAGCTGCTAGAGGAGGGTAACAAAGTAAGAGTACGTGTAAGGTTTAGAGGACGCGAAGTTATTTATCCAGAATTAGGTTGGAATGTACTAAGGAAAGTGGCTGAGGCTTTGAAAGAAGAAGCTGTAGCAAGCAAGCAACTTGTTAAGGATTCCCGGAATATAGCTTTAATCCTTTCCCCTTCCTCTACTAAAAAATCTATCGAGGTAAAATCAGATGCCAAAAATTAAGACTCACAAAGGAGCTAAACATCGCTTCCATATTACAGGTGGGGGCAAACTCATGCGCACTAAGTGTGAAAAGAGCCACCTGAGACGTAAAAAAGCTCCCCGAACTAAACGCCTCTATGCTAAGCTTATATCCGTCTCATCTGCAGATAGGAAGCGAATAAGAAAGCTTTTACCCTACAAATAACGAGGTTAGAAGGAGGAACTTTGCCAAGAGCTAGAAGTGGAAAAGTCAGTCATCAGCGACATAAAAAAGTGCTGCAATTAACCAAAGGGCATCGAGCCACCAGGCATGCTCTCTACAGGCGAGCTCACGAATCTATGCTCCATGCCTTAGACTATGCCTATTGCCACCGTCGGGAGCGGAAGGGCGACTTTAGAAAGCTATGGATAGCTCGTATCAATGCTGCAACACGAGCTCAAGGGATTTCATACAGCCAACTTATGGCTGGCTTTAGAAGATCGAGTATTGAAATAAACCGTAAGATGCTAGCCGAGATGGCTGTTAAAGATCCTGGGGGTTTTGCCAAATTAGTAGCCTCTATTTCATCTCAAAACGCAAATGCTTGAACAGCTTAAAGAACTCCGCCTAAAAGCACTTAATGAATTAAGCCGAGTTGGTGAACTTGAAGAACTAGAATCGTGGCGCATTCACAACCTGGGTAAGAGAAGCAAGCTAACTCAAGTCCTACGCTCTTTAGCTAGCTTGCCTCTGGAGGAACGGAAAAAAACAGGTGCTCTCGCCAATGAAGTCAAGCTAGCTTTAGAATCAGGCCTGGTTGAAAAGGAAAAATCCCTCAAGGAAACTTATCTGGCTTCCTTCCTGGGACAGAAAGGGTTGGATATCACTTTACCCGGCCGCCCTATACCAGTTGGGCGACTCCATCCTATTACTCAAGCACTTGAGGAAATTTGTAATGTCTTCACACGCATGGGATTCCAGGTAACCGAAGGGCCTGATGTGGAATGGGATTACTATAACTTTGAAGCGCTGAACATTCCCCCAGATCACCCAGCAAGAGACATGTTTGCTACCCTATGGATAGATTCTACAGAGACTACTGAGAAAGCCAGGCTTTTGCGCACTCATACCTCCCCAATGCAGATAAGAATCATGGAGAAGGAGCGCCCGCCGATAAGGGTGATTGTACCTGGAAGGGCTTACCGCTACGAGGCAACGGATGTTACTCATGAATCTATGTTTTACCAGGTTGAAGGGCTGGCTATAGATACGAATATCACTCTGGCTGACTTGAAAGGCACTCTATTTGAATTTTGCCATGGCATTTTCGGTAAAGAGAGAAAGATACGCTTCAGGTGTGATTACTTCCCTTTTGTTGAGCCTGGAGTGGAAGTAGCAATAGAATGCCTGAACTGTCATGGCGCTGGCTGTCGATTATGTAGCCACAGCGGCTGGCTTGAGATATTGGGTGCAGGAATGGTGCATCCTGATGTCCTCAGGCGGGTTAATATCGACCCCGAAATATATAGTGGGTTTGCCTTCGGTATGGGAGTAGAGCGGATACCCATGCTGCGCTATGGCATTGACGATATACGCCTCTTTTACGGAAACGAGCTAAGGTTTCTAAAGCAATTTTGAGTTTGCAAAGGTTAGAAATATGAAAGCTTCTCTTAAATGGCTCAGTGAATACGTTGACATAACGCTTCCCTCAAAAGAGCTAGCTGAAAAATTGACCATGGCTGGTATAGAAACCACAAGCATACAGATTGTAGGTAGCACCTGGGATAATATAGTAATAGGTCAAGTAGCAGCAGTAGAGCCCCATCCTAATGCCGATCGATTGAAACTAGCTACTGTCAATCTTGGCACCCAGCAGCTTACGGTAGTCTGTGGTGCTCCCAACATCAACATTACGCAGAAAGTAGCTTTTGCCAATACAGGATCCAGGCTTATTGACGGTCATACTGGCAAAGCTACGACACTAAAGCCAGCCAAAATTCGTGGCATTCTTTCAGAAGGCATGGTTTGCTCAGAGAAAGAACTGGGGATTTCCGATAACCACGAGAATATTCTGGTTTTGCCATCCGCGGCTCCTGTAGGCACACCCCTTAATGATTACTTGGGCGACACAATCTTCGATTTGGATATAACGCCAAATCGCCCAGATTGCTTATCCATTATTGGCATTGCCAGAGAAATCACCGCTTTAACTGGAAAGCAACTTCGTTTACCTGACACTAATTACAAAGAGACAGAAGCCTCAATAGCTTCCTTCATCTCCATTGACATTGCTAATCCGAACCTGTGCCCCAGATACTGTGCTAGCTTGATTACCGGGGTCAAACCCGGGCCTTCCCCTGACTGGCTGCAGCAACGCCTGAGAAGTTATGGCATGCGCCCCATAAGCAATATTGTTGATGTTACTAATTATGTGATGTTGGAATATGGGCAACCCCTGCATGGCTTTGATTATCATAAGCTTCAAGGTAAGCAGCTTATCATCCGTCGGGCTAGAAATGGTGAGATAATAATCACCTTGGACGGGGAAGCGAGACCTCTTACTCAGGATACATTGGTCATCGCTGATACAGAGAAACCCGTTGCCATTGCTGGCATCATGGGTGGACTGGATGCTGAGGTTACTGATACAACTACAGCTATTCTTCTTGAGTCAGCAAACTTTAACCGAACTATCATTCGACGAGGCGCTAATCACCTTAATTTGCAAAGCGAAGCTTCCATGCGCTTTGATAAGGGACTAAGCTCAAAACTGCCATTGATTGCATTGAAGCGAGCTACCAAATTGCTGCTGGAACTGACTGGTGGCAAAGCAGCTAGAGGCATAATAGATGTATACCCTGGCAAAGCGGAGCCAAAGGCCATCTTACTCTCTACAAAAGAGGTTAAGCGCCTTTCAGGCTTAGAACTTACCATCGAGGAAATTGTCACAGTTTTAGAATTACTAGGCTTCGAATGCCAAGAGACCAGCTTATCCTCACAAATTTCTGTAATTTCTCCTTTCTGGCGCAGTGATATTAAGTGCGCCGCTGACCTAGTGGAAGAAATAGTCCGTATTATCGGCTACGATAAAATCCCCATAACTAGACTTAGTGCTCCTCTGCCAGAACAAAAGTTGACACCAGAGCTTATCCTTAAGCAAAAATTAAGGAATACTCTGGCAGGTTGGGGCTTTCAAGAAATATTGACCTATTCCTTGACCAGTTTGGAAAAGTTGCAGGGACTTTCCCCAAAGCTCGAATTGCAGCTTACTCCTTTAAAGATATCTAACCCTATGACAAAGGAACAGGAATATTTGCGCCCTAGCTTGCGCGCTGGTCTCTTAACCACCCTGGCTAATAATCAAAAATATGAACAAGCTGGCATAAGGCTATTTGAAATCGGCAAAACATTCCTGCCACAAGGAAAGGAGCTACCTCAAGAAAAAGAAATGCTTTGTGCCGTACTCAGTGGCACAAGACAGGAGACATCCTGGCATAAGGATAGCGAGCCACTGGACTTTTTTGATGCTAAAGGGATAGCGGAAAATCTGCTAATCCGACTAGGGCACGCAGCAACATTTGAAGTTAGCAATAACGAAGGGGTATTCCCTGGAAGAAGTGCTGACATTTTCATTAACGGGGACAAAGTTGGTGTTGTAGGTAATTTACATCCCAAGGTATCACAAGCTTTCCAGCTTTCTGGCACCGTTTGCCTTATAGAAATAGACGTGGAAAGTTTGATGGAAAAAGCACGCTGGTTAAAGCAGTATCAGCCTATACCTCGATTTCCCAGTATAATCAGGGATATTGCTTTGGTAATAGACGAGCAGGTCAGTTATCAACAGGTAAAGGATATAATTCAAAGCTTCACTCTAGTTAGAAAAGTCTTGCTCTTCGACCTTTATACTGGTGAGCAGGTACCTGAGAGCAAGAAATCATTTGCTGTGAGAATCGTTTATCAGTCTACTACCCACACTCTAACTGATGAAGAAGTTAACAAACTCCATCAGAGGATGGTAAATAAATTATATCAAGAACTGGGTGCTACCTTAAGAGACTGACTCTCTAACCCAGAACATCCTTACCCTCCAGTATCGCATCGGTTATCATATGGTCAGCAGGCAGCGTGTACTGCCCTTCACACAGTGTTATATTTATTATTCGCACTCACGTGAAACATCGGCTGCACGTGCTTACATGAAAAAAGAGCTTCTCAGTGACCATATTACCAACTCTATCGGCTACTGTTACTGTGATAGTAACATCACACTTGCACGAAGGTGCAGTCCATACAACAAAAGAACCATTGCCAGATATATTGCCTTTGCTAGCTGACCACTCGTAACTTGGTTTGTATCCACCTGAAGCAACACATTCAATGTCACAACTTTTACCTCTCAAGATTACATAACCCGCTAATTGCTTAACAAAGTATTTAGGTGTCTCAGGGGTAACCACCAGTTCCTCAATAACAAGAGGGTCGGGAAGTTCCACGCTAATAGTCAACGATCTTTTGTCCTCTCCCCCCTGCCCATCGCTAACTGTAACTCTAACTTCGTAGCTACCTTCTTCCTCAGGGGCATCCCAGGTAACGGATGCCCCTGAGCCAGAAATATCACCACCACTAGCTGACCACCTATAGCTCAGGCTATCTCCATCAGGGTCTTCAGCATTACATTCGATATGGCATTTATCTGCCAGGGTAAGCTTATCATCATTAGCCATCAAGCTAGTAATAGTCGGTGTATGATTGACCACTGCATGGGTAGATACAGAATCCATAACTTCCCCTGGGTTATGGGAGTCTATTTCCAATCTTTCCTGGATTTTAATTCGCATCTCCTCGGCCACATTACTGAATTGAAGATTGAGCTCCTGTTGAAACCGCGACAGTTCTTGCTTCCCCTGAATTATTTCAATGGTTTTCTCCAGACCGGAGCTTGACTCATCAATAGTAATCAGGACTCCTTCTCTTGCCCATTTAGGCACATCTTCCATCACGCCGGCTAAAACTCGTTGCTGTCCAAGATGATCCCTTTTGAGCTTGTCCATCAGCCATTGAATATCTTTGCCTTCCTGTCTTGCCTGTTCGACCCACTTGAGAGCCCTTTGAAATTGCTCCTGAAATCTTCCACATTGCTTGCCAGTCGATATATATTCTGCCCTATCACATAACTTCCTAATTGCCAGAGCATCCTCATCGGCAAATCTCAATGCCAGTTCAGCTTTTTTCTGGCTCTTAAAAGCAAAGAAAAAACGACCAGCTCTGCTACAGCTCTTAATAAAGTAAAATGGCGAGTCAGGTAAAATACCAGGATTAACAACTCCACCAATAGAAACAGAATCTTGTTGCGCAACAGGTGCATAATCTTGTTGCCTGGCATAACCGGGATACACCACAAATATTATTCCAGCAATTACAAGACAAGTGACAACAGTCCAAAATCTTCTATTAAAGCCCAATAACATATATAACCTCACACAAAAGAGGGCATATCTTCATTGTTTGTATGCCTGACTTGGCCCTAATCTCTCTCCACTTCTCAATCGATGTCTGTCCAACAAGGCTCCTTCGTCTACTTCCAGTGCTTTCCTAACGCCTTCAAGTAGATCCACAGAGTATTCTGTCAAAACGCCCCTGTCTATCGCATACGAAGACCATAATCCATATCGCGTAAGCTTTAAAAATCCAGCGTCATAAAGAGCACTTAGACTTCGGGAGGCACGAGCCTGAGAAATTTGCAGGGTCTGCATCACCTCGGATACATAGCAATCTCGCTCCATAAGCACATTTAGGACCCTTAATCGGGTTTCATCTGATAGTGCTCTGCAAGATTTAATTAACTCACGCATGTCACAAACTATAAATGCTATATTCCTAAATGTGCATATAAGGATATAATATCAGCAGCAAAATACCCCTGTCAAGTCCTATGTTTAGCATCCTTCCATTTCACTTCAGCTAATGTAATTTACTACTCTTTCTACAGGATCAGGTTTAATATGCCTCCAGTTATCAAAGCAGCAGAAACCATTACTCCTACTGATTTAAGCATATTAAAAATACCAAGCTGCCTGAGGAGGACAACAAAGGTGGCTATGCATGGAAAGAACATGGCTAAAACCACACTGCCCACAACCAATTGACCTCCAGTTAAGGCTAACGGAGCTAGCATCCCCAGAGCGACATCCTTCCGGAGAAAGCCAATAACTAAAGCTGTTACTGTCTCCTTAGGCAAACCAAGGAGACCTGTCACCACAGGTGCAGTAAAATTAGCAATAGCATTAAATACACCCAGGAGATAAAGTACATTGATTACCACAATAGCACCCAAAAATATAGGAATAGCTTCGACTAAAAAGCCATAGGTTCTCATCCATAGTTTTTGTAATACGGTTCTCCAGGGTGGCAAACGATAGGGTGGTATCTCAATTAGCAGCTCGGGACTAAATCCCTTCACAGTATGGTTGAGTATCGTGCCCAGGATAAGCCAAACTAGGAATAGCGTACCATAGACCATTGCTACATACTGCCAGCCATGAGGGCCAACCAGACCGAAAATCATCGCCTGCAGGGCAGCACAGGGCACAGCTATAGATATTAATGTGGCAGCAATAAACTGCTCCCTCTTACTTTCCAAAATGCGCGTGGCCAAAACGGCAGGCACATTGCAGCCGAGCCCAAGCAGAGTAGGAATGATGGCATATCCATGTAGACCCAGGCGATGCATCGCCGAATCCATCAAGACGGCCAGTCGCGGCAGGTATCCTGTATCCTCAAGCAGACCCAGCACCAGATAGAAAGAGATGATGTAAGGCAAAACCATACCAAAAGGTACATAGAGCCCACTGGATAGTAGCCCGAATGACTCAACAAAATTGATTTCACCCCCCGTAACTCTGCCGATTACAATATCGTGAAGGAATCCACCATTACCAAGAAAATCACTTGCCCTCAACAATACTGGCGCCCAAAGAGTGTTAAACAGCGGGTCAAGCACATAGTTAATCAGGCTCTCCCCAACTAAACGAACCATCAGGAAACTGATGGTTAGAACAGCTACGGCTATGATACCACCAGACAATGGTTTGACACTGGCATCAGTCAGGCGTTCAAACCGAGTGTGGTGACGGTGGGTGATAAATTGTACCCGGTCTACAGTCTTACCAACATCAACCCAGCGCCTATTATGACTGCGTTTAGTAGTTTCAGGTGAAATAGCTTTGGGGATATTATCCACCAGTTCTTTTATCCCCTGACCAGTTAATGCTACAGTGGGAATAACAGGAACCCCTAAAAGTTCCCTTAATTTATCTAAATCAATATTTATTCCGCGATGCTTGGTGTCATCCCACATATTCAGGGCTATGACCATCGGGATATCTTTCTCAAGTAGTTGTAATGTTAAATATAGGTTTCTTTCCATGTTGGTCGCGTTAACCACGTTGATGACTAGATCCCCAGTACTGAGCATCTGCAAGGCTATTTCCTCAGCCTCGCTGGTTGGCTCCAATGTATAAGTGCCCGGCACATCAACGACCTCAACAACTTCTTCACCAAGTTTCATAAATCCCCGGGTATAGCTCACAGTCGTACCAGGATAATTGGAAGCAATTACACGGATTCCAGTCAGACGGGAAAAGATGACACTTTTACCCACATTGGGGTTGCCCATCAGCAGTATTTTCATTCAATTTAGTCCAGGGCAATTATTATCCTATCAGCCATGCCGTAGCCAATAGCCAACTGAGCTCTATCCACCAGAACGGTTACAGGGCCTCGCATAAACATAGCACTAACCTTTGTTATCCTCTTGCCAGGCCTAATCCCCATAGCACTAAGACGACTGACAAACCTATATCCACCACGAATCTGAAGTACTACGCCACTCTGTCCAGCTTTCATTAACCTCAAATTTGTTTGCTTTCCATCAGGCATAATCTCTTTCCCCTTCTATCTTCAATTGGTTCTCTTTTCATTAAATCCAAATCGCATTTAGTTGTCCTAACCATAGCCAGGACATACTGGTATGTTTGTAATCACGGGGTAATTAGCCTCAGCTATATTAAGATATCCATAAAGGCCTTATTAAGTATCCTCTCTCTGTCACCTTGCCAGGTACTCTTCTCTACGCTTGCCATGCCCAAGATAATAATCAAAAGCTTTCAGCCATTCAGGTTTTCCCTGAGGGCAGGTCAACACAAATTCAACGAATTTCGCCAGCCTCTTTGAGGTAATCGGGCTTACAAAGTGTTCCATTTCACATGCATCTTTCCAGGCTGTATCAGGGTCAACCCCCAGTATTCCAATCAGAAATTTACCTAATGCTTCGTGACGCTGAAGTACATCCTCTGCTATCTCCCCCCCCTCAATGGTAAGCTCCACACAACCATACCTCTCGTGCTTAATAAGTCCATTATCCGAGAGTTTCTTGAGGGCAGATATAACACTGGGCTTTTTTACCCCCAACGCATTGCTGAGTGTAGTTACTTTCACTACGCCTCTCTCTTTGGCAAGCATAGCTATTCTTTCGAGATAATCTTCCATACTGGGACTCTGCTGCTTTCCCATTTCTCTTCCCT
>Ga0209121_10003700_pt1 | contig 14625 bp, 27 predicted proteins | sample Cruoilmetagenom3_FD_187292 | JGI IMG/M metagenome (GOLD analysis project Ga0209121, IMG submission 187292) | Oil polluted marine microbial communities from Coal Oil Point, Santa Barbara, California, USA - Sample 3 (SPAdes) (version 2) | ecosystem: Environmental > Aquatic > Marine > Oil seeps ...
AGCTCCTTTTTCATCCTATTAAAGCTGAGTTCTGATCCATCATTCTTCATTCTAGCTACATATTCTATAACAAGGCTCTGAACAGCATTCAGTTCATTTACTAGGCAAAATTCTATAGGCTGAAGCTTCATTAGCTTATAGCAATCTGAATTTCCCACTTGCCGATGAAAAGCAGCATCCAATCTTTTAATGAATGCCGCTCTTTCAGTTGCCACATCGTAATTTTTCATATAATTTTATCCTCTTATCCTGTTATCTTGTTGTTTGCTTTTGCTCTTCTAGGCAAACAGTACAATAAATTGCACTAACCTGTGGCCCTGTTTCTTCTAAAAACTCACATGCACTCCCACAATTCGGGCATTCTAGCAACCCAGAGTCATTTTCAGATACAAAAGTTTGGTAAACTTTCTCCAAATCCTCGCAGTAATGGATAGGCTGAAAACTGCCATCCAACTTTACATACCACGAATCTTCAGAGGTGCGCAAAAATTCATCTTCATCTACTGAAACAAAAGAGCATTCCGATTCTTCGACACTTTTAACTTTCATTTTCTTTCTTCCTCTTCTTCACTTTAGCCATTTTCATCAAAATCTTTGAAAAGCTCATCGAATCTCTCTTCGAGTTTAGGAAAAACCCTCTTCATTTGATCCCGGTAATCTTGACTAATGCTGCCAAAATCACCCAACTTTAAAAACTCAAAATCTTTCTTCCACTTTTCCGGGATTTTAAATGCCCAAAAAGCGTAAGTACTGTCATAATCATCATCCCAAGTTCCAGCATACCCTGGAATTTTCTCGATCTCATGATTTTCTTCCATATGATACTCCCGATTATTGCCTCCTGTCCTTGTGTAAACCATTATATGATCCTTGTACTCATCATTGTCGGCATTAATGAAACAGTCCCTGAATCTTGGAAAAAAATCAGGATGTTTTCCCAGCATTGGCAATATGAAAAACGTTGATTGATTTACACCATTTATAGCATTGTATAGACTCATTTCGACTCTCCCTTCCAACCAGCTTTCAGATCAACAACGCTTGTCTTGATCCCCGTATACTCTTGAAACCGATCCCAGTCGTTATTGCATTTATAGACGACCCAAACATAACCTGCGTCTGCTGCTTTAGATGCGTACTTCACCATCCCGTTTTCATAATCATTCCCATCCTTATCATGCTTGTACTGATAATGCACCTTATCGCCGACTTTAATCTTTTCAGGGTCAACACTTTCAGCTTCATTTTCAGCTTCATTTTCAGCTTCCTTTTCATCCTCCCTACCAATAGCATCAACATCATCTAAAAACTCAGTTGCCGCTTCAAGCTCAGCCCTAGCTATATCAGTAATTTTGCCTGCTTCCTCTGCCATATACTTTGACATTTCTTGCAAAACATTATCCATATTCTTATTCAGATAAGCATTTAGAGCCGACTGAGCTAATTTCTGGTCAATATTGATGAGAGTCGAACAGTTTGAGTTTCCAAAATACCCCGTATGACAATCCAAAAAAATACTAACATTGAATACTGAGAACCTGGAGTCACCTCCAAATCGCATACCATACTTATCACACCTATCTTGATCTATAATCTCTGCATATCTTTTAGTAAGCCCACCGATTTTACGAGAATTTTCTATCATATTTTTGGCGTCTTTTAAGCTTTTGAAATTCATGTTTTTATATCCTATTAAAGTTAACCTAATTTAAATCAAAACTACATTCTAATCACAACTTTCATAAATCAAATCATACAATCCCTCGCTTACTACAATCGCATCATCTGGCAATCCGCCATTTTTTATTATTTTGACCCCTCTGACCTTCTTCATTGCAAAGCTATCCCCATTACTAACAAGACTAACAGAACCTTCACGAATAATAACTTTAGCTATCAAAGCGTCTTTCAACCTTTGTTTTTATTTCATCTTCGTTCATCTAAAATCATCCTTGTCTTTATCCTTATAAGCATGAGCGGACTGTCTTCTAACTGGAGTTGTCAGGGTATTATGAGCGCTCCAATTATTATGCACATACCTGGCCCGAATAACATCCCTTGAGATTCCAGTCTCGCCTTCCCACTCAGCAAGAGTTAGTGTCCTACCTTTATACTTAATTGTATAAACTGGAGGCGTACTTATATACTTCGTCTCTATAGCCCGCTTCACAGTCCATCCCTTAGCCAATCTAGTATTAAGCAGTCTAGCAGGAACACCGCAGACTTTAGACCATCCAGCTAAAGTATTTGTCACCCCATTATAAGTAAATTTGCGAGGGTTCCCATACTGTAATAGAGCCTTTTCTAGTTTGTTAACTAGCTTTTTGGTTTCGAGGTCTCTTTTTCCTGAAACTCTCCATGCCTTAATATCGTCAAGTTCCTTTCTAAATAGCTGGCGGTTACTCTTTGGCTTTTTCATTCTATTTCAGTCTTGAATAAACCTTTCGATCCAATCTTTAGACCGGCTTTAAATGCTTCATCAGGAGTCGGAATCCCATTCTCCTTTATGCTCCCAAATACAGGATGCACACACTTAAATAAATGCTCTACCCTACCTCTTGTCTCGCAATCAAAATACCCAGCAAAGTATCCGATATTTAATCTGCAAATCCTATCGGAATCTATACCATCATAATCAGGATTCTTTCTTAGCTCTCCATCTATGTATTTAACATAGTCGGCAAAGTACTGATCTGCGTCTTCCTGATCGGTGATCTTCATAGCAGGCGTCAAGCATTCAAACTCAGTAATATCTTCTTTTCCATCAGGGTTAAACTTTGTTATCGCTTTATCATCCATTTTAATAATCCTCACCCTCATTTTCAAGATGAGCCTTTGGATCAATACCGGCAGACTCAAGCACTGTATTTAGAGTTTTCATCATATCACTGGTTTTAGGATTGCTAGACAATCCCCACTCTCTTGCGCAATCTGCAACATCACCAAATGAAATACCGCCTCCATCCTCATCACTTTCCCAACGAATTTTAAACTCTTCTTTTGTCATAATCTTTTTCATGTTATTATCCTTCTATTTTATTTTCCCGTTTTTAAGGCCATCAATCAACCACTTAATCCTAAACGCAGCAAGCCACCTATCAGAAATATATTCAACTATCAGCATATTCGCTTCATCAGGTTCATAACCATAAGTTTCCTCACCAGTCCTATAATCGTTTTCACATTCTGAAAGCTTTTCCCAAAGAAGTTCCAATACTGGTAACTCGGCAAGTAATAAGCTATTACCTTGACCTTGCAATAAAGCGTCTATACCAAGCTGAATTTTGCTTTTCTGTGGTGCACTAATACTCATAAGCCTAATTCCTCAGCCAACTCTTCAGTATAATCAAACGCACTATAAGTCACATTATTTTCTGCTTCTTCCATACACATTTCATATACTATAGTAGATGCTTCCTCAAAAGTATCAGCTTCAATTTCTTCTACAGATTCTCCATATCCAGCATCCCACTTAATAATAAACTTTGGCATTTCTTTTTCCTTTTAGTTAGACATTCATCCATTCAGGATATTTTGTTGTAAGAGGTCGGTAATCACTACCAGCAGTTTTCCCACAATTTTCACACTTCATATCTGGAATCACATTTTTATGAAAGTGAGATTCTGCACGGGCCTCATCTACTTCATCATTTTCACAAGCAGAACCACGAATAAGAAGAGGCCCATCATTTCTATTGTCATTTTTAGCCATTAATATTGACTATAAAATCAATGAAGTTTATCGCCATCAACTCTCTCAACAACTTCATCAACTTGCGCCCCTTCCAACCTTCCTTCTACAGCATCAATAAACTCTTTCATTTTTTCTATACTGTGCTCTCTTTTGCAGTCGCTAATATACGAACAACCAATGTCATTAAATATTAGCAATGAGAACGAAAGACCACCTGCTTCATCCCTTTTTGTTTTATTACTAATTTTGTTAACAACTAATTCTAATTCAGCAATTAATTCGTTCATTGTCTGTTTCATGTTAAGCTCCTTTTGCGTAGTCAGGTTCTGGTAGCCAATGAGTTGGATAAGGGTAGTGTGTTTTCACTTGTAAAGCTAAGGCTTCCTTGTCACTTAAACCGCTGAATTCTCCATCAATATGATCCCAGCCGAAGTATGGAAATTCATCATCAATCTTACGACTGAAATACCATCCAGTAAGCTCATTGAAAACCATAATCTTCTTATCGCTTGGTGCAGTTTCTATAGGTTGAGGCTCTATTCTTTCTTTCATGTTTTTCCCTTCCTAGTTAAATTTAATTACTTAGAGTCGCCATTATCCATCATTTCATTATGCAAATTATAGTCAGGTTTTTCAACTGAGCCATTGTTTTCAATATCAGCCCATGACCAACTTTCAGCACCTCTCACGTGAAGATGGAACTCTATTTCATCTTCAGGCAACTCAGCATGGTCAGTCTCACGCAGAATTTTTTGAATCTTATCTGCTATTTCTCTTTTTTGTCTTACTGAAAACATATTATTTCCTCTATTTAATCTACAAATCTTTATCAGCTCTATCACGTGCACACTGGTCGCTATAACTTCCATCGCTGTATCTTTTGTCTAGTTTATTGATATTGGCAAGCAATATCTCTTCTCTATCTAAACCGAGAACTTGCCTGATTCCTTTCATATAAAACTCAAGATCGCCAAGTTCTTCAACAACGTTCTCATAATCGAGTGGCTTCCCATAAATTACATGCTTCTTTATAGCGTCCAATAATTCGCCAGCTTCGCCACTTACACCAGTTCCCATATGCCATAGGTGGGCACTTTCAGGGGAAAGCTCAGCAATTATATCTTCACCTGGCTTTGCTAATCTTCTTACCATTTCAGAATGCATAGCATTAATTTCTTCTTTGATATATTTCATATTTGTTTTCTCCGGTTTGTTAGTTGAATTTGCTCTTGATTCAATCTTTTCATCAAAACTTTTCATACCATATCGCCTTCTATCATAGAGCGATACTGTACCCATCCATTAAAGTTTGCAGTCTTATATCTGCTAACAGATGAAGACCAAGGGGTAGCAACATGCTCAAAAGGCGAAGCATGAATTGGTCTACCAGCCACTAAAATATCAAAAATCTTCAATGCCTTTTCAAGAGAGTTATCAATATCTCTATAACTTACTTGTGCGCAACATGAGGCTGATACTTTCTTAGCATCCTCCAGCGATAATTCCATCTTTGAATCATCTTCGCTAGACTCAAGTGAATCACCATCAAAGATATAAAACCTGAACTCTTCATCTTCTCCTTTTATAGTCGTCACATAAGGCAAATGCCATTCACCTTTTTCTAAAAGCTGAGGCGAACTCCAATCAAGCTCACTTTTCATTAAATCAGCTAAAGCTTTTATTTCAGGTTGAGCATCTTTATGACAACGCAACTCAAAGAAGTTATCCCATTCTGTAGAAGTCACAATAGTTTTCATTGTCTGGAATGGTTCAAGAACCCTATTGACAATCTGTTTATGCAAGCCCATACCCAAAAGACTCTGTGCGCTTTTTACTGCTGATTCAGCAGCTTCAACCCAAGCTTTTTTGCATGCTTTTATATTCTGATGTTCAAAAACAGCCTGCATCCCAGGTTGATTAACGCCCCAATGAACCGGCATTGCAGGATTGCTTTTTACTTGCTCTATCATCTTGGCTATGGGTATTGCTCTTGAACTGGCAGCATTCCTTGAAAACACTCTATGGGTCATTAACTCGGAATGGATGAATCTAGGATATTCTAGCTCAAAAGTAACCAAATCTTTAATTGTGTTATGGCTACTATGCTTTATAACTTTCGCCTTTATCATATTTTACCTTTTCCTATTTTTAATGAACGAAATAAATAAGCGGAATACATAAACTAAATAAATATAAAACGCAAAAGGGCCGCCAAACCCTTCTGCTCAATATGCTTTTCTGTACATGCGATTCGGTCTTTTTTGAATACACAATTCGCACTTTTTGCTACACTTTAAAATCAGATATAAGTATTAGCACAAATAAAATGATTAATAATGATTGTAGCAAACTGACACTATTTTTTTTAGCATCAAGTTTGCAAATTTTATCAGAGCTGATAGGATCAATATTATTGATGTTATGACAAATATAATCATTGTTGTCAGAATCAACGACTCTATCGCTTTCTCTATCATTTCTAAATCCATTGTAGCCTCTAAAATCTTCTTCATATAGCATTTTGTTTTCTATGCATGAAACCGCCTCCCTCATAACAGAGCCTGATATTGTATTGTCTTCAGGATTCCTCAGAATTTTTATTTCAAAAAAACTAACAGGGGTTATGCCATCGAATAGAACATCACATATCCTTGTTCTCTTTTCTCCTAACTTATCGCTGAATCTAACAACTCTATATTCATGGTGAGTTACATTGTTATCATTTTCTAATGAGCCATCTTTACCTTCGTAGTTATCATTCATTTTGCACACCTTAATTTGCATTAAAGAATTTCTAGTCATATAGCTATTGTTTTTTAACAACATTCCTTTCTTTTAATAGCATCTTTCTATTCCTTTCAAGCCTAAACACTTCTGGGTTTTGTTTTATAAATTTAATTCTCCTTCTCATAGCAAGCTGTAAAGCTTCTTCTATAGTTCTATTCTTCCCATAGAAAACGCTTATTTCTTTTAATGACTTATTATCATCCTTGTCAAACATTATAAGAGTTGTCCTTATAAAGCTTAAAGGAACAATGTTGCCGTTTTTATCGATTCTTGTAGATTGATATACAGAAGTTCCAACGGGAAACCTTCTTATTTCATGATGCTGTTTAGCCATGATGCTATACCTCTATATTAGCTTCTATTGCGCTTTCAATGCTATGGGATTGCCACCCCGTTTTGCCATTTTGGTATTTCAATGGCAATAACAGGGGGCATTAGCCTATGTTTTACTCTTCCTAGCTACCTCTATTTTCGATAATATCGCCCTGTTCTTTCTTCAGAACATCCATTAGCTTTCTGATTGATGTAGAAGAATGAGGGCCAACATTATGATCGAAAAGCCAGTCGCTTATATGAACAGAACTGTACCCTTTTGACATTAAAACCCTTACTATTGGGGTATAGTGTGACAAAGGTAGCTGTTTTTCATCTGCATTATCTGCACTTATTAATAACGACTTTAAAGGTGGGGCTTTCCCTACGACTTTCCTTCTTTTATACCCTCTTGCGTCAATAGACACTTTGGGGTCTGCCTGCTTTTTTGCTGCTGGCTTTTTTGCTGGTGTTTTTCTTACAGTTTCTTTTTTTAAAGTCATGATATTTCCTTTAGTTAAGTTAAATGTTTTACCTCGGTTTTTATGCCATAACACCTCCTTTTATATTCTATTATGCTAATTGTTTTTAGTTTTTGGTTTTGGTTTGCCAACAAATTCAAGATTTCTTTTCAGTTTCTTTCCTTGTTTTAGGGCAAGCCAATAGCCTGATTTTCCATAAAATTCTTTTGTCCCTCTACCATACTTGAAACCTTTTTTCTCAATGTATGTTTTAATTTCATTTGTCGGTTTAGGGTCGCCAATTTCAAGTTGTTTGCAAATATCTGTTACTGTTAGCATTTCGAACTCTACTTCAATATCAAGACTTTTTGCAGAACATTTAATCCTTCTTTTCTTCCTCCATTCTCCATTTAAACTCATCTCAAATTCTTCTTCAATCATTTCTTTTACAGGGCTAATTTGTTCGTGCTCACCATACGCATGCCTCAAGTCATTTTCAAGAGATTTGTTGGGCCACCATTGAGCGCCTTGTAAATAGTGATGGTAAGCCTCTGCCCAAAATTGTTGACACTCATGGTCTCCTGACATTAGGCCGCAAATTATTCTTTTGGCTGTATTTGTTCCTTCTATTATTCCATAAACAGAACTTTCTTCGAAAAACTCTGACCCAAAACCAGCATCTTTTTCATAAACAATTCCGTCAATTTTTTCATAATAGCTATCTTTGTAAGCTCCCTCTCCTATTCCAACAATAACTTCTATATTTCTACCTTTTGTGTCAACCCAAGGGCAATAAATTGAATAAAGTGGCGATAAGGCTTGAACATTAAGGGGCAGATACCTCCTATTACCTGTGTCATCAACCAGAAATTTTTGGTCATTTACTGTGCCGCAAAAAGAAGTTCTCCTCTTTTGGTCTGAATGTTTAGCTTTGTATAATGTTCTCAAAGAATCTTTTTCATCTGACATAAAAGCTTTTAAGGCACTTATATCTGACTTTCTAAATGTGGAATCAAGTTCGCCAAGTTCTGTTATCCAATAAGACAAAGCTACTTTTTTGCTATCTGGCAATTTTGTGTCAAGTTCATGGCCAGTTTTTATATATTTATAAGCCATTTTTTCAGGCAATAAACTTTGTAAAAATTTTGTTTTTTGTATTCCTTGATCGCCAATGAACACTAATATATATTCAAATTTTGATATTGCTTTCTCATGGCCTTCACCACCTGTCTTGTGATAAAGTGGGGAATTTCTTTTATCATCCAATGCTGCAACACACTGAATAAACCAAGTAAATGTTAGCTTGTTTTTATAGTCTTTAGAAAACTTTGCATTCTTCTCATAATTATCTAATTCAATCTCATAATCATTAACTGTTATATTTTCCTGTACTAGCTCGATTCTTTTTCTACCATCCCATTTTTTGCTTGTTACCCAAGAAAGCACAGGGTTTATTTTGTTTTTGTCAGCATAATTTGCTATGTATGTCTTTTTTAGTGGGTTAAGCCCGTTTAACTCAGACATATCCTCAAAAACAGTAAGTATGACGTCCTCTCTATTATCTGAATTTTCTTTGTCATAATCAGAAACAAGTTCATCACCGGGGAATGTTACCTCAATATCCTTCTTTATGAGATCATACGCAATTTGTATACCATATCCTTTACAGGCGTACTCAAAATTAGCTGAAGTGTTAATGTTCTTTGGTTTTCCATTTACAAGCCTTGTGTGTGGAAACCTACTTGTTAAGCTATCACCCAAGTTTTTTGTTATCAATTCCTCAAAGAAATTGCCGTCTTCATCAAGAGTTTCATGATTAAAAAACTCTATTACTCCGCCAGACTCAACATCAAAGCTGCCTAAAGAACTTGCTTTTTCATCATATGCCTTCTTTACAGAGCCAGCTTTTAGTTTTCCTAATTTTGCAATATGAACCAAAAGTTGATCCACTTCTGTAGGGCCATAACCATACTCTAATGCTTTTGATGCTGCTTTTTTAAATAAAATGCTATGATCTTCTGTATCACAGATGCTTAAAGCTAATTCATATGGCGTTGTTCTATCACTAACCTCAAGATCATAATGTATCCCTCCATGAGCGTGGCTATGAATCCTCCTATTCGATAAATCTATCCATGCCTTATAAGAGCTTCCAGAGCCGCCGCCATAATCAGGCTCAAGTGGGTCATGACAATACATTCCGTCATATTTATCAGAATCTTCGAAAAGCTGTCTGACAGTTACTTCAGTTCCGTTTGATATTTTTACATGAGAATCGCCATATAAAACCCTGTATCTTATGCATTCCGCCAGCATTGTTTTTGTCATTCCAATGCTTGCAGCCATCTTTTCAGTATAAATGGCTATTCTTTTTTCAGACTCTTTTTTGTTTTCTTCTAGTTTGTTATTAGATATATCTTTGAATTTTTGTTTTTCTTCTCTGCTATTATTTTTTATAACTCTTGTATCAAGAGGTTCTGCTTTTTCATTTATAAGATCATATTCAATCTCTTGATAAAGCGGAGGGATACAATCAGATTTTATAAATATCTCTCTTTCTGGGCTATTAACAACCCTGTCAATTATTGTTCTTTTATGCATCCCGCCAGCTTTATCAATGAATATATATCCATTGCCAGCATTCCATAACTTTTCATAAAGAATTTCAATAACTCTTTCTATATCAGAAGTATCTTTTACAGCCACAAAAATATGCTGACCTGATATGCCTTTATATTCTATCTTGTTTCCTTTTTCATCATCGCTAAATATGTTGGAGCTAGATGATGTTTTCCAAAGCATTGGGGCGTTTTTTAATTCTGGCATTACTTCTATCAAAGTTTCTATTAAGCCATTCTTTGATAATGGGAATTCTTCGTCAGGGTTTGGGTCATAGTCAATAAGCAAAAACCCTTCACCACTGTAAGAAAAACAATCTCTTGATCTTGATATTAGTTTTGCATCTGGTTGTGCTTCATCTTCTTTTTCACGCCTTTTTAATTCTGCTTTGGTAACAACAAATCCATCTTTATACCTTGGGGTTCCAGGGACAATTATGACCCTTGAATCACAGGCGTCACTTTCCATGTATTTCTTTAAGTCAGAAATGCCAATGTTTTCTTGACTGTCAAATTTACCGACTTTCAAGCTTCCGCCATCAGTTTTAACTAACTTTCCATCTTCCAATGAAAACTTTTTTGATATTGGATTGTTCGATTTTATAGTTGTAAATTTCATTTATTCACTCATCTTAGTTTTGTTTCATTTTGTTTCATCCAATTCCATTTCATCTAATAAATCTTCTATTTCATCATAACCCCCAATATCTTTTTCGGTAGAAAGCTTTTCTTTTGCTTCATCGAATTTGAAGTTATCTTTCAGGTCTCTTCTGAGTTCAGTTATTAACTCTCTAACAGTTGCATGACTAGGTATTGTTTCCCCCCAGTTATGATCTATATAGAATAAAATCGCATCTTTTATTAATGTGTTAGGTTTTTCATCCATAATTAAACCTTTCGCATTTATCATGTCATGCAAATCTTTAGGTATGTATATTAATTTTTTAGTGTCGTTCTTTAACTCTCGAAGATTAAGCTCTTCGTAATACTTCAATGGCTTTTTCATGATTTTATCCTTAATTGCGTAATAAAAATTGCCGGAGCACATAGCTATGCTAGGCTTAACTATTATATCACACTTGCACCATATATGCACCTCAAATGCCAACTGCATAACAGTGATGCATACCACTAATGGCATAACTGCAAGGCATGACACATTGGCCATGCCCAACTGCATAGGCCATGCAGTCCAGCCACCCCATAAGGCCATGCACTAGCACACCACAAACAGCTATTATAGCTACATACAAGCATATTTACACATTATGCAGTTAGCCTAACTGCATAAGTCATATTGTTATAAATGTGACCTGTATCACACTTATGCAAATAAACAAGTTGACTTGCATAGTGCATAGTGTCAATAATAGGTTATGCTTTTAGACCTACAATTAAACAAATAATTCAAAAGGTAATGCATAACTTATATTAATAAAAACAATAAAATAATAAAGTAAAAAACTAAACCATCCATATTAAAGGAGAAAAATCCGTGAGTGAATGGATCAGGTTAAGGCCGCCTTATGAAAAGTATTCCATTAATACGGGCACAATGACTTTAAAAACAAATGCTGCGCTCAAGAAAGTCGGTGATGGTAGCTTTGTCAGAACCAAAGGAAAACTTCTTAATAAAAGTCCCGATGGTACTTATTCTCTGAAAAGTTCATTTGACAATAAGGAGAATAAGTGGCATCCTATCACAATTTGGAACTGTGGCGTAAATGGGATGAAATGGCCAGATCAAAAGCAAAATTAAGAAGTGCATGGAGAATCTGGGCAAAAGCAATCGGTACTAAGGAAGGTGTTAGTGATAAAGAAGCTGATGCTATTGCTATGATAAGAACGTTCTTCGTTCTTTTAACTGTTATATGTGAGGCAACTATAATCGCATATGACTTACACAAGTGGTAAAACTAAAAGGTATAATTTATGAGTGAAGAAGTTGATGAAGGTGCGCATTATCGCTTTGGTATTGAGGTGGTAATCACAGAAAGAGATTTATCAAAGGGCTTTATATCAATAAACCTTGATCCTTTCCGTATTGCTGATGTATACAATATTAACGATTTTGCAATACAAACAATACTAAAGAAAACTTTAGTTGCTGGTAATAGAGGGTACAAGGATATTGAGCAAGATTTGAAAGATATTATTTGTGCAGCAAAAAGAAAGCTTGAAATGATCCGAGAGGATGAAGAGGTTTTCATTGTCAAAAACAAAAGCTGAAGAGATTGAACTAAGAATATTACAGATTGAGCGTGATATAAAAGAAATAAAGATTGTGCTTGGTTCTGTGATAATCAAATCTGATTCTATAGATGGGAAGGTGGATCAATGTGAGATAAGTGTTGAAAAAACAAAGTTAGAGTTATCAATCGAAATTAATAAAATATTGACAAAGGTCATTGAAGAGGTCAATTTATTGATTTATTCAGATGAATTTGATCGGATAATACATTAAAAACACAAAATAAAGAGGGAATACATGAGCGAAGATACTTTTGTAGAAGATGAATTACTACTAGCACATTTGAAGTCAATGAATCACAGTGTTTTGCCATTGAGGTATAAGTCTTCAATAAAAGAACTTGCAGAAAGGAATGACGGAGCTATGGTATATTTAATATTAGCAATGTGTGACAGGATTTATAAACTTGAGCAAAAAGTAAAGGAGCTTAGTGATGAGTGATTATTTTACAGAAGAGTTATATGCAAAAGACGCAAAAGGCCAAATAAGAGTTTGGTCTATTGAGATTTTGGATAAAGGCTTATTGATAAGTCATGGCGTTCTTGATGGAGTAATACAAGAAAAGATTGAGTACATAGGCGAAGGACTTGCCGGTAGAAGTCTTGAAGATCAGATTTTAAGCCGCTTTAAATCAAGAATCAGTAAAAAAATCGATCTTGGTTATTCAATGTCAATAGAAGATGCAGAAACAAAAGCCAGGACTAACTCTCTTGGTTTTGTTAGACCAATGCTTGCTACCAAAATCAAAGATGTGAGAAATATTGATCTTGAAAATCTTTATTATCAACACAAGCTTGATGGAAACCGTGTTTTGATAACAAACAACTTTGGGATTGTTGTTGCATACTCAAGACAAGGTAAACCAATCAATACAATCACTGAAATATTACAAACCGTTAAGATTCCAGAAGGAGTAACTATTGATGGCGAAATATATTGTCATGGAGAATCATTACAGACCATTGTTTCATGGGTAAAAAGGCGACAAGAAGGAACTGAAAATCTAAGGTTTCATGCTTATGATGTAGTCAATGAAAATAAATATTCATCAAGATACAGAGAGCTGTTAAGTTACGATCTTGGCCCTTTTGCTGAAGTTGTTGAAACCAATAAATATGATGGAAGCAAGTCATTCAAGACGCTTATTCGTGAGAGTAAAAATCTTGGGTATGAAGGCATTATACTAAGGCAAAATAGTTTTGGTTATGAATCAAAAAGGAGCAAATCACTCATAAAAGGTAAAGAGTTTGAAGATCATGAATTCTTGATTGTTGGAATGCATTTATCTAAAGACGGGAGACCAATGCTTGATTGCATCACAGATCATGGTGTCGATTTTAGGACAGTAGCGCCAGGAACAATGAAGGAAAAATACACAATTTTTAACAACAAGGAGAATATCGGAAACTTTGTACATTTAGAGTTTAGTAATTACACAAAAGATGGCTCGCCATTCCACCCTAATGCGTTAAGCATTATCAAAACCAAAGATGAACTTAAATAGGAAAATATCATGCCTTTAGAAGAAACTTTAATATTTGATTACTTAGACACAAAAAACCACTTAGCTAGACTGAAAAAGCGAGAACTTGCTTTGAGAAACCAGATCATAAAATCATTCAGGTTTTCAGAAGTTGAAGGAACTCAGAATAGGGAGGTTGAGACACATGATGGAATTGCAAACTTAAAAATAGGATTGAAGCTAACTAGAAAAATTGATGAAAGTTCTTTAGAAGAAGCATGGTCTGATTTTTCTTTTGAAGAAAGGGGGCTAGTTACATTCAAACCATCACTAGATGTTTCTGGCTACAAAAAACTTTGCGAGACTGGAGAGATAGGTGCACTTTCTGAGGTAGTAACAGAGAAACCAGCACAAGCAACTCTTTCAGTTTCATTCATAGAGGATTAATTTTATAAATCATGTTTGATGCCGACCTAAATAAGCACTTAGGTTTGCCTGATGGCCACCAACTCAACAAGAAAGAAGCGTTTGACTTATATTCTTATCTTGTTGGGTTGACTGGTCACGATTGTGGGATAAGCCCGATAGTTCTTATGCTTTATTGTGATAAGAATGGAGATTTCACAAAAGAGCAAACACGTCGCAACTCATTAGTCAATGAAATTTTTAATAATATGTCTTCGGATGACAGATTTTCAGTTAAAAATTATTTGGAAAAATAAAAAATAAAGCTTGACCTACTTTATTGTCATGGTTATAATATTATCTTAAACGAAACAATAAAAGGATAGATTAACATGGCAATAAAGTTAACAACTACGAAGAAAAGCTCTTCTCACGTAAAAGTTTTGTGTTATGGCGATGCCGGAGTAGGAAAAACAGTTCTTTGCTCTACCGCCCCAAGCCCAGTAATAATTTCAGCAGAAGCAGGTTTATTATCAGTATCTCATTTAGATATTCCTGTCATTGAAGTTAAAAGCGTTCAAGATGTAAAAGATGCTTATAGGTTTATTACTGAAGCACAAGAAGCAAAATCATTT
>Ga0209121_10003701_pt1 | contig 14624 bp, 17 predicted proteins | sample Cruoilmetagenom3_FD_187292 | JGI IMG/M metagenome (GOLD analysis project Ga0209121, IMG submission 187292) | Oil polluted marine microbial communities from Coal Oil Point, Santa Barbara, California, USA - Sample 3 (SPAdes) (version 2) | ecosystem: Environmental > Aquatic > Marine > Oil seeps ...
GCAGTGATGAATCGATAGATTCTCAGACAGTGCCGCGCCTATGGTTTACGCAACTCTGGCGAATCGAGCCACAGCCCGGATACTTTCATCGTCCCATTAATCTCCTGGAAGACGACCCTGACAGTGACATCAGCAGGCTCGTCAGTGAACTTCGCTTTGTATTGGGCGATTATGTACTGGTCCTTGCTCTCCGCTTTCCAGAATTCCTTTGAGACGTAATCCCCGATCTTTGATCTGATGACTGCGTTTGTCTCATCGAAGACCGCCTCAGTCATAGCGTTCTTCATCGTCTGATCGAAATCTTCAGTGTACTTGACGTAATCGTTCTCATTCATCGCCACAAGGATCTGTTCAGTGACCGGATCAGCGTATCTTCGCACCTGTTCCAGCACCACATCATCGACCTCGACCCCGCTTTTTTCCATGCACCCGCCAGAGATCGTGGCCGCTACAATCACTGCCACGATCATCGCGCCGGTTATAATTCTACTTTCCATATTTTACCACCGCTTCAGGGCATGGGTCGTAGGTCTTATAACTCATTCACCTTCTCGCTTCAGCACCCTGACATGATCGCCGCGCACCGTGACCGGTATCGGCACCATCGCCTCAAAGAGCTCGACCGTGATCTCTTCATGCGCCTCGTCAACACGCTTCACTCTCGCTTTCTCGCCCTTGAACGGTCCCGAGATAAGTTCCACGATGCTATCGACCGATATGCCGGTGACGGTCGGTTTCGGTGTCAGGAAGTGCTCCACTTCCTCGATGTTGGATTCGCCCTGCACCAGCGATCTTGCATGTTGCACCATCTGGACCGCCTGGGCAAGTTCGTCGCGGTCGCCTGACTCGACCAGTATGTAGCCGCGCAGTTCATCAGGCACGAGTATCGCGCGTATGTCGTAGTGATCCCTCCGCGCAAGTTGTGCGAGTATGTTTGCGACCGAACGCTCCTGATTCGCAGTGGTCTTCACCACATAGACAGATTCTTCGCTCATAGATTCACTTCCTTTAGTGTCTCGTAGATTGCGCCTTTCGGCGTCAGCGTGCTCTTCTTCAGTTTGATTGTGTCCACATCCATCGTTCCGACCTCGATATCTGACAGGTGCTCGATCGTATCTGCAAGTCTCATTCGCGCCTCTTCCGGGTTGTGTTTTACCCGTGCAAGGGTTGCATGTGGGGTAAACTGCCGCTTCTCGCGCTTAAATCCAAGCGGCGTTAACGCTGACACCAGCTCTGCATACAACCGGGTAAATGTTTCCGCGGGATCTGCTCCGATATAGATCACCCTCGCATAACCTGGTTTTGGAAATGCTCCAACCCCGTGAACTTTTGCTGTGAATGGTTCGGATTTTATGCTTAAAAGCGCATCTTCGATCTTTGGAATCTTTTTTTCCGGCACATCTCCAAGAAACTTCATCGTAATGTGGACCTGCTTCGGATCCACGAGTTTTATGTTCCCTTTGAGTTCCTGCTGGATCTCTGCGATTGTGTCTATGAAAGAATCCGGAAGATCAACAGCGATAAACGTCCGTATCATGAAATCACCTAAGTATCAGGTAGTACTGTTATAATCTTCCAGATAGATAAAGATTGGTGGTCAGATAGCCGTTCAGAATGTCCCACATTCAGCCACCCGAATCGCAAGACCTGCGACCTCCACAGCACGCCTCCCGAGAATCCGCACCATCGCCTCTTTTCCAACAGCGCCTGCATCCCAGATCACCTGCGGCACAGAAGCAGCCTCCCTGATCGCATACTCTGCGCCCCAGTCCATCGTCCTGTGGTGCGGCGGCTCGTCCTTCCGGTCAAACGACGCAACCGTATAACCGCACTCCTCGCAGGCAGAGATAACGCCTCCCGAATACCTGATATTCATCGCGCCTCGCATCATTGGATCGAACTGCATGACCGCAAGGATGAGCCGTGCAATGTGTGACGATGCACCGAACTCGGCGCATCCGACTGCGCGTGCCCTACCGCCGCCGATCTTAGCGATCCTTCCCCTGACCGCGGCAACGTCCCCTACCGATTGCGCCTCTGGAGTCGCGCTTCCGATGTTGCACCCGACCTCAGGGATCAGTGATCCGAATGACTCGGAGTTCTCGATCGCTTTTACGGCAGCGCTGACATCAGCGATCGCATGGTACCGTGCTGCATCGCTTATGACCTCCCGGGTCTGGTTGACAGGAGCAACTCCTCTGCCTATGCTGGAAGAGTTTGCGATCGCTTTTTCGACAAAACCTTTTGCAGCGGCACATGCATCCGGCACGGAAAGCCCCTTCGCAAGATATGATGCAAGCGCTGCTGAGTACGTGCAGCCAGCACCATGCGTCCCTCCCTCGATAAGACCTCCGGATCCTCGAATTAGTCTGGGGTGCTCGATCTTGCCACTGCCGCCCTCGCAGAGCACGTCGGTGCCATCGAGATGCCCGCCAGTGATGACTGCAGCCCGGCATCCGAGAGTGGCGATTGCTGCCGCAGCACGCTTTGCATCCTCTATACTCCGGATCCGGATGCCGGTTATGGCAGAAGCTTCATAGACGTTTGGCGTGACAACAGATGCAAGCGGGATCAGTTCCGATATAAGCGCGTCCAGTGCATCTTCCGCCAGCAGCGACCCACCTGCCTCCGCGCTCATCACAGGATCGAGCACGAACGGAATGCCTTTAATCTCTCCTGCCACTGTGCGGACGATCCTTTCAGATGACAGCATCCCGATTTTTACGTAATCGACTCTTATATCGCTCGTTACCGCACGGATCTGGTCTACAATCACATCTTCAGGAAGGTCATAGACGCGCTCCACCCCGAGCGTGTTCTGCGCGGTTACTGAGGTGATCACGCAGGCGCCATGCATCCCGAGCGCGGCGAACGTCTTCAGGTCCGCCTCTATGCCTGCGCCACCGCCAGAATCAGATCCTGCTATGCTCAGTATGCACTGCATACACTGCATGACATCATTTTTCTTTCGAAAGAGCCATCGCTGCGACGATCGAGTCAACGCCGTCTAACCATTCTGCAACCAGCCCATCCGGCACGTCAAAGATGACCTCTGGCATGGGCTTGCCAGATAGTATCCGTGCACCAACCGTGCTTATGCATTCCAGCGCTTTTTCCGGATCATTCTCCTCTGTTTCGATCGCAGTCTTGACCAGTTTAAGAAGCGCAGTCTTCGTATTGTATGATCCGCGGATATAGCATTCGCATGAAACAAGCGCACCGAGCAGCGAGGACTGGAGCGACTGGATCATCATATCGACATCCTCGTTAATCGGGGCAACATCACAGAGCACAATCTCGCTGATGCCTGAAATTGCAGTTAACGCATTATCTGCTGACATCTTTTTCGCATTCCGTTTGGAAATGACATTCAGGCATGAAAGTATCACATCATCCATCATATTGACAAATATCTCAGTACTGCTTCCGGATTCATCGTCTATCTGGAAGTTACTCCCTTTCACGTTCTGAATCCAATTGTCCCAGCGTTCTTTTGTGTAATATTGAGCTTCCTTCTCTTGTTCTGACTTCTTCATGGTAAACTTTCTTCTGTATGTGGTCTGTTATTAATGTTAACCCCACCAACTAATATTAGAAGGCGATCAAAGGGAATGTATGAAACGCGCTGATTTCTTATACCGGAATATGCGCTGGCAGATGCTGGCTCAGAACAGGGCGGCAACACTGGGTAATCTATCCGAACTGAAACGTATCATCAAGGAGCATCGCGCAAGCGAACTTCCGGTATCCGAACTGACTTCCAGTCTGATCGTTGCTTTGACTGAAACAGATGATACCGAAATCCTCGGTGAGGCAACTCTTGCGAGCAGGGATTTTTTGACAAAACTGATCAAAAATATAGCCGAATTCCCAACCGAGCAACTTCCGGTATTGTTCGCATCCTTACAACTCTTTGCAGTCGAGCCCGGGCAGTATGGACTTGAGACTGCCGAGAACCCGGATTCGGAGATCAACAGGATGACTGGTATGGAGATCAAGGATCGCAAAAAGATGCAGGACGCATACATTAAGGCGCATGACCTGCTGGCAGAGGCGAAGCGCCTGCGTGCTCTTGCCATAACAGCACTGTTGGTATTCTTTGGGCAGGACGAGTTTTCCAGGATTGATACTTATATAAAAGATGAATTAGCCCCCCTGATCACCGCTCTTAACGACGATGGGCGGTACAGGCCGTTTAGAACCTCGCTTGCCGCAAATATCAGTGACAAGCTGTACCGGTTTGGAGAACGAACCGACGATCCTGCGCTTGCAGAACTGCTCCACAAATTATTTGATAAAAAATATATAAAGTTCGGGACATCCGGTTTCAGAGCATTCGTAGACAAGGATTTCACCAGCGAAAGATCTGATTTCGTAACTGTTGCGATATGTAACGATCTCGAGATCTCCCAGGATAAGGGCGGGAGGCCTGTCGTGATCACCTACGACACACGGATCGGTGCACGTGAGTTTGCGCTTGAGAGCGCGAAGGTGTTTCTCTCGCGCTCCTTTCCTGTGCGGTTTGCAGAGGAGCCATCGCCCACAGGCGCTCTGGTGTACTGGCTTCGGGAGGTGGAACAGAACAATGCGGCAGGTGGCGAGAACATGACCCCAAGCCACAATCCGCTCTCGACCCAGGGGCAGCGATGGAGCATGGAGAACGGCGATGTTGCCCCGACATCGGTCACCGACCGGATCGAGAGGGAAGCGAACATCCTCTGCATGAGAGACCAGCCCATCGAGAAATATAATCTTCCGAAGGCGGAATCTGAAGGCAAGTTTGTGTACGTTGATATGCGGGAGAAATACACCGCATACATCGCTGATTTCTTAAGATCGCAGAAACTGGACAAGCTTCTTGCAGATTTCTATTCGCAGCCAGAGCACAGGTTCATCCATAACGCGATGAATGGTGTTGCAAGGGGTTATATCACAGAGATATTCGAGAAACTCGGGATTCCCACGGAATCCGTCTTTCCGATGGATTCAGGGAAGGACAATCTTCTCGGTCTCCGATTCTATGCCAATCCTGAGGAGCAGTGGCTTCTGCCGACTGCGGATCGATTGGAACGGATCGATGCCCTCTTCGAGTGCGCAAACGATACAGATGGTGATCGCTGCGGCGGAATCCTTGACAGGGACGGGTTTATAAACCTTAACAAACTCCTTGCCATGATCTGCGATTTCGTGATCAGGGGACTACACTGGGAGAACCATATCGTGATACGGACAGGAACCACATCCACCGCAATCGATGACGTGGTGCGGACGCTCTCTGAGGACGGTGGATACGATATACCGACGCCGGAATGGGATCAGGTCAATTCGCTGATCCGGCATCCGTTTTACAGCGTCAAGAGGGTTACTGGTGACGTCGAATATGCCCTCGCCTTGCACCGGTTCCCGTGCATCGATACCGAGGTCGGCTTCAAGTACATCTCCGCAGCGATGAAAAAATACGATCTGCCGGCAGCGGTTGCAGGCGAGGAGAGCGGTGGCTTCACGATCAAACGGTTCCCTGACAAGGATGGGATCATCGGGATATGCATGATCGCTTCCATGATCGCATGGCACGGAAAGCCGCCTGGCGAGATATGGCGGGCACATACGGAAAGGTATGGCGAAAAATACGACAAACGTCTCGATATCTGGGCTCCGAACAACCCAAAGGAGAAGATAATCAATTCATGGCTCGATGACCCTCCAGTGTCGATCGCAGGGCAGGACGTTCTCTGGGCTGGCGGCACATACCATGACAAGGTCGAGTTCGTGCTGCAGGAGCCGGGCAGGGAGACGATCTCCCGCCTCCTTGTGCGGGCGAGCGGAACCGAGGAGATAAACAGGATATACATCGAAAGCAGCGATGAACAGGTCTTGCGTGCCATCAGGCAGGCTGCGCTCGACCGGCTCAACAAGTTGATCATCGAGGATGCCGGGAATGCCGCGAATCATCACGATCTTTCCGACAGGATCGCCTCCACCGGCATGACGTTTATGACAGAATCCGACCGGGAGCGGTATTTCGATGCGGTCAGGGCGAGGATGAACGCGCTTGCTGGAAAGGAAGGCGAAGAGCCGGTCACGATCTACCGGAGGGTGCTTCATCTGCTGACGCTTGGCATCGACCGGGACATCAACGTGCGGCATGTCGCATGGGGCGTTGACATCGGGGCAGAGTACTACCAGAGGATCTTTGGGCAGGAATCGGAGACTTTTTAATTTCTTCTGGGAAATCGGGTCATGATAAAGAAGATTAAACCACAGAGGACACAGAGAGCACAGAGAGGGATTTAGGGGGTATGGTACAAAAAGGTCTCTGTGACCTCTGTGCCCTCTGTGGTTTTTGAACCCATTTTCATAAACTACCAAAAAAAGTCTCGGAACTGATACCATGAGAATCGTGATACCATTTAAGAAAGAGAACGCCAAATCCCGCCTATCCAGCGTGCTAACACCAGATGAGCGCGGCCTGCTTGCGATGAAGATGCTTCATGATGTGCTCGATGCAACCGGCGGCTTCGCGGTCGATATCCTCACGCCCTCGGTCTTTGACGACACGCACATCGATCCGCACATCCTGCTCAGTGAATCAGGATTAAACGATGCACTAAACGAGTACCTCTCCAGGGTGGCAGAGTGCGGATGTGATCCTGTCATGATCGTGATGGCTGATCTGCCGCTCCTGAATAGCCGGCACGTACGGGAGATTGCGGCTTCGGATGCCGATCTGATGATCGCACCCGGCAAGGGTGGTGGAACCAATATCCTCTCCATCAAAGACCCCTCCCGGTTCAACGTGGATTACTACGGCACGAGTTTCCTTGATCATCTCAGAATCGCACACGACAATGGCCTCTCAGTCGAGGTCTATGACTCGTTTGCAGCAGCGACCGACATCGATGAACCAGACGATCTCGTGGAACTGCTGATACATGGGAACGGAGAGGCTGCGCGTACGCTTGCAGATATTGGATTTGTTGTTGCGGTGCGCGATGGCAGAGCGCGGGTTGAGCGGTTGTGATCTGTCAACCCGGTTTACGCTGCAACGTTGTGCAATGAGAATATTTATACAGGGTCAGCACATTATAAATATATACCAATCAATAGGGTCAAGCAAGTCGACACTAAACCATGACCGCACACAACACAGGACGGACAGAACCATATCGTATGGCCGACGACAGAGTGGTCTTACGGCGTACAGGTGATGCGAGATGAAGCGAGTAATAGTCATCGCAAAGGGCGAGGTGCAGAGGGTTGGATACAGGGACATTGTGGAAAAGATCGCTCGTAAACTACATTTGACAGGTTATGTCGAGAATTTGAAACCTTACGATGTTAAGATCGTTGCAGAAGGGGGCGAAAGCAGTCTCGACGAGTTTCTAACTCGGATCCGGATAGACAAGCATCCGGCATCTCCGATATCTGTTGAAGATATTGATGTTGAATTCGGAGCAGCGACCGGAGAATTCGAGTACTTCGAGATCATGCGGGGCGATTGGACAGAGGAACTCGGAGAGCGTATGGATGTGGCGGGAGCGCTGCTCTATCGGTCTGTGGAACTTGGAATAGAATCTGTGGGAATCGGGAGAGAGATGCTCGGCAAGCAAGACCAAATGATCGACAAGCAGGATCAGATGCTCGGCAAGCAAGACATTCATACCCACGTCTTGACAGAGTTTCGGGATCAGACACAGCAGAACTTCGATGTTCTGGATGTGAAATACGGCAAGATATCTGATAGTGTGGAAAGAGCCATCGATGAGATGCGTGACGAGCGGAAGGAATTGCGCGCATCGGTGAATAATCTAACAGATGCGATCGTCGAGCTTGCAAGGTCCAGGAAGTAAGGGTTGAACCAGGAGGGGAAGGGTCGCTGGTGAGTGATCAAAAGCAGGGGTACAGCAATATCATTTTCCAGATACTATGATCTGCTGTACCAGGTTTAAGCCTCGGGCGAGATTTGAACTCGCGACCTAGTGATTACAAATCACTCGCTCTGCCAGCTGAGCCACCGAGGCGTCGCGCATTATGCAGGGGTAAACTTGGTGCCATAGTATATGATGCCAGCGGCACCATCTTCACCGAGTTTCCTGAATATCGGTTTCACACGCATCCCGATTGCGATCTCATCATTGTCGCAGACCACCTGTCCGGTCATGCGCGGACCCTCGTCCAGTTGGATGATCGCAAGTGGGTACGGTGTGTGCATATCGAATCCCTCGGATGCGGTATGGATGATCGTGTAAGTGACGACCTCGCCATACCCCTTGAACTGATATTCCTCGATGCTGCCATCCCTGCGGCAGTTCGGGCACATCGTTCTCGGCGGGAAGTAGTATTCGCCGCAGGTATTGCACCTCGTTCCGATCAGGTTGTACCTGCTGCTGATATGTCTCCAGAATCTCGGTACACTCATGTTGTATACTCTGTACAGTAACACTTAAAGATAGTTGCCTGCTGCCAGCCAGATAACAATACTTATATATACCGACACACGTATCCATAATGCGAGGCACAGGAGGCATCCGCATTGAAGATTGTAACAATCAAAACACCTGATCAGGTGATTATTCCTTTACAGCAGCATGATGGCGCGGTGTGCGATTCCTTGGTAAGTGTTGGCGATATCGTTTCTGTTGGTCAATTGATCGGCGACGGCGAGTTCCGGATACATTCGAGCGTTTCCGGGGAGGTTACAGCCGTCTCCGAACTACCGCATCCGACTGGTAAAGATGTTCTCAGTGTAGTGATCAAGACACACAATGGGGAAAAGAGCGAAATTGAACCGGTAGAATTGTCCGCAGGAAAGATAAGGCGCATCATCAGAGAATCCGGTATTGTCGAACCGAACGGACATCCGACATTGCGCACAAAAGAAGATATCGACACGATCATCGTCAACGGGACGAATACATGGGATCTGTCATCACACGAAGCGCTCATGCTCGATCATCCTTCTGAGATCGTATATGGATTGAAAGCATTGATGGAAACGGTTGGCGCTAAGAAAGCGTTCATCATAATCGAACTTGGCTCAGAAGCGCTGCATGTCATGCGAACCGAGACGATACCGGATAGTAACATCAAGGTCATCGCGACACCGGGGTACTATCCACCGGGCACCGAAAACACGCTTGCCAAGAAGTTTGCGAAGAAGAAGGTGCCACGCGGTAGCATCCCTGAGGACAGGGGCGTTCTCGTGAGCAGCATCGCTGCTATGAAAGCGATATACGATGCACTTTGTGACGGCGAACCCATGATTAAGAAAGTGGTAACCGTTGCAGGCGCGGTAGGTTCTCCGAGAAATGTTCTCGTGGACATCGGCGTGCCGATCAGCCATGTGATCAAAGAATGTGGCGGCTGTAGTGGAACGCCGGTAAAGATCATCGTAAACGGCGCAATATCTGGCGCAGCACAGTACTCGGACGAGGTTCCGGTCATCAAGACGACAACAGGGATTCTTGTGCAGACCGAGAGTGGTATCGAGCGCGAAGCACCAGCGCCCTGTATCAACTGCGCGTGGTGTGTGGACGAGTGTCCGATCGGACTGATGCCGCATCTGCTGTACGGATATGCAGACAGCGCGCAGTTTGACAAGTGTGCGGAATTATACATCGGTGACTGCGTGGAATGTGGTATGTGTGCGTACGTCTGCCCGTCCAAGTTACCGATCGTGCAGATAATCAGGTATGGCAAACACGGCGTTGCCGAGATGGAGGCATCCGAATGACATATACAATATCACCATTACCCCATGTGAAAAGTAACGAGAGTGTGAAACGCGTGATGTGGGGCACGGTCGCTGCACTGCTGCCGATCACGATCGCGGCGATCTATCTCTTCGGACTTCCTGCGCTAACGATCATTCTTGTAACCGTGATTACGGCAGTGGTCACCGAGATCGTAATCTACAAGGCAGCATCCCAACCGATCACCATAAGTGATGGGAATGCCGTGTTGATCGGTCTTTTGCTCGCGCTTATCATGCCTCCAGAGGTTCCTATCTGGGTTCCGATCATCGGAGCCGCATTTGCGATAGCTGTTCCAAAATACATCTTCGGCGGCACAGGAACTTTCGTGTTCCATCCGGCACTGGTCGGATTTGCATTCCTGCTTGCTGCATGGCCCACGCTGATGGGGTCCGGATCCACGCCGAATCTTGGCAGTTTCTCTAACCTCTTAATCGAGACTGGCGCTGGCAGACTTGTGGAGGCTTCGCCTGTATTAGTCCTGCTCGGCGGCGCATTCGTCCTGTACAAGAAATACGTGGACCGGCGGGTGGCACTCAGTGCCACTATCCTGCTTTTACTCCTGATGCCAATCGTCGGGATGGGTTCACAACTTCCTTATGTGCTAACCGGCGGCTACTTCCTCGGACTGATATTCCTTGCAGCAGACCCGATCACCTCACCGGTGACAAAGAAGGGTAGACTGGTCTACGGAACCGTGCTGGTGCTGCTGATATTAATCCAGCTTCACTTCGATGCGTACTTCACAGGGATGTGCTTCGCAGTACTCCTGATGAACGTCTTCAGTCCGTTCATCGACAGAACCACCATACCAAAGCCGATCGGAGGAAAATAAAATGGCAGAAACGAAGGATTCAACCATAATGATACTCGTCAAACTAACACTCATTGCGGTGGTGGCTGCAGTGATTCTGACAGCAACGTATGGAGTCACACAGGAACAGCTTGCCAAACTAGCAGAAGCGGCAGGCGGTCCTGACAAGCAACTGCTCGATATAGGCGTTGTCCCTGATGCTACCAAGTTCAAGGCAGTCAGTGGCGGAGAAATCTGCTACGAGGCATACGACGGTGGCGACCTGATCGGCTATGGAGCCATTGCAGAGGTGCAAGGCATGCAGGACATGTTAACGCTCGCAGTCGGAGTGGACACTGATTTCGTGGTGACTGGAGTTGTTGTGGTGTCACAGAAAGAGACACCTGGAATCGGTGACAAGGTCCAGAAACAGCCAGAGTTCGTCGAACAGTTCGCAGGGGTCGGGCTGGATGGGATGGCACTCACAGGTGACGGCGGAAAGATCGATGCCATCTCGGGCGCATCGGTATCGTCCGGGCATGTCACCGCCGGAGTTGCTGAAATAATCGGAAAGATGCAGCAGGAGGTTTCATAAATGGCAAAGAAATCCTTTGTAGGAGAGATAATCAGAGGTATCATCAAGGATAACCCGGTATTCGTGCTCGTGCTCGGTTTATGTCCGACACTGGCTGTGTCCACATCATTTGCAAACGCGCTCGGCATGGCGATGGCGTTCACCTTTGTAATGCTCGGCTCAAATATATTCGTCTCTCTTCTGCGAAAGCAGATCCCGGCAGATGTTAGAATTCCTATATTTATCCTGATCATCTGTACCTTCGTTACGATGATTGATATGATGCTTGAGGCGTTTCTGCCACCAATGTACGATGCGCTCGGAATCTTCGTGCCACTGATCGTTGTGAATTGCATCGTAATCGGAAGGGCTGAAGCGTATGCGAACCGAAATCCAGTCTTGCCCTCGATAGCAGACGGGATCGGCATATCGATCGGTTTTGCAGCTGCACTGATATTGATCGGTACCATCAGGGAAATTCTCGGAACCGGTGGATTGAAACTCGTGATGCTGAACGTGATAAATGGTGATCCTGGATTTTACCCGCTCTCAACCATCCCCGGGTTCTCATTCGTACCCGAGGTTATATCATTCCATATTGAGCCAGCAGTTGTGATGATCACACCACCCGGAGCATTCCTCACGATCGCGATGTTAATGCTACTCTTCAAGATCCTGGGAGACCGCAAACGAGTCAAACAGCTCAGAAAGGAGGGTTATGAGCTATGACTGACGTTTTGATGCCTGCACTGATGCCGACAGAGAACATATTCCCGCTCTTTGTAGAGGCGATGTTCACAAAGAACTTCCTCTTGATCATGTTTCTCGGACTCTGTTCGTATGTCGGTCTAACCACCAACTCAGATACATCAAAAGGCATGTCGATGGCTGTAACCTTCGTTATGACGATGTCAGCGATCCTTACGTGGCCCATCTACTACTATCTCCTGAGCCCTGCAAGTTTTCTGGGCAAGGATCTGACATTTCTGAAGACGATCTGCTTCATTCTCGTGATCGCCGCTTTTGTCCAGCTCGTTGAGTTTATCATCCGCAAGTTCAGCCCGCCGCTATACCGGTCACTTGGGATATACCTTCCGTTGATCTCTACAAATTGTGCAGTGCTTGGTGTGGTGCTCCTGAACGTACAGGAGGGCTACACATATGGCGCAAGCATCATGTACGCATTCGGCGCCGGTCTCGGCTACTCATGGGTGATGCTTGCAACAGCAGCGGTGCGAGAGAAACTGATAATGCGTGGCGTCAATCTCTTCAACGGATTCATCGGCGCGTTCTTCGCAGCGATGATGGTCGCATTAATTGTTGTCAGTTACTTTTCGGTGGTGAAACTATGAGTCTCGATATGGCACTTATGCTTCCTGCCATTGCTGTGCTCGGGGCACTCGGGCTTGCGATGGCAGGAATGCTCGTCTGGGCGTCAAAGGCGTTCTATGTCCCGACTGATCCGCTTGTAGACGCACTGATTGAACTGATGCCCGGAGCAAACTGCGGAGCATGCGGTTATCCTGGATGCGCTGACTGCGCAGAGCACATCGTTGCAGGGGATGTGACACCCGATGTCTGCACATCCTGTGACGCAGAGACGTTCGAACTCATAGGAGAACTGCTCGGAATAGATATCAGCGCAGCAGAGCCCACGTATCCGGTTATCCTCTGCCAGGGTGGCACAAACTGCAAGGACCGCTACGATTATATCGGCGCGGACACGTGCAGAGCCGCAATCCTGCTCGCAGGCACAAAGAAAGCCTGCTCGTACGGCTGCATCGGTCTTGGTGACTGCGTGCGAGCATGCATGTTCGATGCGATCGAGATTGCGGATAACGGGCTTCCGAGAATCAAGAAGTACAACTGCAAGGGCTGCGGCGCGTGTGTGACTGCATGCCCGCAACAGGTGCTAACGATTGCAAAGGAGCACGGTCCGGTCTACGTGGTCTGCGCATCGCACGACAAGGGCAAGTATGTCAAAGAGGTCTGCGAGTTCGGATGCATCGGATGCGGGATATGCAAGAAGAACTGTCCAGAGGGTGCGATCAAACTCGACAAGGCGCTTGCCGTGATCGATCAGGAGAAATGCACCCAGTGCGGTACATGCATCGATGTCTGCCCGAGAAACGCGATCGTGAAGCTGTGATCTTATATTAGGTACGACCACGGGATTTTCATGTAAATCTCGTGGTTCTCTAATTGTTTGGCCATGTTAATTTTGAAGATAGGTACAGTATCTCCGAATTCAAGAGAATTCACAAGAACATCGAGAACGCGCAGACTGAAACCCCTCTTATATTCCGAGAAGAAAACTGCTATGAGGTGGACATACCACCATTGGACTCCGCATGTTGTTCCAATGGCCTAACAACGTGATAGCTCCCAGATGTCTACCTGTTCGTCCTCGCAGATTTCCTCTCTGCCCGCGCAACCCGTTCGTTGCTCATCTCGTACATATCTATTATAAATGCCTTGAAACTCGAATCCTCCTTGTATAGCACTGCCCACAACAATTGGAGCACCTGTTCACAGACAAAATAGAAAAAACGGATTTTCATGTCTTTAGACTTCGATTTTATGCGGGCTTCGTCTTGAACCCGAAATCCAGTCTCAATTCGCCATCGTCCTTTTGTAAGTCGGAACAATATAGTCCAGACCGATCTCATTCTGGTTCGTTGCGAACGCCCAATCGAAAACTTTCTCATTTGAAGGGTCTATGATCTGTTTAAGTGTTGCTAACGTGGTTTCACCACGGAGAACGGTTTTATTTTTATTTAATTTGAATTCGTACCGTATTTTCTTCCTCTCTGCTACTTCCATCTCAACAAGTTCTTTGATTTGAGAATGAAATACGATCAGTTGAGCGATGATGTCGTAGAGATAAAGATTGCGATCCCCGGGCTCGGGATCAGTGTCCACGCCTGACCCGCATATCGCCATTCAGGTGCGTGTTCTGGCACATCAGCATAATTTCCACGTTCGGGTGCTGCGGCAAATAGACCGAAACCTCACCGCTCTTCTTTTTTCCGGCATTGCCCGGGAAGCATACATTTTTATATTCTGCCCCATAAGTACGATGCATGGACGGCAGGTACTACAATGTCACTGTGACCGGCGATGTGCAGGACATTGGATTTCGCAGATTCATCGAGAGTACCGCAAATTCATATCATGTACGCGGTTATGTATTCAATGATCCTGATGGCAGCGTGAAGATGCTATGCAGCGGATCTGCCGAATCACTGAATGAGTTTCTCTATGTGATACAGACACGTGTACCATCTGGTGTCGGCATCGAACAGTTCGTAAAAGACGAGATCGTCACTGATATCGATCTAAATCTGCCCCCGAAGTTTTTAAAACTTGGAACTGATGAGATAGCAGACATCGGCAGAAAACTGGACAAGGGTGTTAAACTGCTGGAAGCGCTGCCTGGCATCAAAGAGAGCGTTAGTATTCTCCCGGATATCAAAGAGAGCGTTAGTATTCTCCCGGATATCAA